>Ga0326597_10013075_pt1 | contig 10918 bp, 9 predicted proteins | sample RVTome_12_FD_203789 | JGI IMG/M metagenome (GOLD analysis project Ga0326597, IMG submission 203789) | Soil microbial communities from uranium-contaminated site in the Upper Colorado River Basin, Wyoming, United States - RVT100D185 | ecosystem: Environmental > Terrestrial > Soil > Contaminated >... | reverse complement strand
TCCGGATCAACTTCCGTCCCAGCCCTTCAAGCTATCCGCCTAAGGCGGAGTGGGACGTCCCTCATCAAATGAGAGTTACCCTATGGATCACGACAGCAATTTATCTGGACACGCCGAGTGTTCTGCCGGACCCCGGCGACTTAGATGAATGACGAGAACGTGACGAGTAGAGCCTCAGCCCGCGCTGGAATTCTATGAGTTCGCGAAATAAGTCAAAACTCAGGCCTGACCCCGACGATGAGTTCGCGAAATAAGTCAAAACTCAGGCCTGACCCCGACGACTGATGACCCCGACGACTGACCCCGACGACAAAACTCAGGCCTGACCCCGACGACTGACCCCGACGACTGATGACCCCGACGACTGACCCTGACCCCGACGACTGACCCCGACGACTGACCCCGACGACTCAAATCTCGGTGAAAAGTCTCCAGTCGGAGGGGCGCAGTCCATAAACGTACTCACACGTAGCGTGGTCCGACCCGTGTGTCCTAGCGCACGGTATCAGTGCCTGGCGGGAGTGGATAGTTAGAACTTGATAGCGTCCGCTCAAGATAGCTTTGGGTCGCGACAATCCATGCAGCCATAAGGGTGGCATGAACTTCACTGACCTGTTGCGCGATTGAGAGAATTTTATCAATGTCCGTAGCTTCGATCCAATGGAGCTGCAGCAAGCCGTCGAGATCGCGATGTGCTCCTGCCACGTTCCGCAACTCACTCAAGTAAGAACCATGTTTCTCGCGCAGCTGCCCGATCTCTCTTCCTAGGGCAGCCATCTCTTCCCTTATTGTTTGGGGAAGGGATGACTTCTGAATTTCCGGACGGATACCCGTGCCGATTAGGGAATGTATTCTCTCGAGAAAGTCGAAAAGGGAGACCGCAAGTTGGCGCGCGAGTAAATTCTTCTTTGTCATGTTTCGTTCTAAGAGCGTATCATTGAATAAAAATTGGAAGTCTCTCCGAAAGAGCAAAATGCACAGGTTGAAATTCGCTATGCTGAGCAGTGCTTTATCATCTGAATTTTGAGCAATATGGGAAAGCCGCCGCATAGTTTCTATTTGATTGTTAAGATCTGCAGCTAGCTTCGACGTTTGGAGTCTCAGTTTGATATTGCTAAACCAACCTGCAGCCATTTGTGTCCTAAACGCCCGTTATCAGCATCGGATCCATCTAATACAGCACGGGATCTTGACCATCTCCAACTACGGCAGTCGCCTAGCCAGGCTCGATATCTCGGCGTGGGCAGCGCTCACACGAGAGGCGGTAAATCGGTGCAGCTCATGCACCCCGGTCGGTACGGAATAGATTCCTACCGCGATATCTTTCAACGAACAATTAAGTTTTGAAGCGAAGTGTGCTTGGATGAGTGGGAACCGAATTTGCCTCCGCCAGTCCTCACCTTCCTCGCGTGAGAGCACGAACGCAGCGTACCCGCCACTGGGCACCAGATCAAGTCGTGCAACCTCCCCCGCGATGGTCAGCTTTGAGTTAATAACAAGATTCATTGGCTTCAGGACCTCAACGGCAATGTGTCCCAAGGATTCAAATGAAGCCGCATACCGGTGGAGAGCGTCGACCAAGTCGTCCAGGCGACTTTCGTTCCGGTCATTAACCTTGAAATTAGAAACTATGGCATCTTGTAGATACTCCGCGGCTGATTCCACGTTTTCCGCGTGTAGCCTCTTCAAGGCGTACTGCCACATTCGAAACATAGACGGTCCGTTAAAGTGCCGTGAACCCTGTCTTACCGCAAATCCGGTCGGATCGGCGCGAAACGATTCCAAAAGTCCATGGGACACTTTCATCGGAGCACCCACTCCGCCTTTGGGTATCTCGACAATACATCGGTTGCCTCGGTTGCGAAGCGCCGATACATCTTGACGACCTGGTCGCGATCGAAGTGTTTGTTGAACAGCTCAGGATACTCCTCCAAAAGTTCCGCCTCGCTTCTAGAAAGTCGACCAGAAAAGTGACCGATGAACTCCGCTAGGTCGACCAAGTTTCGCTTACCCGGATCTGAATAATCGAGGCTTCTAGAATCTTCCGTAAAGAGGTCCCGCTCGTACTCCTTAAACTTGAGCTTATTGCTTTCAACGGCGATCCGCCGAGATATACATGGGATGCATTCCCCACAGTGGTGTTGCGTTGCCAGACGTGAGCTTCGCCAACAACTCACGGCAATAGGAATCGCGCTGTGGAGGTCTCTCGGTAGTTCTCCAACGACTTCTCCTTTCGTTGCGTACACGAACGGATTTTGGATTACGAGCTCCGGAAGATCTAGAATGTTCCGGAAGAGAGCCTCGGCCATGTGCAAGAACTCTGGGTGTGCTGTGTGCGTTGAGAATGGACCGACTCGCGCTGAGCTAAGTGGTAAATGAATCGCGAACTGACCGTTCTCTGCGATAGTCACCACGTTTCGAATTCCGTCACGACGCGCAACCAATACTGCCAAGGTGAGAAATAGAAAGGAGCGAGTACGCTGGCTATCCTCACGCTCCTGGTCTTTTGGAAACGGCGCGGTCTTCGACGTTCGCGCGTAAACCAGTAGCGGTACATGCTTTGGCGGAGTTCCACCGCGGGCAACTAGTTTTGCAAACAACTCTTTCTGCGAAACTTCGGTTACCCTGTTATGAGTAACATGAGAAACGAGAACCAAGTGTGGGAACTTCGCTTGAAGCAGGGCTGAAGCGGCGAATGAATCTAGACCTCCCGAAAACAGGAGAACCGCTCCGTCACGGATTGGCCAAGCTTGCTTAGCCTCGGGTTTCCCACCCTTTGGTACGAGCGTAACGCTCCAGTTGTCGTTGCTCAGAAAGTAGAGACAATGCTCGATATGTCGGACGTGTGGTTTAAGCACTGCGACATTGGTCACTTCAACGCTCAAGTTAAGTGTACGTACAGCGCTTGTGACAGCGCCTCTCTTTACTCCGAGATCAGTGGCGTAAACAGAACTTGCAATCCCAAGTAAATCCTCTTCGAGCGTTGTTAGACCTCCAAGCGCGTCCTTCACCGCCTTTACACCCATATAGAGATTGTCACCAGGCACGAGCCACAAGTCACATGTCGTCACCTTCTTACCGGCGTAAATGGCCGTCATTGTCAGCCCGCCACCTTCTTTAGGGCCGTATGAACAAAGTCCGCCCACTGCTTTTGTGTTTTCGGGTCCATCGTAAGACTTCGCACGGCATTTGTGACGTGCTGCCTGAGTGTCTTTTTGAACGCGGCAAGCTCCGTAACGTTCGCAAAGCGGCCGTTTGGCCCAACGTATCCAGGGGCATCGCGCGACACGAAATAATCGGTGAGCTGCGAAAAGACAGCAGTTCTCCAGGAGAGATGGGCCGGGTCGGACGTACCGAATGCCAGCGGAGCCGCACGCTTCGCGAATTCGACTACAACCGAGCTGTTGCCGCTTCTTAGAATGGTACCGTTGAGGCTGTCCATCGCATCCATCATGGTCCTTGAAGCCCGAACAGCCTGGTAGCAAGCAAACATCACGGGTGACGCAAGTGCGTCAACGACGCCGACCTCGCTCTGCGCGGCGCGCCAGATCTCCGTGGCAACTCGCTCCGGCGATATTTGCTCGTGCATGTAGCCGGCAGCGACCGCAGCCCAGCCGGTTGTTGGAGGCGACGATTGGTTTACCGAAGTTCCCATGGACTAGGTGACCGCGTCCTTCTGTATCCGTTCGATTTCCTGGCTAAGGAGCTCCGGTGTAAGGGTGAGCGTCGCGAATAGGCGCTTCCATGCGATCGCCTTTCGATAACTGGGTACGAATCGAATCTGCTTCACCATCTCGCCAAGATCGGATGCTTTGAGACAGGTAAGTTGGGTTTGGCATGCCGCATAAAGCTCGCTTCGTTTCCCTTCGAGGGCCGTAATGTCCTGTTGAAAATGACCTGTCACAACGACAAACGAGTGAATGCTACCAAGCTCATCATGATAACGGCTATTGAAATCGCTAATGTACGACGCGAAACGTCTGATGTCGTCAGCCTCGATTGTGAAGCCGCCCGAGTACGCCTTTGAATCGACTAGAATGGCCAGGTCCTCGAATATGATTCCATCAGGAACTGGCTCAAAGAGGCGCTCCTTTCCGTATCGACGAGAGCGACGCCCAGTGACGAATTGAAGACTCTGCTTTGTAAAGTCCTCTAGCAGGTCATCAGCTTTACCGGAAAGACCAGAGGGAACTCTGTTGTGCCCCAGTTCACCGAGTTTCGTCGGAAGTTCGTCGTCGTAGACAACTGACTCGTCGATTGAACCACCGAGGATGCGGTAAAGGCCCTGAAAAGAGAGCACCGGAAACAGTGGCGTCGAAAAGTCACCAAGTCCGATAGGTGTGGCGCCAAGTTGTTCAGCCCGCTTGACGAACGGCGCCACCACACCCTCGCTCGGATTTGTAGCAATAAGAAAAGCGTAAGGGACACACGCTCCCAACTCGTCCATGCGATGGACTTCGAAGATATCCGCAGCGTCGCTGCGCCGGACGCTGTCGATGATATAGCCGTTTAGGAGCAGCGTTCTGACGAGCTGTCGAATGTCCGCAGACACGTTTCTAACTCACTTCACTACGGGCGCGTATAGTCGCGCACGAGCATCTTGGTTCGTCGCCCAAGTCGCGCAGATAATCGCCTAGCCAGAAGTAGTAAAAATCCACAGGTTCCGCCGCTGCTTTTGACGTTTCTCGCCCGACCTAGACGCTTCCCGGAAACACGATGGCGAGGCTTTACGAGGCCCGTACAGTCGCTGGCCTTAAAGGTTAAAACGGGCGACAAAATCTCGCGCCCAGCGCCGTTCAACAACTCGAAACCGCGATAGCTACGCCGCCGGTTCCTTTTTAATCCGACTAACCGCTCGAATATCCTAGTCGCAGCGTCTTACAAGCGGTGTGTCCGCCGGACCTCGTAGCGAATCGTTGTTTATTTGAGGCCGGATCGGTAAATCCAACCGGCCGTGAACGAGAGCTTCGAGAGGCAGAGGAAAAAAGTTCCGGCGGCCTACGCAAATTCCGCAGGTGTGAACCACCGTCGACAGTATGTGATTGTGGTGCCTGGCGCCTCTCGCGGCGCGACACCAGACTCCACACCCAGGCCGAACCCGGCGACTGACCCCGGCGACATAATGGGAGAGCTAAGCAGATTCAATCGGTTTGGGGAATTTTACCTCTACCGAAGTGCTTCCCGCAGGGACTGAAACCGTGCCGGCCATTCCCCTCCACTTTAAGACACCAAGAGGATGTTCGGGATTTCCTGAAACTTTTTGCATCCAGCGAATAGCCTGATAAACGATTTGATGGGCGTCCTCACTTTCTTCTTTGCTAATAAGTGTATTACCCCCGTGCATAATTCTGTTTCGTGGCTCCTGCACAAGACGTTGCCAGTCGTTATACAGACGAGTGCATTCACTGAGTTTGTGTCCGATTGCGAAGTTCAACAATTTGGTGCAACGGTCTTCAATCCGCCTTGTCTGACTAAGCATATAGTCAGCAGCCTCTTTACCTAACCGATCGGCTAAAACGGTTCTTAACAAACTGCCTAGAAAAGCCTCGAAGGCAATTTCATATTCGAGTAAGGCCACTTTGTGAAACGCCTTTAGGTCCAAAACTATAGCGTTGTAAAAAACGACATACCAAGTTGGCAAGGTATCAAGCTCGATTAATCCTTCCACGGCCCAATCTATTGAAACTGGATCTTTGGGAAGAGAACCTTTAACCCACGCTGACGAAATTATTGTCATTCCGTTTCTCCTAACCTGATACTCCGCCACAATAACAGGCTGATTTGGCGTTAAGCTGACCTTTGAAATGATGTCGATAGGTCGCTCAAAATTGATCATTAGGCTCTTACCGCTCTCTAGAGTTAACCGACCTTTTTCGAAATAATTCGACGTTCCCGAAATCCGAAGCGAATGCTTGGACAAAATAAATTGGTCACGAGCATCGGTAACTTTAATGAGAGTACCGCAGTCACAATGCACGGTTATAGTGTTACCGTCGCCGCTTACAGGAAAGTGCTCTTCTCCTGGACGGCCTTTACGCTTGCAAGTTGGACACTCAATGGGGGGAATGAAACCTTCCATGAAAACCTCGGTGTCAGACTTGCCGAACTCTACTAACTTTCATTACGGTCGCCGACGATTGCTAAGTTGCGAGGGCGAACGGCCGGTCGCCCCTATTGATTGCGACTAAGTTTTTCTACGCCGCGGCCTGCAACGACGCGCCGATGGCACCGCCGAGCACCGCTCCAGGCAACGCGCCGGTGTGATTTTCTTATTCCATCAACGCCGCGCCATTGACGATGGTCGCCTCAATGCCGACGGCTTTCTGAACGAGGTTCTCATTCCCCGGCAAATCCTGCACCATATTTGCTGCGGGTCTATCAATAAGGACCAAGGAAACGCTCGCCGTTGAAGTGAATCATGTGGTCGGGCGTATCGGCTACCCACACCTCTGTCTCCCACGCGATGTCGCCGAGATATTTCAGTAGCCCTCTGCGATTAAGAAAAGCCGTCACAAACACCAGCCCCGCCTTGCTGCCGGCGAAGAGGCTTTTCAACTCTGTCAATCGCTTAGGATTTACAGGTCCGTGACTCGTTACCGCCTCGATGAGAACGAGCCAGTTTCGCTTGGTGAAATGGACGACTACATCCGGCATTTTCCCGTGTTCTTCGATCGCTATGCCGAGCGATCGCAGATGATCGGGATCAAAGTACGCCCACTTTTTGCCGGTATCGCCTACGTATACCGGTTTGGCGCCTGGGGTGAAGCGCGGGCAGAAGTCGTTGATAATTCTTTGGATCAATACGTTTTGTCCACCCGCAGAAAGTCGAATGGCGGCGCCGGAAGCTAGATCGAGCGGGATGCGCTGCATATCACGCGCCTGCGCGTAGCGCTGTGCAAGGGTTCGGACATCTGCCAGATGTCGCTGACGGTGGCTATCCGTCATCCCCACGGCGGGCGACGGCGGAAATACTTTTCTGATTAGCCCGAATTCAGCAAAGCTTTCAAGCGTCTCCACAACAGAGGCTTCTGAAAGAATTGGTTTTCTTTTCATGTAACTAATATCCCATTTGGGTTGGTCCAGAACTATCACTCCAAGAGTGTCAATTGCTGCTCAGCAGTTCGTGCAGCACGATGAGTCAGTTTCTGATCTTCCGCAAACTCCAAGAGCCGGAGTGCAGCATTGTCGAGGTCTGTCAGCGTCTCAGACAACACGTCACTAAGTTGCGCCGCTGAACGCCCCGGACACGCTTCGATCAGAAACTGGCCAATAAGAATTACGCGACGGTCGTTTGCCGACAAAGTGAGTCCGCAACCTTGTAGCCGGGCGGCTTTGGCTTTCGCGTGTGTGATAGCTCGCTCGGTGGCCGCGTCCACGCTTTGCTTGCCTCTCGTATCTGCGGGCTGCTTTCGGCACACGAGGAGAACGTCGAGTTGAATCGGTTCTTTCGTCTGGGATTTTGGTGCAGCTACGGACATCTCGGCTTTGACCGGATGACAGTTTACAAAGGAGAGCCCAGCCCCGACAATCGCATCTGCCAGTGCGGTCCACCCGTCAGCCCTGGAATGGTGGTAGGAGAAAACCAGCAAGCCGTCATCTTTGAGGACTCGGCAACACTCTGAAAAGACAGCGCGCAATTTTGCAGCAAACTGCTGCACGCCCACATCCTGGACTTCTTCCGGATGACGGGTCGTCAAAAGGTCCTGCGCAAACGGCGACGGTTCAAGCCGCTGCCAGGCGAAGAAAAAATCGGCGAGTTCTGAGTAGTGGACGTTGTCGAAAAACGGCGGGTCAGTGACAACGACATCTACGCTCTTCGCCGTTAAGCCAGTCGAAGCGGAACTACCGCACGAAAGAGAAATTCCACGCTTAATTGTTGTTTGGGGCGGCCATTGTGTCGAAACCCGGCCTAAGAACGGCGCGCTTGCACCGTAAATTCGCTTACCCTCGTTGTGACCATTGACGCGCTCGACGGCCACTTCGAATGGAGCGGTGCGATACTCGATCGCGCGGAGCAGACGCGAGCGGAACAGCGTCGCGAACGCACCGGAACTCTTAGATGTTCCCCACACATTGCCCTCGATTGGCACGCGCTCCGGTTTAAGGATGTGATGGGCGAACATGTGGCGGATAGCTCCAGTCCCTTCACCTTTGTAAGAGGCGAACATATTGTTAAATTCCAGTGCGCCGGAAAAAGTGGTGAGCATCGCCGCTCGCACGGCATCGTCGGGCAGCTCAAGAATGGCCTGGTGCAACCAGCCAAGCGCAAGAAGCTGCCGGTCGTTAAAGAACTCGCGCCAGGAGCGGTAGGCATAGTTCAAGACTTGGCGCGTGTTGTAGCCGTCAGCAAGCTCCAAGCTGGGGAGCGGAATGGTGCTGCGCGCCAGTTCTTCCGAGCAACGCTGATAAGCGCGCTGATCTTTTGGCGTGGTCGGCAAATATAGTTTTCTATCTGAGCTAGTCAACACCAGTTTGGCAAAAAGCCGATGTTCCGGCGGACGGCCCAGCGCCTTGGCAGTCTTGGCAATGGAGAAAACGTGACGGCAATGTTGGCAGGTTGCCGACGCGCCACTGGCAGGTCCTTGTTGGGGGTTGAACGCAAGGTGACAATAAGAACAACGGACGTTGGTATCGCTCACGTCGGCAGAAAAAATCCCGCCGCATCCAGGGCAGCAAACGCGCACTTCCGGCTTGCGGTCGGGATAGGCATTGCGGGCGAAAATGTAGGACGGGAACAAGTCCACCCGCTGCGAGCACGTGGGACACGCGAGTGTCTTGACCCAAAAATAGTAGAGCGCGTCGCAGGCGTGCCCTTCGTCGTCGGACGTGCGGTATAGCTTGCGGATCCTTTCTCCCACACCGGAAGACAGCCGCGCGAAAGCTTGCAGAAGCGCATCCCGATCAAGTTGGCCGAGGGCCACGCGGACGGATTCGCACGCTACCGGATTGATATCGCGGCCAAGAGCCGTGAAGCCTAATTTGTGTGCCTCCCCGATTGTCGTACCGCTGCCCATAAACGGGTCGAACACGGTCAGCTTGCTGAAGTTATGCTTCCGGTAGAACACGTCTGCCAATCGCTCCGACTCAGGCAATGCGGCGCCGAGTAAAATGGCGCGGAACACTGAACCTAGCCGGTTGGCCCACCACTTGTGAATATGATAAATGGGACGGTGCACTTCCTTCCGCCAGCTTTCTATCTCTGCGAGTTCCGACACAAACTCGATTGGGAATTCGTCCGACTCGATGAGCGGCCGGTGGTGTGGAAGCTCCCGCGATTGTTGATGCTTAGTCATCTTCCTCCGCTACCTCTGTGACCTCTGCAATCACCTCGCGCGGCGGTCGCATCGCGACTTCCTCAGTGGCTGAACCTTTGAGACGGTAGGCAACGAACTTGTGCTCTTTGCCCGCGGACGCATTGTCCACGGACTCAGGTTTGAGCGTGTTCGTCCGCAGATCGAAGGTGTATCCGACGATCAGCTTCTCCGTTTCACGCCGCACGAGCGTTCCGACCCCGCGAAATCGGGAGTCCATACGAAAGTCGGCGGGAACAATGAGAGTTTGATTGTGTGCTGTCCCAGTCGTCAGCCCAAAAGGCGTTGGTGCGACATACATCTTCCGGTCACGAATCATAATGTCGCCGTAGGTGCCGAAGCCTTTCACACTTTTGTTTTTGTGGACGTATGTGTGGTCAGCGTTTAGGAAGTCGCCGTGGCACACAACGAAGTCAAGAACGGGGTACGAGTTGCCGTCCGGTTCCGTGGGATAGCGACCAAAGATGTAGAATATGGTTCGCCCATTGTGGTTGCCGGACGGAACTTGGCTGTTGCAATCGTAGTTGGCTTCACGTCCTGGATACGCAAGCCCCTTCACTTCGAAACCATTGGTGGAAGCGACCAGTCGGAAGTCAGGATAGGTGTTTCGTCCACCGACTTCGAATTTCAAACCCGTCTCACGCAGCCGGGCCTTGAACCAATTCTGGAAATGAAACTCCTTGTCTTGGCGGCTTTCGCGGCGAATCAACTTGTTTGCACGAATGGCGGCAACGCACCTAGCAAAAACTTCAAGACACGGCTGGCGGGTCGGCATGTCGTCTTTATCGCAGAATCGCGCCTTCAGGTAAAGATGCTGAGCCGGTGAGAGCCGGTCCCATCAGCGAACGCTGCGAAACGACCGGCCGGTTTGGTGCGAAATACCCATGGTGCCGCGTTTAGTACCTCACTGCCAGAAAATTTGGTTCCACGCTCACCGCGCCGCTGGCCGGCAATTTCATCTTCTTTGCCGAAGAGAAGGGAACAAATCTTTTGTTGCGAGTTGTTGGCGTTTGTTAGAACCCTCCCTCACATGTCTTGCCCCCGATAAAATACAGTTTGTCGGACAGTCTACGATGTCATGACGCTGGACTGTCAACAAAAGTTTGGACCCCTTTCCTTTCACTGGAGGCCGCAGACGAGCCCTTCGGGATTTCAAATTCCAAATCTCAGACAGCCAATCTCAAGTTTGCAATCTGGGATTTTAGATTCCGAGCGTCGCTCGGACAGGGCCCATCGGCTGCGGCCGGAAGGCTTGTTCTTGGAGTTTTTCCGTTCATGCTGAGCGCGTCGAAGCCTTGCTAGGGGTTTTTCAGCAGAATCAGATACAGAAATCAGACCCCGAGTGCTAGTTGGCTTTTTCTACCAGCAGGCGACGCAGGATCTTACCGGAGGGGCTGCGCGGGATGGCATCGACCAGCTCGACCTGCCGCACTCGCTTATAACTCGCCACCTTGTTCCGCAGGAAATCCATGAGAGCATCTCCATCGACACCAGCGCCGGACTTCAGCACCACGAAGGCTTTCGGGATTTCCCCCGCTTCCCGGTCCGCTACGCCGACGACGGCGCAGTCCTTTACCTCGGGGTGCTCCAGCAACAGCGCTTCAAGT
>Ga0326597_10013074_pt1 | contig 10918 bp, 8 predicted proteins | sample RVTome_12_FD_203789 | JGI IMG/M metagenome (GOLD analysis project Ga0326597, IMG submission 203789) | Soil microbial communities from uranium-contaminated site in the Upper Colorado River Basin, Wyoming, United States - RVT100D185 | ecosystem: Environmental > Terrestrial > Soil > Contaminated >... | reverse complement strand
CGGGCCGTGCTCGACGGCCAAAGAGGCCGCCTCCGCCGTCCCTCCGGCGCGCTCCTAGCCGCACCGCACCCCGCCTTGCCTCGCTACGCGACTACTCCGACAGGCTGCTAGAGGATGTCCAGGATACCGGTGCCCTCGGTGTCGGTCAGGGTGGTCGTGTTGGCCCTGTAGTTGATGTCGACCGAGATCTTGGAGTTCCAGGGCAGGGGCTCCTTGTCGGCCACCAGCCCGAGAGCCACGGCGGCGAAGGCGCGCGCCTTCGGGGTCAGCTCCGGGTTGAGGAGCATCTCGACCAGCGGGTCGATCGAGCGCGCGTCGCCGATGAAGCCCAGGGCCGAGGCGATGGCGGCCTGGGTCGAAAGGGTCTTCGCCTCGCTGCGCAGCATCGCGGTCAGGTCGGAGACGACGTTCTTGTCTCCCAGCAGGCCCAGGGCGATCGCGGCGCTCTTCAGCAGGTCGGCGCGGTACTTCGAGCTCTTGACGATCTCCTGGATCGTCTCGATCGACTGGACCGAGTTCATCAGGCCCAGGCCGATGGCGATGTCGCCGCGCGGGTCGTCCTGCGACAGGTCGTTCAGCTTCTTCTGCAGCGCCTCCTGCGAGTCGAGGTCGCGCGCGATGCCGAGGCCGATCGCGTAGGCGCCGACGTCGGTCGGGCTGCCCTCGGCCAGGAAGGTCGCGCGCAGCGCCTGGACAGCGTCGGGCTTGAGCGGCACGTCGGCGTCGAGCAGCGCGGCCTGCATCACGCCCAGCGCGAGGCCGGCCCAGGGCTTGACCGCCGTCTTGCCGCGCGCGAGGTTCACCAGCAGGTGCCCTTGTATCGCTTGCAGCCCCTCCAGCGGCTTGTCGCCCGATCCTGGCCGGCCGCCGACCTGGCCGATGGCGATCATGCTGAAGTTCTTGGTCTGCACGTCCGCGTTGCCGGTCGCGTCGATGAGGGCCGCGCGGATGGCCTTGTCGGGCCGCTCGTCGTCCAGGTCGCCGATCTGACCGAAGGCCAGCGTGCAGGACTGGCGCAGCTCGACCTGGCCCTCGCCCTTCTTGCCGACGTAGGGCAGGAGCGCGTCGACCACCCGTTCCTTGTATTGCGGGGCTCCGTTGAGCAGCAGCGCGATCGAGCGCGGGGCGTGGGCGCGGACGAGGAAGTTGCGGTCCTTGTTCTTCTCGTCGCCGAAGAAGCCCAGCAGGTACTCGATCTGGTCCTTGCGCGTCCAGTCCGCGACCGGGATCTCGGCGGCCTTCTGCTTGGCATCGCCCTCGACCGGCACCTGCTCGACCACGTCGAGCGGCACCAGGCCCATGGAGATCAGGGCCGCGACCTTGATGTCGCGCGTCGCGAAGCGCGGCGACTCGAGGATTTCGTAGAGCGCCGTCACGACCTTGTGGCGATCCTCTAGGCTCTCCGTGCGGTAGCCGATCAGGCCCAGCCCGTAGGTCGCGAAGGCGCGCGTGCGGTAGTTGACGCCGCCCTCGTCGCCGGTCTTCGCGCGACCTTCCGGGAGGTCCTTCATGATCGCGATCAAGAGGTCGATCGAGGCCGGGTTGGCCAGGACGCCGAGCGTGACGGCGGCGGTTTCCTTGATCTCCTGGTTGGCGTCCCCGAGGAACTTCTTGATCTCCTTCTCGAACCCGGAGCTGCCGTCCTCGGACTCGGCGTCGCCGATCTTGGCCAGGGCGATCAGGCAGGCGGTGACGATGTCGTTGTCGGTCTCGGTCTGAAGGGCCTGCAGCAGGGCCGGGACGACCTTCTGGCGGATGGTCTCCTCGGAGGGCCGCAGGTTGTCCTTCGACTTCGTGTCCTGGCCGAACCCGATGAAGAAGTCGTCACTGCCGGTCAGCGTCGTGCCGCTGTGGATGTGCGCCTTGAGGTTCAGGTAGGGCTCGCGGTTGAAGCCCCACCAGAACTGCCACACCGTCAGGTCCGGGCCGCTGGGGCCGCCGCCGCCGGTGACGGGCTGGGCCGGGCCGCCGCCGCCGGGAGTGCCCGGCGCCGCCGGGCCCGGGGTGCTCGGCCCGGAGGGACCGGGCGTGGACGGACCGGCCGGACCGGGGGTCGACGGGCCGCCGCCGCCGCCGCCGCCGCCGCCGCCGCCGGGGGGGACCGTGTCGCCGGGCCCGCGATAGGTGCCACCGTGGCCCACGGAGATTTCCTGGAGGCCGAGGGCGCCGGCGCCGAGCAGGGCGCCCAAGAGGAAGAGCTTCTTCATGATGCTTCTGAGAGGTTCCGGTTCGAAGGACAGCCCACAGGCAGCGGACGCGGAAGTTCCGAGACCGCTTCTGAAGCAAGCCTCGTACCGCCAGTGGGTTGCGGAGTCACATGGTACGCGCACGGGCCGGGTGGGATCGAAGAAAGGTCACCTTCTCGGTCCCTGCCGGAACAGCGTGGGACGCGCCTCCGAGAGAGTGACGCTTCGCGTTCCGGTCTCGTAGCGGGATGTGTCGCGGGCGCGCGGGTTCGGCGCTGGCGAGGACCCGGGAGCCTTCGATAGCGACTTCCAACACCCCGGTCAGGCGGGCAGACTGCGGGCGTGAAGGGGACCCAGCTCGAGCGGCGCGTGGCGGCTCACGGTCGGGGGGCACACCCCGCGCGGCTGGCTGCGCGCGCGCTGGAGGCGGCCTGGACGGATCCCGAGCCGGCCACGGCGTTGCTGGGCGAATTGGCCCGTGGAGTGGGCGCCGCCTGCGCTGCCTGGCGCGGCGCGCGCGCTTTCACCTGGGCCGCGGGTCGAACGTGCGCGGACGCGCTGCCGCGCGGTGTGCCCTGGCAGCGCCTGGCCCCGGGGCGCGGCCCGGCGCTCACGCGCCTCCCGGCGCGCGAGCTGGTGCGCTGGCCGGCAGCGGAGGCGCGCGGAGTGCGGGCTGCGCTCTTCGCGCGCGGCGCGGGCGGCGCGCTGCTGTGGCTCGAGAGCCCGCGGCCGATCGAGACGGACGGCACCGAGCTGCTCGCGTGGGTCGAGCTGCTGGAGGAGCTCGAGCGCGCCGGGGCCCGCCGCCGGGATGCGCGGGACGGGCAGCATCTGGCGCGGATGGGCCGGCGGGCGGGGGGCGTGGTCCACGACCTGCGCAACCAGCTCGCGCTGGCAGCTCTGGAGCTGGAGCGTCTGTCCGCCCTCGGCGGGCCCCTGGTCGCCCTCGACGCGGCGCGTCTCGGCGCGGTGCTGGCCGACGCGCGCGAGACCTGCGCCGGGTTCCTGGGGGGCGCCCGGCCGGGGGCGCGGCGCGTGGAGCTCTCCGCGCTGCTGGCGCGCGAGGTCGGCGCCGCTCGGCGACTGCGCGGACCCACGGCCACGCGGGTCCACCTCTGCGCCTCGAGCGGTCTGGTCGTGCGGGCCGAGCCGGCGCTCCTGCGGCGCGCGGTCCAGAACCTGCTGCTGAACGCGATCGAGGCCTGCCGCGCCGGGGGCGCGGTGCACGTCGGTGCCCGCGCGGTGGGGGAGGCGCGGGTCGAGCTCGAGGTGCGCGACGAGGGCGCCGGGCTGAGCGCGGCCGATCTCGAGCTCCTCCTGGGAGCCGGGCGCAGCGCGAGCGGCGGCAGCGGCTACGGCAGCCTGAGCGTGCTCGACTGCGTCGAGGCGCTCGGAGCGCGCCTGGCGATCGACTCCGAGCGTGGCCTCGGCACGAGCTGCCGCGTGCTCTTGGACGCGTGAACGCAGCCGTCAGCCGCGTCCGACGAGTGCGGCGCGCAGGTACTCGCGATTCAGGCGCGCGATGTTGGCGACCGAGATGGCCTTCGGGCAGGCGGCCTCGCACTCGCCCTCGTTGGTGCAGTTGCCGAAGCCCTCGGCGTCCATGCGCGCGACCATGGCCAGGGCGCGGCGCTCGCGCTCGGGTGCACCCTGTGGCAGGAGCGCGAGGTGCGAGACCTTGGCCGCGGTGAACAGCATCGCGGCCGCGTTGGGGCAGGCCGCCACGCACCCGCCGCAGCCGATGCAGGCGGCGGCGTCCATGGCCAGCTCGGCCTTCTCCTTCGGCACCGCGACGGCGTTGGCCTCGGGCGCCGCGCCGGTGACGACGGAGACGAAGCCGCCGGCGGCGACGATGCGCTCGAAGGCCGAGCGGTCGACGACCAGGTCGCGCACGATCGGGAAGGCGCGCGCGCGGAAAGGCTCGACCGTGATCGAATCGCCGTCGGCGAAGTGGCGCATGTGCAGCTGGCAGGTCGTGATCTCCGGCACCGGCCCGTGCACCTGCCCGTTGATCACGAGGCTGCACGCGCCGCAAATGCCCTCGCGGCAGTCGTGGTCGAAGCACACGGGCTCACGTCCGTCGGCGATCAGGCGCTCGTTCAGGACGTCGAGCAGCTCGAGGAACGACATGTCGGGCGACACGTCCGCCACGGAGTGCAGCTCGAAGCGGCCGGGGGCGTCTGGACCGGCCTGACGCCAGATCCGCAGGGAGAGCCTCATCGCGCTCGCCGCGCCGCCCGCTGCGGGAGGGCCGCTCATTTGTAGCTCCTGGTCGCAAGCTGCACCTCCTCGAAGGTGAGCGCCTCCTGGTGGAGCGTCGCCTGCTCGCCGACGCCGCGGAATCCCCACGCCGCCACGTGGGCGAAGTCCCGATCGTTGCGCACGGCCTCGCCTTCCGCGGTCTGGTGCTCCTCGCGGAAGTGGCCGCCGCAGGACTCCTCGCGCACGAGTGCGTCGTGCGCCAGGAGCTCGGCGAACTCGAGGAAATCGGCCACGCGCCCGGCGTGCTCGAGGGTCGGGTTCAGGTGCGTGGCCGCGCCCGGCACGCGCACCTCGTTCCAGAACTCCTCGCGTAGCTCGCGCACGCGCGCCGCGGCCAGCTTCAGGCCCTCGGCCTTGCGTGCCATGCCGACGTGCTCCCACAGCGCGAGCCCCAGGTCGCGGTGGATGGCGTCGACGCTGCGCGAGCCCTGCACGTCCAGGATGCGCTGGCAACGCCCGCGCGCCTCGCTCTGCGCCTCGGCGAAGGCCGGCTCGTCGCCCGTCACCCTGGGCAGCTCGCACCCGGCCAGGTGGGCCGTGATCGTGGCCGGCACGACGAAGTAGCCGTCCGCCAGCCCCTGCATCAGCGCGCTGGCGCCGAGCCGGTTGGCGCCGTGGTCGGAGAAGTTGGCCTCGCCCAGCACGAACAGCCCCGGGATCGTGCTCTGCAGGTCGTAGTCCACCCACAGGCCGCCCATCGTGTAGTGCACGGCGGGGAAGATGCGCATCGGCACCTCGTAGGGGTTCTCGGCCGTGATCATTTCGTACATCTGGAACAGGTTGCCGTACTTCGCCTCGATCACGTCGCGCCCGTCGCGCGCGATCGCGTCGCGGAAGTCGAGGAACACGGAGGTCTTCGTCGCTCCGACCCCGAAGCCCTCGTCGCAGACCTTCTTCGCGGCGCGCGAGGCCACGTCGCGCGGCACCAGGTTGCCGAAGCTCGGGTAGCGCCGCTCGAGGAAGTAGTCGCGCTGGCCCTCGGGGATGTCGCCGGCCGCGCGCTCGTCGCCGGCCTGCTTCGGCACCCACACCCGGCCGTCGTTGCGCAGGCTCTCGCTCATGAGCGTCAGCTTCGACTGGTAGTGTCCGGAGACGGGGATGCAGGTGGGGTGGATCTGGGTGAAGCAGGGGTTCGCGAACAGGGCCCCGCGCCGGTGGCAGCGCCAGGCGGCGGTCACGTTGCAGGCCTTGGCGTTGGTCGAGAGGTAGAAGACGTTGCTGTAGCCGCCGGTGCACAGCAGCACGGCGTCGGCGGCGTGGCGCTCGTACTCGCCGCTCGTCAGGTTGCGCGCGACGATGCCGCGCGCCACGCCCCCGACCAGCACCAGGTCGAGCATCTCGCGCCGCGGCAAGAGCTCGACCCGGCCGGCGGCTACCTGGCGCATGAGCGCGCTGTACGCGCCCAGCAGGAGCTGCTGCCCGGTCTGCCCGCGGGCGTAGAACGTGCGCTCGACCTGGGCGCCGCCGAAGGAGCGGTTGGCGAGCATGCCGCCGTACTCGCGCGCGAAGGGCACGCCCTGGGCCACGCACTGGTCGATGATCTGGTTGGAGACCTCCGCCAGGCGGTGCACGTTCGACTCGCGCGCGCGGAAGTCGCCGCCCTTGACGGTGTCGTAGAACAGGCGCTGCACGCTGTCGCCGTCGTTGGGGTAGTTCTTGGCGGCGTTGATGCCGCCCTGCGCCGCGATCGAGTGCGCGCGACGCGGGCTGTCGCTGATGCAGAGCACGCGCACGCGGTAGCCCATCTCGGCCAGGCTGGCGGCGGCCGAGGAGCCGGCCAGGCCGGTGCCGACCACGAGCACGCTGAACTTGCGGCGGTTGGCGGGGTTGATCAGCGGTAGATCGAACTTGTGGCGCGTCCAGCGCTCCGCCATCGGGCCGCCGGGGCACCGTGCGTCGAGGGTCCCGTTCGCGCTCATGAGCTCGTCCCTCCGAAGAAGAAGACCAGCGGGAAGGACAGGAAGCCCAGGCCCAGGACCACGCCCAGGGCGATGCTGGCGCCGCGCACGAGCCGGTCGTAGCGCGGGTGGTCGACGCCCAGGGAGCGCAGCGCGCTCTGGAAGGCGTGGCTGAGGTGCAGCCCCAGGGCGACGACGCCCAGGGTGTAGATCAGGAAGCCGATCCCGCCCGACAGGCGCGCGCGCACGAGGCCGACCAGCTCGTCGCCGCTGTCCTTGGTGAGCCGGAAGTCGTAGACGTGCACGAGCAGGAACAGGAGCAGCACCAGCCCCGTGACGATCATGGTGGCCGAGCCCGGCGTGCGCGCGCCGTGCGACGCGCGCGCCCGGTAGCGCTCGGCGCGCGCCTCGCGGTTCTGCAGGGTGACGCGGATGCCGAGCACGATGTGGACCACGAACAGCGCGGTCAGGAGCACCTCGGCCGCGTAGAGCAGCGCCGGCTTGCTCTCGAACGCCAGGGCGTACTGGGTGAACGCGTGGCCGTCGTCGCCGGCGTACAGCAGCAGGTTCCCTGCGAAGTGCACGAGCAGGAACCCGATCAGCAGCAGGCCCGTCAGGGCCATCAGGGCCTTCTTGCCGATGGAGGACGAAAGCGTCCTCCGCAGCCAGCTCAGCATGCCGTACTCCTACCTTCGAGCCTTCGAGCGGTCCAGGGGTGGTGTCGCCTCTCGGCGGTGGGGGGGCGCAGCGGCTGAAAGGGGGACCCTATCGCCGCGCGATGGCGGGCCGCGGGTCGCCCGTCGCGTTGGCGGAGGATGGACCGCACGGCCGGCTCATCTCGCTAGTTGTTCGGGAAGCCCTTGGGCCCTTTGGGTCCTGCGCCTCCGAAGCCCGGGAAGCCGCCGTGTGCCGGCCCGCCGCCCGCGCCCGCCTCACCGTCGCCGACGCCTCCGACGCCCTCGAGCGAGCGCTTCATCTCGAACACTCCCTCGCCGAAGTGGTAGGCCAGCCAGATGAAGTAGCAGTCGATGTTGTCGACCGGGTCGTCCACCTCGAAAGCGGCCTTGCACGTCAGGTCGCAGGGCCGCTCGGCGTTCATGAAGCACTTCTTCTCGGGCATGTGCGGGGCTCTCCTGGCGCGCGGCGGCGCCCGGCAGGGATCCTAGCAACCCCCCCGGGCGGATGCGCCCATAACCCGCTGGAGGAGCGTCATCCCGCGCGCGGGACGAGCCGGTGGGGCCGATGCACTCGAGCGTGCCTCCGTATGGCATCGCGCGGCGCGCGGGCCGGACGGCGGGGATCCGCCGTCGCTCACGGTCCGAGCTCGATGCGCAGCCCGTCCGGCGCGTTGAAGCCAACATGGCGGGGGCCGCTCGCGTCCGCGCACCAGACCTGGAAGCGGCGCAACCCGCCGGGGACCAGCGCCCCTGTGCGCCGAGCCCCGGGCCCCCAGTCGCGCCGCCGTCCGCGCCCGGTGCCGCGTCCCGCGCAGCGCAGCCCGTCGCCAAGCTGAAGGCCGTCGTCTCCGTTGACCGGCTCGGGGCCGACGAACAGGAGCGCGGGCTGCGAGGGCAGGAGGTGGGAGGCGCTGACGATGCCGATGCCGCCGCTGATCGCCACGATCCCGCCGAAGGCGTCCTCGGGCGCCCCGTCGGGGGAGTCAGCTCGAAGAGCTCCTGTCGGGGGTGGCGCCGACCGACGCGCAGCCCAGGGCAATCGAGAAGAAGCGGGCGGTTTCCGCGCCGGTCTCCACGCTGAAGGGAAGCTGAAGGGAAGGCGGGTCGCGTGGGCATCCGCTCGCCGCAGGGATCGAGGTGCTCGGCGAGGCGGGGCTGGAGCCGCGCGACGCGTTCGCGCACGGCGTGTTGCGGCCGGGATGCGGCCAGCGCACTTTGAAGCTCGACCATACCCGTGACTGGCGGCCGCCGCGGGAGGCGCGAGGCGGCCTGGCGCGCCCACGACGGTCGCGGGGCTGGGCCGCTGGAGTGGCCGCGCCGCGGGCTGCCCGTCGTCCGGCCGTTCTCGAGTGGGCCTTGGGCCGTTCTCTGCTGGGGCGTCCGGCCGATCTCGAGTGGGCCTTCGCCCATTCTTGGGTGGGAGCACGGTTTGTGTGTGGGTCGTGCTGGTTGGGCATTCCGTGTGGTTGTGGGCCGCATGGTGGTGGAGTGGCGCGGGCGGTGCGGCGCTGCCGTCCGGCCCGTTATGTTGCACATGCCAGCGCCGGCGAAGCCGGCGCAACGGCGTGTGCAACATAACGGACATTATCGGACGATGTGGAATGGGATGGGATCCAGCCCCCCCCCGACCCCCGCAGGAGCATCCCCCCGGTCTTCTCCCGACCCCGGGCGCACAGCGCTGGTCCTGCCATCAGACGGCTCGGGTCCCGCCGGGATCCTGCCGATGAACCCGCAATGAGAACCGCTCTCCGTCCAGCGTGCGCCGCGCTCGTCCTCGCCCTGGCCCCGTCCGCCTGCGTCGGGCCGGTCGAATCGACCTCCGACGGCGGGCGGCCGGAAGCCCGCGCCTCCGTGCGCGCGTGGCACTACGAGCCGGACCTGCCGGTCAGCTCGCCGCCTTTCCAGGAGGTGCACACCAACTGGAAGCAGCGCGTCGACCAGCCGTACGTCTTCCTCGAGTTCACGGGTCCGTACAGCGAGACCGGCCGCCTGCTGCCGGTCGTCCACCGCACCATGCGCGAGCAGGGCCTCGAGCCGGCCGGCGCGCCCTTCGGGCTCTTCTTCGACGACCCGGGGCTGGTTCCGGCGGCCGAGCTGCGCTCGCGCGCCTGCGTGCCGGTCGACCGGCCGGTGAAGACGTCCGGTGCCTTGCGCTACGAAGTGCTGCCGAGCACGACCGTGGTCTACGCCGTGGCGGGCGGCGCCTACCCGGAGGTGCCGCGCTGCTATCCGGGGCTGTACGCCTACATGGCGCGCATGGGCTGGACCGAGAGCGGGCCGATCCGCGAGCTGTACCTGATCCCACCGGACGCCGTGGACGACTTCAGCGAGCTGCGCTGCGAGGTGCAGATCCCGGTCAGATACGGCGGCTGAGGGCCGCGCCGCTCCCGGGAAGTCGCATCCGCGCGGAGCGGGGCCTTCTCATGGAAGGCTCACAGCGCGGCCCCCGCGGCCGCAACCAAACCTCCCCCGCGCAAATCGGGCCGCGCGAGGCCCGACATCGTCAGATGTCGGGCCAGCAAGCATCTGATCTACTACTCACGGAATCGTCGCGCGAAGCGCAGAAACACTGGAGTAGTAGATCAGGCCGGGTCGGCCGCTAGCAGGGAGGCGGATTCGGGCGGATAGCAGCACAGCGGCGTGAAGCCGCCGCGCGGCGTGCGAGCGGCTCGCAAGCGGTCGCCGGGCTCGAGCGTGCGCGCCAGGACCGGCGGCAACGCGACGGAGAGCTCCGCGCCGCTGCGGTCACGCACGACCGCGGCGCCGTCCGCGGCGCGGCGCACGAGCTCGTAGAGCGCGCCCTGTCGCGCGCTGGCGCTGGCCGGTGCCTCGAGCGCCAGGTTGGCTCGCGTGACGCGCGGCAAGGAGCACTCCAGCCCGCTCAGGGTGGGCGCGAGGACGCTGAAGACCTCGAGCGCTTGCGTCTCTTCCACCCAGCGGAAGAAGCGCGAGAGCGCGCGGCTCAGCCGGGCGGCCTCCCCCACCGAGCGCAGCTCGCCGCTCTCCGGCAGCCAGAAGGCGGCGAAGGTCAGGACTTCGCGCCCGTTCAGGTTCTCGAACACGCCGATGCGCCGGCCGAAGCGCCCCAAGGCGCGCAGGCCCTCGAGCTCGCGCGCCGCGGCGGCGCCGTCCTGGCGCTCGACTTCCCACAGGAACTCCTCGACCACGGCCCCGACGGCGCCCGGGAAATCGGGCGCGATCGCTTCGTCCTCGCCCTGCTCGCCGAGCGCCTCCAGGCCGAGGCGCCGCTCGAGGGCGTCGAAGGAGCGCTCGAGGTCCACCCCGCGCGCGCGGTCGCGATCGAACTCGGCCACGGCCCGCGCGACCTCGGCTCGCGCGGCGGGAGCGCTCCCGTCGCCGGCGTCACCCGTCGCCGCGGGCGGCGCGCCGAACGCCCAGGCGCGCAGGAGCAACGCCCGCGCGCGCGCGAGGTCGACCCCGGTCTCGAACGCCAGCAGCTCGAGCATCGCGCCGAGCGGATCGCCAGCTCCCGGCGCGAGGGTCGTGGCGTCGTAGGGCTCGCGCAGGAGCTGGGCCAGGGCCGCGTCGGCTGCGTCGGGGGCGAGGCCGGCCGCGATCAGGGCGCGCCGCGCGTCCTGGCGCGGATCGTCCTGCGCCTGCGCGGCGGGATCGGCGGCCTGCCCGCGCTCGAACCCCGTCGCGGGTGAACCGGCGCCCCAGAACATGGCCTCGAGCTCGCGTTGAGTGACGCGCAAGAGCGCGTGCTCGCGTCTCGCGCGCAGCCGGCCGAGGTCGTGCTCGAGGGCCGCCACGAGCTGCGGGTCGCGAAAGCAGCCGGCGGCCGGCGAGATGAGCCAGACCGTCTCGCCGACCGGGTAGAGACGCCCGACGATGAGGTCGCCCGGCGCCAGCACGACCGAGGCCGGGGGCTCGG
>Ga0326597_10013073_pt1 | contig 10919 bp, 5 predicted proteins | sample RVTome_12_FD_203789 | JGI IMG/M metagenome (GOLD analysis project Ga0326597, IMG submission 203789) | Soil microbial communities from uranium-contaminated site in the Upper Colorado River Basin, Wyoming, United States - RVT100D185 | ecosystem: Environmental > Terrestrial > Soil > Contaminated >... | reverse complement strand
ATAGCCGGGCGGTCGCAACCGCGATTTTCGCATCCCTGATCTTCCCGTTTGGCGCAGGCGCCCAGAACTATCCCAATAAACCAGTGAAGGTGATCGTCGTATTTCCGCCCGGTGGATCGAACGATGTCACCGCACGCATCGTCTTCAAGAAAATGGAAGACAACCTGAAGCAGCAGTTCATCATCGACAATCGTGCTGGGGCCGCCGGCACGATAGGCGCTACAGCCGCGGCGAGAAGCCCGGCGGACGGCTACACGATCATGGTCCAATCGACCACGCACGTCGCAAATGCTTATATGTACAAAGGAAAGCTGCAGTACGACACGCTCGGTGATTTCATCGGCGTGACTCCACTTGCCCGACAAGTGGGCGTGCTGGTCGTGCACCCATCCATGCCCGTCAATTCGGTCAAGGACCTGGTAGCCCTCGCAAAATCGAAGCCGGGAGAAATTAACTACGGATCCGCAGGCCATGGCAGCTACGTGCACTTGGGCGTTGCGATGTTCACCTCGATGACAAGAACAACAATGACGCATGTGCCGTATCGCGGTGGTGGTCCGCTGTTAACGGCCTTGGTTGGTGGAGAAGTCGCAACGACCGTCAACACGATCGGTTCGGCGTACCCGTTCCTGAAGGCAGGCCGGTTAAAACCATTGGGTGTAACTGCGGGGAAGCGAGTCGAGCAGTTCCCCGAAATCCCAGCGATCGCAGAAAGCGTCCCAGGGTACGAATTCACGGCGTGGGTCGGCTCGTTCGTTCCCGCCGGCACACCCAAGCCGATCGTCGACAAGCTCAACGCGGACCTGAAAAAAGCCGTCAACGATCCCGAAGTCGTCAAGCTGCTGACCAACCGGGTGCTCGATCCGATGTACATGACACCGGACGAGTTCGCCACGCGACTGAAATCCGACTATGAGCGCTACGGTAAGCTGATGAAGCTCGTCGGAGTGCTGTAACGGACCGCAAGAACGATCAGTTTTGGTCGGAACTACTGGTCAACATCGTCGGGATACGCTTGTCGGCACCCGCATAACCGCATCTGGTCTGCCCAGGCGCTCCTCGCATGGCTCTCGACGCGACACGACTGCCTTGGAGCGGCCAGCTGCAAACATGTTTTGAACGGACCATGCAATTCCGCAACGGGAGTTACAGAGTAGATCCGCGCAGCTTGGGGTTGTCAGTCGAAATAGAAATTGTAGAAAAGATCTACGGCGGTTTCCGTGCCCGCTTGTGTCTGCACGGTCAACCGCGGTGTCAGGGTGTAGCGCAGCTTGACGATGCTGGCGGCTGCTGCGAGGCCCTGCTCGTAGACGAGATAAGCGTTCGACGAGAGGCGTTTGCCCAGCGTCACGACCGAGCTCGCGACGGTGCTGCCAGTGCGAAAGCCGAATTCGTCGAGCCCAGTCGCTTCCTCGATCTTACCCTGCAGGGTTGCCGACTCCCCCTTTGAGAGCAGCGCGCTGGCGGCCGTGCTCAGCAGCGCCAGGTCGCCGCCGGTCGCGGTCTCTGGACTACGGCCGAGCACCAGCCATGAGAGTTTGGCCGTGTCGGGCACGTCCGGCTGCGACACCAGTTTCACCGAGGGCGCTACAGCCGTGCCAGTCACCGCCACTCCAGCTACGACCTCCTGGTTCTTGCGCAGCGCAATAACATCGAGGCCAGGATTGTCGATCGGGCCGATGAAGGAAATGATGCCGCGCTCGATCACGAGCCGCTGGCCGTACGCCGAATAACGGCCCTCGGCGACGCTGATGCGACCGGTTGCCATCGGCAACTGATCCTCGCCCGCGCGCAGCCGCATGTCGCCCTCGAGCCGAGCGTCGATCCCCAGTCCCTTGAGGTAGAAACGCTTGCCAAGGTCGAGCGCGAGGTCAAGCCCCACGCGCAGCGGGCTCCCCGTTTCGCTATCCCGCTTGCGGCCCTTGACCACAACGTCGTCGCTCACGGTCACGCCCGATAACTCGGCGAGTTCGATCAACCCGCGATCGACGCTAAGCTTGCCGGACACGGCGAGGCGGCGCGACTTCAGCTCGACGGCGCCCGCGCCGCTCAACACAATGAGCCGGTCCGGGCGGCGTACGGCCTCGAGCTGCGTGGCTTTCCAGTCGAGCGCTCCATCCGGATCGGCACCCGCGAGCCGCAGTCGGCCGCTGGCCTCGAAGCTGCCGTCGCCAGCACGAACGTTAAGGCGCCTGAGCAAAATATTCCCGCCGGAAAGCTCCGCCCTGAGTTCGCCGCCAGTCAACTGCACGCCCTGTTCGATGCTCTGCAGCGCGAGACCCTTACCGGTGACCGTACCATGGAACTGAGGCGCAGCAAGCGTGCCGCTGGCGGAGAGGTCTGCACGCAGGGCGCCCTTGAGGGCGATATCGGCCTTGCTCAACCCTGCGAGCCATGCGATGGACGGCGTGTCAACCCGCAGCGACGCGGCGAGCGGCGCATCGGCCGAAATGGACGGCACCTCGCCCGGGGCAAGTGGCAGCCGCGCTTCGGCCTCGACGGTTCCCAATTGCGAACCTTTGACGGTAGCGGTGGAGGCGATCGTGCCGTTGCCGATGCTGGTCTCAAGCGCGAGTCGGGTCAGGCCCAAAGTGACCGGTTCGACCCCGCTCAACTCCACATCACCCGATTCGCGCTTCATTGCGATGCTCCCGCGCCAGTGTGCCGGCGCGATCTTCTCGAGATCCCATCGCCCGCCGAATATGAGTGTCGAGCGTACCGCCTCGGGCAGTTTCAGCAGCGGTTGCAGCATGGCCAGCGGCAAGCCGCTCACTTCGCCGCGGCTCGCAGCACGAGCAGGCGAGCGAGCTAGCGAATCGATGCGCACGCGCGCCGCGCCGACCCGCAACCCTAAATTCGTTAGCGAGAAACCGTCACCTCCGACCATCACCCGCGCGGGCTGCTCCAAGCGCACCGCAAGCGGCCCCTGCTGCTCGAGGCGGGTCAGGATGCCGGACCAGCCCGTGCCTTCGCGCCAGCCACCGCTGGCCGCGATGGATGCATCGAGCTGCGGACCGGTTGCTTGCAGCTCCAGCGAGTGCTGCTCCTGTGTGCCTGATGCGCTCAGCGTGGCGCGCTCGACGCGCCAATTGCCCGACCTCAGACCGCGCGCGGTGACGTTTAGCGAAATCTTACCGGCGAGACCGCGGGCCAGCTGGCCATCGGCCTGCAGTGCGGTCAGCGCATGCCCACCAGGCAACACGACATTTTGTCCGCGCAAGGAGAAGCCCGCGGCGGGGGCGGCGATGAGACCCTGCAGGAATCCGCGGCCCTCGACCCTCCCCTTCAGGCCATACCCGATGCGATCGAGGTGCGGCGCCGTGACCATGAACTCGAGGCGATCGCCGGGTGCGCCGTAGTCACCGGTCAACTCCAGCCGGTTGCCTGCCAGCGTGACCTTGACGACGGCGTGCTGCGCGCGCGCCGGCGCCACCTGTGCCCGGGCGCTTGCTGCAAGCGCGTAACCGCGCAGGTGGCTGTCGTGCACGTCGAGCTCCAGCTCAGCGGCTGGCCGCGGGTCGAGAGAGCCCCGTGCGCGGAAACTGCCGTTGATCGCGCTGGCCGGAAACGTGCCAAAGGCGGACAGATCGATCCGTTCCAACTGCCCCTGCGCGCTGAAGGCACGTGGCGCCGCGAGTGCCAGTTCGCCCCGAACCGACAGCGTCCCCTCGCCAGAATGGGCGCTTGCCTCGCGCACCTGCAGCCGACCACCCCCGAGCGCCGCATTGAGCCGCAATAAGAGCTTTTCCTGCGCCAACTCGGCGAGGAAGGTCTGTGTGTCTTCCGCGACGCCAAGGCGTATGGAACCTGCCAGCCGTGTCGGATGCAGGGATCGCTGTATGCCCTGGAGATCGAGGCGTTCAGTGCCAAGCGCCAACTCGAGACGCTTGTTGACGAGCCGGCCGGTGCCGGCAAATGCGCCAGCCGCACCCAAGTCGATCCATACGTCCTTCAGCCCGACCTCATCCAGAGTGCCGCTGAACGAATACGACAGCGCAACCAGTGGCAGGCGCTGCTCGTCGAGTCTGCCCGCTTGCGCGTTCTTCACTGTGACTGTACCGGCGTACGCTCCCGCGTCGGTGCCGCGCACCTCGACCAGCGCGCTCAGGCGGGCGGCGGGCAAGCCCGCATGCAACGCTGCGGGCTCGACGTTGCCTGCCTCGATGCTTGCCGCAACGAGTGGCTGTATGGCAAAGGGCGCAAGCGCCACTTGCAGCTTCGCCGTGGCGCTGCCCAGGCCGGCGCTCGCCATCACCTCGATCCGAGACAGGGACCCGACCAGTGCAGCGCGGGCGTGGTAGGCGTTGGGCGTCTTGTCGCCGGCGAACTGGGCGTCCGCGGCGACGGGGAACGGCGCATCTGTGCCGATGCTGGCGTGGGCGGTTAACGTACCCCATTCGGTCGTCAACCGCTCGACGGCAATGACGTGTTCGCGCGGGCCCAGTTCCAGGCTCGCAGCAACGTTGCGAACGGTGTCGGCGCGTTGCGGAGTGCGCATGACGACCTCGCCGATACGAAGCTGCGGAACGTAAACGCTGACCGGTAGCGCCAGCTTGTCGGGCAACTGCGGCGTAGCGTCGCTCGTGCGTTTCGTCAGCAGGTCGAGGCGGGCCGTCTCGAGCGCGCTGATCAGGACGCGCCCGCGCAGCAGGGCGGACGGCGACCAGTCAAGCTGTACGCCGCGCGCCTCGAAACGGCGGTCCATGTCGTCCCAAACGACGCGGTCGGCCGCGAGCGGACCGTAGAGCGAACCCCGAACGCCCTCAAGTGTGAGTGCGCCATTGGTGCGTGCAGCCGTTTCCGCGGCGAGCCATTGCAGCGTCGCTTCGCGTCCCGCGGCCCATGCGAGCAGCGCGAACGCGGCGAGAATGATCAGCGCCGCGCCAAACGCATAGCGCAGCCAGAGACGCGCACGCGATGCCCCCATCAAAAAGCGACCCCAAGCGAGAAATGCAGGCGCAGCTTGCCGACATCCTGCCCGTAGGCGATATCGAGGCTGACCGGGCCGACCGGGCTTCGCCACCGAGCGCCGACGCCGTAGCCGTGTTTCGCGCTGAATTCACGCCACGAATCGGCCGCGTCGCCCGCGTCGTAGAATACCGCCGCGCCCCATTTCGGCGTCAACCAACGCACGAACTCTGCGCTCGCGACGCCCAGCACTCGCCCGCCGGTGATCGCGGCGCCTTCCTGCACACCCAGGCTCTGGTAGGCGTAACCCCGCACCGACTGGTCACCGCCGGTGCGAAAAAGGTAATCCGACGGAATTCCGTCTCGGGAGTCCGACAGCAGGGTGCCCACCTCGGCACGTAGGACCAGGGTCGAGCTGGAGCCCACCGGAAAGAAGCCGTTCCATTTGCCGTAACCGCGCACAAAATCCTGCGTTGAGAGCAGCGCTTCCGACGCGGCGCCTATCTGCAAACGCAGAATGTGACCGCGTTGCGGCATTACCGGCGAGTCGATAGCACGCCACGTCCACGCATAGTTGGGCACCAGCGTGTGACTATTCTCCGGCTCGGCGCCGCTCAGCCGCAGCGTCTCGGTCTTGAAATCAAGGCCCGCGATGTGCTCGATACGACCGCTCACCCAGGCGCGTCGCAGGCCGAGGCCGAACTTCTCAGTCCGCTCGCCCTGAATATCGGTCTGGGCGTACTCGGTCGCGATGCTGTCCCGAGTGCCGTCGGCTCGTACCGGAAACGCCAGACTGGCAGTCGCTTTCTGCTCCTTGGCATGGGCTTTCAACCCCAGCGTCAGCCGCTGGCCACCGCCGAAGAAATTGCTATCCTCATATTCGACTTGTCCGCGCACGCCTGTATCCGTGCTGACGCCGATGCCGAAGCCCAGACGTCTGGTCTTTTTCTCGATCACGGTCACCTTGACGGGGAGACGGTCCGGCGCCGCGTTGGCGGTATCGACCTCCACCGTGACACTGTCGAAGTAGCCGGTGTCCTGTAGCACCGACTGCAGGCTGAAGAGAGCTTCCTGGCTGTACACATTGCCCGGCTTGACCGGATTGAGGTTCTCGATAATGGATGCCGGATAGCGGGTGAGTCCCTCGATACTGAGCGCACCGAAACGGTAGACCGGACCGCTGTCGATCACTAGCTCAAGTGCGGCCTCGCGCGCGGCCGGATCGACGGTAGCCCGGCTCGAAACGATCCGTGCTCGAGGGTAGCGCCGCGCGACGAGGCTGCGCAGCGTGCTGCGCTTGGCGTCCTCCCATGCGGCATGGCGAAAAACCTCACCTGTTTGCAACGACCAATTTTCGCGCAGCGTGTCGACCCGAGGCTCCTCCGTATCCAGTGATTGCGAAATCGCGCCGCGAAACTCTAAATGTACCCGGCCGACCTCAACCGGCTTGCCGGGGGCGACGCCGATCTTTACGCGGGGCGTCACACCCGTTTCGTCGAGCGATACGCTCACCTGCGGCGCGTAGTAACCCAGGGTCTCCATGATGGTTCGCACGTTGGCTTCGGCGCGCCCGATCAGCCGCCTCAACTGCTCCGCATCCACCCTCGGGTTGTCGCGCCAGCGCATCAGATCGAGGTTGTTCTCGAGGATTAGACGATAAGCCTGCGGCGCCTGCAGCTCAACTTCGTAAGACAAAGAGGGCGCAGCCGCGCGCGCAGGAAACGACACGGCCAAGCTCACCGTAGCAGCAATGAAAAGCAGGCCCATCTGCAAAAAAAACACAACGGGAGTCTTTGTTCCGTTAGCTTTCCACGCAGGCTATTTGTCGAGCCGAATGCCGGCAAGTATTCTTGCCCATCTGGCTTGATCGTTCCCGCATCACGTCCGCCTTACCCGCGCGGCATTCGCGCCAGGCTCATGGCAGCGGGCAATGGCACGCCGGAGAGACTCCAGATGTTGCGCTTGCGAAACGACTGCGCCGGCCCGAAGCGCTGCACCATGCCGCGGGCCGCGTCCAGCGCGGCAGGAAGGGCGCGGCCTTTGGCTGTGACCTGGCTGAGCAGCAAGGCCTCGCGCATCTGCGCCGCGCTCAGGATTTTTCCGGAAAGGATCAGTTCCAGACTCCTGCCCATAGCGGTCATGCGCGGCAGAAGCACCGTCGCCAGACGATAGGGAACTTGGAGATGCGGATCGGCAAACCCGAACAGGGCGCCATCGCCGGCAATGCGCAGATCGCAGCTCAAGGCCAGCTCGAATCCCAGACCATAACACGGGCCTTCGATGGCGGCGATGACTGGCTTGCTGATCTGCAGCGGAAACAGGCCGTCGTCGGGTAGCGGCGATAGCGAGGGGTCGCCCGCCAATTCGGCTACATCGTGGCCGATCGAGAACACGTCGTGCGCGCCGCACAGCACCGCGACGCGCAGACCGTCGTCATCCTCGAATGCCCGCCAGGTTTCCGCTAACTGCTGCTGCAATTCCCGGTTTAGTGCGTTGCCCTGTGGGACCGGCGCGAGTTCGACTACCAGCAGGTTGCCTTCGGTTCTCTTGACAAGTGACGCCACGATAGCCTCCTAGAGCGTCCGCTGATGGCCGGGCCAGCCCGGCAGTTTCGACGTCAAGCTGGCCTGCAGCCCGCGCCGATACGCCTCGCCCAGGTGCGGCGGGAAGCGTTGTTCCATGGCCAGCGCCTGGGCAAGCGGCACGCCCACGCTCTGAAACACGCGTTCCTTGTGGTACTGCAGATAGCTCATCGGCCGCCTGCACATGTCGCGCGCAATCTCCACGGCCCTTGCCATACTCTGTCCCGTCTCAACCACTTCGTTGGCGAGGCCCAGTTCCACCGCGCGTTCCGCAGTGATCGGGTCGCCGGTCCACACAATCTCCAGCCCACTGGCGAGATGGGCGAGAAAGTGCAGCTTGTGCGTCGTCGCTTTGGCGCCCATGCCGCGCTTGACTTCGGGCAGGCCCATCTTGGCGTGGCGTTCGATGATGCGCATGTCGCAACCCAGCGCCATCTCACAACCGCCGGCTAGGCACCAACCATTGATCGCCGCGATCACCGGCTTGTAGAGATGAAAGTTGTTGGCGGTGAACGAGGGCGCAATCACCCCGCTGCGCCGCGCATCGATCAGCGCCTGCGCCGATTGCGCACCCAGCTCGCGTGCCTTCTTGTCGTTCTCGCGCAAGTCGGCGCCGGCGCAAAAAGCGCGGTTGCCGACGCCGGTGATGATCATCACCTTGAGCTGCGAATCATCGCGAAATTCGAACCAGGCGTCCTCGAGCGCCTCGCGCAGACCGCCTCCCATGGCATTCATTCGCTCGGGGCGGTTCATGCGCGCGATAAAAATGCCATCGTCGTGCTCCTTGATCAGCAGAGTCGCGGGCGATGTTGTCGATGCGGACTGGGCCATTTTCCTGTCGCTCCTTAGCGGTTGTGCCACACGGGCCGGCGATTCTCAACGAACGCACGCGTGCCCTCTATGCGGTCCTCGCTGGCGTAGGGATTGGGTCCAAGCTCCAGCGTCTGCGCGGTGTGGAACGGCACGCCGATCGAACGCAAAGCAGTTTCCTTCTGGAAGTTGCGCGTGACCGGCGCGTACAGCAGCAGCTCTTCAGCGAACCTTACCGCAGCCGTAATGGCATCACCCGCGGGCACCGGGATGGTGGTACCCATCACCTCCATTGGAAAGCGTCCGTCTGGCGGCGGCAGCGGCTTGAAATCACCCTTCACCGCCAGCCGGTTCACCAGCCCGATACGCTGCGCCTCGGGCGCACCGTATGTGGGATTGAGCCACAGCATCTCGAATGTCTTCGCAGCGCCCACCAGATTGAGCAGCCAGGCGGCAAGCACATCGGGCTCGCCCGGGCCGCCGGTGAAGTCGGCAGTGAACGACGCGGTCTCGTCCGCCACCCGAAGGTCGCAACCCAAGGCCAGCGCCAGGGCTTCGCCCCTGCACTGGCCCTGAATCGCGCAAATTGTCGGTTTCCAGACCTCGACGAAACCACCTGCCCAGAGCGAGAAGCACTCGCGCAGTTCCCGCTGTGAGCCAGGAACCGGATTGCTGGGGCCAGCGGCGAAGTCCGGGCCTTCGGCAGAAATAACGGCCATCCAGGCTTCGTTGTCTGCCTTGTATTGCAGCAGCGCCTGGTTCAGCTCGCATCGCGTTTCCGGGCCGAACCCGTTTGTCGGGGAAGTGATGTGCAGGCGCGCGATGCGCTCCTGTCGCGTGTACGTTACCTTTGCCATTGAATGATCCCTTGCAGCAGAACGCGGCAGCAAAATCCCGCCTGATATGCTTGTATGACTTCAAATATTGTCAAATCAAAACGTCTTTGGCGGCATAGCGCGCTATTTCTTCCTGCGAAAGGCCAAGCAAATGCTCAAGGACGTATGCCGTATCCGCGCCGAGACATGGCGCCGGCTTATGCAGCATTTCGCGCTTTGCGGAAAAATGCGTCGCCAGTCCGTCGTAATGGGATGGTCCCATTTCGGCATGATCGAGCGTCAGGAAGAAGCCTCTGCTCCTGAGTTGCGGATCCAGCTGCAAGTCCGTCGGACGCGCGACTACAGCCGCAGGCACCCCTGTGCTCGCAAGCAGCCGTTCGAGCTCGAAGCGGTCGTAAGATGCCGTCCACCGCGCAATGCATGCATCCAGAATATTGCTTATCTCCCGGCGACATTCCAAACGCTCGTAGCGTTCATCAGCAAAGTCTGCCAGCGGGGCGATCGAGCGCAGCGCGCGCCACTGCTGCGGCGTTTCCACCGAGATGGCAACGTAACGTTCGATTCCCTCAACCGGATACACGCCATTTGGACAGGCCAGGTCGGACGCCAGGCCAGCAGCGGTGGCCGTTCTCCCATTCACCGTCTGATCAAGAAGCAGCGGCTCGATGAAATGCATTGAAGCTTCGACCTGGGACATGTCTATATATTGTCCCAAGCCGCTGCGACGACGCTCCAAAACAGCCGCTGCAAGAATCGCCACCGAAAAGCGGGCGCTCAACAAATCGGTGTAAGCCCCGGCCGGTCCGGTGGCCGCGCGGTCAGGCCACCCGGTTATGGCGTGAAATCCGGCGACAGCCGCGCCCTGGCCACCCCCGCCGGAGAAGCGAGCCCATGGGCCCGTTTGACCTAACAAGCAACTGCTAAGCATGATCAGACTTGGGTGGTCGCGACTCAACGCAGCGTAATCAAAACCGAGCCGGTTCATCGTTCCCGCCGAGTAATTGTCTACCACCACGTCTGCCCAATCGATGACGCGGCGTGCGAGCGCCTTGCCTTCCGGCTTTGAGAGATTCAGGCTCAATCCCAACTTGGAGGAATTCCAGTTGGAATAATGAAATGAGCGGTTGAGTCCTGCAACATTGTCTCTGTATGGCCCGGACAACCTGGAAAAATCCGGCCGCACTTTCGACTCGATTTTCACCACCGTCGCGCCATGATCAGCCAGTGCTTTGGTGGTAACGGGACCGGTCGCGATCCAGGTAAAGTCCGCGACCTTCAGGCCCGCGAATGCCTCGCCGAGCCTGGCGCCGCCCCGGGCCGCTTTCAGAAAATTGCGGGCCGCCGGCTCAGCCAGCCATGCACGAAGCTTTGCATGATCTTGTCCCGCGTCCGGTGCCGCCCGCTTTAGAACAATGGGCGTGCGCGAAAGGCTGGCGTGCGGACCCGGGTGCGTATAGTTGCCGATCTTTTGCCAGTAGTTTCTTGCGGCAAGCTGTTTGCTTTCCACAAGATCCCGGGTTGTGTTGATGGCTGCCCAGTTCAGATCGTTGCGCGTGGCAAAATCCATCCATTCCTGCTTTGTGCGGGTGGCGATGAGACTAGTCAATGCCTGTGCAAGCGATTCGACTGCCTCTTTAGACGCATATCCGTCGTGCGTGGCTTCCGAAAACGCATGCCAATCGATGTTGCGCAGCGCGTCCGGCAGTATCCCCTCTCGTTCCAGCGCTGGAACGATTTTTGTTGCGGCGAAATTTGCCATTTGAGCGCGGTTCGCCATGGCGAG
>Ga0326597_10013072_pt1 | contig 10920 bp, 10 predicted proteins | sample RVTome_12_FD_203789 | JGI IMG/M metagenome (GOLD analysis project Ga0326597, IMG submission 203789) | Soil microbial communities from uranium-contaminated site in the Upper Colorado River Basin, Wyoming, United States - RVT100D185 | ecosystem: Environmental > Terrestrial > Soil > Contaminated >... | reverse complement strand
TGCCCGGCGAGGACGGCCTGTCGTTCATCCGCACCGCGCGCGCCATGCCGGGCGCCGCCGGGCGGATCCCCGCCGCCGCCCTGACGGCCTGGGGGCTCGAAGAGGACCGCGCCCGCGCCGTCGCGGCGGGGTTCCAGGCCTATGTCGTCAAGCCGACGGACCCGGCGACGCTGGCCAACGTGGTCGCGGGACTCCGCCAGCGCGAGGGAGCGGAAGCTAGCCTGACCGGGGCTTGATGCCCGAGGCGAGGAGCAGGTCGGTCACCGCCGTCGCGTCCGAGAGATCTCCCAGCATCCAGACCGGCGCCCCCGGCGACTTCTTGATCAGCGTGGGCGAGAACACGACGCCGTCGGCTTCCGCGAGGTCGGGATGCTCGCCGAGGTCGCGCAGCGTGAGGTGGACCGCGCCGGCGTCGTAGCCGTCGAGGATCTTCTCGAGATTGCGGCGCGCCTTCATCGACGACGGCCACGGCGGCGTGTAGTAGAGGACGAGCTCTACGGCGGCGCCCTCTTCGTCGGCCTCGGCGCCGGATGCGCCGGCGCCCAGGATCGTCTGCGCTTGGCGCACGAGGGCTTCGATGTCGAGGGGCTTGCGCAGCACCGGGAACTCGTCGGGATTGTCCGGATCCGGCTGGCCCGTGATCATGAGCACCGCGGTCGACGCCAGGTGCCCGGCCTCGCGGGCCTCGCGCAGCATGTCCGTGGCGCGGCGATCGGGCAGGCCGAGGTGCGCGATCACGAGGTCGTAGCGCCGCTCGGCCAGCCGGGCCAAACCCTCGTTTGCGCGCGCGGCCGCTTCGACCTGCCAGCCGTGGCGCACGAGGGCGAGAGTGATGAGATCGAGGACGTCCTGGGAGTCCTCGATCACGAGGATGCGCGCCGGGGAGGCGCTGGAGGGAGCACTCATGCCTATACCAGCTCGGTCGGCCGACCGGACGGAGGATCGCCGGCCGGCGGGGTGGTCGGATCTTCCGGCGGCGCGCCGGGGGAGCCGGGCGGCTCCTCGACGGGAGGCTCCGGCCCTTTGTCCGGAGGCACGGGTTGGGGTGCCGGCGATCTCACAGCCACGAGTAGCCTTCCCGGCGCAGTTCCTCCCGGATCGTATCCTTGATCAGCTCCGCGCCGCACTCCTCGAATTGCCAGCGGCTGCTGCCCCCGTCCGGACGTTCGATGCTGACGATACAGCCGCGCTCCTGGTGGCTGAGAATCGACACCGTCCATTCCTCGCTGTCGGGCCGGCGTCCCAGCGCGGCCATGACCGCGACCGCGACCTGGCTGGCGTAGGCAGCGGGTGCCGTGTTGATGAGGAGCCGGATCGCCATTCAGGAGGCCGCCGTCACGAGGTCGATGCCGGGTCGGTGACGCCGCGGCCGGCCAGCGTGCGCACCGCATCCACCAGCGTGGCAGGGTCCATGGGCTTGGTGAGCCGCATCTGGAACCCCACTTCCGCGAGCTGGTCCGTGGTGGCTTGAGACGTGAAAGCGGTCAAGGCGAGGGCGGGCACGTCGCCGCCCTGGTCCGGAGGGAGGGCACGGACCGCCTTGAGCAGCCAGACTCCGTCCTTCCTGGGCATGGCCAGATCGGAGATCAGCACGTGAGGCCGATTGGCCTCCGTCGCCGCCTTCAGGCGCGCGAGCGCGTCGTCGGGGCGATCGACGCAAGTCACCAGGGCGCCTTCGCGCTCGAGGATGAAGCACAGGAAGTCGAGGGTGTCCGGATCGTCGTCCACGGCCAGGATCCGGATGCCCTCGAGGGGGACGGCTGCCACGTCCCATCGTAGCGTGGGTGGCGCGCGGGTGGCGGTCCGCCGCTGGAGGATCTCGTCCGCCGGAGGCTTCGCGGCCCGATCTCGCGGATCGTCGCCGTTCCTCACGTTGCGCTCGCCTGGTCGCGGCGGGCCACGCCGCACATGGTGAGAAGGTCGCGCACGACGTCGTCCGCCGTGAGGTCGCCCAGGATCCACGCCCGGGGCGCCGGGCTGCGCTTCACGAGCGTGGGCGTGAAGACCACGCGGTCGCGCTCCGCGGACGCGGCGTGCTCGAACAGGCCGCAGACCTCGTAGCGGACCTGCCCGGCGTCGAACTCGGCCAGTACCTCTTCCATCCGATGGCGCGCCTTGAGCGAGGCCGGGGAGCGCGGGCTGACGTTGAGCACCAGCTCGATGGCATGTCCGTGGCCGCCGCCTTGCGGCGGCGCCACGGCGTCCGGCGCCCTCGCCGCCGCGCGGTCGGGGAGGATCATGCGCACCCGGACGAGCAGGCGCTCCAGATCGAGCGGCTTGGGCAGGAGGGCGGTTTCTTGCGGCACGTTCCTGGGTTCGGGGTGCGCCGTGACGACCAGCGAGGAGGCGCCCCCGAGCGTCCCTTCCCGGGTCGCGCGCTTCAGCATCTCCACGCCCGTCAGCCCCGGCATGTCGCAGTCGGTGATGACGAGGTCGAAGCGCCCGTTGCGCAGCGCGGCGCGCGCGCGATCGGGCAGGTCCAATAGTAACTGGGCGCGCGTCTAATCGAACGGCGCCCAGAAGGACACCTTGACCGCGAAGTAGTTGCTGCCGGTCGCGCTGAGCGACCTGAACATGTCGCCCAGACCCACGCGTTCTCCAGCCGCCTCCAAAGCGCGGCGGTCCTGCTGCCAGACCAGGTGGAGGGTACTGCCGGGCTTCCACTCCCACCGGAGCACGAGGTTGCTGCGGAAGGAGCGGACGTTGAAGTCATGGTTTCTCAAGGTGAACGCCGATGCTCCGTCGGTGATGGCACGGCTGCCGTCGGGCTGGCGCGAAACCGTCGTTCCGTTCGTGCCGTAAACCCTCAGCTCACGGGCACGCGAAGCCGGCAATTCGCCGAAGTCACGGTAGCGACCGCTGGCGGCAAATGGTTCCGCGTAGAGGTCGATGTTGATCTCGGGTTTCAGCGTGTATCCCATCCGCAACTGGGTCGACAACGTGCTTCGGTCGATGAACGAGAACACGTAACGCTGGCCGTACGTTTCCGGCCGTCCGCCGCCGAGCGTCGTCACATACTGCCGCGAATCGGTCTGGCGAATGTAGGTGGGGGCCAGCGAAAGCTGCCACCGGGCCCCCTGGCGAAGCGAGATGCTGCCATTGAGGTTGCTCGTTCGCCCACCGAACTCATCGGTCGACGCGGTGGCGGCTGCGGTCCAGACCGTCTTTGCGGCGGCTCGATTCTTGAACGTGGCGGTCGTGGTCCAACCACCGGGCCCGCCCATCAGCGGCCCGCCCCGGGTGAGGGTCGTGCTGAGAATCCTGGAATTCGGGCCGGTTGAGAGTGTTGCGGTCGAAAAGTTGAGGAACGTCAGGTTCAGCTCGCCGCGCAGAGCGCCCGTCTGGAGGTTGCCGGCGCGATTCCAGTCGTTTTCCTGGGTAAGACCAATGGAATAGTTCCTGAGATGATTTCCGGGCACGGTTTCCCGGTACCGAAGTGTCGAGAGGAGCCGGATGCCATCCGCCGAGGAGAGCCGGCCAATGTCGTTGGCTTCGAAGCCGGGAGTTTCCATTTGCAGGTCGGTACTCCAAAGCCAGTGTCTGCCGCCGGTACGCTCGACTGCGATGCCCCACTTGGACCCATCGATGGACGTACGCGTTGGATCGTACGGCCAGTAGGTTCGATCGGGGCGCTGGAAGTAATGCGCGGCGGCTCGTTGTATTCGCGCGATGGCGTCCGCTTCACCTTTGACGGACGTGAAGCCAAGAAACGAACGGAGTTGATACTGGCCATTCCGAAAACGCAGGATGGAATCGCCGGCGACGCCGAAAGCGTTCCGCGCCAGCAGGGCGGCAAGGGGATCGCCGGCCTTCATGTCGCGATGCATCGCCGTCGCCATCGCGGCCGCCGTCGAGCCCCCGGCGCCGAACTCCTGCTGAACGCGCATCAGGCCGTAGGCCGTGCGCGGAGCGACTCGAATCCGGTCGATCTGCGACGACCCGATAGCCGAAACTCGCGCAAATTCCTGGTCCGTCACCGCGCCCAGAAACCCGAGCGAGGTCCCCGAGCGAAGGCGGCCGGTGAGCTTCGCGGCGCCGAGGATCGTCGTCTCCTTCGGATAATCCACGAAGTCGCCGGAGGCCGGCGTCTCCGGAGTCTCCCCGATGCGACGCGAGTAGAAGAAGTTGCTGGCCTGGACCATGTTCAACAGGCGGACGCCTTCGGTGAAGAACGGGCGTTTTTCGACGAAGAACGTCTCGTTTGCCGTGAGGTTCACTTCGGACGGGTCGGCTTCGATCTGCCCGAAATCAGGATTGAAGGTGGCGTCGAGGGTGAGGTTCGGACCGATGCCCATCTTCAAATCGACGCCGGTTCGACCGGTCAGGTTGCGGCCGTCATCGAATGGATTCCTGGCATCGCGATTGCCGTTCGACGTGGCCGCACCTCCAACGTAGGGAAGCACCTCGATGCGCTTCCTGGCCCCCAGCCCCTCGATGCCCAGCAGATCGCCGAATCGGGAAGCCCATCCTTTCTCCGTCCGCGGCACTGGAGACCAGTAGACCATTTCGTTGCGCGCGGGAGCGAAGCGCTGCACGTTCATCCCCCAGACCTGCTCCGCCTGCTCGTTGAACCGAAGTTGCGAAAACGGGATCCACAGCTCCGCGGTCCAGCTTTCGTCCCGGATATCGGTCCGCGCCTGCCAGACCGGATTGAAGTCTTCGTCGAAAGCGGCTTCGTCGTCCTGGGGATGGTAGCGGTCTATGCGTACACCGGTGGCGGACACGCCAAAGGAATAAGCGGTCCGGCGATCGAGAAAGGTATCCAGCGAGAGCAGCAGGTATTCCGCCTGTTCCTCGATCCCATCACGACGGCCCAGTGGAGCCTGGATCGGCACCCCGCCGCGGTTGTGCATCCGCGCGCCGATGTAGATTGCGTCATCGTCGTAGACGACTCGAACTTCGGTGTCCTCGGTTGGAGGAGCACCCTCGTCGGGTTCCTTCTGGATGAAGTCGGTGATCGGAAGGGCCTGGCTCCAGGCCCGCTCGTCCAGCAGACCGTCGATGCGGATGGAACCTTCGCGGACGCGAACGGCCACGGCCTGTTTGCGCTGGGCGCCGTCATCGGCGCCCTGGGCGCTCGATGCGGACGTGATCAGGAAAAGACACGACAAGGTGCGCAGCCGCATTCGGCCGGCGCTCACCCCCAGCTCGAGACCTCGATCCAGTTCTTGTTCTTGTCGACCGTCAGCCGGGCGCCCCGCTTGTAGCGCTTGCCCTCGAGCGTCACGTCCTTGGCCACGGTGACCTGGGTGCCGACGCAGCGGATGGTGGGGTCCTTCGGCCCGCGCTGGAACGGATCCGTGCCCTTCGGGCTCACCGACAGCACGAGGATGTCGCTGGCGTGGACTTCCTGCAGGTAGACCACCGTCCGGCAGGCCTTCTGGTCCCGGGGGAAGGTCTTGAGCACCTCGGTGTAGGAGGGCGGCCTGGGGGTCGGTTTCGGTTTCGGCGTCGGCGCGTAGGTCGGGGCAGCGACGGGAGCCGGCGAAGGCTTCGGGGGCGCCCCACCGCATCCGGTCGTCCAGAAAGCGACGGCCAGCAAGCTGGCCACGGCAACGGTCGCCGCGAGAGGTTTCATCCTTCCCTTCCTACCGAGGCGCCGCCGCAGGCGCTTCGGCGCGCGCCATGTGGGTGAGCGTGCCGATGCCGTCGATGCTGGCGACGATCTTGTCGCCGTCCTTCAGGAAAATCTGCTCCGCGCGGACGGTGCGCGACATGCCGGTGCCGGCCGGGCTCCCCGCCGCGATCACGTCGCCAGGGAAGAGGGTCATGATCGACGAGCTGAACGCGATGAGCTCTGGAATCGAGTGGATCATGTCGGTCGACCGGGCGTCCTGCATGGTCTTGCCGTTCACGGTCAACAACTGCCGGACGTTCTGCGGATCGCCGTAGAACTCCTTGGGAACGATCCAGGGCCCGAGCGGCGCGAACGTGTCGTGGCCCTTGCCGGAGTACCAGTCCGTCCCGAAGCGCGACGGCCCCTGCTCGCCGGGCCGCCCGCCGCGATCGGACATGTCGAGCTGGATAGTGTAGCCGAAGATGTAGTCGGCGGCCTGCGCGGCCGGGACATATTTCGCCCGCTTGCCGATGACCACGCCGATCTCGCACTCCCAGTCGATCCGGTCGCGTCCCCTGGGCATGATGATGTCGTCGCCGTTGCCGATGATCGCGCCGACGGTCGGCTTCAGGAAGACGTACGGCGTCCCCCGGTTCTGCCGCAGCCCCGCCTCGATCTTCTTTGCTTCCTCTGGTGAGCTGGCCTCGCCGGCGTGGGCGTAGTAGTTGGCGGCCGCGTTCAGCATCTTGGTGGGGTAGAGGATTGGCGCGAGCGTTCGCACCTTCGCCACGTCATGCACCCAGACGGGCCGTTTTTCGCCGGACAACATGTTTTCCCGCACGACCGTGTCGACCATGTCGTAGAGCCGCCGCTGGATGCCGCTTTCGTACGCCGAGATGACGCCCAGCATGTCCGTCGGCATCTGGACCGCCGGCTGGCGCGGATTCGTCTGCAATGCGGCGTTGGCCGCGCTGACGTCGATGATGAGGCTGTCCCGCAGCACGATTCCCACGAACGGCTGCCCCGTCGTCCGGAACGTGCCGAGCTTGAACGGCTCGGCGACGCCGGCACGGCTCTGGCCCTGAGCTTGAGCCGACGTTGCCGGCGAAAGCCCGGACACAGCCGCAACCACCACCCATGAGCACATCAATCGCGACATAGATACCTCCAGAAGCCGTGGCGCGCGTTCGGCGGGGCGAATGGGGTCAGGCTCTCTTCTATCCTGTTCGCCTTCGTCCGACAAGTCCTGACGTGGCAACTGTAGACGGCTGAAGTATTGGGGTGGATGACGGGACTCGAACCCGCGACCTCCAGGGCCACAACCTGGCGCTCTAACCAAGCTGAGCTACATCCACCACGGTGGCTTGGCGCGCCTGAAGGGATTCGAACCCCTGACCCGCAGCTTAGAAGGCTGCCGCTCTATCCCACTGAGCTACAGGCGCCAAACGCGGAATTGTAGCACGCGGCTTCCGGTGAGGGCGCCGGAATGGCGGCTAGGCCCGCGGCTTCTGCCAGTAGATGCCCGTCCAGTCGATCTTCTGGATGGGGGCCGTGATGCCTCTCTGCTTGCGGAAGTCCGCGACGGCCCTTGCGCAGAACTCGAACCCCGTGTCGTCGATGATGACAAAACCTCCCGGCGAGACCTTGTCGTAGAGGTGGACGAGGGCATCCATCGTCGAGTCGTACAGGTCGGCGTCGACGCGGAGGATGGCGAGCTTCGAGATGGGGGCCTTGGGAAACGTGTCCTTGAACCATCCTTTGAGGAAATTCACGCGGTCGTCGAGGAGTCCATAGCGGCGAAAGTTGTCCTGGACCTCCTCGAGCGAGACGGCCATCATCCCCGCCGATCCCTGCTCCTCGTTTCCCGGACCCGGGTCGGGCAGGCCCTCGAACGAGTCGGCGACCCAGACCTTGCGGTCGGTGACGCCGTGCGCCTCGAGCACCGCGCGCATGAAGATGCAGGCCCCGCCACGCCAGGCCCCCGCCTCGATGTAGTCGCCCGGGATGTCCTCGGCCAGCGTCCTTGCCATCAGCTCCTGCAGGCTTTCGAGCCTTCGCGAGCCGATCATCGTCAACGCGCGGGAGGGCATGTGCTGTCCGATGGCGAGCGAGGCACGGGTTTGATGGTTGGTCTCGTAGAGAAGGTCCGTGAGGCTCAGCTTAATGAGGTCGAGGTAGAGGCCGTTCGGTCCGGAGACCCGGCAGTTCGGGGTGCAGGAGCACGTCGTCGGCTCGTACTTGACCCGGGTCTCGTTGATCACCCGCCGCTCGGTGGCCAGCGAGTAGCCGAGGAAGAAGACGCCGATGACGACGGCGACGGCCGCGGCCATCCGGCCGATGCGCAGTAGCAAGGTGCCTCCGAGCGCGGGATTGTAGCACGCGGCTCTCGCGGTTAGCCTTGTAGCTTGGCGGTGGCTTATGCACTTGAAGCGGGCGCGGGGAACGGTACTCTGGATGCGGGCGCACTTCGTGGGGCGCCTGCGCGTCGAGATCCGCACGGACGAACGAGGGGCCTCCGCGATCTACGTGCGCCGCGGCGACGAGCCCATCAGCGAGACCCCGATCACCGGGGACCCCGAAGCCGCGCGGCAGCTCGCCGACGACCTCGTCCGCGAGGGCTATCCACACACGTGCACCGGCGCCGAGTGCGGGTCGTGGGTGGCGATGACGCCGCCGAGGAAATGAGGAGAGCGGGGCCTCGATGACCCTGGGCAAGAAGAAGGCCTGGGACTGCGTGGTCGTCGGCGCCGGGCCGGCGGGGCTCTCGGCCGCCGTGTACATGGGCCGATTCCGCCGCTCGACGCTCGTGCTCGACGGCCAGGACGGGCGCTGGAGCTGCGGCCAGGTCAACGACAACTACCTCGGCTTCCCCCGGGGTGTGCGCGCGCGGCGATTGCATGCCCTGGGGCGCGCGCAGGCGGAGCGCTTCGGGGTCACGTTCTGGGACACGTTGGTGACGGGGCTCCAGGAGAACCCCGGCGGATATCGCATCGAGTTTCGCGGGGGCCAGGCCCAGGCGCGCACGGTCATCTGGGCCGCGGGCGTCCGCGACCGCTGGCCCGCGTTCCCGGGCGTCCGCCGCCTGGTGGGCAAGCACCTTTTCTGGTGCATCGTCTGCGATGGATGGCGGACTCTCGGCCGCTCCGTTCTCCTGCTGGGCAATACCGACCGGGATGTGGGCACGGCGCTGCAGTTCCTCACCTACACCCGTGATCTCACCTTCGTGATGGACCCGGGGCGGACGCTGAACGCACGGTGCCGGCAGAAGCTGGGCTCGGCGGGAATCCCCGTGCGCTGCGGGCGGGTGAAGCGGGTGCAGGCCAGCGAGGAGCGGATCGAACGGGTCGTCCTCGGCGACGGAGCCGAGCTGCGCCCGGACTACATCTTCAGCCTCTACGGGAGCGACCCGCGGACCGAGGTGCTGCGCGCGCTGCCGGTCGCGCTCACCCGGTTCGGCCACGTGCGCATCGACGAGAAGAACCGCACCAACCTGCCGACCTTCTTCGCCGCGGGGGACGTGACCGACAAGTACGGGCACCAGGTGGCGACCGCGGTCCACGAGGGTGCCATGGCGGCGATGGCCGCGAACCACGTCCTCTACCCGCCGCACCAGCGTCTGTGATCGATTGAAGACCAGGCCCGGCTCCCCGCAAATCCTGGGCCCGGTGTGGGACGGCGACGGGGTCAACTTCGCGCTGTTCTCCGAGAACGCGACCGCGGTCGAGCTCTGCCTCTACGAAGGGCCGAAGGGAAGCGCGGAAGCCGACCGGGTGTGGCTGCCCGAGCAGACGGACCAGGTCTGGCACGTGTATGTCCCGGGACTGCGGCCCGGCCAGCGCTACGGCTTCCGCGTCCATGGCCCGTACGAGCCTTCGCGCGGGCATCGCTTCAATCCCAACAAGCTGCTCATCGACCCCTATGCGCGGGCGATCGACGGCCACGTGCGCTGGAACGAGCGGATCTTCGGCTACACCGTGGGACACCCCGATGCCGACCTCTCCTACGACCAGCGCGACAGCGCGCACGCGGTCCCGAAGTCGGTGGTGGTCGATGCGAAGGGCGAGTGGGCCGACGGGTACGCGCGGCTTCGCGACCCGTGGAACGGCACGCCGATCTACGAGCTTCACGTCAAGGGCTTCACCATCCGGCACCCTGAGGTCCCGGCGGACATCCGCGGGACGTATTCGGGCCTCGCCTCCCCGCCCGTCATCGACTACCTGAAGTCCCTCGGCGTGACGAGCGTGGAGCTGATGCCGATCCACCAGTTCGTGTCGGACGGGATGCTGCAGGCGAAGGGCCTGACCAACTACTGGGGCTACAGCACGATCGGCTTCTTCGCCCCGGACGTCCGCTACGCGAGCGGCTCCGTCCTCGGCGATCAGGTCGGGGAGTTCCGCGCGATGGTGGATCGCTTCCACGAGGCCGGGATCGAGGTGATCCTGGACGTCGTGTACAACCACACCGCGGAAGGCAACGAGCTGGGCCCGACCATCTGCTTCCGCGGCGTCGACAACGCCAGCTACTACCGCCTGAGGCCCGAGGACCCGCGCTTCTACATGGACTACACGGGCACCGGGAACACCCTGAACGCCCGGAACCCGCGCACGCTGCAGCTCATCATGGACAGCCTGCGCTACTGGATCCTGGAGATGCGCGTGGACGGCTTCCGGTTCGACCTCGCGTCGGCGCTGGCCCGCGAGCTCCACGACGTGGACCGGCTGGGCTCCTTCTTCGACATCATCTGCCAGGACCCCGTGATCTCGCGGGTGAAGCTCATCGCGGAGCCGTGGGACGTTGGCGAGGGCGGGTACCAGGTGGGCAACTTCCCGCCTCTGTGGTCGGAGTGGAACGGCAAGTACCGCGACACCGTGCGCGACTACTGGCGCGGCGCTCACAACACGCTGGGCGAGTTCGCGTTCCGCTTCACCGGCAGCTCCGACCTCTACGAGGCCACCGGCCGCCGCCCGTTCGCCAGCGTCAACTTCGTCACCGCGCACGACGGCTTCACCCTTCACGACCTCGTCTCCTACAACGAGAAGCACAACGAGGCCAACGGAGAGGACAACCGCGACGGGGACGGCCACAACCGGTCGTGGAACTTCGGCGTGGAGGGGCCCGCCGGCGATCCCGAGATCAACGCGCTCCGTGCCCGGCAGAAGCGGAACTTCCTGGCCACGCTCATGTTGTCCCAGGGCGTGCCCATGTTGCTGGCGGGGGACGAGATCGGCCGCATCCAGCGCGGCAACAACAACGCGTATTGCCAGGACAACGAGATCTCCTGGGTGGATTGGGCCGGTGCGGACACCGACCTCCTTCAGTTCACCCGCGGGCTCATCGCCCTGCGTCGCGACCATCCCAACTTC
>Ga0326597_10013071_pt1 | contig 10921 bp, 10 predicted proteins | sample RVTome_12_FD_203789 | JGI IMG/M metagenome (GOLD analysis project Ga0326597, IMG submission 203789) | Soil microbial communities from uranium-contaminated site in the Upper Colorado River Basin, Wyoming, United States - RVT100D185 | ecosystem: Environmental > Terrestrial > Soil > Contaminated >... | reverse complement strand
TACGCGCTGGAAATGAATCAGGGCTGGTTCGCGAAGCGCGGCATCAAGCACGGGGTCCGCGTCGAGGGCCTCAAGCGCGCGCCGGCACCGCGATAAAAAAACGCCCGGGGCACCGGGCGTTTTTCGCGTCAGGAAGCGCGGGCTCAGCCAAATACCACAGTCCTGAACACGCCGCCGCTCGCGCTCATGAAAAACAGCAGCGGCAGCGACAGCATGGTGTTCGTGCGCGAGGCGAGAAACGCCGTGCGGCGCGCCACCGCTTTCTCCGCATCGGTCGCAGACACCATGCCGAGTATCTTTTTCTGATTTGGCCAGATCAGGACCCACACGTTAAACAGCATGATAGTGCCGAGCCAGGCGCCCACGCCGATCGGATAATACGCCGGCTTGAGGAACAGGAACGCTTCGTGGAAATGCGAGCCCAGCACCGCCGCACCCGAGAGCCACGTCACGAGCGCGGCCCAGCGGAAATACAACAGCGCGCGCGGCGCGACGTGCTTGGTGATTCCGGCGCCGGTGTTGTCGGCGGCGGCGGCCTTCAACGCATCGACCTGCACGAAATTGAAGTAATACAGCAAACCGATCCACATCACGCCGGCGAGAATATGCAGCCAGCGGCCCAATCCGAGTTGTATGAAGTCCATGGCTTACCCCATCGCGAATTTGATGATGTTATAGAGGATCAACGTAACTATGAGACCGGATATCACCGTGCCCCATAATGAGTCCAGCGGATTTTTCATTGTGCCCCCCATTTGGAAAAGTATTAATAAAACGTCAGGAGCAGTGATTCTAGACCAATTCAAAACTTGCCGCAATGTTGAGTAAATTGGTCGCCTATTGGCTGTCTAGCTCGCCCACAGCAGATCGCACAGGACCAGATTAGGGATCAGCGCGACTGCCGCGATCTGCACGCCCAGAGGCCCCAGCACGATTCACACCATGAAACTGACGTCAAAATACAGGAACGCGGCAAACAATGTGGGCGGATGGCCGGCTTTGAGGAATGATGATTTCATCTGTTGTCCCTATCTAATACGCATCCGGCAGCACACCCACCTGCGGCATTTTCGCCAGCCCGGTCTTGCGCGCATGCTCTTCGAAGCCTTTATTGCGCCAGAAGAAGGCGCCGGGCATGGTGGTGGGAGTCACCAGCACGAAGAACAACGCGCGCCCGGTCATCGCAGTAGCGATGATCAGCGAAGCAGCGATCCCCCAAGCCGATAAACCGGCATACCCGTCCACCTGGGACGCGCCGAGCGCCGCAACCAGCGCGAATCCCAGGGCGAGGCCGCAATTGCGCAGTAGATAGGTCTTGCCATAGGTGGTTCGCTGCTCGAGATGGGATGCCGCCGCTTCACCCCCGCGCCGCTTGAGAGCTCGCGCATGAGCAATCAAACCCAATCCTTCGAGCGCCAGGCCAAACGCCGTCGGGCACGCCGCGACCGCAAGCAGATTCGCGAAGGACTGCCCTTGCGCCGCCAGCACCCCGGCATAGACCATGGCCACGGTGAGCGAGCCCAGCGTCAGCGTGGAGCCGTAGAACGACGTCAGCACCTGCCAGTGGTCCCAGAACGGACGGGCTTTGATGCGGTAGATGCGGTTCATCGCATATAAGGCGACCGGCCCAGCCACCACGGCCAACCATCCGGTGAACATCTGCAGCCCGCGCATCAACGCGTGCGGCAGCAGCGAGGAAAACAATTCCGGGACCGCCAGCAGCAGCGTGTGCACAGCCATGGCGTTAAAGAACACCGCGATGGCGGCGATTTCGCGGCTGACCGGGGAATAGCGCAAGTTGTAGAACGCGCGGTAGAAGCGATGCGGTTTGCCCAGATGCGCGGTAGACAGCGCCAGTGCGAAGGTCTCCAGCGCAATCAAGCTGGCCAATATTACCGCGTGCGCTACCGGGTGAGCGGCGAACGACAGCACCTCCAGGCCGGCGAGCGGCGCGAGGAACAGAATCAGAAACGCGCCGACCACCGCCTGCGAGATGAGCGTGAAGATTACGATCGGGTTTTCGCGCGAACTGAGTCTTTTCAGATTCCACTGACGTTCGAACGGCCTGTCGGCCACCTGCGGGTGGTAGCGGATCTTGTCGGCTTCTTCCTTCTTGACGTAGATGAGCGGCATGCTGTCGGTGCGGTGCATCTCGCGCGGCAGATCGCGCGTTTGCTGAAAACGGATATTGGGATGCGTGATTTCCGGGTCGGGGAAGCCGGGAATGGCCAGTTTGGTCTGCACGCGGTTCGCAGGCGCAATTTCGATCACGCCGAAATCCAGCGCCCCGGCCAGACACGCGGACACACAGGCAGGCTTCAATCCCACTTCGAGACGATCCACGCACATATTGCACTTTGATACCTCGCCCTTGTTATGGTCCAGTTGCGGCGCGTTGTACGGGCACACCCAGGTGCAATAGCCGCAGCCGAAGCAAATGTCCGGGTCCTGCAGCACCGCCCCATATTCGGCGAACTTGGTGTAGGCGCGCGTCGGGCATCCCTTCAAGCACACCGGATCGTCGCAATGGTTGCACGCCATGGAGATATTGACGCGGTGGAAATCCGGATAGGTACCGCCTTCCACGTAACCCACTGACCGGAAGCCGATATGCGCCGGCAGATCGTTTTTTTCGCTGCATGCGGCCTCGCAGGCGTGACAAGCGATGCAGTTGTCCGCCGTGAAATGGAAACCGTGCTGCTTGTAGCGGTCGGGGTTCGTGCCGATCGCGGGGCTATTGTTGATTTGCAGGCTCTGCCCCGCGCGCTTGTCGCGTTCGTCGACCAGTTGTATCGACGTGCCCCACTGGTTGATCTGCTCGCCATTCGTTGGCTGCAGCAAAGCATAGGCGGGCTCATTCGGGCGCGCCTTGAACGCGGGCGCGGCTGCCGGGTTGGGTTCGCTGGCCCCGGAGGACGGCATGAAAGAAATGCCATGTTCATCGGCACGCACCGTAAACATGCTGGCTCCTCTCAATAACTGCGCGCGGCGACGTTGGCCGCTGCCGCTGCGAGTTGATCAGTCGCCGGTTCGATCTTCACCGCGCACTGCTTGAACGCGGGCTGGCGCGAATACGGGTCGAGCAAGCCCAGCGTCAGCTGATTCACGCATTCGTGGAAATGGAACGGGATAAACACCATGTTAGTGCCGATGACACCTCGCACGAGCTTGCCCAGCGTGTAGAACTCCTCGGTCAGTATTTGTCCGGTGGACACGATGGCGACGCTGTCGCGGCCGTATTTTTCCTGGATGCGCTGGATTTCGGCGGCGGTATGGTCAAGCGCCTCGTCCCAGCTCACGTTGCGATAGGAATCGATGGGTTTCTCGCGCAGCAACGGCGTTTCGCCGCGATTAGCGGAGTTGAACAATTCGTGTTCGAAAATGCCTTTAATGCACAGCTTGCCTTGATTCACCGGCGCATCAGCTACGCCGCGCGCGGACACCGCCTTGCCCGCGGCGTTCAGCCCGACTTCGATCGAGCAGCCGGTGGAGCAGTAACCGCAGGTGGAATATTTCCACTGCGTGACGCTTTTGTCGGCAATCTTGATCGGATTCTTTATTCTGCGCCCGAATAACACTATCGCTGCCCGTTTCTCATGACGCGCCCTTTACCAACACAGTCGGCCCGTCCAGCCGCACGGGATACACCGGCACGCGGACTCCCGGGTCCTCCAGGCATAGTCCCGAGGTGAGGCTGAAATGCTGCTTGTATACCGGGGAAGCCACGACCAGTTCGCCTTTCAGGTCGCCCACGATGCCGCGCGACAACACGTTGGCCCGCGAAAAGGGATCGTGGTTATCGATGGCGTAGACGCGGTCGTCGTCCAACCGGAACACCGCGACTTGGTGCCCGCCCACCAGCTTCTGCATGTCGGCTTCAAGCTCGGCGCCGATTCCGAGCGAGTCCTCGCACACGACCTTGCGCACGTAGGCGATGCCTCCTTCCAGGTTCTCCAGCCACGTGCTGGTGCGCTGCAGCCGGTCGCCGGTACGAATGTAGAACATCAGGAAGCGGTCGATGAACTTGATGAGGGTCCGATCATCGAGGTCCCGGGCAAGCAGGTCGGCGTGGCGCGGCTTCACACCGCCGTTGCCGCACACATACAGGGCCCAGCCCTTTTCCGTGGCGATCACGCCGACGTCCTTGCCCTGCGCCTCCGCGCATTCGCGCGTGCAACCCGAGACCGCCATCTTCATCCCACGTGCTCCCGACGCACGACTTTACCGTGCGCAACGCCTTGCCGTAGGCGTGGCCGGACTCGAAACCCGCGGCTATCAACTCCTTCCAGATGAACGGCAGCTGCTCCACACGCGCCCCGAACAGATCGATGCGCTGGGCGCCGGTGATTTTCGTGTACAGGCCGAACTTTCTCGCCACCTCGCCCAGTACGATCAGTTTCTTCGGTGTCAATTCGCCGCCCGGAACCCGCGGGATGATCGAATACGTGCCGTTCTTCTGCAGGTTGGCAAGAAAGCGGTCGTTGGTATCCTGCAGCGGCGCGTGCTTGGGCTGCAGGATCATCTCGTTCCAGCACGAGGCGAGTATCGATGCCACCGCCGGCTTGCAGATGTCGCAGCCACGGCCTTGGCCGTGCTTTGCGATCACGGCATCGAACGTCTTCAGATTGCCGTACCGGACGAGGTGGAACAGCTCCTGGCGCGAGTATGTGAAGTGCTCGCATACATGATGGTTCACCTCGACGCCGCGCTTCTTCAATTCGCAATCCAGGATCTGCTTTACCAGCGGGCCGCAGCCGCCGCAGGTCGTGCTGGCTTTCGTTTCCTTCTTCAGCGCGCCGAGGCTCGCGCAGCCGGCGGCAACCGCCTCGCAAAGTGCGCCTTTGCTCACGTTGTTGCAGGTGCAGACGGCTGCAGTGGCCAGCAGCAAATCCACACCGAGGCCCTTCTTCGCGCCACCTTCGCGCACCGGCACGATCAGCTCCTCCGGGTGCTCGGGCAGGGGCAGCGGATTCAGCGCCATCTGCAAGAGGGTGCCGTAGTCCGATGCATCGCCGACCAGAATCGCACCAAGCAGGTATTTGCGGTCGCCGGAGACCACGAGCTTCTTGTAGACGCCTGCAACTTCGTCGGTGTAGACGTAGTTGAGCGCATCCGGTGTCGCGCTGTGAGCGTCGCCGATCGAGCAGACGTCGACCCCCATGAGCTTCAACTTGGTGCTTAGGTCCGCGCCGAGGAACTGCACGTGCGTCTCGCCCACCAGGTGCCGCGCCGCGACCTCCGCCATTTGGTAGCCGGGGGCGACCAGGCCGAAGACGCGCCCTTCCCAGAGCGCACATTCGCCGACCGCGTAGATGTCCGGATTCGTCGTCTGGCAGTGTGAATTGATCTGGATGCCGCCCCGCTCGCCCACCGCCAGCCCGGCCGCGCGCGCCAGCTCGTCGCGCGGGCGGATGCCGGCGGAAAAGACTATCAGGTCGGTTTCGAGGCTGGTTCCGTCGGCGAAGATCAGCTTGTGACGCCGGGTCTCGCCGTCGACGATTTCCTTGGTGGTTTTCTGGAGATGGATTTTGGCGCCCAGCGCCTCGATCTTGCGGCGCAGGAGACGGCCGGCGGAATCGTCGAGTTGCACTGCCATGAGGCGTGAGGCGAATTCCACGATGTGCGTCTCGAGCGCGAGGCCCTGCAGCGCCTTGGCTGCCTCCAGTCCGAGGAGACCGCCGCCGATGACCGTGCCGACCCTCGCACGCGCCGCCGTGGCCGTGATGACCTCGAGATCCTCGATCGTGCGGTAAACAAAGCAATCGCGGCGGTCCTTGCCAGACACGGGCGGCACGAACGGGTAACGTCCGCCAGCCCAAGGCAGCGCACTGCCTTCAGGGTCAGCAATTCCGGATCGCCTGGCCCGGCGCCGATCAGAAATACTTTTCCGTCGCTCATGCGATTGCCCGAGATAATGGAATGACACTGAGCGAGCAATCGTCATGCCAGAAGCTATGTGTATATGAATCAGGTGGTTACGAATAACTGTGCCGGTCATTTTGGTGAGGGGTGCAACGTATTGGTGCGCCGCAACAGAAAATGCCTGCACCTGGTGCAGCGAGTTCTGAGAGCAAAGGCCGGTCGATGCAACTAAGCCGCGGCGAGGCTGCCGGTCTCGACCGCGACGCCGCTCGCATCGAGCGCGTCCTGCGCCTGCGCCAGAGTTGCGCACGGCATCACGCCCAACTCGCGAAACACATATACGCTCGCAATGCAGCCGCTGCCGTTGAGCGCGCCGTGCACCAGTACCGGCACGCGGAAGCGCTGCAGCAGCAGCACCAGCAGCGGCAGCAGGTTCGGTTGCTCCCGCGCGCCGTTGTAACTCGGCACTACCACCGGTATCGCTCTGCCGGCGGGCGCGCGCAGGCGCGACAGCCGCTCGTCGAGTGCGCTGTAAAAACCCAGCAGTTCGGCCAGCGCTTCCGATTTCACGCGCAGCGCGAGCAGGATCGCGCCAAGCTCGAGTTCGGGTACGCCGCCATCGAGTATCGCGCCAAATAGCTGATAGGCGTCCTGCTCCGACAAATCGCCGGCTCCGTTCTCGCGGCGGCCGATTTCCTTGAGGTAGCGGGCAAAAGACATAAAATCGCGATTAGTGATTCGTGGTGGACTTGAACTGTGGCATACCGCTGACTGTAGCAACCGACGTGCCAGCAGGATTCCTGATTCAATTCATCGCGATATAATTTAACATCGGGCCGGCCATCGATTGCCGCGCAAGGTAGTGGTGCACGCAGCGCGGTGCACGCCTTATGTTGGTGCGGCGCGCGCTGATCGAGGCCGCACGCGTGCGCCGTGATGCGTGTTACGCGGTTCGCGGTTACTTCTTTTCCCGCATCGCGCGTGCCCGCTTTGCGGCCGGGCGCTCCCAGCAGGAATTCAGCCATGCCTGCACGCGCGGCCACTTCGCGAGATCGACTGTCAGCGCACGATAGAGCGCCGAGGCGACGTTCAAATCGGCAACCGAAAACTCCGCTCCGGCGAGCCACCGGGATTTCGTCAGGGCCGTCTCCAGCACGTCGAGCGCCGGCACGACCTCCTTCCAGGCCGCCTCGGCGAGCTCCGGTTTGCGCTCGGCTTCGGGAAGCGCCTGGGTATGCCGCACGTAATCGACGATCTGGCGGTCGAGCCGATCGGTCTCCCACAGGCTCCACTGCAGGGCGAGCGCTTCAATCTTCGGATCCGCGGGGAAGAGCGCGCTGCGGTATTTTTTCGCCAGGTAAAGGTTGATCGCCATCGACTCCGACAGCACGAACCCGTCGTCATCGATCACCGGCACGCGGGCGTTGGGATTGAGCGCGCGGAATTCCGGGGTGCGGGTCTCCGGTGAGCGCGGCAGCCAGTCTTTTTGCTCGTAGGCGATCCCGAGTTCGCCCGCCATCCATAGTACGCGGATCGTGCGGGAATTTGCGGAGCCATAAATGCGCAGCATGTCTTCCTCCTGAGATGGTTTGCAGCAGGAGTTTACCCCAAGCTCGCGAGAACAGGCACGATCGAAACGATCGATGACAGCCCGCACTTTTTCCGCTCTCCCGGCATCTCCTGCCTCCGGAATCCTGTATTTACTCGCCCTCGCGAAAACCGATGATCTGCCGCCGCTCGCGCTTGGTCGGCCGTCCCTTGCGCTCACCCCACACGCTGCCGTGCGCTTTGCGGTCCGCAATCTGCGCGATGCGCCGCGCGCGGCTTTCCTCGCGCTCTGCATAGAGCTGGGCTGCCACTGCCGCAGGCCCGCGGCGCTCAGACAGCCCCTTGACCGTGATCACCCACTCGTACTCCCCGCTGCGGATTGCGAGTTCGTCTCCGATGCCGATTGCTTTCGCCGGCCTCACGTGCTCGCCATGCAGCTTTACCTTGCCCCCGGCAACGGCCGCTTGCGCGAGCCCGCGGGTTTTAAAGAAGCGTGCGGCCCATAGCCACTTGTCGATGCGAACGCCGTTTTGATCCGAATGAGGTGAATTCACGGTAGTGCGCGCTTGTTTGACAGTCGAGAGGTTGCCGCCACACGGTGCACAATAGTCGCGTTTTTCCTTCCCTCCCGCAAGTCGGAACAATGGCCAACGCATATTTTTTCCGGACCCCGATTCGCGCATTTCCTGGAGGAAAGTTACACTGATCCGCTTTACTTTGAGGAGTTGTGTTTTGTCTGCAAACATCGACAAGGGAACGACGGCTGTGCTGGCCGAGTGGGCGGTGAATTTCCGGCTGGACGATGCGCCGGAGGCGGTGGTCGACAGAATGAAGGCACTGGTGCTCGATCTGCTGCGGGTGGTCGCGGTCGGTGCGAAGCTGCCGTGGAGCAGGGCCGCGCGGCGTCTCGCGCTGCAACTGGGCGGCAATGGCACCAGCACCGTTTTGTTGTGCGGCGATCGCCTCGACGCGGCGCGCGCGGCGTTCGTCAACGGTGCATTTGCCCACGCGTGCGACCTCGACGACACCCACGTCGGCTCCATGCATCACCCCGGCGCGTCCGTGTTGCCGGCGGTGCTCGCGATCGCCGAACGGGAAAATGCCGGCGGCCGCGCGCTGCTGGAAGCTGCGATCTGCGGTTACGAGGCATCGTTGCGGATCGGGCTGGCGGTACAGCCCTTCATGTTCCGGCGCGGATTCATGGCGACGCCGACCTGCGGCACGCTCGGCGCAGCACTTGCGGTGGGCAAACTGCTGCACTTCAATGCCGAGGACATGGCGGGCGCGCTCGGCGCCGCCTCGACCTACGCCGGCGGACTGGCCCAGTTCTACAAATCGGGATCGTTTATCAAGCGCATCAATGGCGGCAAGGCAGCCGAGTGCGGCGTGCTTGCCGCGCTGCTCACCAAGGAGGGCATCTGGGGCCCGCGCGACATTCTCGAAGGCAAGGAAGCCGGTTTCTTTCGCGCCTTCGCCGAGAAATCCGATCCGGCCCAAGTGACGGGCGACCTCGGATGCGGCTACCGACTGATGGAGGTAAGCACCAAGATCCACGCCGGCGCGGGACGGCTGCAGGCGTCCAACGACGCGGGCTTGTCGCTCGCCAGCGAACACGGGCTTACGCCGGACGAGATTGTCGACGTGGAAGTGGGCATCCCGAAAGTGATCCAGGGCATGCTGACGAAAACGGATCCGCCGGATCTGCAGAGCGCGCAGTTGAGCGTGCCCTTCAGCCTGGCGATGGCGCTGTCGCTCGGCCGCGCGCGCGGCGCGCGCGCCGGCATGCGCCGCGAGGACTACGAGACCGCGCTCGCGTCACCCGCCGTGCGCGCGTTGTCGAGCCGGGTACGCTGCGTGGTCGACGCGCAGATCGAAGCGATGACCAACACGGAGGAAGTGCCTTCACGCGTAACGCTCAAGCTCGCCGACGGGCGCAAGCTCGTCGCCCGGGTGGATCACCCGCGCGGCAGCCCGCACCGCCGGATGACGTGGGACGAGCTGCGCGAGCTATTTCGGGACACGGTTGCCGACACCCTGCCGGCGCAGAGCATCAACCAGGTGCTGGACGTGGTGGCCGGACTGGATCACAAGTCCAGCGCGCGCGACATAACATCGGCGTTCATCGCGCCGCCGGAACTGACTACAGATTTTCTCGCGGGTCAATACCGGTGAGTGTGCGCTTGACAGAGTTACCGACGTTCAGGATACTTCCTTGCATGCGGTTGAAATTCCTTCTATCCCTCGTCGCCGTGGACCAGGAGTATCATTGAACATCTCCGCCCGCATTCCTTGCGCGTGCATGCGCCCCGACCGGCGCTGCGCGCTCTCTCTCGCATTAGTCGCGACGTTCTGCGCGCTGCTTTCATCGAGCCTGGCGTTCGCGCAGACGAAAGCCTCGCCCGACACGTATCCGACCAAAGCGGTTCGACTGATCGTCCCTTACGCACCGGGCGGCCCAACCGATATTCTGGCGAGGCTCGTTGCAAAGGGATTGAGCGAACGCTGGAAGCAACAGATCGTGGTCGACAATCGCGCGGGCGCCAACGGCTTGATCGCGGCGGAGCTCGTCGCGCGCGCGACGCCCGACGGCTATACGCTATTCCTCGGCAATTCGGGTGTCCTCACGAGCAATCCCGCGCTCTACAAGAGCCTGCCGTATGACGCAGTCAAGGATTATGCGCCGGTGAGTCTGCTCGCTGCGGCCCCGCTGCTGCTGGTCGCTCACCCGTCGCTCGGCGCATCGACCGTGCCGCAGCTCGTGAACGTCGCGCGCGCGCGGCCGGGGCAGCTGAATTTCGCGTCGGGCGGTGCGGGCGGCGTCGCCCACCTCGCCGGCGAGCTCCTTAATTCCATGACGGGCATCCAGACGGTACATGTTCCCTATAAGGGCGCTGCGCCCGCCGTCACCGATCTTCTTGCAGGCCAGGTGGCGTTCAATTTCACGAGCACGGTGACTGCGCTGCCGCACGTGAAAAGCGGCAGGCTCCTCGGCGTTGCCGTCACCACCGCGTATCGCGCGGCCTCTCTGCCCGACATACCGACGATCGCCGAAAGCGTGCCGGGTTATGAAGTCACGCCGTGGTACGGGATATTGCTCCCGGCCGGCGCACGCGCCAATCTCGTCGCGTTCATCAACCAGGACATCGCCGCCGTCCTCAGGGACAGAAGCCTCGAAGAGCGCATCATCGCAGACGGCGGTATCGTTGCAGCCGGGTCGCCCGAGTCGTTCAGGAAGCTCATCCTGAACGACATTGCGAAGTGGAAGCGACTCGCGAAGTCGGCGAATCTGAGACTCGATTAGCCGCGTCCGGCGGGATGTGCACACCACAAGGAGCAACCATTGAACGACTACGTTTCCATCCTCGAGCCCGCGGCACCCGCACGGGAGCAGCGTCGGGCGCGGGTCACAGGGCTCCAAAGCCTGCAAGGCAAGGTCGTCGGTTTTATCGACAACGCGAAGCCGAATTTCAACCACCTTGCGGACGACATCGGCGAGCTGCTGGTCACGCGC
>Ga0326597_10013070_pt1 | contig 10921 bp, 7 predicted proteins | sample RVTome_12_FD_203789 | JGI IMG/M metagenome (GOLD analysis project Ga0326597, IMG submission 203789) | Soil microbial communities from uranium-contaminated site in the Upper Colorado River Basin, Wyoming, United States - RVT100D185 | ecosystem: Environmental > Terrestrial > Soil > Contaminated >... | reverse complement strand
AGTTCGTCCCCGCCAAGTGGTGGCAACACCTGCTCCACAACCAGACGGCTCTCCTGATCAAGGGCGCCCTGCTCTTCCGGCGGGGCAAGGTGGCCATCAGCATCCCGTACCATCTCGAGCAGTAGTTTCAGCCGCACCCGTCTCGCCTTCCGCCGATTCGTGAACCCAACAATTCCACCCCGAGATTGCATTTGAACCGCCGGTACTAACGGCATCCGCCTCAGGCGGATTGGTGCACCCAGCGTCCCGCCTTGCGGGACTGGGTACCCGGCCCTCCAAGAAATCCCTCATATCCAAAGGAGCGGCGGGGAGAGAAGAGGGGGAGGAATTGGTCCCGTCGGCCCTGCCGGGTCCACGTCCTTGACGAGATTTTTACGCCCCCGGTCAAGATCCTGACACCCTCTTGATTTGACCCGGGTTGGCGCCCCGCCTATGTTCATCATGGAAGGCGCGGTGTGAGGAGTCCAGGATGAGCCGCCACTTGACCACCCAGCGGGAGATGCCTGTTGTCGAGGTCGCGCACCCGCGGACGGCGAAGGTGATCCGCCTTCGGGCGTGGAGGCACCCGGCGTCCCTGGATACCCGGACCTCCCCGCGGGCCCGCCGGAAGCCGGCATGGATCTGGCTCTACGCGCTTCTGCCCCTGAACTTCCTGCTCTTCGCCCTGGCGGATCTGGTGCCGGCCGGCAGCCCATGGCGTTACTGTACGGAGTCTCTCGCGGTGCTGCTGCTCATTGGCGGGGCTGCCCTCTGGGTGCACATGAACCGCCGGGGTCTGATGGCCGACACGCTGGATCGGGACGAAGGGCATGCGGACCTTCGGCCGACGCCCTGAACTCGTTCCGCCCCTCCTCTTGCGCATCCCTGACGACCTGACCTCGAATCTTTGCGCCGTCTTTACTTGATCCTCCCACGACGCGACGTATCTTCCAGGCAGGCGCGATGGACGTCCTTGCTCCCCCGAGTCGGGCCCGCAGCGTCACGACATTGTCGGGCCCTATGGCTTCGTGCTGTGGCCGGGCTGGAGGTACCCGATGCTGGACGTTCTCTACGTTGGCCTGATCCTGGGGTTCTTCGGACTGTCGTGGGCCTTCGTCTGGCTGTGTGACCGACTCTAGGAGGTGTGTATGTCTTCCTCGTATCTGGTCGGCGGGATCGTCGCCATCGGGCTGCTGGTCTACCTGGTGATCGCCCTGCTCAAGCCGGAGGCCTTCTCGTGACCGCAAACGGTGTCCTGCAGCTCCTCGTGTACCTGGTCGTGCTCCTGGCCCTCACCAAGCCATTGGGCGCCTACATGGCGCGTGTGTACGAGGGCCGGCCATTCGGCCTGGATCGAGTCCTCGGGCCGGTGGAGCGCCTCATCTATCGCCTCTCTGGCGTCCGGCCGGATGAGGAGATGAACTGGAAGAACTATGCCATTGCCATGCTCATGTTCAACATGCTGGGCCTGTTTGCCGTGTACCTGCTGCAGCGGGTCCAGGGCTGGCTCCCGTTGAACCCCCAGGGTCTCGGGGCCGTTTCGCCGGACTCTTCGTTCAATACGGCGGTGAGTTTCGCCACGAACACCAACTGGCAGGGATACGGCGGCGAGACCACCATGAGCTACCTCACCCAGATGCTGGCCCTCACGGTCCAGAACTTCGTCTCGGCCGCCGCCGGCATGGCAACGCTCATAGCGTTCATCCGCGGGTTCGTGCGTCGCTCGGCCCAGACCATCGGAAATTTCTGGGTGGATCTCACCCGCACGACCCTCTACATCCTGATGCCTCTCTCGGTCGTGCTGGCCCTGGCGCTGGTCTCGCAGGGCGTCGTGCAGACCTTTGGCGCTTATGTGAAGGCCAACGTGGTCCAGCAGACCAGCTATGACGAGCCCGTCACCGACCCTGACGGCAAACCCGTCCTCGACGAAAAGGGCCAGCCAAAGACCAAGAAGTCCACCCTGACCGAGCAAGTGCTGGCGGTGGGACCCGCCGCATCGCAGATCGCCATCAAGCAGCTCGGGACCAACGGCGGCGGCTTCTTCAACGTCAATTCGGCGCATCCATTCGAGAACGCGACGCCCCTGTCGAACTTCCTGGAGCTGCTCGCTATCCTCGTGATCTCCGCGGCCCTCTGCTACACCTTTGGCGTGATGGTCAGGGACACACGGCAAGGATGGGCTTTGCTGGCGGCGATGACGATCGTCTTCGTGGCCCTCCTCGCCGTATGCGTCGTCTCCGAACAGGCCGGGAATCCGGTCCTGGCCAGGCTGGGAATCGACCAGCAGGCCTCTGACCTCCATTCCGGCGGCAACATGGAGGGGAAGGAGGTCCGCTTCGGCATCGCCACCTCAGCCCTCTGGGCGACCGCGACAACTTCTGCCTCCAACGGCTCGGTCAACTCCATGCACGACTCCTACACTCCCCTGGGCGGGCTCGTGCCCATGTGGCTGATGCAGCTTGGCGAGGTGATCTACGGCGGCGTCGGGTCGGGGCTCTACGGCATGCTCGTCTTCGCCATCATCGCGGTCTTCGTTGCGGGCCTGATGGTGGGACGAACGCCGGAATACCTGGGCAAGAAGATCGAGGCCTACGAGATGAAGATGGCCGCCCTCGTCATCCTGATCCCGCCCGCGGTCGTGTTGATCGGCACGGCGATCGCGGTCGTAACGCGTGCCGGCTTGGCCGGGCCTCTGAATCCCGGGGCGCACGGGTTCAGCGAGATCCTGTACGCCTTTTCCTCGGCCGGCAACAACAACGGGAGCGCCTTCGCCGGCCTCAATGCTAACACGCCCTTCTACAACACCGCCCTGGGCCTGGCGATGCTCATGGCCCGCTATTGGCTGGGGATTCCGACCCTGGCCATCGCCGGGTCGCTGGCCCGGAAAAGGATCGTCCCGGCGAGCGCGGGGACGCTCCCCACCCACACGCCCTTGTTCGTGGTCCTCCTGATCGGCGTAGTGATCCTCGTCGGGGCGCTGACGTTCTTCCCGGCGCTCGCCCTCGGCCCCATCGTCGAGCATCTCCAGATGCTCGCCATGAAATGAGGTAACAGTCCCATGACAACGCGCGCAAAGGCCCGTCCCCTGTTCGATCCGGCAATCGTCAGGCAGGCGGTAATTGATTCATTCATAAAGTTGACCCCGCGACGGCAGATCCGCAACCCGGTCATGTTTGTCGTGTATGTGGGGTCCATCCTGACGACGCTGCTCCTCGTGCAAGCGCTCGTCGGCAAGGGCGAGGCGCCGGCGGGGTTCATCCTGGCCGTGTCGGTGTGGCTCTGGTTCACGGTCCTTTTCGCGAACTTCGCCGAGGCGATGGCGGAGGGCCGGGGCAAGGCGCAGGCAGCCTCCCTCCGGAAGGCCCGCCGCGACATCCAGGCCAAGCGCCTCCCCCGGCCAGAGCGCGGGGCAGCGTTCACGGCGGTCCCGGGTACGAGCCTGCGGAAGGATGATGTCGTGCTGGTCGAGGCGGGGGATTTCATCCCGGCCGACGGCGAAGTCCTCGAGGGCATCGCCTCGGTGAATGAGGCCGCCATCACCGGCGAGAGCGCGCCCGTCATCCGCGAGAGCGGCGGTGACCGCAGCTCGGTGACTGGAGGGACGCAGGTGCTCTCCGACTGGCTGATCGTCCGGGTGACGGCGCACCCCGGGGAGGCGTTCCTGGATCGCATGATCGCCCTGATCGAGGGCGCCAAGCGGCAGAAGACGCCGAACGAGATCGCCCTGGACATCCTGCTGGCAGGCTTCACCATCGTGTTTCTCCTCGTCACGGCCACGCTCTTGCCCTACTCACTCTACAGTGTGAACGCGGCGGGCCAGGGGTCTCCCATCAGGGTCACGGTGCTGGTGGCCCTCCTGGTCTGCCTGATCCCGACCACCATCGGGGGGCTGCTCTCCGCCATCGGGATCGCGGGCATGGACCGGATGATCCAGGCCAATGTGATCGCGATGTCGGGCCGGGCGGTTGAGGCGGCCGGCGACGTGGATGTTCTCCTCCTGGACAAGACCGGCACCATCACCCTGGGAAACCGACAGGCGACTGCCTTCCTGCCGGCACCCAATATCCCGGAGAAGGACCTGGCCGATGTGGCCCAGATGGCCTCGCTGCCGGATGAGACACCGGAGGGTCGGAGCATCGTCGTCCTCGCCAAGCAGAAGTACGGCCTGCGGGAGCGAGACCTTCACGCCATGGGAGTCACGTTTGTTCCGTTCTCCGCCCAGACGCGGATGAGCGGGGTCAATCTGGACGGCCGCCAAATCCGGAAGGGCGCCGCCGACGCCATCGAGACCTACGTCAAAGGCCTGGGCGGCGCGGTTCCCCCGGAGGTCCGCACAATCGTTGACGCGATTGCCAAGGAGGGGGGCACCCCGCTGGTGGTGGCGGAGGGGGCGAAGGTCGTCGGGGTGATCCAGCTCAAGGACATCGTGAAAGGCGGCATCAAGGAGCGGTTCGCCGAGCTGCGCCGCATGGGCATCAAGACGGTAATGATCACCGGCGACAACCCGCTGACGGCAGCGGCCATTGCCGCCGAGTCAGGCGTGGACGATTTCCTGGCGCAGGCGACGCCCGAGGCCAAGCTCAAGCTCATCCGCGGGATCCAGGCCGAAGGCCGTCTGGTCGCGATGACCGGTGACGGCACCAACGACGCGCCGGCCCTGGCCCAGGCGGACGTGGCGGTGGCGATGAACACCGGCACCCAGGCGGCCAAAGAGGCCAGCAACATGGTGGACCTGGATTCGAATCCGACCAAGCTGATGGAAGTGGTTGAGGTCGGCAAGCAGCTCCTGATGACGCGCGGTGCGCTCACGACGTTCAGCATCGCCAATGACGTGGCGAAGTACTTCGCCATCATCCCGGCGGGGTTCGCCACGACCTATCCGGCCCTCAAGGCACTGGACATGATGCGCCTGGCGACACCGGAGAGCGCGATTATGTCCGCGGTCATCTTCAACGCGCTGATCATCATCGCGCTGGTCCCGCTCGCCCTCCGCGGGGTGCAGTATCGGCCCCTCGGGGCAGCGGTGGTGCTCCGTCGTTACCTCTGGGTCTATGGGGTCGGCGGGATCATCATTCCCTTCATCGGAATCAAAGTGATTGACATGATCCTCGTCACACTGAGATTCGTGTGAGGAGTACGGCAATGCTCCGGCAGTTTCGTCCCGCGATCGTTTCGCTGGCTCTGTTTACCGCTCTCACGGGGATCGTGTACCCGGTTGCCGTCACCGGGATCGCCCAGGTAATCTTCTCCTGGCAGGCAAACGGGAGCCTGATCCTGAAGGACGGCAACGTCGTGGGATCGGAGCTTATCGGGCAACCCTTCGATGACCCCAAGTATTTCTGGGGTCGCCCATCGGCTACCTCGCCGAATCCCTACAACGCCGGCGCCTCTTCCGGCTCCAACCTCGGCCCCACCAGTCCGGACCTCCAGAAGCAGGTCCAGGGTCGAATTGCGGGGCTCCGGGCCGCTGATCCCGGAAACGCGGCGCCTGTTCCCGTGGACCTGGTCACGGCGTCTGGAAGCGGTCTCGACCCGCACATCAGCCCCGCCGCCGCCCTGTATCAAGTCCGACGCGTGGCAAAGGCACGTGGCCTTTCCGATGACACCGTACGCCGTCTCGTCGATCAGCATGTGGAGGATCGGACCCTCGGCCTGCTGGGGGAGCCCCGAGTGAACGTCCTGCGCCTCAATCTCGCCCTGGACGCCCTCAAGGCCTAGTCTGCCCTCGGGCGTGAATTCGGCACCTCGGGATCACTCGCCGACACCTCCTGGACGCCCCTCCTGTTGCGTTGCTCCGCACTCTCAGCTAGACTTTTGAAAAAGGTCTCCCACGCATGAGCATCCAAGGCGAACAGCGACCCGATCCCGACGCTCTCCTCGCCCGCGTGAAGGAGGAGGAAGCGCGGCAGACCCGCGGCAAACTGAAGGTTTTCCTGGGCGCCGCCCCGGGTGTAGGGAAGACCTATGCCATGCTTCAGGCCGCTCACGAGCAGCAAGCCGCGGGCCTGGACGTGGTCGTAGGGATGGTCGAAACCCACGGGCGGGCCGAGACCAATGCCCTCCTCGGAGGCCTGGAGGTCCTTGCCCGACGGACCGTGGAGTATCGAGGCACGGCTCTCTGGGAGTTCGACCTGGACGCCGCCCTCGCCCGACGCCCGAGCCTCATCTTGGTGGATGAGCTGGCCCACACCAACGCCCCGGGCTCCCGCCACCCGAAGCGCTGGCAGGACGTCCTGGAGTTACTGGAAGCCGGGATCAATGTCTTCACCACGGTCAACGTCCAACACCTGGAAAGCCTGAACGACGTGGTGGCCAAGATCACCGGCGTGCGGGTCCGGGAAACCGTCCCCGACTCGGTCCTGGACCAGGCGGATGAGATCGAGTTGGCGGACCTTCCCCCGGACGAGCTGCTCCAGCGCCTAAAGGAGGGCAAGGTCTACGTGCCGGACCTGGCCCGGGAGGCGGTGGAGAATTACTTCCGGAAGGGCAATCTGATCGCCCTGCGGGAGCTAGCCCTGCGGCGCACCGCGGATCGCGTGGACGCCCAGATGCGTCGCTACATGCGCGATCACGCCATCCGCACCACGTGGCCGGTCATGGAACGCCTCATGGCCTGCGTGGGCGCCGGCCCCTTTTCCCGCCACGTCGTGCGGGCCGCCAAGCGCCTCGCCGACTCCCTGCGGGCGGAGTGGATTGTCGCCTACGTGGAGACACCGGGGCACGCCCGGCTCTCCGACAGCTCGCGCGCCCAGGTGGCCGAGACCCTCCGTTTCGCCGAGCAGCTCGGGGCCGAGACAGTCCTCCTCAGCGGCTCCCGCATCAGCGAGGAGATCCTCAGCCACGCCCGCGCCAGGAACGTCAGCAAGATCGTCATCGGAAAGCCGGTGGGAAGCCCATGGCGGCGGCGGCTCCTGGGCGGTTCGATCGCGGACGACCTGGTCCGCGCTAGCGAGGACATCGACATCTACGTCATCAGCGGGGAGGAGGCCCCCCATGTCCCCTATATGCCCCCCGCCCGGCCGCGGGCCACGAATTGGCCGGCCTACGGCTTTGCCACGCTGGTGATCGCCCTCTGCACCGGGCTGGCCTGGGCGATGTTTCCGTACTTCGACCTCCCCAACCTCATCATGCTCTACCTACTAGGTGTGGTCGCCGTCGCCGCCCGTTTCGGGTATGGCCCATCCATCCTGGCCTCGGTCCTCAGCGTCGCGGCCTTCGATTTCTTCTTCGTCCCGCCGTACTTCACCTTCACCGTCGCCGACCGCCAGTATTTCATCACGTTCGGCGTCATGTTCGTCGTCGCCCTCGTCATCAGCGGGCTGACGGTGCGGATCCGCTGGCTGGCGGATTCCGCCCGCCAGAGGGAGCGGCAGACGGCCGCCCTGTATGTCATGAGCCGAGAGCTGGCCGACGCGCGCGGATTGGACCAGATCCTGAGCATCTCGCTGCGCCACATCCGGGAGCTGTTCCACGTCCGGGCCGTGGTTCTGCTCCCCGAATCCGGAGGCACGCTGGGCCCCCACCCCGGAACCGCCGGGGGGATCCCGCTGGACGGGAATGAGCTGGCGGTGGCCCAGTGGGCCCACGAGCACCGGCAGATGGCCGGCCGCGGCACCTCGACCCTCCCTGGGGCCGGGGCGCTATACCTCCCGCTCCGGGGATCGCAGCAGCCCGTCGGCGTGCTGGGAATCCGTCCCCTGGACCCACACCTGCTGGAGACCCCGGAGCGTCTCCGCCAGCTCGAAACATTCGTGGACCAGATGGCCATCGCACTGGAACGGGCCCGTCTGGCGGACGCGGCGCAGCGGGCTCAGCTTCGCGCCGAGGGCGAGCGGCTGCGCAGCTCACTGCTCAGCTCGGTGTCCCACGACCTCCGGACGCCCCTGGCCACGATAACCGGCGTGGCCAGCAGTCTCCTGGTGAGTGGTGAGAGCTTGGATTCCGCCGCCAGGAAGGATCTCCTGGAGACCCTTCGGGAAGAGGCGGACCGCCTCAATCGCCTGGTCCACAATCTCCTGGACATGACTCGCCTGGAATCCGGCGCCCTCCAGGTCCGGAAGGAGTGGCACCCCCTGGAAGAGGTCGTGGGCGCCGCACTGGGCCGCTTGGCAGAGCCCCTGCGGAATCGCGCCGTCAGCACCCGCCTCCCCCAGGATCTGCCTATTGTCGCGATGGACGACGTGCTGATCCAGCAGGTGCTGATCAACCTTCTGGACAACGCCGTCAAGCACACCCCCAACGGCAGTCCCATTGAAATCGCGGCCTGGCCCGACCAGGGAGCCGTCACGGTGGAGGTGGCCGATCGGGGACCGGGACTGGCGTCTGGGGACGAGGAACGGGTCTTCGACAAGTTCTACCGGGGCCCGACGGCGAGGGCCCACGGGACCGGTCTGGGACTTGCCATCTGCCGGGGAATCGTGGAGGCCCACGGCGGTCGGATCTTGGCGGAGAACCGGGCGGGCGGCGGGGTGGCATTCCGATTCACCCTTCCCCTGACCGGGACGCCACCGAAACTGGAGCGCGTGGATGACTGAGCTTCCCTCGAGCCCGGGGACGACCGACGCCAAGGCGGGAGCGGAGAAACCGGATGGCCCGGTGGTCCTGCTGATCGAGGATGAGTCGCAGATCCGGCGGTTCCTCCGGACCGCCCTGGCCAGTCACGGATACCGGCTGTTGGAGGCGGACACCGGACGGGGAGGGCTGGTGGAGGCGGCGAGCCGGATTCCCGAGGTCGTGATCCTGGACCTCGGGCTGCCGGACATGGACGGGATCGAGGTTATCCGGCGGCTCCGGGAATGGACCGCCCTGCCGATCATCGTGCTTTCGGCAAGAGGCCAGGAACGGGACAAGGTCGCCGCTCTGGACGCGGGAGCCGATGACTACGTGAGCAAGCCTTTCGGAATCGGTGAGCTGCTCGCCCGCATGCGCGTGGCCCTGCGGCACGCCGCGCGCAAACACAATGAGTCCGACGAGCCGGTATTCTCGCTCGGTGACCTTCGCGTGGACCTGGGCCAGCGCAAGGTCACCGTCGGTGGAAAGCCGGTGCATCTGACACCCATCGAGTACCGGTTGCTGGCCACCCTCATCCATCACGCCGGGAAGCTCCTGACCCACCGCCAGCTCCTCACGGAGGTCTGGGGGCCGAACCAGACCGAGCAAGCCCACTACCTTCGGGTCTACACAGCCCAGCTCCGCCGGAAGCTGGAGGCGGACCCCGCCCGCCCGCGGTACATCCTGACCGAGCCGGGGGTCGGCTACCGCCTGGCTGCGGAATAGAGACCTCGCGTCGTCACCAGCCCGCGTGGAAGCATCATCCCAAACCGCAGCCGATCCCGGCTCTCGTCCCACGAGACACCCGTCGTCCCCTGTTGCAGCCCACTGGCAGGCTCGCCATCCACCGTTCCGACCGCCCCGAACAGCAGGTTTCACCACAACTTGACAGCCTCTGGAGGCGAGGGCTAGCATACGCCCCTCGGCCACAGGGAAGCCTTCTGTGGCCTTCGTTGTGGAGGGGCCATGCCGAGCTCACTGAAGCGGATGATCCTGGGCACGCCTCTGGCCACGGCCGCCGAAAAGCATGAGCGGCTCGGCAAGGTGGCCGGGCTGGCGGTGTTCGCCTCGGACGCCCTCTCTTCCGTCGCCTACGGCACGGAGGAGATCCTCCTGGTCCTCGTCGCCGCGGGAACCGGTGCCGCGCTCGGGTACTCACAGCCCATCATGGTGGGGATCGTCATTCTGGTGGCGGTCGTGGCGGCCTCCTACTGGCAGACGATCCACGCCTATCCCTCCGGTGGGGGCGCCTACATCGTCGCCAAAGACAACCTGGGTGAGCTTCCTGGGCTGGTGGCCGGCGCCGCGCTCCTCATCGACTACGTGCTGACCGTCGCCGTCAGCATCGCGGCCGGCGTGGCCGCCGTGACGTCCGCCGTCCCGGCGCTCTATCCGATCAGGGTGGAGATTGGCGTCCTCTGCGTCGTCGGCGTGACCATCGCCAACCTCCGGGGCGTGCGGGAGTCGGGTCGAATCTTCACGATCCCGACCTATTGGTTCGTCGGGAGTCTGTACCTCCTGATCATTGCCGGATTGTTCCGCGTGGCCACCGGGACCGCCGAGCCGCTGCCGACGGAAGAGATCAAGGCGACTCAGGAGCTGACCCTTTTCCTCCTCCTTCGAGCCTTCTCGTCCGGCTGCGTCACGTTGACGGGCACGGAGGCTGTCAGCAATGGGATTCCAGCTTTCCGCCCACCGGAATCCAGGAACGCGGCCATGACGCTGGCCTGGATGGCCCTCATCTTGGGCAGTTCGTCCCTCGGGATGGCCTACCTCGCTCACGTCTATCAGGTGCTCCCCCGAGAGGCGGAGACCGTGGTGTCAGTTCTCGCGCGCACGATCTTCGGCAAGAACCTGCTGTATTACAACCTTCAGGCGGCCACGGCCCTCATCCTGTTCCTGGCCGCCAACACGTCTTTTCAGGATTTCCCGCGCCTCTCATCCATCTTGGCCAGGGACGGCTTTATGCCTCGGCAAATGGCCAACCGGGGCGACAAGCTAGTCTTCAGCAACGGCATCCTCATTCTCGCAGCGCTGTCCATCCTTCTCCTGGTTATGTTCCAGGGGAGCACCCACGCCCTCATTCCCCTCTACGCTGTCGGCGTGTTTCTGTCCTTCACCCTGTCCCAGTCCGGTATGGTCCGCCACTGGCTCAAGGAGGAGCACCCGGCGCCTCACCATATCGCGCTCAACGGGCTCGGGGCGCTCGCCACCGGAATCGTAACCCTGGTTATCGCCATTTCCAAGTTCACCCTCGGGGCCTGGGTGGTAGTGCTCCTGATCCCGCTGATCGTCGCCAGCCTCCTGCGGATCGAGCGGCATTACAAGCGCGTCGTGGAGCGGCTAACGCTGGCGGGTGCGGCGCGGCCGAAGATCGGCAAGAATCCCGTGG
>Ga0326597_10013069_pt1 | contig 10923 bp, 6 predicted proteins | sample RVTome_12_FD_203789 | JGI IMG/M metagenome (GOLD analysis project Ga0326597, IMG submission 203789) | Soil microbial communities from uranium-contaminated site in the Upper Colorado River Basin, Wyoming, United States - RVT100D185 | ecosystem: Environmental > Terrestrial > Soil > Contaminated >... | reverse complement strand
TGGTGGCTACCGGCTTCGCCTCGGCCGGCCCGATCTATGCTGGCCTGGAGCGGGGTAGTGCCAGCTACCATGACCTGATCGCCCGGCTCGAAGCGGCGGAGGCTCTGGCTCCGCTGTTCGTCCATATCAGCGCCTGGTCGTTGTGGGAGGCGTTTCAACAGCCTGGGATCTCGATCGGCGACGGCATCTCGGCTTTCCCGAGCCTGCATGTGGCACTCGCCTCGCTGGCGGCAACTGTAGCGTGGCGGGCCAATCGTTGGCTGGGCGGATTGGTGGCAAGCTATACCTTGCTGCTCTTCCTGGGATCAATCATGCTGGGGTGGCACTATGCACTTGACGGAGAGGCGGCCATACTTGGCACGGCCGCCATTTGGATGATCACTGGGCGCTGGGCGAGAACCGCCTACGCGACGCGATCCTGAATTGTCCCGCCGGTGGGATTCGCTTGTTTCATGTAAGCAGGTGCGCATGCGATTCGCGCGGACCGCCTATTGATTCGGTGCTGGGGCGATGCGCCAAAGATTCCTGACCGACGGCCCAAGTGCGCACGCGGGTGGGTCTGTCATGCTCAAGGCGAGAGCATCCGATCTTTCTGTGCCAATTGCTCCACGTCTTTTGCGACAATCGAATCTAGGACGGGACTCAGATAGTCTCCTCTTACCTGATGGAACTTGATGCGACAAACATCCAGAATGCCTCTGGGGCAGTCTCGCCATAGCTGAACACTCGACGGCGTGTTGTTCTGGAGCCGTACAGGAACGCGCTTGATGTCAAGCCTATGCTTGAGGCTGAGGTAGACGAGTTCCACATCGCAAGCGAAGCGGTTTACGCGCACGAGTGGGAAGAGAGCGTCGGCAACATCCCCGCGAAAGGCTTTGATGCCGCATTGGGTATCGAAAAAGCCTCCAGTCACCACACGACCTACGAAGGCGGAGAACACTGCTGAAGCTAGTCGGCGCCCGATCTTCATTTCTGAGGAGTAGCTCGAACCCGGTAATGTTCGGTCACCGATGACGACGTGGAAGCCTCGGTCAGTGATGTACTCCGCCATCAGGGCCATGGTCTCGATTCCATAGGGCAGATCAACGTCGGTAAAAATCCTTACGCTGCCTCTTGCAGTCATCATTCCGCGAGTTACAGCTGCACCCTTCCCCATGTTCTTAGGGAGCTCTATCAGTTGAACCGAAGGGTCGTCTTGCCATTGATGTCGTTTGAAATCACCTGCCCCGTCATCCACGACAATGACCTCCCACCGGTCGAAGAGCTGTGGCAGGCGCCCCTTCAGCTGCTCCAAGGAGCGTCGCGCGATCGAAGCGGCTCGGTACGACGGTAGGACTATTGAGACTTCGGGTATCATCTGAAGGGAGCTCCTGAATGGCTGCTCGGTGGTGCGATTACAACGATGAAGTCGAGATCGTATTGCGGATTCACTCGAACTGCGAGTCTTGCAGCAAGGCGTCGCATGGTGAAGTCCGCTGTCACGGTGATGCTCGCGTATCGGCTGTGCGATACGTGCAGCCCATACTCCTTAAGGAGTCTTCTCAGCGATTCTTCGTCGCAGAACGCAGCAAGGCCGCCTGCCGTGGGGTGGAGAGCGCGAACAGAGCGCCGGGCCTGGGCAGCCGGCCGACTTCGCACAGTAAGTGTCGCGGGTGCGGCACCTGCTCAATGACCTCCCGCTTGTGGCCAGATCGAACGTGTCCGCGCGGTAGGTCAAATTCCAGTCGCCCAGTCGCAAGAGGCAGGCCCAGCCTTTCCGGCGTATTCGGGTGGCCACCTGCTCGATTTGGCTCCTTCTGTGTCCCAGTCGTGCAATCGGGCTAGCTCTACGAAGCAGCCGTCCGCGGTACCTGTGCCGAGCAGCCGCGCCTGTGGTCCGTGTAACAGCAGGCGCCTCAGACTGCTCTGAAACCTGGCACGGAGTTGGCTGACGGGATCGATCTATTGTCCGTAGCTGGCCCCTTCCGGTTTCGCACTTTCGAAATAGGGTTCTGAGTACATAAGCCCAACTCGACGGCAAACAGCTGTGGACTTAGGTAGCGAAAGCGACAACCCGAGCGGAACAGGATCCAGTACCTCCCACAGGCATGAACTGGAAGACGAAGTTGTCCTCGCAAACGACTCAACAGGGGCCGGTGGGTTCATGCAACACTCGAATCTAGTGCCGTCGATGATGGCCTGAATGTACTGATTGACGTGTTGGCATGTAAGTGACCTCGCGATAGACTTAATCGGGAAAATACCCGGCACCCGATCGTGAAGGTACGGCTATCATGCACGTGAAGCCTTGGCGCTAGCTGACTGAAGGGTGCCACTTGAAGCAGGTTTCATGCCATGCGAGTCGGGTCGATAATACGAGAACCACGATCCCCCTCCTCACGCCCTCTGCAGCTCTGGGTACGTGTAATGCTCGTGGGCACGTTCGTGACGGGCATTGCTCTTTGCATGCTCGTTTATGCACCATGGTCTCGCGAGCCGTTAGATGTTCTGGACTTCTCAGAGTTCTTGCTACAGTTGCAGGCGGGCGGTAACCTGTGGGAGAACTGGGCTCGACTGGCCAGGTACTATGCAAGCCAGGGTCGAGTCAGCGAGGTCGCCTACGGCCTGATTGCTGCCAATTACCAGTTGTTCGGGCTGGACCCCCTCGGCTGGCAGGTGCTCCGGTCAGTGCAGATGCTGGTGCTCCCACCTGCTGTTTACCTGGTTCTGCGCCGCTTTGGCGCAAGCAGGTTTGGCTCGACTCTTGGAGCATCCCTGTTCCTCGTCGGCAGTGTGCCCGCCTCGAGTTGGTTGCGACAGACTGCTGAACCTCTCGGCACCTTACTCTTTCTCGCGGCGGCCGCTCTTGCCTGCGGCTTCTCCGAAACACAAGCGCCAAGGCGACGGGCAATTGCCATCGGTCTTTGCGTGACCGGGATGTTGCTGAGCAAGGAAACACTGGTCGCGTGCCTGCCGTTCCTCATTCTAACTGCGTCATGCTGGCAAGCGAATGGTCGACTCCGAACTTTCCGCTTCGATCGCCGCACGGCTCAGGTGGCTGGCGCCTGCGTGGTAGCAGTCGCCGTGCTCGTCAGTGCGCTGGCCTGGGCTCATACGATGCGACGGCCGGATGCCTATGCCTCATCGTATGGGTCAACGCGATTGGCGGACAATCTTCAAGCAGGGCGCGTGCTCGCGTTGATCCTTCCCGTTACCGTTGCGACCCGAGAGCCGCTGAAGCTGATCTTGTTCCCGCCCAACCTGGTATTTGTGGGGCTGCTGTGTACGGGGTTCGCAGCGAGCTGGTGGTGGGCGAATCGCGGCCAAATCCACGGCAAATTGCTCATCGCTTTGACTCTGCCGCTCGCGGGCCTGGTCGTCTACCTTCCCTGGCCGCGATTCGAGCCGTTTTATGGGCTGCCATTCCTCGTTGGTATGAGTCTCTGCATCGCTATACTCCTCGGGGAGCTTGGGCTCGGTTCTCGTTGGAAGGTCGGCTTGACGGTGTGCTGGCTAGTCGTGCTGGGCGGTAGCGCCCTCATCGCGGTCGGCCAGGCCCGCTTCATGCGAGCTCTAAGAGAAGGGAATCAGGCGCTCGCATTCGATCTTTCGAAGCACAACCCGACCGACACGGTCATCGTGGCGAGTGCCGGGTTGACGCCGCACGCATGGCAGAATCCTGCCGCCACTTTGGGCCGATATACAATCGCTATTCGTGCAGCTCAGACTTCACCGGTACTGAGGGACGTCGGCTGTGATTCCGTCTCGGCACTCGTCGGACAACGGCGCCGAGGGACAACACTGTACGTGTATGTAGGCCTGTGCGGTGAGGTGGGAACACCTGATCGGAAAATCGTGAGGCCCTTCTCGTACTTCGATTGGTATTCCCGAGGCATGAAGCCTGCGGTTTTCGTAGTAGACGTGTTCGAGTAGCCCTGCGCCTCGCCGAGGACTTGACGCCTCGCCCCGCCGCAATGCCCCCATTACCCAAAAGTCCGCGTGTCTTACTTCACAGAGTGCTGTTTCGCATGAGTCGATTTGAACAGAAGTTGGGTCGGAATCGGTGGGCCATCTTGGGAGTCCGCTTCCGTTCGTGGGGAGACCTGGGATCTGAAGTGAAGTTTGGGGAACGCTCATGGGGTCAGACTGAGGACCCGTCGGCTGGAAGTCAGAGCTGGAAAGGATGAAACTGCTGGCCCGAGAGCACCCGCAGTCTGCAACCCCCAGCGGATCGGTATTGCACCGGTGCCTGCCAGTTCTCATTCTAAACTCCCTCGCGGTGAGCTGTAGGTAGTCATTGGCCAGGAAGGGCATCGAGCCTTCACGTGTTCGCGCTAGCGCTGCGCTTCCGCAGCAGTACGAGGATCAGCGCCGGGACGTACCCAAGCGCCAGGAACCACGGCCAGCGGAGGGGATAGTAGTAGACGGGCACGTCCGAGGCCGGAATTGGTGTGGACGAGTAGAGACTCACCACCAACATGTACAGTAAGTTGAGCACAATTGTGAGGATCAAGGCGCCTCGGAGGTTGTCCGGGACGAGGGAGAGCGGCACGAGTTCATAGAGTGCCGATGTCTGCGGGATGAAGGCGAGGGCGGCCACCATCCTGCCCTCCGGCTCTCGCCAGCGTAGGACCCCGGCGAGCAGGACGACTCCCAGCGGCAGAGTCACAGGGGCGACGAAGTGACGCGTATTGGCGAGGGCGGCGGACCACTCCCAGGGCCACGTCGGCATGACCAGGAACGACACGAGGACGAAGGCCGCGGCACCCAGCACCATGCGCCGTGAGGGCCAGCCGACGAAGAAGGCGAGCCCGATAGATGGCTTCGCCGCCACCAGCGGGCACAGGGCCGGCCAGAGGACACCGGCCACGAGGAGGGGTGACCACTGGCCACGTTCCAACGCATAGAGGAAGGGGGCGGAGAAGAGGAACGGCCAGAGGTGGGGCCGATAGCGTAGGACGGCGTAAGTGAAGATCGCTGCCGTGGCCGCCGCGAATGCGCACCGGGCCGCAAGGAGCGGGAGTGGTGCGAACGGCAGGGCGATCAGCAAGGCGGGCAGTGGGTAGAACAGCGGCCAGGGGAAATCCCGCGCAACTACAACGTAGGGATTCTCTCCCGCAACGAGGGCACGGGCCCCAAGCCAGAACTGGTCGAAGTCGCTCCACTCTCCTGGTCTTCGTATCGCGTAATGCCACCAGACGTAGGCAGCCCCAATCAGCGCAGCCCCGATTGGCGCCATTTTTGTCAATGATCGAGGCAGAAGCGGACTGCGCGGGGGGGCACCCCGGTGAAGCGTTTGTAGCGGATGGCGCCGAAACCATGCGACTAGCGTCGTCAATTGGTCGCCCCGGGAGAGAACGGACGGCATGAATATAAACCATGAGGCTACTACGACCCGCCGGGTCGGTGCCAGGACCAGGTCCGCCTGGGTCACCCTCCGGTCGCGCGCGCTGAGAAGGCCGGGATCTACTGCGGAGTGCTGCGTGGCGACGGGCTGTCGACGCAGATCGCGGTACTGTCGGAGAATCGAGAGGCCCGTCTCTTACTTCGACTGGCATTCCTGCAGGATGAAGCCGGCGGCTTTCATGGTGGATGTGTTTGGGAGGCCCTGATGTCGCATGAACTTCGGGCTCCCACAATCCTGCGTCTTTGAACTTCGGGCTCCCACAATCCTGCGTCTTTATCGTGTCGTCGCCGAAACCGAAGAAGCTGCCACGAGCGCGTCGCTCGCGGAAGCATCCGTTCTGGCCGTGACCGCGTACGTCACCACCCAAACGATTGCGTAGCAGGGAAGGGCGAGCCCTGCCAGCCAGCGGCTGCCGAGCATCAGTCCGGCCAGCGCGGCCAGCGTGGACCCCAGGACCGAGAACGCCCCGTTGATCGCCCAAGCCTCGGCCAGCCCCCGCTCACCCTGCGCGAACAGCCTCATCCCCGTCGGGAGCGCGACCCCGAGCGCCACCCCCATCGTGCCGGAGAGGAGGGCGGCTCCGACGGCGGTCAGAGGCAGCGTGGGCGCCTCGCTGAGATACCCCACGAGTGGAAAGGCGATTACGAGAAACGCTACTGCGAGAGGGGGTAGCGCGAGGGTGAGGCGTGGCGCGTTCCGGAACGGCGGATATCCGGAGACCGCGCTTCCGATACCGGTGCCAAGCAGCATCATCGCTATGATGAGTGCGAGGGTTGCCGTCGGGTGGCCCAGGAGAATCGACAGCCGCTGATGCAGGGCGAGCTGGACGGCCATGTATCCGAGACCCAGAAGGGCGAAATAGAGCCGGCCGGTGTTGCTGAGCAGCGGCGATTCTCCGGGACTCAAACCGGCACCCACCGGCAGGCGCGTGGTTTGCCACAACAGCACGAGGGCGCCCACGAGCGCGAGGACGACCGTAACAATGAGGACCTGGACACCGTTCATGGTGATCGCGCTGATAGGTCCGTACACGTCGCCCCGGAGGTCGAGGACGTCGAGCGGCCTGAGTTGGAGAAAGAAGAACGGCTTGGTGTCCCGCGGGGGGTCGATGGCCCAGTGACTCTCCCGAACGTGCCGGGCCCGCGCATCGGGAGTCAGCAATGCCGGCCAGCCTCGAGCCGCCGGCGCAGGGGAGCGGTGGGGGGCGAGTAGCAGCGCCCCGCCGGCCCGACGGGCGTACGCTGCGAGAGCAGCGACCTCGTCTGGCGCGAACGGTGTGCGGCTGACCATCGTGGTGATTACATGGATTCGGCCACCACCGAGCGGATCTTCGAGCTTCGAAGGCGTCGACAACGCGACGAGGCGATCTCCCGCGGGCGCGAGCCCTTCCTCGTCGAGGGCCTGGGCACCCAGCGCAATCAGCCGTTCCGCTTCGGCCGGAGCCCCGGGAAGGTGCCAGCGCGTGGTGGCGAGGATGCCCGAGGGCGTCAACCGGTTGAGGAAGAGCCGCCAGGCCTCGACAGTGTACAGCGAATTCTCCGAAAGGACGAAACCGCCGGCCGCCGTCGAAGCCCAGGTGTCGGTCAGACTGGCGCGGATGACGTCGTACCGCTCCGTGCGGTGCTTCAGCGCGTGGCGGGCCTCGTCGTGAACCAGCTCGAGCTCGGGGCGCAGGGTGATGGCATTGAAGTCCAGGAGTGTGGTGGACAAGAGCTCGACGATCCGACCGTTGAGCTCAAAGCCGACCACCTTCCTGGCTCCCGCGGCAAGGGCGGGAAGGACGTCAGGGCCGCCGCCGACGCCGATGATCGCAACTCGGTCCACCGGACGCCCCAACGCATAGGACGGATCCTGGTACCGCCAGGCCCAGCTGGGATCGATGTCGGGGACACCACCGGAGGCAACGGGCACGCGGGGAATGCTGGATAAGGCGGTTCGATCGATGACCAGCTCGCGCGCGTCGGGACCGGACTCGCTGACCCGGACGCGGCTGTGCGCATTCCAGCGCTCGAGCAGCGGACGGGCCACCCAGGTATCCGCGAGCGGGAAAATAGGGCCGGGCCTGGCCGCGGCCAGCGTGAGAAGACTCAGGAGCGCTACCGCCCCGAGCGCCGCAGCCGGCCGAGCCCGGAACGGACCGGTCCCCACCGCGAGCAGGAGACATCCGAGTGCCGGTACCCCCAGCGACAGCGGACCCTGTACCAGTTGGAGCAGCGGGATCGCGGCGAGCGCTGCGGCGGCACTGGCGACGAGATCCAGGGCGTAGAGTCGATGAATATCGCTTCGCCCGAAAGCCAGCGCCCTCGCCAGGACTTCACCCAAGAGCGCGAGCGGAATGGCGCTCAGCAGCGCCAGCGCCGCGGCCACCCACGGGTCGCCGGCCCTCGGCGGCACGAACGCGAGCACCTCGGCAAATCCCAGGAGGGTGATGCCGGCGGCGAGCAGGCGGCTTCGCACCCGGCCCTCGAACGCTCGCGCATCGTCGCCTGTGGGGCGTCGCGCCGCCACCAGCCCGCCGGCCGCTAAGCCGAAGAGTGCAAGCCCCACCGCCAGGAAGCTGTAGTGATAGAAAAGCAGGACCGAGAAGAGCCTCGTCAGCACGATCTCGGTGAAGAGGACGGCGCCGGCTGTGCCGGCCACCAGCAGACTGAGGCGCAACCGCATCGTTAGCGTCATGTTTGTCTCGTGAATGCCCGCCCCTGAATGGCGGCCAGCGGGCTACTCGGTGCAGCGGCCAGTTGCTCAGCGGCGCCGTTCCCGCATATACTGAGCCATGCGTACCCTCTTCCCTTTTTTCTCCCGACAGACGCTCGGCCCAGCTCAATGACCCGACTCTCCGTTCTGATCCCGGTCTACAACGAGGCGGCCACGGTTGCGCAGCTGGTCGCGCGAGTGCGCGAGGTGCCGCTCGACCTCGAGCTGATCGCGATCGACGATGGATCCTCGGACGGATCCGGCCAGGCACTCGAGACCCTCCGCGGCGCCGGACCGGTAGATATCGTGATTCGCCACCCGACCAACCGGGGGAAGGGGGCGGCCATCCGGTCGGGAATCGCTGCCGTTACCGGCGACATCGTGGTAGTACAGGATGCCGATCTGGAGTACGATCCGGCCGACCTGCCCCGGCTGATCCAGCCCATCCTCGAGGGCAAGGCCGACGCGGTGTTCGGATCGCGATTCCTCGGCGGCGAACACCGGGTGCTCTACTTCTGGCACTCGGTGGGGAACAAGCTCCTGACGCTACTCTCCAACATGTTCACTGATCTCAATCTCACCGACATGGAGACCTGCTACAAGGCCGTGCGGTCGCCATTGATGAAGTCGCTCGTCCTCACCAGCGATCGCTTCGGCTTCGAGCCCGAGATCACGGCCAGGCTGGCGCAGGCCCGGGCCCGCATCTGGGAGATCAGCATCTCCTACTCCGGCCGCACCTACGAGGAAGGCAAGAAGATCGGGTGGCGGGACGGCGTGGCCGCCTTGTGGCATATCCTGCGATTCAATCTGCTGCCGCCACCAGGCGCGGTGCGCCGGAGCTCCGCGCCGGCGCCGGATGCGGCGACGTGATGGGCGGCCATCGCTAGACCGTGATTCCATTCGGCTGGGCCGGGACCCGGCTCGCTTTTTCCGGCGCTCTCGCTCTCGGGATCGCCATTCGTGTGGTCGACTTCCTGAACTGCCGGTCCTTGGGGCTCGACGAGGCGCGGTTGGCCGTGAACATCGCGTCACGCTCCTTTCTCCGGCTGTTGACTCCCCTCGACATGGATCAGAGCGCACCCCCGCTTTTCTTGTGGGGTGAACGCCTGGTGCTGCTGCCGCTCGGGCACAGCGACTGTGCGCTCCGGCTGCTTCCGGTCACGGCAGGAACCGCGGCGGCAGTACTCATGTACCCATTCGCACGAAGATTCCTCGACGACGCCCAGGCCCGTCTCGCTGCATTGATCGGAATCTTCTGCCCGCTGCTGATCACCTACTCCAACGCCGTCAAGCAGTACGCGTTCGAGTTGCTGGTGGCCGTTCTCCTCCTGCTGCTCTTCGAAAAGGCGCTCAGGCGGGAGCTCAGCCGGGGTTCCGTCGCGGGTGTCCTCGCGGCGGGAGCCATCGCCCCCTGGCTCTCCATGACCAGTGTCTTCGTGCTGGCCACCGCGTGGCTGCTGCTGGCCGCCCGATCCGTGCGCCGACGCGTTGGCGCGAGCCGCCTCGCGGTCGCGTCCGCGGTGGTGTGGGGAGCCTCGGGTATCGTAGCCTATCTCAGCGTCTATCGGGCAGCGAGCCGAAGTCCGTACCTGCAGCGGTTCTGGGAGCTGGCATTCGTCCAGCCGGGCCAGCCTGAGTTCTTGCGGCACACGTGGAAGACGGTGGAGGACTTGGTCTGGGGGTTCGTCGCCGGCGATCCCCTGGTCGACCGCAGACCATTCCTCCCGCTCTTGCACGTCGGGAGCATGGTGGTTGTGGTGCTGTGTGGACTAGGGGTGGTCCGCGTTGCACGCACGCGGGGCTGGACGGCGGGCTGGTGGCTCTCGGGTCCGGGTATCGCCATTTTCGGCGCCTCCATGCTTGGCCTCTTTCCCATTGCTCCGCGCCTGACCTTGTTCCTGGTGCCCGGATTGATCGTGCTCTTCGTCACCGGGCTGGACGAAGCCCTGACCCGGGCGGGAGCGCTCGTGATGCGGCACCGGCACGCGATCGCGACGGCCGTCATCGTGCTGCCGATGGCATTCCAGGCGGTCGTGCGAACGTTCGCCCTGGAGCCGTCCGGACACTTTCAGCAGCTGGTACGCGAACTGCTCGAGCATCGCAAGCCGGGAGAGCCGGTTTACGTCTTTGCCAGGAGTCTGCCGGTCTGGATCTACTACTCCACCGATTGGGAGCGGCCGGACACGCTCCGCTTACGGTATATGTCCCTGGCAGCCGCCTCAAACGGGCCCGCCTTCGAGAACGCCCCGAGCCGTGGCCGGGTGCACGCCGAGGAGGTCCGGGCGTTGCGCCCCGCTGCCGAGGCACCCGGGGAAATACTGGGCCTGCCGTCGGGCATGGAATGGCGGGAGGTCCAGGAGCATGTGCGGGCGGTGCCCGACAGCGGATGGGTCGAGCTCGAAAGGAGGCGCATCGAGGACGCGGCGAGGCCCGGAATCTGGGTGATCGCCACGACCTTCTACGCACCGGAAATCGACCTGTTCAAGGCGCTGGAGCGGGACGCTACCCGGCGCACGTTCGCGCATCTGAGAAACGGAAGCGCGCTCGTGCGCTACGAGTTCGAGCGGGGTGCGGCCAGCCAGGTCCAATCGGATTGAGCTTCGTTTGGCCGGCGAAGGACCAGCACAATCGCCGGTAGATAGACGAGGACCAGCACCACCCACCACTGGTACTCGGCTCCGTGCGGCCACGGGGCTTCGGGTCCGAGCTGGTAGAGTAGGTGGGCCAGCATCGTCAGGCTGGCGAACCCGGCCGCCTGCGCGCGATTCCGGCACAGCAGCGCCAGCGGTAGAGTCTCGTAGAGCGTGGTCGTCTGAGGCACCAGGCAGAGGGTGGCGAGCAGC
>Ga0326597_10013068_pt1 | contig 10923 bp, 14 predicted proteins | sample RVTome_12_FD_203789 | JGI IMG/M metagenome (GOLD analysis project Ga0326597, IMG submission 203789) | Soil microbial communities from uranium-contaminated site in the Upper Colorado River Basin, Wyoming, United States - RVT100D185 | ecosystem: Environmental > Terrestrial > Soil > Contaminated >... | reverse complement strand
TCGGCGGGTCTGTCGCCCCTACGGGGCTTGCTCGGATCAGCGCCCAGGAATCCCACGGCTTGCGCCGTGGGCCACAGGATAGCGCCCCTACGGGGCTTCCTGCGGATGAGCTACAGCAATGAGAGAAACGCTCTAGAAGGCAAGAATCAAGACGACGCTTCTTTTTCTAACTCCTGACTCCTAACTCCCAGCTCCTGCGTTTTCAAACGATGCCGGCTTTGCGGGAGCGGCCGAGCACGCGCGAGACGGAGTAAATCCGCCGCTGCTGTCCCTCGAAGTAGATGCGCGTGAGGACTTCGCCGATCAGCCCGGTCGAGACGAGCTGCACTCCCGCCACCAGCGCTACGACGGCGACGAGCAGGAGGGGGCCGTGCTCGAGGAAGATCGCGTGCCCTTGCAGCTTCTCATAGAGCAGGTAGAGCGTGGCTCCGGAACCCGCCGTGAAGCACAGCAGGCCCAGCATCCCGAAGAAATGGAGCGGCCGCGTCAGGTAGCGCAGCAGGAACCGCACCGTGATCAGGTCGAAGAGCACGCGGAACGTGCGGCCGAGGCCGTAGTGCGAGCGCCCGGTGCCGCGCACCGTGTTCCGGATGGGGACCTCCGCCATGCGCGCTCCGTGCAGGCTCGCCAGGGCCGGGATGAAACGATGGAGCTCCCCGTAGAGATGAATGCCGCGAATCGTTTCGCGGCGGTACGCCTTGAACGTCGTTCCGAAATCGTGGAGGCGCACGCCGGAGAGCACCCGCATCGCCCAGTTGGCGATGGCGGAGGGAAGCCGCCGGGTGACGTAACTGTCCACGCGCTGCTTCCGCCAGCCGCTCACGATGTCGAAGCCCTGATGAATCTTCTCGATCAGCAGAGGCAGGTCGGCCGGATCGTGCTGGAAGTCGCCGTCCATCGAGACGATCACCTCGCCGCGCGCGTAGTCGAAGCCCGCCGCGAGCGCCGGCGTCTGGCCGAAGTTGCGGCGCAGTTGCACCACCACCACGCGCGAGTCGAGACTCGCGATCTGCTCGAGCAGGGCGAAGGAGCCGTCCGTGCTCGCGTCGTCCACGAACACGATCTCGAAGTCCCACTCCTGCGCCTCCATCGTCTCGACAATCTTGGCGAAGAGCGGAATGATGCTCTCCTCCTCGTTGTGAACGGGAATTACGATCGAGTAGTAGGGCGCTTTTTCTTTTCGCATATTCAGTTTCTAAAAATCGCCAGTCTCTAAAAGCCGTCAGTCTCTAAAAGCGGGTTCTTTCAATGCCGGAGCCGCAACCGCAGGCCTGATGCCTTTCGCCGCCGGGCCGCGCAAGGAGGCCATCTCGCCGGAAAGCTCGCCGAAGGAGGTCAGGCGAATTCCGGAATCGCGCGCCTGGGCGAGCCACGCTCCGTCCGACACGGTCTCTCGTTCCAATTCCCGCTCCCGGCGCAGGCGCGTCGGTGCCGCGTCCAGCTCCGCGTCGCAGTAACCCGGATGGCACATGACTTCGGTCACGCCTGCCGGGAGCGCCGCCAGCGTCTCGCCGAAAGCTTCGCGGGTCAGCCGCCCGGTCAGCACGATTCCGGTGAAGTAGTCCGGCAGCGCCATTTCCATCGCGGCCATGCGGCGCTCAAACGACGGCGCCAGCAAATTGAGCAATCCAACCAGAATCCGCTTTGCCGAAAGCCTCCCGGCGCCGCCGGGCAGGAAGTTCTCGAACGGCCGGCGGATCCATCCGATCCCGCACCGCCGCGCCGCCCGCGCGATGCTGCGCGCCACCGCCGGGTGCGTGTGCGTATGCTTGTGCGTGTCCACGTGGCTGACCCGGAGGCCCGCCTGCAGCAGCTTCTCAATCTGCGCGCCCGCTTCCTGCTCGATCTCGCTTTCGGGGACTGCGCCAAGCGTCAGCCGCGATGCCAGTTGCCACGCCTTCAAAAATCGCCCGTCCGACCCGACCAGATGCGGAATCCGCTCCGGAGGGGAAACCGGCTTGCCCTCGATGAAATTCAAATGACAGCCCACGTCGAGCCTGGGCTCGGACGCCGCGGCCTCGACGGCGTCCTCGAACGCCGCGCCGTTGGCGAGCAGCGACGTGCTGGTCACGACGCCCCCCCGGCAGACCTCCAGGATCGCGCGGTTCACCCCCCGCGTGTACCCGAAGTCGTCCGCATTGACAATCAACTGCCGCAACGCTTGCTCCTTACCCTGCGCAAGCTCATATTATAATCCCGTTTGGCTTGGAGCCGACGCGATTGAGATAACCCGACTCCGGCTCTACTAGCTTCAAGTTGTCTGTTTCTGATTTGCGTCCTTGCCGCCTAATTCAAGCTTGTGGATCAATCACCGGCATGGAACCCAAGTCATTACCGTTGAAGTGGTTGGCCATCGCCCTTGTCTTCGGAGCTTCTCTCCTGCTGATCTTTTTTGCTCCTGGTGGAGACATGGTCCGTCAGTTGGCCGGTTTCCCGGCGGTGGGGGCGCTGGTTTTCGCGCTGTTCACTATTTCCAAGACCAAGTTGCACACGAGCGGCAGGTTTTGTTACTCGAAGCACAAAACACATTTTCCATGGGGGCAACCTCTCACATGGCTAATGGCGCTGCGGGTTGACCCTCTTTCGTTTCTGAGGCGGGATGGGATTCGCGCTTACTCGTGGCTTGGCCCGCCGCGAGCGCTCGGGGCGCTGTTTCTCTCGAACGGCAGCCTCATAGAGCGTTTCGGGGGCGATGTCAGCCCCGTTCGGCCATGCGACCGTCCCGCCTTCCAGGAAAAATCGCTGGAAGTACTTCAGGTCCTTCAGCGGCTCGAAAATGGGGCCATCCAGCCAGTGGCGGAAGTCAACCGTCCGTTCCGAGTTGTCGTTGAACGTGAGGCGGATTTGGAAACCGCCCTGGTACTCTGCCCGAACGACAGATGGCAAGAAGCTCATAGTACTACCTTACTCCAACGGTTCGATCTTTTCCAACGGGCGTCCTGCTTTCGTCTTATCCCAATTCGCTTGCAGTTCCGGGCGGTGGCGGATTGCCCATTCCCGGATCAGACGACGCGCCGTCCTGGACCGGATATCGCCGGCAACTAGCTTTCCACTCAGGTCAAACTTCGCGGACTGGCCCTGGAATTCCGCGTGGAAGTGGGCAGGTTCATGCTCCTTGTAGAACATCCGGATTATGATTCCGAAGAACGCCGAGATAATCGGCATGGTTTTCGCTGCCTAATGCGTCATGGCATATACGACGTAATTGATGCCCAGGCGGTAGGCCTGGCCGGTCATTTCGGCGGGAAAATAGGGGCTGTCGGCGTGCTCCCAGGCGTCGCCCATGTCGGCGTTGAGGTTGACGGCGACCATGATGCGGCCTGCATCGTCGTACAGGCCGCGCCAGCTCAGCGGGCCTTCCATCTGCGTGACGATCTCGCCTCCCCGCTTTCTCCGCAGGTGGCGCACGCCGGGGATCTGGATGCGGTTCGTCAAGTCGTAGACGACGTGCAGCAGAGGGTCCGAGTCGGGGATTTCGATGAACGCCCGCTCCGGGAAGACGCGCCGCATGGACGCCGCGAAGATTTGCCACTCATACTCGGTGTGGATATCATCCACGATCATGAACCCGCCGCGCAGGAAGTATTCGCGAAAGCGCGCGGCTTCCTCCGGGGTCGGATTCCAGTTCCCCTGGCCGGGCTGCTGCATGAGCAGGAACGGATAATCGAAAATGCTCTGGTCCACGATTTCCAGGTGCCGGCTGTCCTCGGCGACTTGCACTTTGGTGAGCCGCCGCAGCGCCGGCAGGAAGTGCATCTCCGCGTAGGGGTAGTCGACCGCCCACCAGGGCTGGATGAACCCGTGGGACCCCGCGCCGCCCCGCGTCCGGTACATGATGCGCCCCAGATGGAACTCGGCCTCGGGCGGGTCTGCTTTCGGATACTTGCTTTGATTTTCTGACGGGCTTCCCTCAACTCCGCTCCCCTCGGCTGCGCTCGGGGCGGGCGGGTCAAGCAGCGGAAGCAGCGCCGAAAGCGCCGCACGGCTCGCGATCCCGCCCAGCAGGCAGATGAGCAGCGCAGCCCCTGCGATCTTGAGCCTCCGCTGGCGGTGTTGCGACCCGACCTTCAGCTGGTCCATGCGTCCTTTCGCAAAGCGGGCCGGAGACGTTGACGGCACGTTGATAGAGATAGATATTAGACCACAGACTTTACTTCGGGAGAGACAATTCCACCAAGCCGCTCAAAATCGCCCCCTATATTGCCCCGACGACCGCCGCGCCCACCTCTTCCGTAGTGGAGCTTCCGTTCAGGTCCTTCGTCAGTTTTCCGGAGTCGATGGTTTTCGAGACCGCGTCCTCGACGGCTTTGGCTTCCTTTTCCAGGCCGAAGCTGTGGCGCAGCATCATGGCGGCCGACAGAATCGCCCCCAGCGGGTTGGCGATGCCTTTGCCGGCGATGTCCGGCGCCGAGCCGTGGACCGGCTCGTACATCCCCGTATGCTCGCCGATCGACGCCGAAGGCAGCATGCCGATCGAGCCGGTCAGCACGGCGGTTTCGTCGCTCAGGATGTCCCCGAACAGGTTCCCCGTGACCATCACGTCGAAGCGTCGCGGATTTTGAATGATCAGCATGGCGCAGGAGTCGACCAGTTGGTGCTCCAGCTTGATATCGGGGAACTCGCGCGCGCCCAGCTCGGTGACGGTCTTCCGCCAGAGCTGCGAGACATCGAGCACGTTCGCCTTGTCCACGCTGATGACGTGCTTCTTGCGTCCCCGCGCCAGCTTGAAGGCGACCCGCGCGATGCGCTCAATCTCGCTCTTGCTGTAAACCATCGTATTGACGGCGGTCGGCTCCCCGTTTCTTTCTTCGATGCCGCGCGGCGTGCCGTAGTAAATCCCGCCGGTCAGCTCGCGCACGGTGATGAGGTCCGTGCCGCGGACCACGTCGCCCCGCAGCGGAGAGAGCGATTCGAGCGCCGGAAAGCAGATGGCCGGGCGCAGGTTGGCGAAGACCTTCAGCTCCTGCCGCAGCCGCAGCAGCCCCTTCTCGGGGCGCTTTTCCGGCGGGTAAGTGTCGAACTCCGGGTGCCCGACCGCGCCGAGCAGCACCGCCCCGGCCGACTTGATCAGCGTCAGCGTTTCTTCCGGCAGCGGAGTTCCCGTGGCGCGAATGGCCACGCCGCCGATCAGTCCGGACTTCGATTCGAGCGTATGCGAAAATTTCTTGCAGACGGCTTCGAGCACCGTCACCGCCTGCGCGGTCACCTCCGGCCCGATTCCGTCGCCTGCTAATACTGCAATGTTCAGATTCATTCGACGGTCTTCTCCTTCGCAAATCCAGTTATGGAATGTCGGGAAATAGGCGCGAGGCGTGGAAAACCATTACGATCTCTACCTGTCCCGGCAGGACACGATACACGATGCGATAAGGACGCTCAAGAATTTCCCGAATCCCCGGATCATTTCGTTCCGGTACGATTCTGCCGGATTCGGGGAAAATGCGCAGCCGCTCCACGGCAGCCGCCAGACGCCGCAACACCAGATCGGCGTAGACTAGGGAATCTTGGGCGATGTACGCGCGAATGCTCTCCAAGTCATTCAAAGACTGGGGGGACCAGAACAGCGCGATCACAGCCCAAGCCGCCGCTTGGCTTCCTCGTGGGGAATTCCCTTGCCCGCATCCAACTCGGCGAGTCCGGCATCGATCTTCGCCAGGAAAACCAGCCGCTCAATGGCGTCATCAAAGGTTGCGTCCGCCGGCAGGCCCTCCAGCGCCTCCAGGATGCGTTCTCGTGTGGTTTGGGCCGCCATAGTAGAGCCATTCTAACCCGAATCAGCCACAGAGACACAGAGACCACAGAGAGAAGCAGTTCTTATTCTTGCTTCTCCGTGTTCTCTGTGTCTCCGTGGCAGATTCTATCGGCAGGTAAAATTGCCTTCGACCCAATTGGCCCGGTCGTTCTCTCCTCCCGCGGGGCCGGTATAAAGGGCCTGCTGCGGGTACGGGCAAAGTTTCCGCGCGTTGTCCACTTTCCCGTCGGTCGCGTGCGTGGCGACCAGAAAATCCGGGGCCTTGCCGTTTTCCACCCAATCCACCAGCGGCTCCAGCTTGTCCCAGGTGTTCGGCCCCGGGCCGCCGCGGCAGTGGCCCATGCCGGGCACCATGAACAGCCGCGCTGCCGCGTGCGCGGCTGTCATGTCGCCGCCAAACGTCGTCTGCACCACGTCGTTGTAATAATCGATCACCGGCTCGGTCGGAATCTGGGCGTCGCCCCAGCCGTGATAGACGATCAGCTTGCCGTGGTTCGACTTGAGGAACCGGCCGAGGTCGGGATCCTTGGCGTCGAGGATCGAAGACATGAGCTTTCCCTTGCCCGCGGTCACGTCGTCCATGCTGAATTCCCACCACGCGACCTCCGGCGGGTTCGCGGTCTTACTGAGCTTCTGCGAGAGGTCGTGCAGGCTCGGCGGCGGCACGCCGGGATCGTTCTCGTAAAACAGGTAATTCATGTGATCGCCGGAGAAGCGGAGCTCGCCCGGAAGCATTTTGTTTCCGGCGTAGGGAATCAAATCGGCCGGCCAGGCAAACTCCGACCCCAAGGCCCGCCCTTTCAGGATCAACGCGCCTTTGCTGTCGCGGGCGCCGCCGTAAATGGCCTGGATCGACGCGATCTGCGCCGTCGTGAAGCAGGCCTCCCCGTTCACGTTTCCGGGACACATCCTGCCGGCGAGGTCAGCTTTCGGATCGAAGCGGCATACCAATGGGTTCTGGATCACGCCGTCGCGGATGCCGTCGCTGGCGTCGCACTTCGCCAGCACGGCCTCCCGCAGGATGTCCACCTTCTTCACGCTGTCGAATTCGCCGTCGCCGTTGGTGTCAAACGCCAGGTTGCCCGCGAAATCATCCCGGAAGAGATGCTGCATGATATCGAGATTCGCGGCGTTTCTCTGCTGCAGCAGAAAGGGCGCGTGTCCGGCGACGATTCCGTCGAAGTCGTAGGGGTAGCGCTGCGCGGCCATGAACCCCTGCCGCCCGCCCGAGGAGCAGCCCTCGTGGTAGGAATAACTCGGGTCCCTGCCGTAGTAGTCCTTGGCGAGCGTCTTGGCCGCCAGGACCGTCAGGTGCAGGGCCCGGTGGCCGTAATCGATTTCCGCCTCCCGGTTGTTGAACCCGAAACTGGCGCCGGGCGTAACGCCGTTGTCGTGGCCGTTATTGCTGTTGGCTACGGCGTAGCCCTGAGCCAGCCGTTCGTCGGCAAAGTCCAGGTCGCCGTCCATGCCGCCGTCGCCCATGTACAGGAAGCGGCTATTCCAGTTCTGCGGCAGAGGAAGCTGCACGTGGAAGTGAATGGCCGGCTGGATCAGTCCCCGGACGTAGCAGTATTCGGGGGTCGCATCCTTTGCCGGCGCCAAACCCGCCGAGAGAATCGTCAGGTTGCGGATCCCGGCCAGCGCCGCACAGGCGCGCGATTTTTCCGACACGTTGAGCGCTGCGTTTTGTGCGGCGAGATCGTTCGACCCGGCCAGAATTAGGAAGACCACCAAAGAAGCCATCGCGGAGTAGCGAAGTCGTTCCATGAGCGTCCTCTCCTTCCGTTCCGTCTTTCAGAATTTTCACAACAAACCACGAGGGCCGTTGCTCGTCCTCCGGCAACAGTGCGGCCTATAGCCTCTCTGCACCCGCGACTTTGCCGAACTCCCGGTCAAACGTCCCCAGCGGAAGATGCCCGGCTTTGCGGGCCAGTTCAAGGATCAAACAGTCCGCGAATCGCAGCCCCGGGCGCTTGCGAAATAGCGCCAGAGCCGCCTCCACTGCCTCGGGGTTCTCGACCGTTACGTCCCTGTGGTTCAGGAGGCTCTCTACAGCCTCAGCAATTTCTGGTGCGCCCTTTCTATAGGTGCTGCCCAGAACCCACATCGTTTCGGCGAGCGCGAGTGTGGAAACCCATGCCCCCTTCTCCATGAATTCTTCTGCCACGGCAACCTGCCCAGCGTCGTCGCCTACAAAGACGCGCACCAAGACGTTCGTGTCAGCGGCGACCATAGCGCTCCAGCATGTATTGCTCAATGCCTTCGTCCATTTCTTTCAGCGTCCGCCGCTTGGGCGGGCCTTTCGGGAACAACTTCCTGCGAATATCCTCCCACGTGTACTTGCCCTTCCGCCGTACCACAATTTTGTCGCCCTCTTCCTCCCATTCCAGGACCGATCCAGGCCCCACGCCGAGTTTTCGGCGCACGGCAGCCGGCACGGAGATTTGCCCCTGCGACGTCATCTTGGATTGTGCTAATGTCATGGCCTTATATTACCACGGGTAATGAGCCCAATTCGGCACGTTGGAGCCGTTCCACATAACGGTGTCTACAGCATCCAGGAATTCACCAATGGCAATCTCGATGTTCTGGAGGGCTTCGCGTTTGGTCTTACCTTGTGACCAGCAGCCGGGCAGACCGGGGCAGGATACGCTGTAGCCGTCCTTAGAACGCTTCAGGACAACCTTAGTACTTCATGCGTGGGAACACCCCGACGCGGATCAGGCGCTGGTCGGGAGCGGTTCTTCCATGTGCTGCAGCAGCCGCAGCAGGTCTTCGTCCAGGCTCCGAGAAGCGCCGGTAGAGCTCCGCCAACTGCGCCGGCTCCAGATGATGGCCCAACTCCTCGTAGCGCCTGGCCAAGGCGTGCTTGCCGCTGTGCTTGCCCAGGACGAGCCGGTTGGTCGGCACGCCGACCGATTGCGGCGTCATGATCTCGTAGGTGAGCGCCAGCTTCAGGACGCCATCCTGATGAATCCCGGCCTCGTGGGCGAACGCGTTCTTTCCCACAACGGCCTTGTTCGGCTGCACGTTCACTCCGATGATTTGCGAAAGCATCTGGCTGGTGGGGTAGAGCAGCTCCGTGCGGATCGTCGTCCCGACCGGCACCAGGTCGTGCCGGACCTTGAGCGCCATGACGATCTCTTCGAGCGCCGCGTTGCCGGCGCGCTCGCCGATCCCGTTGATGGTGCACTCGATCTGCCGCGCTCCGCTCTCGACCGCGGCGAGCGAATTCGCCACCGCCAGGCCCAGGTCGTCGTGGCAATGGACGCTCAGCGTCGGGCCCTCGCCCACGGCACGGCGCACATCGCGAATGATTTCCGCGTACTCGCGCGGCATCGTGTAGCCGACCGTGTCGGGGATATTGAGCGTCATCGCGCCCGCCTCGACCGCCGTCTGGAAGCACTGGCAGAGGTACGCCCGCTCGGTCCGCGTCGAGTCCTCGCAGGAGAACTCCACGTCGTCCACCAGGCTCCGCGCCAGGCGGACCGACTCGCCGATCTGCTGGAGCGCCTGCTCCCGGTTCAGCCGCAGTTTGTGTTCGAGGTGGATGTCGGAGGTGGCGAGAAAGACGTGGATGCGGGACTTGCGCGCCGGCTCCAGGGCTTGTGCGGCGCGCTCGATGTCGGCGCGCGCGGCCCGGGCCAGCGCCGCTACAGTGACCGTTTTGCCCGCCTGCCCGGCCACCGCTCGCACCGCCTCAAAATCGCCGTTCGACGCAATCGGGAACCCGGCTTCCAGGATGTCGACGCCCAGCTCTTCCAGTTGCCGGGCCATGCGCTTTTTTTCTTCGGTATTCATGCTGCAGCCGGGAGACTGCTCGCCGTCCCGCAGGGTCGTGTCGAATACCGTGACTTTGTCCTCAGCCACTGGAGCCTCCTCCCGTTCAAACCGAGCACCGGGGCCTTGCCGCCCGGCGCTCCCGCCACATTGTCCCCCGGATTTTCGCGCTAGTCCGAGGTCTACAGGTAGCGCCAGTATAGCAAACCCGGGGCCCGGGAGCAATTTTTATACACTCGAATGATTATAAATTCTGTTAATATCGAAACACTCCCGTGCGGCCTTCCGGCCATGCGCCCCCGGGGAGGGATTCGAGCGGTATGGAACTCTCGCAACTTACGATTTTTCTGACGGTTGCTTCGGAAAGGAGCTTTTCCCGCGCCGCTCAGAAACTGGCCCGGACGCAGCCGGCCATCAGTCTGGCTGTCCAGCGCCTGGAGAAAGAAATTGGCGAGAAGCTGCTCGACCGGTCCCTCAAGGACGGCACCCTCACCGACGCCGGAAAAGTCGTTTACGAATATGCGACCAAGTTTGAAAATCTCCGCCGGGAGATGACGAACTCACTCTCCGAGCTGCGGGACAAGCAGACCGGCAAGCTGATCATCGGGGCGAACGAAAGCGGCGCGCTCTATCTGCTCACGCACATCCGGGCCTTCCGGCAGCTCTATCCCGGGGTTCAGGTCGAGGTCCGCCGGTCGCTCTCGCGCAACATCCCCGACGAGGTGCAGTCCAACTCCATTGACCTCGGCGTGGTCAGCTACAAGCCGGGCAACCGGAACCTGCACACGACCGTGATTTACAACGACGCCATCGCCTTCATCGTGCACCCCGAGCATCCCTTTGCCTCCCGGAAACAGGTCTCCATCCGCGACCTCGGCACCGAGACGGTCATCGCGCACAACATCGCCTCGCCTTTCCGCCAGATCGTCTTGGACGCTTTCCAGAAGTATCAGGTCCCTCTGCGCATGGACCTCGAAATGCCGACGATCGAAACCATCAAGAAGATGGTGCAGGACCGCATGGGTGTGGCCTTTGTCCCGCGGATGTGCGTGCAGTCGGAGGCGGCCTCGGGCCAGCTCGTCGAAGTCCCCGTGCGCGAGCTCCAGGTCGCCCGCAAGATCCACCTGGTCTACCCCGCCCGGCGGCATCTTCCCCACGCCGCCCGGTCCTTCCTGGAACTGGTCAAAACGGCCGGTCAGTAAGCCCGGTTGGCGCAACTCATCTGTCCGCTCTTGTTTATCAGTTGTGGTTCGGAAAAGCGCCGGAGGCGCGACAGATTCTAGAAGCGGTTCTCTCATTGCTGTAGCTCATCCGCAGGAAGCCCCGTAGGGGCGCTATCCTGTGGCCCACGGCGCAAGCCGTGGGATTCCTGGGCGCTGATCCGAGCAAGC
>Ga0326597_10013067_pt1 | contig 10923 bp, 8 predicted proteins | sample RVTome_12_FD_203789 | JGI IMG/M metagenome (GOLD analysis project Ga0326597, IMG submission 203789) | Soil microbial communities from uranium-contaminated site in the Upper Colorado River Basin, Wyoming, United States - RVT100D185 | ecosystem: Environmental > Terrestrial > Soil > Contaminated >... | reverse complement strand
GACGGGTCGCCGAGGGGGGAGAGCTGCTCGGAAGAGTGACCCGCGAGCACGAGACGCTCATGTCGGTGCTCTCCTTTGCCCTGGCCGCGGTGCCTGATTCCGTCTTGCCGTCCTCGCCGGGAACCTTGGGATTGCCCTCGACCCTGTCCAGATGATCAGGACCGGTCGAAACCCGGCACCGGGCCGGTCGTCGTCCCGGCCGGGGGGACGTCGACCGCCCGACCCCGCCCTGCACTCCCGGCGAACAGGCGTCCCCGGGGGCCTGCGCCCCGGATCGAAACGGAGGGGCCCGGTTGGAAACAATCCCGAGCCCATCGGGAGCGCCTCCCGACGCCACTCGGAACAGCCGATCGTCATAGCACATAAGTGATTGAACACATGACGTTTGCGCCATCCGCCTCGACCGGCACGGACCGTGCTTTGGATCACTGGCGGCGCGGCGCGAAGAGCGCCGGTGCTGGAGGAGAGCATGGTGCGAAGTGCACAACGGTTCACACGGGCCCTGACCACTCGCGGAGGGGAGCGTTCGGAGAGGCCGCGTCCGCGCCGTCGCCGGCGGATGCGGGTCCGAGTGCAGACGGATTGCGAGGCCTACATCGGTACGCTGTCCCTCGGCGGCAGCCTCGCCGACGTCCTCGACGACGGCCGCGCGTACCTCGCGCTGCGGGACGCCGTCCTCGAGGACACGGGCAGCATCGAGGACTTCGTCGCCATCCACAAGAGCTCGATCCGTTCGGTGGCCGTGGTTCCCGAGGAGAGGCCGGCCCTCGTCGGGTCCGGGAGCTGAGCGTGTCCGCCCTGGCCCTTCCCCTGCCCACCTCGCCGGCCCCCTTGCGCGGAGAGATCCTGCGGCGCTACGAGGCCCTCGGGGTCCAGACGCACGCCCAGGTGCTCGGTGTTCCCTCGGGCGCGGACCCGGACGGGTTGCGCCAGGCCTACCAGCGGCTCGCCCGCCGCTTCCATCCCGACACCCTCCATGCCGACGTGCGGGACCTCGTCCCCCTGAGCCAGGCGATCTTCATCCGGGCGACCGAGGCCTACAAGGCTCTGGCGGGCAACCGGCCGATCCCCCCCCGCCGCCGCTCGGACCCGAGGGCGGCCGCGCCGGGGCCGGCTCCAGTCGAACCTTGTCCCCGTGGGCGGGCGGCCGCGCCCCCACGGTCCGCCGCGGCCGTCGCGGCCGTCGCGGCCGCCCGTCCGGAAACTCTGCGGGCCGTGCCACCCCGGCCCATCCTCGTGGTCGGCGCGCCGGGGCGAGAGGGCGCCACCGTGACCTCCGAGGCGCCCCGGCGGCAGAGCGTCGACGAGGCACTGCACGAGGCGCGCGAACGCCTGGACCGCGACGACGTGCACGGAGCGGTGGGTGTGCTCCACGGCGTTCTCGCCCGCTCCGGCGACGACGACGGGCGCCGGATCCGTCTCCTGCTCGCCCGCGGGTACATGCGCGTCCCCCACTGGCGCCGCTACGCGCTGGGCCAGCTCCGCAGCCTGATCGAGGAGCGCCCGCAGGACGCCGAGGCGCTGGCCCTCCTGGGAGCCCTGTACCGCAGCGAGGGGTTCCTCGCCCGCGCGGAGACGATGCTCGCACGCTCACTCTTCGCCGAGCCCGGCCGCCGCAGCGTGCGCGCGACCCTGGCGGAGGTGCGCGCCGCGCGCGAAGCCACACGAGACCAGACGAAGGCCCCCTTGCCGCGCGAGAGGTTCCTGTCGCGCTTTCTACGGCCCAAGAGCCGAGGAGACAGCCATGCCCGTGAGTGAATCCAATCCACAAGCCCCGGACGAAAGGGCCAGGCCGGCCTCGCCGGCGACCCCTCGCGAGGCCCCGGCCGGGATGCCGGACTCCGTGCGCCACCACGTCCTCGTCGTCGACGACGACGAAGAGTTCGCCCGCTCCGTCGCCGAGTCTCTCGTCGACCGCGACATCGAGGCCGTGCCCGTGAGCGACCCCCGGCGGGCCGTGTCCCTGGCCCGCGAAACGGCGTTCGCCGCGGCGGTGGTCGACCTCGTGATGCCTGAGATGGACGGGCTCGAGCTCGCGCGCGAGCTGCGCAAGGGGAACCCCGCGACCGAGATCGTGATGCTCACGGGGCACGCGGACATGCAGTCGGCCGTCGAGGGCATCCGCAACGAGCTGTTCGACTACCTCCAGAAAACCTCGCTCCAGTCGGTCCGCCTGCGGCGGGCGGTGCGCGCCGCGATCGCCCGCTCCGAGCTGCGGGCGGAGAACCGCCGGCTGATCGCCGGCCTGCAGGAATCCACACGGAAGCTCAAGGTCTTGAACGACCTCTCGGCCCGCCTCGCCGCCGAGCCGCACGCCGACCGCCTGCTGAGCGAGCTCGTGAGTGCCGCGCGCAGCCTGCTCGATGCCGAAACGGCTCGCGTTCTCGTCATGGAGAGAAACGACCTCGGCGACATGACGATCCGCGCCTCGATCGGCGACGGCGAAGCGGTCCTCGGCGGCCACTTCGGCTCGGGAGACGGCATCGCCACCCACGCGGCGGAAACGGGAGTCGCGGTCCGGTTCGACGTGGCCAGCGATCACCCCAACTACTCCGCGCGCTGCGACGACATGGGCACCGCACTCCCGGGCCTCCTCTGCGCCCCACTCCACCAGCCCAGCCTGATCGGCGCGCTCACCGTGGCCGGGCGCAAGCGTCCCTTCACGGACGAGGACATGGCTCTTCTCGTCTCCCTCGCCCGCCAGGGTGCCATCGCGCTCGAGAACGCCCAGGCCCGCGACGTCAACCAGAACTTCTTCACCCACGCCTCCGAGATGCTCGTCCAGCTCCTCGACAGCCAGGATCCCCACTACGGGGGCCACTCCCAGCGAGTGGCCGCGCTCACCGACATGGTCACTCGACGGCTGGGCCTGCCGGACAGCGACAGGCACGCCGTCCACTTCGCGGCTCTCTTGCACGACGTCGGCAAGCTGCGCCTGCCTCCCGGGATCCTCACCGCCGAGCGTGCCCTGACGGCGGAAGAGACGAAGCTGGTCCGCGAGCACCCTTCGCTCGGGGTCGCCCTGCTGCGGCCGATCTCGAAGTGGAACGCCCTCTCCCCGATCATCCACACCCACCACGAGCGGTGGGACGGCAGCGGCTATCCGCGGGGCCTTCGCGGCGACGAGATCCCGCTCGGCGGCCGGATCGTGGCGGTGGCCGAGGCCTTCGATGCGATGACGCGTCCTCTGCCCCACCAGCGGCGGATGAGCGCCGAGGAGGCCCTGGCGGAGGTGTCGCGCTGCTCGGGCAGCCAGTTCGACCCCGAGGTGGCGCGGGCCTTCGTGGAGGAATACCGACGCCACGAGGACCAGCTGGGGCCGGGGGAGGCATGATCGTTTGCCGAACCTCCTTCGTATCCGGGGTATCCGATCGGACGACGAAGGGGTCGAGGAGTGCTAAACTCCCGCAGTGCCCGATCCGCCGTTTCCGGGGTCGGAAGAGGCCCGACAGCGACTCGTGGAAGCGGCGCGGTTGACGGGGGTGGCCCGGGTGGTGCCGACCGTCGCCCATCAGCTCAGCACGCCGCTTGCGGCTATCGCTCTGCGCGCGGAGAGCCTCGAGCGAACGGTCGGGGAACTCGGTGAAGGTGCCGTGGTGGACAAGCTCCGCCGTCACCTGAGCGCGATCCAGGAGGAGACCTTCCGCTGCAAAGAGCTCCTCGCCACGCTGCAGGGTTTTGCGCGCAGCCCGGCTCCCTCCGTCCCCGTGGACCTGAACACCCTCGCCCGGGGGGCCGTCTTGCTCGTGCGGCACGAGGCCCTGCGTCGCCAGGCCGGGATCGAGCTGCGTCTCGACGAGCCCCTCCCGCCCGTCCCGGGTGACGAGGTGCGCCTGGGTCAGTCCGTGCTCTGTCTGGTCCACAACGCCGTCCTCGCCAGCCCGCCGGGGGGGAAGATCATCGTGGCCACCGCGATCGAGGGCCACTTGGTGAAGCTCTCGGTGACGGACGAGGGTGAGGGAGTCCCCGAGTCGGTGCAGCCGCGACTGTTCGAGCCGTTCGTCTCGTCGCGCCCCGCCGAGGCGGGAGTGGGCCTCTCTCTGATGGCTTGCCGGATGATCGCCGTCGCCCACGGTGGCTCGGCCGAGTGGGGGAAGGCGGTGGGGCGCGGCAGCTGCTTCTCCCTCAGCGTTCCGCGCTCGGGCGCGGACGGGATCGCGCGATGAGCTCCCCCGAGAGAATCTCGATCCTCGTCCTCGAGGACGATCCCTCCTTCGGCGGGGTCATGGAGGATGAGCTGCGCGCCCGCGGCCACGCGGTCACGCGGGTGACGACGGTCGCGGAGGCGGGCGAGCGGCTTCGTGAGGGAGGTCTCGACGTGGCGTTGCTCGACCTGCAGCTGCCCGACGGCAGCGGCCTCGACGTGCTGCGCGAGATCGCGGCAGAGCAGTGGCCGGTCGAGGCCCTCGTCCTCACCGGGCACGCCGAGGTGCCGACCGCCCTCGAGGCCATGCGCCTGGGGGCCTACGACTACCTTTCGAAGCCGACCCGGCTCGATGAGCTCCAGGTGCAGGTCGAGAAGGCAGCGGAGAAGGCCCGCCTGCGCAGCGAGAACGCGGTGTTGCGGATCCGGCTCCGGCAGCAGGAGTCCGTGCACGGCTTCGTCACCGACGACCCGGCGACCCGGCAGATGCTGTCGACGCTCGAGCGGGCCGCCCCGTCGCCCCTGCCCGTGCTGATCCAGGGCGAGACCGGCACCGGGAAGGAGCTCCTCGCCCGGGCCCTGCACGACCAGAGCCCCCGCCGTCCCTTCCCGTTCGTCCCCATCAACTGCGCCGCCCTCCCCGAGAGCCTCATCGAGAGCGAGCTGTTCGGTCACGAGCGCGGGGCGTTCACGGGCGCCGTCGACCGCAAGACGGGGCTCTTCGAGGTGGCCACCCGGGGCACGGTCTTCCTCGACGAGATCGGCGAGCTGACCGTGTCCCTGCAGTCGCGGCTCCTGCGTGTGCTCGAGACGCAGGAGTTCTTCCGGGTGGGGGGCACGCGGGCGGTGAAGGTCGACGTGCGCGTCGTCTCCGCCACGAACCGAGACCTGCGCTCGGAGGTGGAGAGCGGCCGGTTCCGGGAGGACCTGTTTTACCGCCTCAACGGCGTGCAGCTGCGGGTGCCCCCCCTGCGCGAGCGGCGCGGCGACATCACCGTGCTCGCCCGGCACTTCCTCGACCAGATGGGGGGGCGCCACATGCTGGAGGCGGACGCCCTCGAGACGCTCTCGTCCTACGACTGGCCCGGCAACGTGCGGGAGCTCCAGATGGTGGTGCAGCGCGCGGTCGTCCTCAGCCCGGGGCCGCAGATCCGCGCCGCCGACCTGCCCCTCGAGGTCCGGCCCCGCGCGGCGCCGCGGCTGCTGCGCCACGACATGACCCTCGCCGAGATGGAACGGGAGTACATCGAGACCGTCCTCGAGAAGCACGACGGACACCGGGGGCGGACCGCCGAGGCCCTGGGGATCGACCCCAAGACCCTTTACAACAAGCTGCGGACCTGGGGCCAGCCCGGAGGCGACTGAGCCGATCGGGTCATCCGCCCGCGGCCGAACCGGGCGAATGTCCCGCGGTGCCCCCCCGGTCCGGACCCCGATCCACGCAAGTCGTTGATTCATCGCGAAGTGCCTTGGTCCCCGTGCGTCCGGGCGCCCGGCACGACCCTTGCCCCCGCTCATCCCGGGAGCCAGAACGAAATGACCTCGAGCGAGCCCGCTTCGAACCCGTCCGGCAGGGCCACGGTCGTCGACGAGGGACCAGTCCGCTCGTTCCCGGCTGGTGGGCACCGGGCTCGCCTGACGCCCGGCGTCGAGGTCGCCACCCTCGCCTCCGGGGACGACGAGGAGGCAATCGCGATGTTCGCCGGGGCCGACGCGGCGCTCTACGGTGCCAAGCGTATGGGCCGAAACCAGGTCAGGACGAAGGGGGAGGAGCCGGACTCGCTCTCCCCGGTCGACGGCGGCGCGCCGGGCGGGTCTCGGGTGGACGTCGTGGAAGGAAGGGCGTGATGGGCAGCCAGGCGAGCGAGGTGTCGGGCGGGACGGGCGGAGAGCGCTCCGCCTCGGCGCCGCGAGGGCACGTGCTGATCGTCGAGGACGACCGCAACCTCCTCGAGCTCTACACCGAGATCCTCCTCGAGGAAGGCTACGAGGTCGCCGCCGCGCTCGACGGCCTGGGGGCGCTGCGCGCCCTCGAGGGAGACGTGTTCGACCTCGTCCTCACCGACGTCATGATGCCGGGGGGAACGGGGGTCGACATCCTCCGCGCGGTGCGCGAGCGCGACCTCGACGTCCCCGTCGTCCTCGTGACCGGCCACCCCACGGTGGAGACCGCGGTGCAGGCCCTCGAGATGGGGGCGCTGCACTACCTCGTCAAGCCCGTCGCCACCGACGAGCTCGTGCGCTCCGTCGACCACGCGGTGCGGCTGCGCAAGCTCGCCTCGGTCAAGCGCGAGGCCCTGCGGTACCTCGGCCACTCCGAGAGGCGGGCCGGGGACCGTTCGGGAATGGAGGTCGTGTTCAACCGGGCGCTCGGCTCCCTGCACATGGCCTACCAGCCCATCGTCCGGACCTCGAACGGGTCGGTCTTCGGATGGGAGGCGCTGCTGCGCACCGGCGAGCCGTCCGTGGCCAAACCCCTGGACTTCCTGGAGATGGCGGAGCGGCTGGGACGGACCCGAGAGCTCGGCCGGCAGATCCGTGAGAGCGTGGCGAAGACCGCCCACCGCAAGCGAGGAGTGATGTTCTTCGTGAACCTCCACCCCGACGACCTCCTCGACGAGGCGCTGTACGACCCGGAAGCGCCTCTCTCGGTCCTCGCGCCCGAGATCGTCCTCGAGATCACCGAGCGCAGCCCCTTCGACTCCGTGCCCGACGTGCGCGACCGGGTGCGGCGCCTCCGCAGCCTCGGCTTCCGCCTCGCCGTCGACGACCTCGGCTCGGGCTACGCCGGGCTCACGAGCTTCGCCTCGCTCGAGCCCGACTTCGTCAAGCTCGACCGCGGCCTCATCCACGGGATCGACACCCAGTCCGTCCAGCGACGGCTCGTGGGCTCGATCGTGGGCGTCAGCCGCGAGCTCGGGATCACCGTGATCGCGGAGGGGATCGAGACGGCCGGCGAGCGCAACGTGGTGGCCGACGTCGGCTGCGACCTGATGCAGGGCTACCTGTTCCGGCGCCCCGAGGAGCTCGGCACCGAGGACACCTTCGGCCTGGCGACTGGACCCGCGGCGCTGTACCCGGTCGGCCCGCCCCCCATGTGAGGAAGAGCACCACCGTGGACCACCCGGTCCGGGTTCTCATCGTCGAGGACGTGAGCAGCGACGCCGAGCTCGTCGAGCGCGAGCTGCGCCGGGGCGGGCTGGCCTTCGAATCCCGCGTGGTCGCCACCGAGGCGGCGTACCTGCGCGAGCTCGAGGCCTTCGCGCCCGACGTCGTGCTCTCCGACTACACCCTCCCCGGCTTCGGCGGCCTCGAGGCGCTGCGTCTACTCCTCGAGCGCCGCCCGGAGGTGCCCCTCGTCGTGGTGACCGGCTCGATCAACGAGGAGACCGCGGCCGAGTGCATCAAGAGAGGCGCCGTGGACTACGTGATCAAGGAGCACCTGGTCCGCCTCCCGACCGCCGTGCGCTCCGCCCTCGAGGGGGCCAGGCTGCAGAAGGAGGCGGAGAGCGCGAGAGAGCGCCAGGCTCGCGAGCACGCGCTCCTCCAGGCCGTCCTCGACAGCACGGGGACGGTCCTCGTCGCGGTCGACCGCGAGATGCGGTACCTGATGTTCAACCGCCGCTACGCCGAGAAGCTCCGCGAGCTCTACGGGACCGAGCCCGCGGTCGGGGGCACCGCCCTCGACAGCTTCCCCCCCGGCCCCGAGCGGGACACGATCGTCGAGTGCGTGGAGCGGACCCTGAGCGGCGAGAGCGTGGCCGCTTGGCCGCTGCGCGTGCCCGAGGGCGACTCCCACCGCGCCTTCGTCGTCACCTTGAGCCCCCTGCGCGCTGAGGACGGCGCAGTGAGCGGTGCGGTCGCGGTGGCGCAGGACCGCACCGAGAGCCTCCGCGACGAGACGCGGCTGCGCCAGCTCGTCCAGACCGTGGACCAGAGCCCGGCCTCGATCGTCATCACCGACACCGAAGGCCGCATCGAGTACGTGAACCCGGCGTTCGAGCGGATCACGGGGTTCGCGGCGGCCGAGGCGATCGGTCAGAACACGCGCATCCTCAAGTCGGGCCGGATGGGCGTGGAGCTCTACCGGGACCTCTGGGAGACGATCCGGTCGGGCCGGGAGTGGCGCGGGGAGCTCCAGAACCGGAAGAAGAACGGCGATCTGTACTGGGAGCAGGCCTCGATCGCCCCCGTCCGGGACGCGCGGGGGCGCATCACCCATTTCATCGCGACCAAGGAAGACATCACCGACCGCAAGGAGGCCCACGAGCTGCTCCGCGAGCGGGACCTGCAGCTCGCCGGGGCCCGCAAGATGGAGGCGGTCGGGCGCCTGGCCGGTGGCGTCGCCCACGACTTCAACAACCTCCTGAGCGTGATCCACGGCCAGGCCGAGCGCCTGCTCGCCGCTTCAGACCCGGGGGCCCCCGGTCGTGACCGCGTCCAGCAGATCCTGTGGTCGGCGGAGCGCGCGGCGACCCTCACCCGCCAGCTTCTCGCGTTCAGCCGCCGTCAGGTGCTCGAGCCGCGCGTCCTGCGCCTCGACCGTGTCGTGGAAGAGGCCCGCGACATGGTGGGGCGGGTGATCGGCGAGGCCATCGAGCTCGTGGTGGGCGTGCCCCGGGAGCTCGGCCACGTGCGCGCCGACCCCGGCCAGGTCGTGCAGATCCTCCTCAACCTCGCCGTGAACGCACGGGACGCGATGCCCCGCGGGGGCAGCCTCACCGTCGAGTTCGCCGACGTGACCCTCGACGAGCGACACGCCGCCTCGCACCGACCGATGACCCCGGGCCGCTACGTCATGATGGCGGTGACGGACACGGGCACGGGGATGGACACGAAGACGCTCAGCCGTCTCTTCGAGCCCTTCTTCACGACGAAGCCCGCGGGGCGGGGCACGGGCCTGGGCCTCGCCACCGTGTACGGCATCGTCAAGCAGAGCGGGGGGTTCATCTGGGCGTACTCCGAGCCGGAGCGCGGCACGACGTTCAAGGTCTACCTGCCCCGGGTCGACGCCCCTCTCGACGCGGCCACCGCGGCCGCGAAGACGCCGCTCCCCGAGCCCACGCGTCGGGGCGCGCGCATCCTCCTCGTCGAGGACGACGCCGGGGTGCGGGACCTCGTGGCGGAGATCCTCCTCGCGCGAGGCTACGCGGTCGAGGTCGCCGCGCACCCGCGCGAGGCCCTCGAGCTCGTGGAGCGCTCGCCCGGGCGCCTCGACCTGCTCCTCACCGACGTGATCATGCCGGGCATGAGCGGTCGCGACCTCGCGCGGGCGCTCCTCGAGCGCCAGCCGGACCTGCGCGTCCTCTACGTGTCGGGCTACGCCGGCGAGGCGGTCACCCGCGTGGGCGGGCTCGAGCCCGGCCAGCGCTTCCTGCAGAAGCCCTTCAGCGAGAGAGACCTCCTCCGCCACGTCGCCGAGGCTCTGCGGGAGGGGGCCAATTCGTGAGCCTCTCGTGAGCACCGCCCTCCGCGTCTTCGCGTGGAGCTTCGAGGCCCGGGGCCAGGGTCAGCCTCGCCGCCCTGACGGTGCAGACGGGTCGAGGACGTCCCCGACCTCCCGCGTGCTCTATTCCACGCGAGCCGGCGGGAGAGGTGATGCCGGAGGAGCCGACGACCCCCACTGCGACCGGAGCGCCTGCACCCCATGGTGACGATGGCGAGGTCTTCGCCCGGACGCCCGGATCGGTGCGCCACCGCGTCCTCATCGTAGACGACGACGAGTCCTTCGCGCGATCGGTGGCCGAAGCGCTGGACGACCGGGACATCGCGCCGGTGGTGGAGAAAGAACCCGAGCGGGCCCTGGGTCTGGCCGAGCAGCCTGCAGCCGGTCCGCCTCCGGCGGGCCGTGCGGGCCGCCATCGCGCGAAGCGAGCTGCGGTCGGAGAACCGCCGTCTCGTGGCGAGCCTGCAGGAGTCCACGCGGAAGCTCAGGATCCTCAACGAGCTGAGCGCCCGCCTGTCGGGCGAGACTCATGTCGACCGCCTGCTCGCCGAGCTCGTTCGCGCGTCCCGCGCGCTGGTCGAGGCCGAGAAGGCGCGGGTGCTGCTCATGGACCGCAACGAGCTCGGCGACAGGACCATCCCGGGCGATGGTGGGCGATGGGGAAGCCGTCCTCGGTGGCCACTTCGGACTCGGCGACGGGATCGCGACCCGCGTCGCGGAGTCGGGACAGGCGATTCGCCTCGACGTGGCGAGTGACCACCCGGGCGACTCGCCGCGGTGCGACGACATGGGAGCCGCGCAGCCGGGTTTGCTCTGCGTCCCCCTCGCCCGCTCGACGAGCATCGGCGCGCTCGCCGTGGCCGGGCGGGCTCGGCCATCCAGCGACGACGACGTGGAGCTGGTCGCCTCGCTCGCCCGCCAGGGGGCGATCGCGCTCGAGGACGCGCAGGCCCACGAGGTACACCAGAACTTCTTCGCGCACGTCTCGGAGATGCTCGTTCTGCTCCTCGACGGGCAGGATCTGCACTACCAGGGCCACTCCCGCACCGTCGCCGCCCTTGCCGACATGGTGTCGCGGCGGCTCGGCCTGCCCGACGAGGACCGCAGGACGATCCATTTCGCGGCCCTGCTCCACGACGTCGGCAAGCTGCGCCTGCCCGCGGGGATCCTCACCGCCGAGAGGTCGTTGACGGAGGCGAAGATGCGTCTCGTGCGCGGGCACCCGGCTCTCGGAGTCGAGCTCCTGCGGCCCATCTCGAGGTGGGGTCCGCTCGTCCCGATCATCCATGCCCATCACGGCGCTGGCCGAGACGAAACGCGGCGCGGGCACACA
>Ga0326597_10013066_pt1 | contig 10924 bp, 11 predicted proteins | sample RVTome_12_FD_203789 | JGI IMG/M metagenome (GOLD analysis project Ga0326597, IMG submission 203789) | Soil microbial communities from uranium-contaminated site in the Upper Colorado River Basin, Wyoming, United States - RVT100D185 | ecosystem: Environmental > Terrestrial > Soil > Contaminated >... | reverse complement strand
ATAAACCTATATCACTAAGTCCTGCTTTAATTGGATCACTAATCGGTTTTAATATTGAGAATGGGCTTGATTGTTCTTGTTGTTTGATAATTCCTGTTAAGTCTGGTTTTTGTTGTGGTGCCTGTGCTAATAATCCAGGATGAATAAAACTAGGTTGTTGTGAAATTGTTGCAGGTGTAATAAAATTAGTTTGTTGTTGTGTTTGTTTTGCTGTGGGTTTGGGTGGGCCATAAAATACAGGTTCTATTTTTTTAGATGATTCAATAGCAGGGGCGCTCGCCTCGCCATACTCATCATATGCAAATTTAGAAGTTGATGTTTGATTTTCTGCTTGCCTTCTAGTTTCAGCCGCTTCCTTACCTCGTCTGGCTTGTTCTCTCGCCTGCTCGTTGAGTGCTTCAAATTGTGCTGCCCGTTGTTCATTGGTTCTAGAGTCTTGTTGTTGTGGTGCACCTACCTGATAGACAGAACCACCTTCAGAATATCTACCGCCATATTTTAGTGCTAGATCCTTTTGGCTTAATCCTTTATTGGCTTGTTGGGTTGCTACTGCAGCAGCAGCCTTTTCTTTTGAAGTCTGAGTAGTTGATGGGGCTTGCCCTGCGTCTTTTGTTGCTTGGCTTCGTCTATCTGCCAACTAAGTTACACCGTTAGAATAGATTAGAGATTCTTTCTTAGGTTTTTTATGTCCTATGTATTTGTCTAAATCTGTAGTGGTTGTTTTCTTTTTTGATAAGGCGCAACGAATACAATAAAATCCTGCATTTGTTTTAGGTGATGTACTGTAAACGACTGGAATATTTTTCCATTTGCTAGTGTTTAAAGAAATAGTACAGTGATCACAGCCTGGATTTCCATAATAGAAATTTGTAAGACCTATTACCTTCTCTCTTTTCTCTCTGCCCTGCGGTCTAAGGATTTGACTCAATGAATCGATTGTATTTCCTAAATTTATAAAACGTGGTCAGGGTTGTTTAATATCTCTAAGCGTGTCATCTTGGCCTGTAATTTCTTCATCTCTTCTTGCATGTCTTCTATGATCTTGTCTTTGGTCTTTTCTGATTCCAGTTTGTATGACTCTACAAGAAGACTAGGTTCCAATGCTTGATACTTCTTGGCGCGTTCCTTTGGGTCTTCTCTATAATACTGCTTGAGATAAGAGCCGTGCCCGTCTAGTGCATTAGCATAGTCTGACCCGTGCTTTTGACTGGCTTTGGTGTGAAAGTACGCCCTAAAACAATGAATGTTTACTATATGTCTAGGGCTGTTAGGGTATTTTTCTAACAGGTCTAGCCGTTCCCGCAATACGATAAAGTATTGAACCTCATTGTTAACGGCCTTTACATTATCCTCAAACCTTGTAAAGACTAGTTCATTATCATTTTTGCCGTCTAGAATCTCTTTTAGTTTATCAACGGCCTCGCTTGAGATGTATGTCTCGCGCCCTTCCTTAGTCTTTGTTATCTCGGCATCTATTGTAATACGCACGGGATTTTCGTCTAGGTGAAAGTCTTTTTTCCTTAATGCCATAGCCTCGCCTAGCCTCATGCCTGAAGACACCAGAACACAATAAAGCGTTCTTCGTGTTGGGCTTGCATGATTAAAGATTCGCTTTAAGACTTCGATTGATATTGGTCTTCGTTGGTCCTTTCGTTGCTTTGGGAAAGTAACATAATCTTGTATGTCTTCGTTTGTCAGTTTGATTGCATGACATAATCTAAGGTATGATTTGATAAAGCCAAAGTAATTCCTTATTGTTTTACCGCTTTTCTTCTTGAATGTAGTTGGCGACTGTACAGAATTAAGTATTATATCGGGCTGATCTTGGTTCAAGAACTGTACAAACCTATCAAGATCAAGACAAATACTTCGAATATCCCCTTGTTTTGCTAGTTCCTGGTATTGTTGAACCTTATCTTCTATGGTTGTGCCTTCATGCTTACAAAAATAATCAAACATATTCAAGGCCGTCTTTGCTACATCCTTAGACCTTGCAGACTCGGACTTTCTAAAGACACGTTCGAGCCAGTCCGACTTTTCAAAAACCTGTAATGTCATTGTTTTGGCTTTCAATTCTAAATTAATAAGACGTGGTGCTAATATAGGAAAATACATCTATTAAGTATAACCAATGACGTAAATTTTCTACATTAGTTCTAAATGCTAGATGTTAAACCTCTCTTAGTGTTTTTCAGGTCACATGAGTCACATGAGTCACATAGGGTCTATGTGCCCTATGTGCCCTATGTGCCCTATTTTTTATTAGATAAGGTTTAGAATTCAATATGATGTGATGTCTCCTTTATTGAGATCATAAGATAATGTTAATGGTTTTCTTTGTACGATGTTTATCAATGGTGAACGCTTCAAAGCCTCAATAACTTCACGCCATTTTTTGTTTTCACGCCAACTTTTAAGAAGCCCCAAGTCTGCTCTTGCTTGTTGCTGTGCTGACGAATCCCCATATTCCATGACATTTTGATACAAGTCATCGGCGGTTAGGCCTGCAAGACCAGCAGTTTTTAGAATGTTAAGAGACTTGTTCAAGTTTCTTTGTACATATGTATCGGCTTCGCTTATCGAAATGTTTCTTTGTTTGAACATATTCCTTAAGACTCTAATCGCCTTGTCTGCATCCTCAACAGTAGCGTATGATTTCTGATGAAGTCTAGCAATTGCAAGAGTGGTTCTTTTCAAAGTTTCTAGGTGTCTTGGGGCTATACCGTTTTCTCTTGCTTGTGAATCTTTCCTTAATTCCAAATAGACCTTCTTTAGATGTTCGCTAACATCGTCACCTAATGCAGGGTTAAATCTTCTAACAAATTTGATGTACTTGGATAATGTTGTAGATGAATGAGGCTTTTCATCATCTTGATAACATGTATCATTTAGTATTATATCTGCTAATGCGCTGTCCTTTTCAGGATCAAAATCATCGATGAGAATCCAAGTGTAATCGAATCTTTGTAAGAACGTTGAAGGTATAGCCAAATTATCTTGAAGGTTTAATGATGTATTCCATTCCCCCGTATGTGCGTTACCTGTTGCTAGTATTGGGGTATTTGCTTTGAGGCTTTTTACATGACCAGTTTTTGAAATAGAGGCTATCCCATTATCCATTGTAGTGTAAAGTCCGTCAATTACTTCTGTGTTAAGTCTTGGGAATTCATCAATACAGACTAGGCCATCATCACGACACAATACCATAGCGCCAGCCCTTAGTCTTTTTCTACCGTCTGCGCCTTCTTCTAATCCTAAAAGTAATCCTGTTGATGTTGCACCCTTTGACATTATGAAAATAGTTTTGATTAAGTTTGCATGTTCCCACTCTGCAAGTTTTGTTTTTGCTAAAGATGGGTCACCAAATATGCCAATGTTAAACCATCCTCTAACTTTGGTTCCATCATTTTTTAAAACGTCTGGGCTTCCGATTCTTTGTAACAATAAAGATTCCTTGATTTGTTTTAATCCCATGATACTAGGACCAATTGAGTTTATCATCCTGGTATAGAAATCGGGTTGATTTGGAAACTCTCTAAAGACCGCCTCATCTTCTGGGGATATAGTAAGATCAACATCGTCTGTTTTTTGAATGAAGAGAGTTACAAGTGAACTTCTAACACGGTGGTTTTTTAGAATCGGTACTACTATACCTGTGACCTTAACCCTATCCCCTGCCTGTGCTACTTCGGTCAAGTCGCCTGTAACATCTAGTTCTAATTCATCATCTGTGAATGTGAAAGACTCGTCAGATTTGATTGATAATAATCTGTGCTTTGTGTAAACTGAACGATTAGGTAATTCAGAAAAACTCTTACTTGTACATTTAGTATCTATACCACATCTGTAAATTTTAGGGATCTCATAACCTGAATCATTAACAATCTCGAATATGTGTCCATTACTACACGTATAGGTTATTTGTTTGGGTACAAGGAATATTTCAGAACTTGATATTATCATCCCTTTAATGGTAACAATTTGATTTAGATGCTCGTTTCCCAATACATTAACAATTGGTGGTGCGCGTTCTACTTCATCTATACGAACATCAAATTTTATTACACCGCCCCTAGTTTCACTAAAGATTTCTCTAACGCTTCGTTCTGCTGCTTGTAAAAACTCTTTTGGGTGTAAATTTAATTCATTATACAATTCTAAACCGATGTCTAATTTTGTTTCAAGAAAGTCTTTTGTATTGATAAGTATAGAAGAATATTCTCTTAATCGGTCTATTTGGATAATGTATTTGTAATCATCGTTTGCATCTTTGAATCGTTTAAGGAAGTCTTTTACTTCGTCTGATAATGCACTTGCAGTTTTAATTTCACTCATACAACATTCACCCTTGATAATTCAGATATCTTATAGCACATTATGAAGGTGGATTCGAAATGAGGGTTATCAGATATTCCTAGTTGTTTGGCCTTCTCCATTATTTGTTTTCGTGTCTTTGTCATACGATAATGATTAAGTAATCTATCACCAGGATCATATTCGATACGATTACCACATTCACAGTTTTCAAAACTACATTTTACATATCCAGGCATATCTAACTCAATTCCTTAATTGACTTGATGTATTGCTTGAAAGATGGGTCTAGATCATAATGATACTGGCATAAGATTAGTTCTTGTTCTATTTTACCGCAATCGTAAACGATATAATACTTTGAAGGTCTAGCACAACAACGGCGCGCGGTTTCTTGGGTCATGGCAAGATCCCTCGAATGATATAGTCGGCTAGATTCCTAGTTAATACTGAAATCTCTTTCTCGCTTGAGTGGTGTGTCCTTAGGTGCATGTGATAGCACCATAAATTAGTATAGACTTTTTTTCTACCTGGATGAACACAAAAGGGGCAGCATATGTTTACTTTCTTTAGATAAACGGGATTTGTAGCGAATGGCTCTCGATTTAATAAATTAGGAGTTAATAGATTATTCAAGTAGTTTCACTCCTTCCTTCGTCGGTCGGTGTGTCTCTAAGCCAACCTTCGGACTCTTTCGGTCCGAAGCATTCCCATTTTCTATTAATTCGCGTAAAAATTGGTCAGATGTTTTAGATCCTTTTAATTTTATAATTTTAGCATGCAAATCTGGTTTGACGTAGATTTCTGACAGGCGTTCCATAATGCATGTTATCGTACGGTATATTTAATAGTAAGTCAGTTCATACTTACTTATGTTAGAAAGTCAGAAAAAGATAATTTACGCGCTAGGCATAAAAAACGGTCAAACATTCACAGAATTATTAAAAAACGCAGATACTAACCGAGATAGTTTAGCAAAGGGGTTAAAAGAATTAAAACCGCATCTAAAACAAGAAAACAATCTATATTCTCTAAAGTCTGAAACAAAAAACAAAACACTACTCGCTTTTAAAAAATCTAATGTTATGAACACCAATTTTGAAGAAGCCATGAAGGAATTAGAAGAGCATGGAACCCCCTTTGAATTAGGCTTGATATTAATCCAAACTATATCTTATGATATGTCTCAACTAACAATACAACAACATGCCCCCCATGTTTCTGAAATAGAAAGACTTGAGTTTGAAAGATTGATTGCATATTGTAACAAAGTGATTAATGGTGTATTCGATGTATTATGGAAAAAAGACCCAAAACAGACTGAAGAAGTAAGAAGATCTCTTCAGATTGCCTCAATACCTCCTCACTATTCATTCATTCTTAATAATCAAGATAAATTAAACCGAACACAAAGACGAAAGGCTGAAAGACTAATCAAAGATATAAGACCACATGTAAGACTAATCAAATAATCATTTGTAGTAATACACTAACCACTTCATAAAATTCTTGTAATTATCCGTTCCTAATGGTGGAAAATTGAAAAAATCTGATAATACATTCAACATATGGAATATTTCTTCTTCCTTCATTCTATCTATGAAATCAATCAATGCACCACAACAAAAAATCATTCGTGCTAAATCTGGATCGTGGTCTTTAATCACTTGCTCCCTTAATCCTGGATTTTTAACAACGTTACCAAACACATCAATAAATTTTAGACTTGGACCTACTAATTCACCTTCTCTTAAGGAAAGTACGCCAAGATTGATCATTCTGTCGAGATAGTCCTTTCTTTGCTCAAATGGTAATTCGAATGTATTAACTAACAATTTCAAGATCCTTTGTGTATTTGGCGTTCAATACTGTCTTATCGTTTGAAAAGTCGAAATAGTCGGCTAGTTCCTGCAAGTTGGGTAATTTCTCTTTAACGTGTTTGTCGATGTATGTAAGAGCATACTTGACAGACTTGGGGTAAACATTCAATCCATTTTGGTATAGTTTGATCCTTACTGCGTTTCTTGCTATCTGTGAGCCAAATTTACTTACCAGGTCTTCAGCAAACTCTTTGACACTTTTTCCCCCCTGCATTGGGTTAGGCTGTGAATTAGTGCAAGTAGAACAAAAAGGATCTATCCATTCTCTTTTAGGTGAAACGACAATTCTTAATTTATCGCCGTCATGGTATAGCAACGGGATAAAAGGCTCTCGATACGAGTAAGTGAAAAATTTCGACTTGTGACCCAGGTTAAAGGTAAACTTGCCCCTTGTCAAAGCATTAGAGCAAATCTTTTGAAACTTTAACAAAAGTTTGGTATAGTGAAGACCAACTATCTTAACCATGTTATCAAGTTCAGAACTACCGACTGATGTATAATAAGCGAAATTACTTTGTCTTAGATACTTTTGCATACTTAGGGTATAATGTGTTAAAAAGATTGTAATGATCTTAACATCGACTTGCACGCCATTTCGTTCGATATGTCGAATAATGGTAAATTTCTGCTTGAGTTTCTCAATCTCATTTTTTGAAACTAGCGCATTAAGAAAAGATACATCATCAAAAATCAAAATCCAGTTAACAGGCTCTAAACCCTTGAGAGTTTCTTCAAAGTGTAGTAATTCATCCTTAGTTAGAAATTTGACAGCAAACGGAACCTTGAAGTCCTTTTCACTTATTTGGTGTATCAAGTGGGCTAAGGCATGGGCAAACGTTGTTTTTCCGGTTCCAGGGCTTCCAATGACGTTAATCTTAACAACGTCTAGGGATTGGACCATTCTCACAATATCCCTAACTGAACTTTGCAGGCTGTGACCCCTGATCATTCTTTGACCTTTCCATTCAACAGTAACGGGGATCTGGCCTTTCTTCCCTGATGCAACGTACGGGTTTTTTATAACTTCAATATTGGACATTTTCCTCATTATCATCCATTACATCGTCTCGGTTGTCGGCGGCCTCGTATTCCTGCCTATATTTTCCTAGTTGATGATCAAGTTCTTCAAGACTAGAATAAAACCAAGATACAAACTTGTTATGATACATGGTTCTACCTGAAATTCCATCGGGGCGTATTGGTGCCTGTTCTATTACCTTATAGTAAAACGGGCTTTCATTCTCAATTTTCTTGAACTTTGTTTTCTCTAAAAAGTTACTCTCGTTGCATTTCCCACAATTCCACGCTTTAAGATATTTCTTGTTTACACATAAAGACAGAATTAAAGGTAAGAGTAAATCAAAGGTTCTAACATCTTTATCCTCAATCTCATTCTCACAAAAAGAACAAACGAATTTTAGATGAGTCCTAGTTTGCTCGTTAAACTTATCATCGTCAATCGATAGTCTGTATTCATCTGGTAAGAGTGCGTTCATAGAATAGATAGATGAGATAGCACCGACATAATTACACTCACTAACAGCACGAATACCAATGTCGTGATATTTCAGCCAATAAATTGATAGACCAGGAAGTTTAGAATCCAAAAACAAAATCCTCTATAATATTACTGGAACTGCAATAACTAGTACAATTGCGAAACGTGGGCTTTGTACTGTAAGGAGTTCTCATTTCAATTTGTACTACCACATATATTTAAAAATGGAAAGGTAGGAATAAAGTCAAACTAGACACTTGATTTACTGTGATAGTTCCATGCGTAATACTAATAGATTAGTCATTGCTAATCTAGTCTATTGATCTAATGGTAGTTTGTTGACTTAGACCCTGATCCAGGGGGGCAATAGCCTACCTGTTAGACCATATCTTGATAAAAAAAGGGGGGATTAGGACTGTTTAGTCCATTGTCGATTTAGATACCCTAGTGTTAGATGAATCAGAATGTAACTGATTATCCCGGCTGTTCCAGTAGTCAGGTAAACATTGACTACTACTTCCTTAGTGATGCTTCCCACAAGAAGAGCATTTATTGCAACGCTTGCAATAATTGCAGATGTGAATGTTACGGCCACAGACAACACAATAACTTTTTTCAGTTGATCTAGGTCTAACGCTTTCGTTTTCTGTTTGCTCATTTTCTTTTTTCACCTCCTTTTTGGGGAAAAGTTCGGCTTTCAATTTTTTGAATTGGTTGATTCCAGTTAAAATAATGGCTACGGCTACAAATGCGTAAACCAGTAAAACCAGTGCTTCAGTCTCGATTGCCATATTCCCAAATAGTATAAGTAACATAAGTAATATAAGTATTATTATTAACATAAGTAATAAATAGGTGATAATATATTATATCTTCATGCCTGAAGGGGAAGTGTCTAAGAAACTCTTAATCGATATTGACGACAGCCTGCATAAAAAACTCAGGATGAAAGCCGCTGAAGAAGGTAAAACAATGAAGGAATTAATCATCAAGGCTATTGAAGAGATAGTTAAGGAATGAGTAGAAAACAGATAACATTTCTTGTGGCTTTTATTGGTATATTTTCAGCGTTTGTTATCGGTGAGATTAGAATGGGTTGGATACCATATGATAATCCAAATGATTTAGTTTTGTATTATGTTGGTGCGGGTATTGGGCTTTGGTTAATGATGTCGGGTGGGTATGGTTTGTATTTGTTAATTAAGAAATTATATAGGAAGATTATAAAATCGGCTTAGAAGAATTTCACTTTACTTTTTGAGTTAAATCCTAAAGACTTTGATTTCTTTTTACCATTGCTAAAGAAACTCATTCCATTAGAGGGTTTAGATTTCTTAGTGCTACTTGTTAGACTGATTGTATCTGGTGTTTTGTATCCAATACCGTTACTAAAAAATCGTTGTGAAATTGTTGGCTTTTTTTCTGGTTTAATTCTGGGTAATCGTGGTGAAGTGTCTGGACTCGATGCATACTTAATATCAAAACTTTTGAACAGGCCCTCAACTTGGCTCTCGCTTGTATTTCCTACAAAATCGAATCTATCACCAGGCAAACTCCAACCACCACCACCGCCATGTTTCTCGCCGACCCAGATCCAGGGTAAAATTTTAGGAACTTTTAGGGGGGGTTCTAGTGGAGGTTTTGGAGGAACTAGAATAGCAGGAGGTTGCAGTATTGTTGTAGTTATTTGTTTTGTCGGTGTGTCGATTCTAAATATAGGTCTGTGTATCTGTGGTTGTATAGGAACCTGGATAGGTGGGAAAAGAGTAACAGGTGGTTCTAGTTTTGTTGTAGGTGGTTGTAGAAGTGAGGGTGGAACTAACTTTGTTGTTGGTGTTTGTTTTATAGTTGGTATTTGAATTGGTGGTTGAGTAATTCTAGGTTCTGTGATTTGAGGAATTATTTCTTTATGTCTCGGTGTTTGTAAAGGATTTGTGAAAACATTAATTGTCTTTTCAGTAGGGGGATAACGAACTGCTTGCTCTTGTGTTGTTTGTTGCCCTAAGATACTTGAAGGAACAATAAACCGAGGGGATGAGAATAATATATCAGGCTGTTGTTTTGTTATTGGCTTTGCACTAACTAATTCTTTTATGACTCTACTTTCTTGTGCAGAAAATCCTCTAGCCTTGCCAGCACTACCAGCCCCAACTTTTGAAGGCATGGAAGGACCAAAAGAAAAAGATGTGGTTGGTTTAGTTGTTGAACTAGGTTTAACACCTCTAGATTCTAATGATGATTTGATTACATTGAATCTTTCTGCTTTTGTTTCTCCAAATATTGTACGGCCTGAAGGCTCGCCAAATTCTTTATGAAACTTCGCTGAGCCAATATCTTTTATTAAAGTCGGTTTGGCTTCGGCAATAACTTTTAGTTGTTTTTCAAAAACCCCTCTTTGATATGTTTGCCTTCCTGCTGCTGTGGTCTTGGCAGCCTCATATGTGAAAGGACCTGTTTGTTTTGTTCCTAGAATCTTTTGGGTTGTAGGATCTAGTTTACCACGAATGAACATTCTAGACGGTGATAGTGGTGCTACTTCTGATGGTATGATGGGTGTTGCGATTCCTGGTTTTCTAAATCCACGTTGTCCAAATTCTACTAGAGTATAAGGTATCTTTGCAGGAGTCTTTTCTGTGCCTCTTGAAATTAAATAAGTTTCAGGTCCTAGTTTCTCCCTACCGCTTTTAATTCCTGGTTCTGTTTTTGCTAAGAATTTTTCTACCTTGCCGACTTGTAATCCTCTAGAAATTGTTTGGGCAATTCCTCGACTCGCTGCTATTCCCTCTCCGCTTATACCAGCGATTGAAGCGAATCCGTAAATCTCTGCACCCTTTCTCAAAATATCTTGCGGGCTGTATGGTGGATAATCGGGGGTCTTGCGTTGTTCGATAAATTTTTCTGCTTCCTCTGTTCCTTTTGCAATGTTCCCTGTCTGGATTGCTGTTATGGTTGCTGGAACTATTGATTGTAAAGATAAACCTATATCACTAAGTCCTGCTTTAATTGGATCACTAATCGGTTTTAATATTGAGAATGGGCTTGATTGTTCTTGTTGTTTGATAATTCCTGTTAAGTCTGGTTTTTGTTGTGGTGCCTGTGCCAATAATCCAGGATGAATAAAACTAGGTTGTTGTGAAATTGTTGCAGGTGTAATAAAATTTGTTTGTTGTTGTGTTTGTCTTGCTGTGGGTTTGGGTGGACCATAAAATTCAGATTGTATTTTTTTAGATGA
>Ga0326597_10013065_pt1 | contig 10924 bp, 12 predicted proteins | sample RVTome_12_FD_203789 | JGI IMG/M metagenome (GOLD analysis project Ga0326597, IMG submission 203789) | Soil microbial communities from uranium-contaminated site in the Upper Colorado River Basin, Wyoming, United States - RVT100D185 | ecosystem: Environmental > Terrestrial > Soil > Contaminated >... | reverse complement strand
ACGAGCAAGACCCCCGCGTGTGCATGCCCTGCGCGCCAGAGGTTCTGACGCAAAGGGTTCTCCATGTATCCTGATTCCTTATCGAGGAGGAACGAGAGAAGGCTTGCCCCTCCGAGGATCACCGTCGGCAGGACGATTAACAATATCGCTGCAAGTCTGCGGGATTCAGTGCTCATGGCTCCTCCTTTTCGTTGTAGAGCGACACTCCAGTGTCGCTTGATTGGCCGAAGCGAGCGATTCTGGGAATCGCTCTACAACGTGCCAGACTTTTTGGACAGGCTCCGTGTGCTGTGGTCCTGGTAACGCTCGTCATTCCTCCACGATCGCATCGGCCTCGATCTCAACAAGCCAGTCAGGATCGATGAAACGAACAACCTGCATGATGGTGTTCACGGGCCGGATATCCCGGAAGAACTCTCCATGCACAAGAGCCACCTTCTCCCAATCCTGAATCCGGGTCAGGAGAATCCTCGTACGCACAACGTTCGACATCCGTCCGCCAAGACCCTCAATTGCTGTGCGGATAATCTCCAGACATCGACGTGCCTGCACCGCAGCGTCTCCAACGCCAACGGTCTTCCCGTCCGGTCCAAGCGGCGCCGTGCCCGCTACTGCGATGATCTTACCAGAACGCACTCCTCGCGAAATGCCTACCTTTGGCTCATACGGCGAGCCGGAGGAAAAAAGCTGACGTTTGGAATTGGCCATTGGTTTCTCCATTCGCGTTGAGAGAATCTCTCACTTCCGCACATGCGCTTCCGCCCTTCGTTGCATCTCTTCCGCCGGAACGTCCTCCTTGTGTGTCGCAATCCACCAGAAGTTGCCTGAGGCATCCTTCACACCGGCGTTCCTGTCGCCGTAGAACATGTCCGCCGGCTCCATGACCGATGTCGCTCCGGCATGCACAGCACGCGTATACACGGCATCCGTATCATCGACGTAGAGATACAGAGAGCACGGGACCGGCTGCCACTTGTCCGTCGCCTCTCCCATCATGACAATGGAATCGCCGATCTTCACCTCCGCATGCATGACCGTCCCGTCAGGCCCGGGATTCCGCTCGATCTCCTCTGCATCAAACGCCGCCTTCAGGAAGTCAAGGAGCTTTGCTACTCCCTTCACCATCAGGTACGGCGTGACGGTATGATAACGTTCGGGTTTGGGTTTGACTGGCATCGTGGGTCCTCTCTAAATGGGTTGGTTTGCCCAGCGCTGTTGTGATTTTCTATCAAACGACCGCGGGCTGGGAGAGCATAACCGATAACACCTTTTCTGAATGAGCGAATCGTCAATGGTGGTGAGGTTCATGCGCCGTTGCCTTGCAACAAGAACTTGACTAGGAACCTACCCTTTTGTATACTGGTACAGTATTTAAGCATTTGCTAAAGTAATAAAGGAAAACCCGATGAAGAGAGTATATGTTAATGGCAAAGTCTGCGTTGGGCCAAACTTCAGCAAGGCCGAGTTTACTCTCATCAAGCGAAATCTCGCTGAACAGAAGGGCTTGCGGACCCTCGCGGATTCTCTGGTGGCTGCTGGTAATTTGCAACGCCTCAAGGTTTTGTATCTGCTGCATGCCCACAAGGAAATGTGCGTGTGTGATCTTGCAGAAGTCTTACAGCTTACCGATTCTGCGGTATCCCAGCACTTGAGAAAACTCAAAGACAAAAACGTTGTCAAAACTCGGCGAAACGGCCAAACCATATACTATTCCCTCGTACAGAATGTTTTCACAGCCAATCTGGAAGATGTGTTTGCACTGGATGAAACACGGGAACAGCACGCTTTCGTATTAGAAGAAAGGAATTGATATGAAAAACACACTTACTTCAGTCGGTGGTGTTATCGCTGCAGTTCTTGCATCGCTGTGTTGCATCGCTCCCATTGTCCTCGCGTTCGTGGGTGCTGGCGGCATAGCAGCAATGTCACTGTTCGAGGTATCTCGACCGTATCTCGTTGGGCTTGCAGCGGTACTGTTGGGGAGTGCTTTCTTCTTCACATATCGCAAGCAAGAAGTAACATGCGAAGATGGAACGTGTAAAGTTGAAAGGGCCGGCACCTGGAGCAAGGTTGGCGTCTGGAGCGCAACCCTCATCGCGACGAGCGCCGTTGCATTTCCATACTTCGGATTCACCGCGATTTCTTCACATTCAGGAACTCCCGACGAGCGCAAGCTAGACCTTGACAACGGCGTGGGGTTCTTCAACGTGCCACTTGTATGTAATGCAGCACCGCAAATCGGTTGCGGGAGCAGAGCAAAGTTCATCATGCTCGACCTGATGAAAGACTCGTCGGTAAAAGAAGCGTGGCTGAACCGAAATGGAACAGTCATGGCTGTTGTCTGGAATGAGGGCATGGGTGTCGCTTCTCGCCAAACAGCCCTTGCGGCGGTGTTCTCCCTGCATGAACTGCCGATTGAGCAAGTAAGTGAACACGACCGAAACAGTCTTGCCGAAAACTTCACGGCTAAAGAGAAATGGTACAAAGGATCGGACGTTGATGCGTTGAGTATTGAAGAGGCTGGCGTAATTGCCGACCGGATTCTCTCTGGCATCAGCCCACACGTTTCCTTCAAACGGGATGAAGACAAACAGGCTTTCCGTGAGGAAGCGAGAGAGATTTTCCAACGCTGTTTTCTCTCACTCAAGTCATTTAACAAACTTGATGATTCGACGTACCATCGAGTTGAGCATGAAGTGATTGCTGCCGGTGAGAAGTACCTTGGAAAAGGCAACATGTCAAGCCTACGGATTGCAGCAGAAGAATGTGAGCTGGGCGAAAACGGAGCCGGGTGTTGCTCTGATGAAAACGAAAAGAAATAACCTTGCATACGATGACTGATATCAACGAATCCACAATAACATGTCCCGCATGTGGTTTTCAGAAAGCTGAAGTTATGCCCGTAGACGCATGTGTGTATTTCTATGCGTGCGAACGTTGTAAGTCGATCTTGAAACCCAAGCATGGGGATTGTTGTGTTTTTTGCTCGTATGGCACTGTTAAATGCCCGCCGCAACAGCGAGAGGCAATGACACGGTGAGGAGGGCAATCCTGACTCTAAGCTGGTTTGCTGTTCTCATGGGAGTTGGTCATATCCTGTTTGTATTTCCGCTTGAAGACTTCCGCCTCGGACATCTTTGGTTTATCGGCTCAGGTATTGCGATCGCCTTTGCGGGGTTTATCAACATCCTTGGACAAGCAACCATACAACGCAAGTCCTCGCTTCTGATCGTGCTTCTTGCAAACATAGTCATGTCTTTCTTGTTCGTAATTGCTACGACAGTAGTACAAGAACCACAAATCTACTTTGGAATAGCCCTTTTCTCCTCACTCACTGTTTTGACTTTACTCCTCATACGCGCATTGGCACACAACGTCTGAAGTAAGCACGCCGTCCTGCTAGGCGTCCCGAAGGTCAGTCGGGCTCAGCGAAAACATGCGTGTACCCGTTCGGATCCCTGACCGCGAACTCAGTTTGCCCGTATGGCTGACGATGCGGTGGCTCGAGAATCGTCACGTCAGGAAGCTGTGAGAGCGACTGAAAGAGCTCTTGAACCCCGTGCGTCTGCAGGTAGACGCTCCGTACCCCGCCTTCCCGTTTCTCATAATGGTCGGGCTTCCGATAGCCGTCAAGCTGTTGCAGAAAGATCTCGACGTCGTCCTTCTTCAGAATGCTGATTCTCCTGAGAACCACAAACGACTTCCTATTCGATAATGAGTTTTCCGGTCATACCAAGATGGCCCAAGCCACAGAAGTGTGAACAACGAAATCCATACGTGCCCTCCTGACCCGCGTAGAACTCTATGACCTTGGTTTCATTCTCATCGAGTCGCTCGTCGATGCCAAATGCGCCCAGATTGAATCCGTGGGTTCCATCGATTGATTTTATCTTAAGCGTCACCAAAGTCCCTTTCTTTACGTGGAGGACTTCAGGGGTGAAGTGAAAGCGTTCAGCGGTCATTTCAATTGTTTCTCGCGCGACCGCGTCTTTGTTAATCTCAGGAGGGATTGCCACAAACTGTTGCGACCCGGCGCAACCGAACATGAGGAAAAGAAACAGTGCAAAGAATAACGAAAGCGACAGATTTTTCATGAGAACTCCGTCCCAAGTACAGAACATGACCAAACGATGGTACCTAACGGGCGTCGTAAAAACGCAACCTCGCACTCATGCTTTTTATGAATGAGTGCGGCGTGTTATTTGCAGTTGGCCGTTCAACGCAGCAACACAAGTTTTCTCGTCTGCACAAAGCGGCCGGCTGTGATTCGATAGAAGTACAGACCGCTCGCCAACCCGGTCGGTGCAAAGTCGACCTTGTATCTCCCCGCGGCCTGAGCTTCATCCACAAGACTCCGAACCTCACGACCCAGCGCATCGTACACAGAGAGCGTAACATGGCTCGATGCTGGCAGATCGTAGGCGATGATGGTTGACGGGTTGAACGGGTTCGGGTAATTCTGTTCCAAATGAAAACCGCCCGGAATTGCAGCGTCGTATTCTTCCTCTACCGGTGAGACTCCGCCCGTGATCGTGTGAATGATCTTCCCGTCGTTGGAGGCCCCCCAGCCGGTGTTTGCATCCACAAAGTGCAAACTGGTAATCGCGTGAAGCTGCGGCACGTCCTGCACTGACCACGACGCACCACCGTCTGTTGTGTGAAGAACAAATGCCGTTCCTGCCGGCATCCTCGAGCCAATCCAGCCGGTATTGGAATCAAGAAAGAAGAGCGAGGTCACTTCGAACTGGACCCCCGTGTTGGTCACCGGAACCCAGTCCGCCCCGCTGTTCGTTGTGTGGAGCAGTGTAGACTCCTCTCCACCAACCCAACCCTCCGTCCCGTTCAGAAACTGAAGAGCAGTGAGTGACACTGTGCTGTCAGTGAGCTGCGTTGACCATGCGGCCCCCGCATTTGTTGTGTGGAGAACTTCGGATGGCGGGCCGGGACCACCGCCCGAGAGTGCGAGCTGAACGGCCCAGCCGTTGTTGGCATCGACAAACTGGGGAAAGAGTAGTTTCCCGTTGACGGTATGGACAGGCGGCCAGGTGCTTCCTGCATCGGTTGTGCGAAGCAGCGTAAGATCGAGAGTCGCCGATCCGGTCACGGCCCATCCGTTGCCAGCGTCGACAAACTGAACCGCGAGTCCAAAGACCGACCCGCTCAGAATTTGCCTGTTCCACGTCGAGCCGCTGTTTGTGGTCTTGTAGAGCACCGCACCGCGTGGATCGTTGAAACCGCCGAGTGTGCCGATCAGATAGCCGGTAGAGGCGTTGGCAAAGCTCATCGAGAATGGCGGTTCGGTCAACACTTCCACGGTGTCGTTTGGCGAGGGAGTGACAACAGTCCAATTGGCTCCGGCGTTTGTTGTGTGCAGGAGTTGTCCGTTCTCTGCCCCGATCCATCCTTCTGTAGGGCTGACAAACTGGAGCTTGCCGAGACTCGTTGTATCGAGCGGCGAGCTTTGGAGCACCCAGCCGTCCTGGGCATGGGCGGATGCCGTCAAGAGAACGAGCAGTCCGGAAAAGAAAGCAATGGCATTCATATGATTCTCCTTGAGTCCGTCCTTCTCCGACGACCCATCAGCTTTTTGCCGAGCGGCGCGTCGGCACTTGCCGCGACTTTCAATATCCGTTCTGTTAGCGGCAGCGAGGCCGATGGATATTCAGTATCGGACTCTATTCAACCTCAACTATTTCACCTTTAACAAGTTTCAGCCTCCTTTTTTCGGTCAGTGTTGGACAACAGGCACCATCGCTGGGGCTATGAACCTTGAAGAACACATCGAGCGTATTCCCAGTGACATACAGTGAATCAAATACTTCTCGATCACCGATAAGATAGGATGCCGTATGGAAAGCGCTTCCGTGCCGATTGAGAAAAATATCCAATGAATTGAAGATTCCGGAGCCACCTGAATTTTCAGAGAGACAGACTATGGCGTCTCTGTCTCCGTCTCCGTCGAGGTCCACATTGATGAAACCGCCATAGAAACCTACCCAGAAAGAAATTCTGCCACCATCCGAGTCCATCGTATCGATTGAATACACACCGTCATTGAGTCTGACCCAGCCTTCTGAGGAATTGACAAACGCATTCATCAACGAGTCCAGAGACAGTGCTGTGGAGTCATTTGGAGCAATTGGCTCATCTCGAAACGTGAAGAACAAGGTTGCCGGTTTACGTTCGTGGATTCCCTGACTCCACCCAGAAGATAAGGCAACAATAATGAAACAGGAGACAAAGATCGAAGTTCGGACGATGTTCATTTGCTCACATTTCCACATCTATGCCTACTTCTTAAGGCTGCATTGCGGCCAACGTGTGCAGGCATCACGATGTTTGTTTTGCCGCTATGTATAGAGTGACCGCGGCACGATGGTCGCCGGCAAAGGACGATGATGCTCTACTTTGCTCCGGGCGGGCGGTAGGCGACCTTCTGGGCGCGGCGAAGAGCGTCCAGGGTCTCCTCGACTGTGAGCAATGGCGTCGTCTCGAATTTCGCCAACGCACCACCGCCGGTGATCGCGATCCCGACTGCGGCCATCGAGACATTGTCAGGCGCTTCCCAGAGGCAGTAGCCGTCGAACGCGCCGAACGCGTACCAGAAGCCGTGCAGCTTCCCGCCAACTGACTCGATGTACTTGCGTGCAGCCTCGCGGCGGTCTTCAGGGTTCTTCATCAATCGAGCCCAGGTTTCCGGCGTATAGCTAAACCGCGTCAAATAGAAAGCCATGGTTGAATTCTCCTTTGTGCTGGGTTGGTGTTGGGGACTTGTATCTCGTGATTGTACTTGTTGTAGGGTAACGTTTTCCTGAGCTTGTTGCTTCTCTTGATATGCGCCGCGCAGCCGTTCAAAGTTAGTCAGCTTGAGCGACTGGTTAAGCGGCGCCTACAAACTTGTGATGTGCCAGGAGACCGTCGGCGGCTTAACGAGTTCATCGATGGATTCATCTCGCCCCTTTCGGGTCAAGCCGCGTGTAGTCAAGACCCTTGCCGTACGTCCATAATGCCATTCCACCTGTGCGGTTGAACGCCAACGACGCACCGCCCGGATAGTAGCCCCCCGGCACATCCGTGGGGGGCGTCAAGGACGATTCGCCCAGCAGTCGACCGGAAGCCGGATCGAACACCGCGTGCACAAGCCGCGCGTCTGTCCCCGGGCTTCCATTTGCAGGGTCCGCCTGGTCGCTCCCACTAGCAATGAAGTGAAGGAAGCCCCATCCATCGAGTCGGATATCGCTGAAGCCGAACGTGTCCCAATTGTCCTCGCTCCGTAGCGCGCTTCGCAGGTCGACCGGCTTGGACCATGTGCGACCCTCATCCACGCTGCGAGCCACGGCGGCGCAGCACTTGTCCCACCCTTTGGTGGCCCTAGGGGAGTGGATCCGATATTGCTTCGCGGCCAGAACCAAGGCTCCGTCGGGGGCGGCGAATAACCTCGGCCAGACGCCTTCGAACGTGTCGAGCGAGGCCACCAGGGTCAATTCGTTCGACGGGTCGAGACGGTACAGACGCAGGCCGGTGAAGGGGTTGCGCCCGAGGGCCGCTTCCGCGTCCTCTTCGTGCTCGCGCGCATCGTCGTACTCGCGGATGTAACCCGCGCAAGCGACGTAGGGCGTACCCCCAAGAACGACGACCTCTGAAGAATTGATGCAATCGTCGGGTGCCCCTTTGGCTTGGCTCCACGAGTTCCCGCCGTCCGTGCTCCAGGCGAGGTGAAGGAGATAGTCGCCACGGTATCCCCAGGTGACATAAAGCCGGTCCGCCCAGATGGAAAGCTTGGGAAACACACCCCAGCCATTGGTCGGAAGCATCACGGGTCGCGTCCAACTTTTCCCAAGGTCCGGTGAGAACGTGTAGTAGAGATCGGTCGGCACGGCCCAATCCGGTGGAGCGGGCGTGCCGCGCTTGAGCTCGCCCACCAAGTGGAGTCTGCCCTGACCGTCGAATTCGAGCGCCACCCGATCGGTCGAGATCGTATCGCCGGGACCGGCAGCGGGAGCGAGATCCCTGGGCAAGCCAGCGGGCTGCCAGTCGGCACCACCATTCGTTGTCACGAACACTCGAGCGAGCGGAGCGCCCGACGTCGCGATAGCAACGAGCCCATCGCGCGGCCCAAGAGCGAGCTCGGGGCTGTCCAGGGGGCCTTCGTCGGGCTGGAACGACGCGACGCAGACCCCCTTGACGTACTCCTGCGTTCGGTGTGCAGGCGGACAGGCATAAGCATAGGTCTTCAGGGTCTCTTCGAGCCTCGCCGGAGCATGAACGGAGTCGGCGATGCGCGATGCTGAGCGTTCAAGTTTGTATGATTCCGACGGCGGTGAATCAATCCCAACACGGGCATCGGTCGGAGCAAATTCACCGTTCTCGTCAAGCGTGGCGTAATAAAACCAGTCGCCTGAGCCCTGAACGATCCGATAGCCATCTTCGGTCTCCATCCACCAGAAGAATTCGTCGCCCCACGCGCGGGCAACAAATGTAGTATTGTCCGGCTGGAACCACTGGCGCATCCCACTGTCAAACGGCGCTGCCTGTGCAATGACCGACACACACAGCAGTGAGAGTACAACAAAGAAAAAGCATTTCATGATGCTACCCTACTTTATTTGATGATGATGAGTTGTGAGCAGTACAGCTTCCGGAGTTGTGAGTCGATACAAATACATTCCTGGCACAACACAGAGTTAGGGTCGACAGGTCCTTCGACGGGGAAGAATACAATAGGATACCTCTGTCCATTTTGTTCAAACAGGTTATACATTTTGTACTTCCATTGGAGGTAATCACAAAGAAGTGGAAGTGCAAAGGCGCGTTGTGCGGATCTCGTACGTCGTCGAAGCCACCATACCCTGGCTGGTTTAGCGAAAGTGAGAGCCTTCCAAAGACGTGTTGCCCACTTCTCTAATGTCTCGCCGAAGAACCTTCTTTACCGGCCAGTACAAACTTCAACCGTTGCCGCCATTCACCAATGTCGTCGTTTGTCCGGTCAACGACCCGGAAGATCTCTGTCTCTTGTTTACCCGCCGTCTCTGTGGCGGGCCTGCCCGCCATCTTTTAGGCGGGACTTTGACCTTTTATAAAGTGCTATGTGCCGTTAATTTTTGCAATAGAAGATCAGAAATAGACTGATAGCAGCAGTGATGATGTTGAGTTTCCAATCTGGAATACCTTTGAGTCACGGAGCATAGAGTACTTCAGCGAAACACTCTGTTCACCAGAAAGGGAAATGTGATTGTCAAACCAATACTCAACACCGAGAAAACCATTGCCACCGATTGCTGTAGTTGAGTACCTCTCTGTCTCGGTTCTGTTTGCATACACCCTTTCTACCTTGTTCCATGATTTCTCCACTTGGGCTGCAATTCCTGCATAGGGAACCACAACACGAGTTCTCAAAAACCTCTGAGCTATTCCGATACTGATTCCGAATTGAGACGAAGAACTGTTGTAGTTGTAGGGAAAGGAAGTTGTTGGAGGACTCTCATCTGTATCTTTTCTGAAGGAACCCGTCAGGGTAAGTCTCAGTACGCGCGAGTCGTCGAGCCAATACTTCCCGCCCAGACCTCCACCCAAACTGAAGTTGGAAAATGTAAAAGTCAGTGCCTTAAGACCTGAAAACAGAGTGTCCGGGTAACTCTCCTGTTGTGAGAAGACACTTTGATTGAAAATTAGGAGAGAGATAAAGGGGGCGTAGTTTCGCAACTTCATATTGAGACTCCTTTCAAAAAATCGGGTTCATTTTATGATGCTCTCCATACCAAACTAATGGCGCATAACGTTTCGCCGCACCACGCAGCGGCGAGTGCGTTTTTCGCATCCCGCCGCATTTTGGCGGATACAATGCTTTTTTATCAAATGTGCGAGCCGTTGAGCCCGCCTCATTGGCAGTGCGTTTACCCGCCGAAGCGTTAGCGAAGGCGGGCGACGTGGTGCGGCGTGTTATATGACAGTGCGTCTCACTGAGCTTCTCGCAGTACCTCGACGATTGCCTGATGCACCTTGCCTCGCCTTACTTGCTGAGCTGTGAATCGAACCCCTCGAAAGAGATAGCTTGCCCCCGGAAAAAGTTGTCCCTCGATTCTTGCCTGCAGCCATTGTGCCAGAGTTTGGGACGATTCGTGTGTTTCAAGGTGAATAGGGACATGCTTCATGAGCGTCTCCATTCGAATACTCCCGCCAACCCGCCACGCCCGTGTGTCGACTTGAATCACTTGGCTGAAACTCTGGTCGAACTCATCCTCTATATCTCCGGCGATTTCCTCTATGACATCTTCAAGCGTGACCATTCCTATGACCTTTCCCTTTTTGTCCTTGACAATCGCCAAATGGTGACGCTTCGCGATAAAGAGCTTCAACATCACATTCAGGTTTGCGTCACTTGAAACGTACAGGACGGGCCGAATGAATTGATCGATTGTCATTTGAGGCAGATGGTGCTCAGACATCGTCATCTCCTTGAAATTCACATATCCGACGATACCATCAACCGAATCGGATTCGCTAATGGGATAACGGGTGTGAAGGTTATTCCGGGCAATGTTGAAGATTGCTTCAATGGAGTCATGGGTTTTGAGGAAAATGATCCACTCTCGGGGAATAACAATGGATTGAACACTCGTCGTCCGAAGTTTGGTTGCATTGAGAATGATCTCTTCCTGTTCAATTTCAAGCACACCTTCAGACTTGGCAACATGGGCCAGGGTCTGTATATCCTGTATGGTAATGAGTGATCGCTCCCCTTTACCCCTCAATTGCTGTGAGACGAATTCAGTGAGAAAGATTATCGGCCTTAGGGCAACAATGCTCACGCGAAGAACCGGAGCTATCCAGGGAGCGAGCCGTTCGTTGTGGGCGACACCAATGACTTTGGGAATGATCTCGGTACCAAACAGGATGATCAAAGTGAAGATAGATGAAAACAGCC
>Ga0326597_10013064_pt1 | contig 10924 bp, 9 predicted proteins | sample RVTome_12_FD_203789 | JGI IMG/M metagenome (GOLD analysis project Ga0326597, IMG submission 203789) | Soil microbial communities from uranium-contaminated site in the Upper Colorado River Basin, Wyoming, United States - RVT100D185 | ecosystem: Environmental > Terrestrial > Soil > Contaminated >... | reverse complement strand
TCTTAGATGAAATTCAGTCAAATGATTCGCCCTTTATTTCCCCTATGCATAAATGAGCCATAACTCTCATTTTCATCGGGAAATACCTGAATTGCAGTTAATTCCTTAAGAATTCCGTTGACACTCTTCTTGGCCGGGGGGTATATACGAAGGCATTAGTGGGGGAAAGTGGAATAATGTGGGGGAGCCGCCCATGCTCATCAGCTCCCACGCCGTATCCGTGGACGCGAAGGGGCGCGTCAGCATTCCCGCCCGCTTCAGGGAGTATCTGAGCTCCACATACGGCGACCAGCTGGTGCTGCTCGACATGGACAACTGCATCTTCGCCTATCCCCTTGAGGAGTGGAGGCGAAGATTCAGCGAAAAATTTCGGGACCTGCCCACTTACCGCGAGGAGGTCCGCCGCTACCTCCGGCGAATGTACGGGCGGGCGATGCAGTGCGAGCTCGACAAGCAGGGGCGCATCCTCTTGCCGGGGCGCATCCGGGAGGCGGCGGGAATCCAGAAGGAGGCCGTCATCGTCGGCCTGGAGAACAAGTTTGAGATTTGGAGCCGGGAGCGATGGGAACAGCAGGGGGAGGGGCAGCCCGGCCAAGCCCAGGAGGCGGCGGAACAGGGCTTAATCGAACTGGAGTTCTAACGCTGCTTCCCCGGGGGGGGGATCACCGTTGCTTACAGCGACCATTCCACGCGCGCTCATACACCAGGCGGCGGCCTTCGCCGGCCGGCGCCTGGCGGGACCGGACCGAGACATGATCGCGTCTCACGTTCCGGTCATGGTTCAGGAGGTGCTTCACTTCCTGGCGCCGGCACCGGGGGCTGTGTTCTTAGATTCTACCTTGGGCGGAGGGGGACACAGCCTTGCGTTGCTGGATGCGATTCAGCCATCGGGTGTGCTGATCGGCCTTGACCGGGACGGAGACGCGGTCCATCTCGCCCGCCGCCGCCTCGCGCGCTTCGGCCCCGCCGCCCACCTCCACCACGCGCACTTCCGCGAGCTCAAGCGGGTCGCGGCGGAGGAAGGCTACGAGGCGGTGGACGGTGTCCTGTTCGACCTCGGCATCTCCTCCATGCAGCTCGACACCCCGGACCGGGGGTTCCGCTTCGACTCGCCAGATCCGCTCGATATGCGCATGGACCGCCGCTCCGGGCTCACGGCCGCCGACCTGGTGAACGGCCTCCCGGAGGGCGAGCTGGCCGATCTCATCTATCAGTACGGTGAAGAGCGCCACTCCCGCGCCATCGCGCGGGCCATCGGGCGCGCCCGCGCGAGGAAGGCGGTCGAGAGCTGCGAGGAGCTCGCGGCGATCGTCTCGGCCGCCGCCCGCCGGGGCGGCGGCCGCGGGAGGGCGCGCATCCATCCGGCCACCCGGACCTTCCAGGCCCTGCGGATCGCGGTCAACCGCGAGCTCGACGATCTGGAGGCGGCCCTGCGCGACGCCGTGGATCTCCTCCGGCCGGGCGGGCGGCTGGCGGTCATCGCCTTCCACTCCCTCGAGGACCGCATCGTCAAGAACGTCATGCGGGACCTCTCGGGGAAGGGCGAGGGGGCCCGCCTGCGGCTCCTGGCCAAGAAGGTCGTCCGGCCGGGCGAGGCCGAGGTGGCGGCCAACCCCCGCAGCCGCAGCGCGCGCCTGCGGGCGGCCGAGAAGCTCGAGGGCGAAGGATGAGCCCCGCCGCGGCGGCCGGCCGCCTGCGGCGGGAGCGCCGCGGAGGCCTTTCCCGGGCCGCGGATAAGGAGTTCCCCCTCGTCCCGGCGGCGCTGTGGCTGGGCATGCTGGCCCTGAGCGCGCTCGCCCTGGTCTGGCCGCACCTGGAGATGGTCAAGCTGGGCTATGAGCTGACGCGGCTCGAGGCCGAGCGGGACCGGCTGATCCAGGAGGGCCGGGTGCTCCGGGTGGAGGAGGCGTCGCTGCGGCAGCTCGACCGCATCGAGTCGATCGCCCGCGCCAAGCTGAGCATGGTCTTCCCGGTGCCGGAGCAGATCGTCTACGTGAAGGTCCCGCCGGGGAACTGGCGGTAATGGATGTGGATCGTTCCTCCCGCCCATGGCAGGAAGCGGGCTCGTGAGACAGGGCCACCTGCGCCGGCTGATCGCGTGCGGCGTCCTCGTGGGGCTCGGCTTCGCCGCGCTGGCGGTCAAGCTTTTCCTGATCCAGATACGCGACCGGGAGTTCCTGGTCGCTTTCGCGGAGCGGCAGCTCCGGCGGACGCTCGTCGTGAGGCCCAAGCGGGGGGAGATTCTCGACACACGGGGCCGGCCCCTTGCCGTGAGCGTGGAGGCGCCCTCCTTGTACGCGAACCCGCAGGAGATCGAGAACCCCCGCGAGGCGGCGGCCGCCTTGAGCCGGGCCCTCGGAATCCCCGGGCCGGAGCTCGATCACAAGCTGAGCGGGGACAAGCGCTACGTCTGGCTCCAGCGCAAGATCAACCCGGAGGAGAAGCGCAGGGTCATGGAGCTCGAGATTGAAGGCCTGGGCTTCGCCACCGAGGGCCGGCGCTTCTATCCGAAGCGGGAGCTGGCCTCCTCGCTGCTCGGCTTCGTCGGGGTGGACGAGAAGGGGCTCTCGGGCGTGGAGCGGGCGTTCGAGGCCCAGATGGGCGGGCAGGCGGGGCGAGTGGAGATCGAGCGCGACGCCCGCGGCCGGTCCATTCATCCGGAGGCGCGGGTCCTTCGCTTCCCGCGGGCGGGGGCGGACGTCCGGCTGACCATCGACGAGGTGCTCCAGTTCATCGTGGAGAAGGAGCTCGCGGCCCAGGTGGCGCAGGTCGGGGCGCGGCGGGGCATCGGGGTCATGGTCGAACCCTCGAGCGGCCGGGTCTTGGCCATGGCCTCCGTGCCGGGGTTCAACCCGAACGCCTACGAGCGCTACCCGGCCGACCGCTGGCGGGACGCCGTCCTGCAGGAGGTGTACGAGCCGGGTTCCACCTTCAAGCTGATCACCGCCGCCGCCTACTTGGAAGCGGGTGGGGATTGGCGCAAAATGTTTTTCTGCGAAGAGGGGCTTCTGCGGGTCGGGGCAGGCTATACTCTCCGCGACCACAAGAAGTTTGGTTGGTTGTCCGCCGAGCAGGTGATCGTCCATTCCTCCAACATCGGCACCTACAAGATGGGCGCGGAGGCGGGGCCCGAGCGGCTTTACCGCATGGCCCGCCGCTTCGGCTTCGGCCAGGCCATCGACATCGGCTTGGCCGGACAGGCGGAGGGAATCCTCCGCCCGCCCGCCCGCTGGTCGGGCACCTCGGTTGCGGCCGTCTCCATCGGCCAGGAGGTGGGCGTGACCCCGCTCCAGATGGTCATGATGGCCGCGGCCATCGCCAACGGCGGAATGATGCCCGGGGCGCGCCTCGTCGAGGACGTGGAGCAGGACGGCCAGCCCCTGTGGCACCCGGCCCGGCGGGAGCCGCGGCGGGTGCTCGGCGCCCGCACGGCGGCCGTGCTGGCCCAGGCCATGCGGAAGGTCGTGACCGAGGGGAGCGGAGGACAGGCCGAGGTGCCGGGATACTGGGCGGCGGGGAAGACGGGGACGGCCCAGAAGCTCGACCGGGAGACCAAGACCTACAGCCGGAGCAAGTTCGTCATGTCGTTCGTGGGCTTCGTCCCCTTCAAGGACCCGCGCCTGGCGCTGCTGGTGATCATCGACGAGGGCCGGGGAAGGGAGGGCGCGTGGGGCGGTTCCGTGGCGGCGCCGGCGTGGCGGCGGATCGCCTGGCAGTCCCTTCGCTACCTCCGGGTTCCGCCCGAGGGGGCGAGGGTGCTGGAGGCCGCCGGGCAGGCGCCCGAAGCCCCGCTTCCGGTATCCTCCAAGGGTTTCTCGTTCGGCGAAAAAGTGTCCTCGCTGGCCCGGACGGTTCACCACGTTCTTCATGGTTCCGCCTCCGCCCCCTCACCAGAGGAGCGCGGGCATTGAGCCCGGCGACGATGGCCGACCGGAAGGTACATTCATTCCTGGAGCTGGCCCGAGCGGTGCCGCGCGCCCAGGCGCGGGGCGGGGAAGGCCTGGAGATCGGCGGCGTGGCCTACGACTCGCGCCGGGTCTCGCCCGGAGATCTGTTCGTGGCCGTGCGCGGCTTCCAGTCGGATGGCCATCTGTTCGCCGCCGAGGCGGTGAAGGCGGGAGCGGCCGCCTTCGCGCTGGAGCGCGAGGTGGAGGGCGTCCCGGCGGAAGTCCCGCGCCTCATGGTCCCCTCGGGCCGGGAGGCCCTGGCCCTGCTGGCGGACGCCTTCTACGGACACCCCACCGGCTCGCTGTCGCTCGTGGGCGTGACGGGGACCAACGGAAAGACCACCACCGCCTTCCTGATCGAGTCCGTCCTCCGGGCGTCGGGCCGGCGGACCGGGCTGCTGGGGACCATCCACTACCGCATCGGCGACCGCGTCATGGAGCAGCCCCGCACCACCCCCGAGGCCCCCGACCTTCAGGCGTTCCTGAGCGAGGTCCTGGAAGCGGGCGGGACCCACGCGGTGATGGAAGTCTCCAGCCACGGCATCGCGCTGGAGCGGGTCAAGGGCTCGGAGTTCGCGTCGGTGGTCTTCACCAACCTGACCCAGGACCATCTCGACTTCCACGGGGACATGGAAGCCTATTACCGCGCCAAGCTGGCTCTGTTCACCGAGGGCCCTCCGGGGGCGTCCGTCATCAACGTGGACGATTCATACGGCCGCCGGATCGCCGGGGAGGCCCGCGGCGACCTCTGGCGATACGCGATTGAGGAGAAGGGCGCGGAGGTGAGCGCGCGGGAGGTCGCGCTCTCGGCCGAGGGGATGCGTTTCGAGATGGCGCACCCGTGGGGCCGGACGCGCATCGAGACTTCCCTCATCGGACGGCACAACGTGAGCAACATCCTCGCCGCCTCGGCGGCCTGCTTCTCGCTGGGGCTTCCGGCGGAGGAGATCGCGCGCGGCGTCCGCGCCCTCTCCGCGGTACCGGGCCGGTTCGAGCGGGTGAGCCTCGGCCAGCCCTTCCTCGTCGTGGTGGATTACGCCCACACCGAGGACGCCCTGCAGCGCGTGCTGGAGTTCGCCCGGCCCATCACCCGGGGGAGGCTCCTCACGCTGATGGGATGCGGCGGAGACCGGGATCGCCGGAAGCGCCCGCTCATGGCCGCGGCGGCCGTTCGGGCGAGCGACTGGGTGGTGATGACCTCGGACAACCCGCGCACCGAGGACCCCGCCGCCATCCTGCGGGAGGTCGAGGCGGGAGTGGACCGGGTGCCCGGCGGGCGCGCCCGGGCGCGCTCCATCGTGGACCGGCGCGAGGCCATCCGCGCCATCGTCGCCGAGGCCCGGCCCGGGGACACGGTGGTCATCGCCGGGAAGGGGCACGAAACGTATCAGATCGTGGGGCGGGAGCGCTTCCCCTTCGACGACCGCGAGGAAGTGCGGGCGGCGCTCCGTCTCCTGGGGCACGGAAAGTGAGCGAGGGAATCGCCGTGGCCATGTTCACCGCAGCGCAGATCGCCCGGGCCGTGGGCGGCCGCGTGGCGCGCGGAAGCGAGGGGATGGAGGCCTCGGGCGTGAGCACCGACAGCCGCACCCTCGCGCCCGGCGAGCTCTTCATCCCTCTCACGGGCCCGAACTTCGACGGCCACGACTTCATCGGGAGGGCGGCCGCCGCCGGCGCGGCGGGCGTCATCGTCCAGCGGGGCCGCTCCACCCCCTCCTTGGATGGGATCTTCGCCATCGAGGTGGAGGATACCCTCCGGGCGCTGGGAGACCTCGCCCGCTTCCACCGCGAGAGGCACGACATCCTGGCCGCCGCCGTCACCGGCAGCAACGGCAAGACCACCACGAAGGAGATGCTCGCCTCAATCTTTTCCCTGGGGGCCGAGACGCTGAAGAGCGAGGGGAACCTGAACAACCTGGTGGGACTCCCGCACCAAGTGCTGCGCCTGCTGCCCGAGCACTCCCGCGCGGTCTTCGAGATGGGGATGAACCAGCCGGGCGAGATCCGGCGCCTGGCCGAGATCGCGCTCCCCCGGATTGGGGTCATCACCAACGTCGCCCTCGCCCATCTCGAGGGCCTGGGATCCATCGAGGCGGTGCGCGAGGCGAAGGGGGAGCTGCTCGAGGCCATGGGCGCGAAGGGGCGGGCGGCGCTGAGTGGAGAGGATTCCCACAGCCGCCTCCTCGCCCGGCGCTTCCGCGAGGCGGGGGGGGAGGTCCTCACATTCGGGTTCTCGGCGGACTGCGGCGTGCGCGGGAGCGACATTCGTGTGTCGGCGGGGGAGGGTACCCGGTTCGCCCTTCACGCCGGGGGACGGGAGGCCCGGGTCCGTCTCCCCGGCCTGGGCCGCCACAACGTGCTGAACGCCCTCGCGGCGGCGGCGGCGGCTTCGCTCGCGGACTGCCCCATGGACGAGATCGCGCGGGGGCTGGAGAGGGCCGCGCCGCCCAAGATGCGGCTCGAGGTCCGGCCCCTCCCGCGCTGGGAAGGTTGCTCCCTCATCGACGACGCCTATAACGCGAACCCGGCCTCGATGCTCCAGGCGCTGGAGACGGCCGCCCAGCTCCGGGGGGAGGCCCGTCTCTTCGCCGTCCTCGGCGACATGAAGGAGCTTGGAGCCTACGCCGAGGAGGCGCACCGGGAGCTGGGCCGGGCGGCGGCCCGGCTGGCGGACGGCCTGGCGGGCGTCGGCCCGATGATGGCCCTCGCGGTGGAGGAGGCGCGCCGCGCCGGCCTGCCGCCGGAGCGGGCGCGCCGGTTCGAGGCGCCTGCCGAGGCGTCCGCCTGGGTGGCGCGCTGCCTCAAGCCGGGCGACTGGGTGCTGGTCAAAGGCTCCCGTTCGATGCGGATGGAGCGGGCGGCGGAGGCCTTGGAGGGCTGATGCTTTACTCCCTGTTCGTGGGGCTGAGCGACACCGTCTCGATCTTCCAGGTGTTCCGGTTCATCACGTTCCGGACCGCGCTGGCGGCTTTCACGGCCCTGCTCATGTGCCTTCTGCTCGGGCCTCACCTCATCCGCGCCCTGCGGAAGTTCCAGATCGGGGAGGAGATCCGCCAGGACGGGCCGAAGAGCCACTTCTCGAAGAAGGGCACGCCGACGATGGGCGGCCTCCTCATCCTCGCCTCCATCATCCTTCCCACCCTTTTGTGGACCGACCTGAGCCTTCGCCTCGTCTGGCTCATCCTCTTCGCGACGGCGGCGTTCGGGTTCCTCGGGTTCGTGGACGACTACAAAAAGGTCATCCTGAAGGACAAGAAGGGCGTCCCGCCTTCCCGGAAGTTCCTCTTCCAGGGCCTCATCGGGCTGGCCATCGGGGCGGCGCTCTACACCGGCTGGGCCGTGCCGCAGTTCAAGCCGGTGGTGATGTTCCCCTTCTTCAAGAACCTCCAGCCCGACATCGGCGCGTGGTTCATCCTCTATGCGGCGGTGGTGATCGTCGCCACGAGCAACGCCGTCAACCTGACCGACGGCCTCGACGGGCTGGCCATCGGGCCCTTCATGATCGCGTCGGGCGCCTACCTGGTGTTCAGCTACGTGGCCGGCCACGCGGTGATCTCGAAGTACCTCCTGATCCTCCCCGTGCGCGGCGGGGGGGAGCTCGCGGTCGTCTGCGGCGCCATGGTGGGGGCCGGCCTGGGGTTCCTGTGGTTCAACGCCTATCCCGCCCAGGTCTTCATGGGGGACGTGGGCGCCCTCCCGCTCGGCGCCGTCCTCGCGACCATCGCCCTCGCCATCAAGCAGGAGCTTCTCCTGTTCCTGGTGGGCGGGTTGTTCGTGCTCGAGGCGCTATCGGTCATCCTCCAGGTCCTCTCATTCAAGACGACGGGCCAGCGGATCTTCCGCATGGCCCCCCTCCACCATCACTTCGAGGAGAAGGGTTGGGTGGAGCCCAAGGTGACGGTGCGCTTCTGGATCGTGGCGGTGCTGCTCGCTCTGCTGAGCCTGAGCACGCTGAAGCTGAGATGAGGAGCCTCATGGCGGAGAGCCGAACGGCGGAATGGGCGGAGGGGATCCCCTCGCGGCGCGTGGTGGTGATGGGCATGGCCCGCACCGGCCGCGCCGCCGCCGCCGTCCTCGCCCGGCGCGGGGCCGAGGTGGTGGCGACGGACATGAAGGACATCCCCGGCCTGCGCGAGGAGCTTCCGCGCGAGGTGGCGCTCGAGCTGGGCGGCCACCGGGAAGAAACCTTCCGCCGCTGCGACGTGCTCGTGGTGAGCCCGGGCATCCCGGCCACCGACCGCTTTATCCGGCTCGCGCTCGCATCGGGGGCGGAGGTGATCAGCGAGATCGAGCTGGCGTGGCGGTTCTGCCCGGCGCCCATCGCCGCGGTGACCGGGACGAACGGCAAGACCACCGCCACCACCATGCTCGGCGCCATCCTCGAGGAGGCAGGTTTCCGGGCCCCCGTGGGCGGGAACATCGGCCGGCCCCTCGTGGACGTGGTGGAGAAGGAGGGCCAGGAGGCGGACTTCGTGGTGAGCGAGGTGAGCAGCTTTCAGCTCGAATGGGCGCCCACTCTCCGGCCCCGCGTGAGTGTCATCACGAACGTGACGCCGGACCACCTCGACCGCCACCCGGACATGGACGGTTACGCCGCGGTCAAGGCCCGGCTTCTGGCCAATCAGGGACCGGGCGACGCCAAGGTGCTGAACGCGGACGATCCCTTCACGGCCCGCTATCTCCCCGGCGGGCGCCAGGCGGCGCTCGCCTTCAGCCGGACGAAAATCCCGGAAGCCGGCGCTTACGTGGAGGACGGGTGGATTTACCTCCGCATCGGCGGAGACCGGCAGCGGGTGTGCGCGGCCGGGGAGCTGGCGGTCCCGGGGGTGCACAACCTGGAGAACTTCCTCGCGGCCTGCGCGGCGGCGGGGTTCCTCGGCGCGGGCCCGGACGCCATGGCCCGCCTGGCGCGGCGCTTCAAGGGACTCCCCCACCGGATGGAGCCGGTCGCCGAGATCGGCGGGGTGCGCTGGGTGAACGACTCGAAGGGCACGAACGTCGGGGCCACGGCCATGAGCCTGGAGAGCGTGGAGGGGCCGGTGCTCCTCATCGCCGGGGGGACGGACAAGGGAAGCGACCTCTCGCCCATGATCGAGCCGATGCGCAAGCGCGTGCGGACCATGGTGCTCATCGGCGAGGCGTCGGACCGCTTCGAGGCGTTCTTCTGCGGGAGGGTGCCCGTGGAGCGGGCGGCCACCCTGCACGAGGCGGTGCGCCGCTGCGCGGCCGCCGCCCGGCCGGGCGACACGGTGCTTCTCTCGCCCGCCTGCGCGAGTTTCGACCAGTTCCGCGATTACGCCCACCGCGGGGACGTTTTCCGGGAGGCGGTGCGCGCGCTCGCAAAGGAGGGCGCGCGGTGAGGCGGCCCCGCATCGATCCGGTCATCTTCTTCAGCGCCCTGGGCCTCAGCGTGTTCGGGGTGGTGATGGTCTTCAGCGCGAGCCAGATCCTCGCCCTGGACCGCTACCGGGACGCCTTCTACTTCGTGAAGCGGCACGCCATGTGGGCGGCGGTGGGATTCGCCCTGATGCTCCTCCTGGCCCGGGTTGACGTGAGGAGGCTCAGGCGGCTCGCCGTCCCGATCCTCGTGCTCTCGTTCGTCGTCCTGGCGCTCGTCTTCGTGCCCGGCATCGGACGCTCCGCGGGGGGCGCCCGGCGATGGATCGTGCTGGGGCCGCTCTCCTTCCAGCCGGCCGAGGCGGCGAAACTGGGGCTGCTTATCTTCCTTGCGCACTTCCTCGCGGTGAAGAGCGACCGCCTGGGCGACTTCAAGTATGGCTTCATGCCGCCGGTTCTGATCACCGGGGTGGGCGTGCTCTTGATCCTCGCCCAGCCGGACCTGGGGACGGCCATGCTCCTGGCCCTGGTGGCGGGGCAGCTGCTCTTCCTCGCCGGGGCGCGCTGGCGGCACTTGGCGGGGTGCGCGCTGGCCGCGGCGCCCGTCTTTTACTGGCTGGTCTTCTCGGTGCCCTGGCGCAAGCGGCGCATCCTGGCCTTCCTGGATCCGTTCGGCGCGGTGCGGGAGACGGGCTACCAACTCGTCCAGTCCCTCCTCGCCCTGGGCCGGGGCGGCCTCACGGGCCTGGGGCTGGGGGAGGGGAAGCAGAAGCTCCTCTACCTGCCGGAGCCCCACACCGACTTCATCTTCGCCGTGGTCGGAGAGGAGCTGGGCCTCGTCGGGGCCCTCGCCGTGGCGGCGGTGTTCGCCGTGATTCTCTGGCGGGGGCTGCGCGTCGCGGCCCGCTGCGAGGACGGCTTCCGCTTCCTCCTCGCCTCCGGCATCACCCTCATGGTGACCGTCCAGGGGCTGCTGAACATGGCCGTGGCCTCCGGTCTCGTGCCAACCAAGGGGGTGCCGCTTCCGCTCATCAGCCTGGGGGGGACCTCGCTTGTGTTCACCCTTCTGGCCCTGGGCCTCCTCCTCGCCGTGGAGGCCGGGACACGGCCCGCGCCGGCGCAGGCCGCGCCGATGGACGCGGCCGCCCCATGGTCCGCCGAGGGGAGGGCCGGCTGATGCGCCTCCTCATCGCGGGCGGGGGCACCGGAGGGCATCTCTACCCGGGCATCGCGGTGGCGCGCGCCTGGTTGCGCGGGGGGCCGGAGCGCCGGGTCCTGTTCGTGGGGACGGCCAGCGGAATCGAGGCCCGGGTGCTGCCCCGGGAGGAGCTTCCCCTGGAGACCATCTCCGCCGCGGGCATCGTGGGCCGCTCGCCGGGACAGCAGATTGGCGCGGCCTTTCTCATGGCGAGGGGCCTCGCCCAGTCGCTCGGCATCATCGGCCGCTTCCGGCCCCACGTGGTGCTGGGGGTGGGAGGCTACGCCAGCGCCCCCGCCGTGGCCGCGGCCTGGCTCAGGCGCCGCCCGATCGTGCTGCTGGAGGAGAACGTCGTGCCGGGGATGACCAACCGGCTGCTGGGGCGGCTCGCCCGCCGCGTGGCCCTCGCCTTCCCGGGCGCGGCGCCCTACTTCCCTTTGGG
>Ga0326597_10013063_pt1 | contig 10924 bp, 14 predicted proteins | sample RVTome_12_FD_203789 | JGI IMG/M metagenome (GOLD analysis project Ga0326597, IMG submission 203789) | Soil microbial communities from uranium-contaminated site in the Upper Colorado River Basin, Wyoming, United States - RVT100D185 | ecosystem: Environmental > Terrestrial > Soil > Contaminated >... | reverse complement strand
TCATGGGTGTTTCGGTCGATCGGCCGCTCCCCACCAGCCCCCCGCTGGCTTGAGTCTGCCTCGATCCTGACGTACGCTGCTCATGCGAGGCGCGCCGCGAACCGGCCGTTCGGAGCGCGCGCGATCATCGGAGCCATCACTCGACCGCGAGCGTCGATCGGAGGAGCGTCATCCATGAAGGTCTACGATGCGGGCACGATCAGGAATGTCGCACTCGTCGGGCACGGTGGCGCCGGCAAGACCCAGCTGGTCGCCGCGATGTTGTTCGACGCGGGAATGATCAATCGGCTGGGCCAGGTGGACGACGGGACAACGGCCACGGACTTCGACGAGGAGGAGATCGCCCGGAAGCACACCCTGTCGGCCAGCGTGGCCTACGCCGAGTGGAACAAGATCAAGATCAACCTGATCGACACCCCAGGATTCGCCAATTTTCTCAGCGACACCCGTGCCGCGCTGCGTGTGGCCGATGCGGCGCTCGTGGTCGTCGACGCCGTCGCGGGCGTCGAGGTGCAGACCGAGAAGGTCTGGGCCACGGCCGAAGAATTCGCGCTCCCCCGGATCGTCGCGCTCAATCGCCTCGACCGCGAGCGGGCCAGTCTCGAGCGTTCACTCGAGTCGCTTCGTGAGTCCTTCGGCCGTGGGGTCATCCCGATTCAGCTGCCAATCGGCGAGGAGAGAGCCTTCCGCGGCGTCGTCGACTTGATCCACTCGCAGGCCGTGACGTTCGAGCCGGACGGGTCGGGGACGGCCACCGTCGGCGAGGTCCCGGCCGAGATGGTGGACGCCGTTCAGGCCGCTCGCGAGGCGCTGATCGAGATGGTGGCCGAGGCCGACGACGCCCTCATGGAAAAGTTCTTCGAATCGGGCACACTCGAGCGCGACGACCTGATCGCGGGACTGCGCTCGGCAGTCTTGGCCGGTCGTGTCTTCCCGCTCGTGTGCACCTCGGCCGCGCTCAACATCGCGATTCCGAATCTGCTCGACGTCATCGCGCAGTACGCCCCGTCCCCCGCCGAGCATGCGCTCACCGCGCAGCGCGTGGGCTCCGAGGACACCGTCGAGGTGGCCTCCGCCGACGGTCCGTACGTCGCCTTCGTGTGGAAGACCATCGCCGATCCGTTCGCCGGACGGATCTCGCTGTTTCGGGTCGTTCAGGGAACGCTCGCGTCGGACTCGTCGGTGCACAACCTGGCGAAGGACAGTACCGAACGGCTCGGCGCCTTGATGCTCTTGCAAGGCAAGGCCCAAACGCAGGTGCCCGAGGTGAAGGCCGGCGACCTCGGCGCGGTCGCGAAACTCAAGGACACCCAGACCTCCGACACGCTCGCTGAAAGGGCGACCGGACTCTCGCTGCGCCCGATCCGGTTTGCCGAGCCCGTGCTGTCCTATGCCATCGAGCCGAAGAGCCGGGCCGACGAAGAGAAGATCAGCACATCGCTGCAGCGGCTCAAGGAAGAGGACCCCACGATTCAGTACAGCCGGGACGCACAGACGAAGGAGCTACTGCTCTCGGGGCAAGGACAACTGCACATCGAAGTGACGGTCGCCAAACTCAAGCGCCGCTTCGGCGTCGAGGTCAACCTGAAGCTGCCGCGCATTCCGTATCGTGAAACGATCACGGCCGCGGCCGAAGCCCACGGGCGACACAAGAAGCAGACGGGGGGACACGGCCAGTTCGGCGATTGCAAGATCAAGGTCGCGCCGCTCGAGCGAGGTGCGGATTTCGAGTTCGTCGACGAGATCTTCGGAGGCTCGATCCCTCGTCAATTCATCCCCGCCGTGGAGAAGGGGATTCGAGAGGCGAAGGACCGCGGCGCGGTGGCTGGTTATCCGGTCGTCGACTTTCGGGTGACCCTGTACGACGGTTCGTTCCACGCGGTCGACTCGAACGAGCTGTCGTTCAAGATGGCAGGGCGACTCGCCTTCCGGGACGCGATGAGTCGTGCCCGCCCGACGCTGCTCGAGCCGGTGATGGATGTCGAGGTCTACGCACCGAGTGATTTCGCCGGGGACCTCATGGGCGACCTCAATAGCCGGCGGGGCCGCATCGGCGGCATGGAGACCCGCGGCGTGATGACCGTCATCAAAGCCAAGGTGCCGATGTCCGAGATGCTGACGTACGAGCAGCAGCTGACGTCCTCCACCGGTGGCCGCGGAACGTACCACATGGAATACTCGCACTACGAAGAGGTCCCGAGCCACCTCGTGAGCAAGATCGTGGCGGATATCAAGGGCGAGCGAGGCGAAACGGTCGACGAGGAGGACTAGCGCCGCTCCGCCAGAGGATCAGGACTTCTTTCGAGCGGTTTTTCGACCCGCGGCCTTCTTGCGAGCGGCCGGCTTCTTGGTCGCAGACCCGGCCGCCGACGTGTCGGCATCGTCCGCGGACGCCGACTTGCCGCGGAGACGGTCAGCTGCCGCCTTGAGACGGCGACCGACTCCGGAGCGCTTCGCCTGGGCGGGCGCCTCGGCCTCGACCTGGGGCGTGGCGGTCGTCGCATGCGGGTCGAACTCGCTTCCCACCAGTTCGATCTGCGCCAGGTCCGCCCCATCCCCACGCCGATGACCGAGCCGCAGGATTCGAGTGTACCCTCCGGGTCGCTCCTGGAACCTTGGCGCGATCGTGTCGAACAGCTTCCCGACCACGGCGCGATCCTGGATGTCGCGCAGGACGAGACGTCGGGCGTTCAGCGAATTCACGTCGCCTCCGGCGGCCAGTCCGCGCTTGGCGACCGTGATGAGGCGCTCGACGAACGGTCGAAGGTCTTTCGCCTTGGGCACGGTGGTACGAATCCGCTCGTGCCGGATCAGGGCCGAGGCCTGATTTCTCAGCAGCGAGAGGCGGTGCTCCGTGACGCGTCCCAGTTTCCGATGCGCGACTCGATGACGCATGTTATCTATCCTCGTGAGGCCTCGGTCGGCCTCGTCCGGCTGACGAGTCGGGCCAGAGCCGACCGAATCCGACGAACTCGACCTAGATCTGCTCGGCCTGGGTCTCGGTCGGCACATCCAGCCGCATGCCGAGGCTCAGCCCCATGTTCGTCAGTATTTCCTTGATCTCGTTGAGCGACTTGCGGCCGAAGTTCTTGGTCTTGAGCATTTCAGCCTCGGACCGCTGGACCAGCTCACGGATGGTCTGGATATTCGCGTTCTTGAGGCAGTTGTAGGAGCGAACGGACAACTCCAGTTCCTCGACACTCTTGCCCAAGTGGTCATTGAGCACACCGGTCGCCCCCTCGGGCGCCACGTCGACCGGTTGGTCGGCGAAGTCCTCGAGATTGATGAAGATACTGAGGTGGTCCCGCAACAGCTTGGCGGCCAGCGACACGGAGTCCCTCGCCGTGATGGTGCCGTTCGTCCACACGTCGACGGTGAGCTTCTCGTAGTCCGTCGTCTGACCCAGCCGGGCCGCCTCGACGAGGTAGTTCACCTTCTTGACGGGCGAGTGGACCGAATCCACGGGAATCCAGCCAATCCCGAGATCGTCGTCGAAGTTCTTGTCGGCCGAGACGTAACCCCGGCCTCGACGGACACGCAATTCCATGTCCAGCTTGCCGCCCTCGGCCACCGTCGCCACATGCGCCTCGGGCTCGAGGATCTCAATGTCGGCGTCGGTCTCGATGTCTCGCGCCTTGACCTCACCGGGTTTGTCGACGCGAAGCACGAGCGACTTCGTGCGATCGACGTGCATCTTGATCGGGATCTGCTTCAGGTTCAGGATGATGTCCGTCGCATCCTCGACCACACCGGGGATCGGGGAGAACTCATGCTGGACCCCCTCGATGCGGACCGCCGTGACGGCCGCACCCTCGATCGACGACAGCAGGACGCGCCGCAGCGCATTCCCGATCGTCGTTGCGAAGCCGCGCTCGAATGGCTGAGCGCAGAAACGCCCGAATAGGTCGGTCAACGTCTCGCTCTCGAACTCAAGCCGCTTCGGTCGTTGGAAGCCTCTCCACAGCATCGATTCCGTCCTTTCTCTCGAACCTCGTATCTGCAGGTCTCGCGGCGGCCGTGGTTCCGGCCGGCGACGCGACAACCCTCTACTTCGAATACAGCTCGACGATCAGCTGTTCCTGAACCGGCAAGTTGATCTGCTCGCGCGTCGGCAGCGACACGACTCGTCCGGAGATCGCTGCCGGGTCGAGCTCGACCCACTCCGGGATCCCTCGCCCCTTGACCTCTTCGATCGCGTGCGCGATCGTGGCGTTCGCACGACTCGAGTCATGCACGCTGACGATGTCGCCGATTCGCACGGAGAACGACGGCACCGTGACGCGTCGACCATTGACGAGGAAGTGTCCGTGTCGCACCAATTGACGCGCCTGCGAACGAGACGTGGCGAAACCGACCCGGTACGCCACGTTGTCCAGTCGGCGCTCGAGCAGCTGGAGCAGCGTCACACCCGTGATCCCGCGCTGCCGATCCGCCATCTCGAAGTACCGCCGGAACTGATTCTCGAGCACACCGTAGATGCGCTTGACCTTCTGCTTCTCACGCAGTTGCAGGCCGTAGCCGACGAGTTTCGGCTTGCGGCGCCGCGTGACTTGCCCGGGCGGCGTGTTGCGCTTCTCGATGGCGCACTTCTCCGTATAGCAGCGCTCCCCCTTCAGGAAGAGCTTCATCGCCTCGCGGCGACACAACCGGCACACGGGACCTACGTATCTCGCCATGTTCGTCCTTCGTCAGTAACCGTTTCATTGGCCGCCCGACCTCGCGGTCGGACGGACGCTCGCATTCGTGTGGCTCAGACCCGCCGTCGTTTCGGCGGACGGCAGCCGTTGTGCGGAATCGGCGTGATGTCCTGGATCGACTTGACGTCGATCCCCAGCATCTGGAGCGCGCGGATCGCCGATTCTCGACCCGAGCCCGGCCCCTTGACGCGAACGTCGAGCGATCGCAACCCGAAGGTCTTCGCGGTATTGCCAGCGGCGACCGCCGCCTGGGTCGCGGCGAACGGCGTGCCCTTGCGCGAACCCTTGAAGCCGATACCGCCCGCGCTCGACCAGGCCACGACGTTGCCTTCGGTGTCCGAGATCGTCACGACCGTATTGTTGAACGAGGCCTGAATATGGGCGATGCCGTGATGCACGACCTTCTTCTCGCCGCGCTTCTTGAATGTCTTCTTCCGGCGTTTGCCAGCCGGCTTCTTCCCGCCCGGGGCGTCTGGCGTCAGGGCGTCGGTCACATCGGATTTGGCCATGCCTTAGCTCGTCTTCTTCTTCGCGACCGCGCCCCGACGCGGACCCTTCCGCGTGCGCGCGTTCGTCTTCGTGCGCTGTCCCCGAAGCGGCAAGTTCCGCCGATGCCGCATTCCCCGATAGCAGCCGATCTCCATGAGGCGCTTGATGTTCAGGGAGATCTCCTTCCGGAGATCGCCCTCGACCTGCCCCTGATCCTCGATGACGCGGCTGATCTTCCGCACGTCGTCCTCGGACAGATCCTGGACGCGAATGTCAGCGCTCACCTCGGCCAGCGTCAGCAGATCGGTCGCCCGCTTCCGCCCGATGCCGTAGATATACGTGAGCCCGATTCCGATCCGCTTCGACCGTGGAAGATCCACGCCTGCGATTCGTGCCATTGATTGAGTCCCTGCGTTTCGACCCGAAGGCCGGTTCTCCTAGCCCTGCCGCTGCTTGTGCTTCGGGTTCGGGCAAATCACCCGTACGACTCCGTTGCGGCGGACGACCTTGCACTTCGAGCACATCCGCCGAACCGATGCTCTGACTTTCATTCGTCGTACCTCCGTCGCGCGCCGATCATCGTCCCGCTCACCCGATCCGCCGGATGATTCGACCGCGGCCACGATCGAAGGGCGTCAAGACCACGAGCACGCGGTCGCCCTCGATCAGCCGCACGAAATTCTTTCCGAGCCCAGCCGCCGGATGCGCCACGACCCGCCGGCGCGACTCGAGTTCCACGCGATACAGTCCCTTCGGCAGCAACTCGACCACGACGCCGGCGACTTCCGACCCCGTGGTGCGATCCACTCGGCGCCTCGAGGCCTCTCACCGCTCGGCCGTCGATCCAGCCGCGACGTCGGCGCTCGTCCGCACCGTGCTGACGCCAGCTGGCACGGTCAGGATTTCCGGGCCATCCGCGGTCACGGCCACGGTGTGCTCGAAGTGCGCCGCGAGACCGCCGTCACGCGTGACCGCCGTCCAGCCGTCGGCCAGCACTTTCACCGCTGGTCCCCCGACGGTCACCATGGGCTCGATCGCCAGGACCATCCCCTCGGCCAGCCGCGGACCACGCCCGGGGGCGCCGTAGTTCGGAATCTGCGGCTCCTCGTGCAGATCGACGCCGATCCCGTGGCCGACGAACTCCCGCACCACCGCGAACCCGTGCGCCTCGACGTGCCGCTGCACGGCGTGCCCGAGATCCGATACGCGCCCACCGACTCTGGCCTGCGCGATGGCCTGGTGCAAGGACTCCGCGGTCACCCGCAGCAACTGATCGGCCCGCTCGGAGATCTGCCCGACACCGACGGTGACGGCCGCGTCGCCGTAGTACCCGTCGAGCAACACCCCGATGTCGAGCGAGACGATGTCGCCGTCCTCGAGCCGGCGCCCGGACGGAATGCCATGGACCACTTCCTCGTTGACGGAGGCACACAGCGTCGCGGGAAACCCTCGATACCCCTTGAACGCGGGTACCGCACCCGCCTCGCGCACGATGCCTTCCGCCAGTTCGTCGAGCGCCGCCGTCGTGACGCCGGGCTCGACCGTTCGTTTCAACTCGGCGAGGACACGCGCCACCAACCGACTCGCGGCCCGCATGCGCTCCAGCTCGCCGGAGGACTTGCAGATGATCACGTCGCCGAGCCCGCGTTTCGCGCGCGCGGCGAGGGCCCGAGCGCATCGATCGCCGCGTCCAGGGCCTTCGTCACGTCGGCGACCGGACCACGTCCATCAATCGCCCGAAACGTCGGCCGCACCCGATAATAATCGACCAGCGGCCGCGTGTCCCTCGCGTAGACCGCAAACCGCTCGCGAATCACGCGCTCCTCGTCGTCGGCCCGCTGCACGAGGCGCCCTCCGCACTGTGGACAGCTCGCGATTGACGGGTCGGCGGTGGGTGACGACCCGCAGTCGACGCAGATGGTTCGCGACAACAGCCGCCGCCGCAGCTCGTCCTCCTCGACCGCGACCTCCAGCACGATGAGTGGGTCACGTCCGGCCATCAACCCATCGAGTGCGGTCGCCTGCGCGACGGTGCGTGGGAACCCGTCCAGCACGAACCCCGGTTGCGCGTCCGGTCGATCGAGACGCTCACGGACGATCCCCACCATGATGTCGTCGGAGACGAGGTGGCCCGACGCCATCACCGCCTGCGCGGCACGGCCGAATTCCGACCCACGCTGCACGGCCTCCCTCAGGATGTCACCCGTCGAGACATGGGGAATGCGATGCCGAGCGGCCAATCGCGCCGCCTGCGTGCCCTTCCCGGCGCCCGGCGGGCCGAGCATGATGAGATTGAGTGCCACGTCGTTCGTCCGTTCGTCGTCAGACTCGTCGCCCCTTGATCCGCGTCTTCTTCATGAACCCGTCGTAGTGGCGCATGATGAGCTGCGATTCGACCTGCTGGACGGTATCCATGGCCACACCGACGATGATCAACAGGGACGTGCCGCCGAAGTAGAACGTGACGTTCATGCCTTCGGTGACGAACCGCGGAAGCATCGCGTCGAGCCGTTCACCAATGAACGGAATCGGCGCCACCTTGAACCCCGTGATCAGGAACTCCGGCAGAATGGCCACCATGGCGAGGTAGATCGCCCCGGCCAGTGTGATCCGCGTCAAGATCGTGTCGATGTACTCGGCCGTTCGCTTGCCGGGCCGAATGCCAGGCACGAACCCGCCGTACTTCCGCATGTTCTCCGCCACGTCGTCTGGATTGAAGATGATCGCCGTGTAGAAATAGGCGAAGAAGATGATGCCGCTGACGTACAGCAGATTGTAGAGTGGCATCCCGTAGCTGATCTGGTCGACCAGCGCCTGGCCCCAGCTCTCCGGGGGCAGCACGGCCGAAATCGTGGCCGGGAATGCCAGGATCGACGAGGCGAAGATCACCGGGATGACGCCGCCCGTGTTCACCTTGAGCGGGATGTGCGTGCTCGACCCGCCGTACATGCGCCGGCCCACGACCCGTTTGGCGTATTGGACCATGACCCGCCGATGCCCCCGCTCGATGAAGACGATGGCCCCGATGACGACCACCATCAGCACCAGGAGGAACACCAACCGAATCAATCCCATCTGGCCGGTCCGCAACTGGTCGAGCGTCGTGATGACCGCGCCCGGCAGACCCACGACGATGCCGGCGAAGATGATCAGCGACATCCCGTTGCCGATGCCCCGTTCGGTGATCTGCTCGCCCAGCCACATGATGAAGATCGTGCCCGTGGTCAGCGTCAGCACGGTCATCAGCCGAAACGACCAGCCGGGCTCGTACACCAGCGGGAGGCCGCCCGCGATCGCCGTTTGCCGCTCGAGAAATATCGAGATACCGAGCGACTGCACCACGCTGAGCAGAATCGTGCCGTACCGGGTGTACTGCGTGATCTTCCGTCGGCCGAGTTCGCCCTCCTTGGACAGCCGCTCCAGATACGGCCACACCACGGTGAGCAACTGGAGAATGATCGACGCGCTGATATACGGCATGATACCCAGCGCGAAGATCGTCACCTGCGACAGGTTGCCTCCCGAGAACATGTCGTAGAGACCGAACATCGTGTTCCGGGCCTGCTCGGCCAGAATCGCCAGCGCCGCGGTGTTCACTCCAGGCGTGGGAATATGGCTCCCGATCCGGTACACGCCAAGCAACCCCAGCGTGAACAGGGCGCGGGTGCGCAGGTCTGGAATCGCGACGAGGTTCTTCAGGCTCTCGATCATGCCGTTGCTCTAGGCCCCAGGGGATGTCGCCACCTTCGCTGGTGCCGCCGCGACGACCAGCGGTTCCGCCCGACCGCCAGCAGCCGCCAGGCGTTCGACGGCCGTGCCACTGAACTTGTGCGCCTGCACCGTGAGGGCCTTGTCGATCGCCCCCCGGCCCAGCACCTTGATGAGCGCGGTTCGGCTCCGCACGAGACCGATCGCCCGCAGCGTGTCCGGCGTCACCGTTGCCCCCGCGTCGAACGTCTTGGCCAGCGTATCCAGGTTCACGACGGCGTACTCCACGCGGAACGGATTATGGAACCCGCGTTTCGGTACGCGGCGATGGAGCGGCATCTGGCCACCCTCGAACCCCCGCTTGTGGCGAAAGCCGGATCGCGACTTGGCACCCTTGTGCCCGCGCCCCGCGGTCTTGCCGTTCCCCGATCCCTGGCCGCGGCCGACCCGTTTCTTCGGCTTCTTGGCCCCCACCGGGCGCTGGAGATTGCTCAGATCCATGGCTTCAATCCTTCGCCGCCGTCGGCGTTCCCGCGTCGTCCACGGTCACGAGGTGCCGCACCTTGTGCAGCATCCCTCGAATCGACGGAATGTCCTGGAGGTCCACCGAGTGTCCGATCCGTCGCAGGCCCAGGCCGCGCACGACCTCGGCTTGCGATCGATTGAAGCCGATCGTGCTCCGGATCTGCGTCACGCGCACCATCGCGGTCCGGGCGGTCGATTTCGTCGCCATCGTGGTCCGTCCGTTTCTCACGCCGAGGGAGCCATCAGCTCCGCGATGTCCTTGCCACGGAGCCGGCTGACCGTGACCGGGTCCTTCAACTCCATCAGGCCCATGACCGTCGCGCGCACGACGTTGTGCGGGTTGTCGGTGCCGAGCGACTTGGTCAGGATGTTCTGGATGCCGGCCGATTCGACCACGGCGCGCACCGCGCCGCCCGCAATGATGCCGGTGCCATCCGGTGCCGGCTTGAGCAGCACCCGCCCGGCCCCAAACCGCCCGACGATCGTGTGCGGGATGGTGGTGCCCTGGAGCGGCACGCGCACGAGCGCTTTCTTGGCGGTCTCGATCCCCTTCTTGATGGCCGACGGTACTTCCTTCGCCTTGCCGACGCCGAACCCGACGTGGCCCTGACCGTCGCCCACGACCACCAGCGCGCTGAAGCTCAGGTTCTTGCCACCCTTGACGACTTTCGTGACTCGATTGATCGACACCACGGTGTCCTTCAACTCGAGCTGCGAGGCGTCGATCTTTTCCCGTGTATCAAACATGATCCTGCTCCGACTCAGAACGTCAGCCCTGCCTCGCGGGCGGCCTCGGCCACGGCGCGCACACGCCCGTGATAGAGGAAGCCACCTCGATCGAACACGGCGGTCGTGATGCCCTTGGCCTGGAGGCGTTCCGCGATCACCTTCCCGACGGCCGTGGCGCCCTGGCGGTTCGCGCCACGCGCGCCGTTCGTGAAGCCAGCCTTGACGGCGGCTTCGAGGCTCGATGCCGCCGCAACCGTCTGGCCCGCGACATCATCGATGGCCTGCACATAGATATTGGTCGAACTCCGGAACACGGCCAGTCGTGGCCGATCGGCGGTACCCGTCAACCGCTTGCGCGAGCGCAAGTGAATCCGGTGGCGGCGATCGTTCGTAGTCTTGATCCTCATGGTTCCCAGCTCTCCCAGGCCCTCACGTGACCTCGGGCAGCGCCTACGCGCCGGTCTTGCCCACCTTCTTCTTCAGCACTTCACCGGTGTACCGGATGCCCTTCTGCTTGTACGGATCCGGCTTGCGGAGCGACCGGATGTTCGCGGCCACCTGGCCCACGAGCTGTCGATCGATTCCCGTGACCACGATGTGCGTCTGCTTCTCGATGGCGATCTCGATGCCCGCGGGAATCTCGAAGACGACCGGATGCGAGTATCCCAGCGCGAACACCACCTGGCGGTTCTTGACTTCCGAGCGGTAGCCGATGCCGACGATATCGAGCTCTCTCGTGAAGCCCTGGCTCACGCCGCGCACGGCATTGGCGGCTA
>Ga0326597_10013062_pt1 | contig 10924 bp, 5 predicted proteins | sample RVTome_12_FD_203789 | JGI IMG/M metagenome (GOLD analysis project Ga0326597, IMG submission 203789) | Soil microbial communities from uranium-contaminated site in the Upper Colorado River Basin, Wyoming, United States - RVT100D185 | ecosystem: Environmental > Terrestrial > Soil > Contaminated >... | reverse complement strand
CGTCTTTCGTCGATCGCGGCTCTGGCGCTGAATCGTCAGATACGCCTCCTCTTCGGTGATACCCAACTCGCGCTGCAAGATTCCTTTGGCGCGGTCGATCACCTTGCGGGTCTGCAGGCGATCGGACAGCTCGGTGTTCTCGACCTCGAGTCTCGCCATCTCGATCTCGGCCCCTACGAGAAATCCGATCGTCGAAATGAGCTGAATCTCCCGAAGGCTGTGTTCGTGCGGCTGGAGATGCTGGACATTGATCACCGCCACGAGCTTTCCCCGGCTCAGCACCGGCACCGACAAGAAGGCTTCGAAGCGATCCTCCGGCAATTCGTTGAAGACGCGGAATCGGGCGTCCTCGAACGCATGGTGCGGCACTGCCACTGGCGAGCGATGCTTCGCGACCCATCCGGTGATGCCCTGCCCCAGTGGAATCTTCAACCGATCGACGACGTCGGCATGGGGGTTCTTGGAGGCGCGAAGGACGAGCTCGTCGTGCTGATTGAGCACGTAGATGAAACACGAATCACACTGCACGAGGCTCGAGACGAAGCTGACCACCCGTGACAGCACCATGTGGAAGGGATCGGCCGCCGCCATGCGGCTGCCGATCTCGTGCAGAAAATCGACCTCTGGTGAGCTGGCCGCCGAAGGTTCGATCTTCATAGCTGCATGTCCCCAGAGCAGAAACCTGACGATGTACCGCGCACGTAGGCCCACATTCGGCGCCCTACGCCCATAGATCACCTGAGTTGAGGCCCTTCGGGTCCTGTCGCCGGGTCTCCCCACCCGCCCGCCGGAGCTCCTCAACTCAAGTGAGCGACGGGCTAGGTCTCTCCGCGCGCAGCCGGACGGCCAGCATCACTGGTAGCAATACTCCAGCCAACCGGCCCGTTGTGCGCGCGACCGCATCCGCACGTCAATGTGTCGCTCGTCGTGGAGCGCAGAATTCGTCGAGATGATCCCGCGCACGGGCAGCGCGCGGACCGTGCGGCCGTTCTCGCGAGATCAGGAACGGCGGTGCACGGCGAAGAAAGGCTGATGGGCGCGTCGCGACGCCAGCAGCATGGCAGGCGTCACGACCAGGACGTTACACGGTTTGACCCGATGGGCCAGGTTTTCAAATGGGACAATTACGTCGATGATATCTTCGTAAGATACATTTATGAATAATCGAGAGGCCGTTGGCTTCACCGAAACCATCCAACCCAAGCGTTTGCTCACGTACGCGCCATCAGGCGATCGATCGAACAGACGAAATTGTTTGTAAGATCTCGTTTTCTACATGTTTGTCAATCCCGACAGCCAGCAACAGGCCGCGAAACAACGCCTGTAAACCGCCACATACACATGAGTTACTGGATTATGCCGAGCGTCGCCGAGGCGCCCGTCGACCACCCTTGGCCGCAGCGGTTGGTGTGGATCGAGTTCTTGAACACTCCCTGGGATTTTGCTCAGCCCTGTGGCGAACGAGGCGACGAGTCGGTGTGCCGCCGGGGAGCCCCGGGACCCCTAGCAAGACCGCTCCACCGGCCGGGGAGCGGAGCCAGACTAAGATTGCCTATCATCCGGACCGAGATTTGCCAGACCCCAACTCATGAAGCGAATAGGAATTCTCACGGCCGGCGGTGACACCCCCGCACTGAACGCCACGATTCACGGCGCCGTCGTTCGCGCGAACCAGCTTCGGATCGAGGTCATCGGCCTGATCAAGGGCTTCAACAGCCTTTTCAACCCGACTGTTCCACATCTCCTGCTCAACCCGCTCTTCCAGGCGATCCCGGAGATCGACCCGACGATGGGCGGCACGCTCATCGGGTCGTCTCGGGACTACGTGGATCCGAACAACAGGGAGGATCTCGACGCCGTGATCTCGCGCCTGGACCGGCTGGGCATCGAGGGCCTGATCTGCGTCGGCGGTGACGGCACGTTGAACGGCCTGCTACCCCTGGCAGAGCGCCTGCCAACGGTGCTGGCGCCCAAGACCATCGACAACGACCTCGGCCTGAACTACCCGAGCGAACCCGACGAGTGGATACGCACCGACGATCCGGCGGCGCGAGGTGGCGTCCGCTACCGACGCATGAACTCGCAGGCGGTGTTCGACCTCGAGCAGGTGGTCAACTACGTCACGCCAGGCTACGCCACCGCGGTCTTCGTGTCCGCGAGCGGCGTCGAGCGTCTGCGCACGACGGCCGAGAGCCATCGGCGCATCGCGATCGTCGAGGTCATGGGACGCCATTCCGGCTACATCGCACTCGGATCCACTTATGGACGTCCGGACATCGTGCTCGTGCCAGAAGTGCGCCTGGATCTCGACCGCCTCGTCGAACGCGTGCGACAGATCTACGACTTGCAGAAGAACGTCGTCATCGTCTGCGGCGAAGGCATCGTCGACGAACACGGTGACGAACTGGGAGCCGAGTCAAAGACGGTTGATCCCGCCGGCAACATCGCGCTGAGCGGCGCCGCGGACGCCTTGCGCGTCGCCCTGATCCAGGCGCTCGGCGACGGTTACTTTCAGAAGTACCGCCGCGGCGAGTCGGCCCGGGAGGCCATCTTCACCAGAAAGGTCGGCCACACGCAGCGCGGCGGCCGACCGATTCTGTTCGACCGTTTCTATGCCGCGCAGCTCGGGTCCAAGGCCGTCGAACTGCTCGCCGAAGGACGTAACAACGCTGTCGCCGTGCTCCAGCACAGCACGTCGGAGGGCTTCCACGTCGAAGGGTACGACGCCAACCGCTTTCGCGACCGCTGGGGATTGATACACGCGCGACAGATGCACCCGGCGCTGTACGACTCGGCGCTCATGAAGCCTTCCCGCACGGGAATCGACTACCTCCTGCCGATCTTCACGAACGCGATCGGCGAAGACGACATGGAGCACACCCGTCAAACACTCTTCGCGGCGGGAAACCTCACAGAGCCGTATCACTCGATCAATACCGACATCAACAAGCGCATTCGCTACCTCCGGGAAGAGGCGTAACTCGCCGAGACTCCCACCCTGGACGTATGAGGGCCGCATGCAGGAAAAGACGATCAGCATCATTCTGGCGGGGGGCGTCGGCTCGCGCCTCCTTCCATTGACGGCCGAACGGGCGAAGCCGGCCGTACCCTTCGGTGGACGCTACCGCATCATCGACTTCACGCTCAGCAACTGCCTGCTGTCAGGGCTTCGTCGCGTGCTGGTGCTGACGCAGTACAAGTCGCAATCGCTGCATGAGCACCTGCGTGATGGGTGGTCCATCTACAACTCGGAAATCGGGGAGTACATTACGCCGGTACCTCCGCAGATGCGCACCGGCCAATCGTGGTACACCGGCACCGCGGACGCCATCTACCAGAACATCAACCTACTGGAAGACAGCCGCGCGGAGTACGTCCTCGTGCTCTCGGGCGACCACATCTACCGCATGGACTACGCGGCGATGTTGCAGCGCCACCGTGAGTCCGGTGTGGATGTGACCGTTGCCTGTCAGACGGTGGAGCTCTCGCAGGCGAGCGCCTTCGGGTTGATCACGGTAGATGCACGAGACCGGGTGCTGTTCTTCGATGAAAAGCCAGCGCAGCCCCAGGGCCTTCCCGACGATCCTGGACACGCCCTGGCGTCGATGGGCGTGTACGTTTTCTCCAGAAGGCTCCTCACCGACCTTCTCGAGCAGGACCACCACGCCGATTCCAGACACGACTTCGGCAAGGATATTCTTCCCGCCATCGTGGGTACGCACCGCGTGAGCGCGTATCGTTTCGGCGGACCGGGCGGACGGGTCACGGTCGACCGATACTGGCGGGATGTGGGAACGATCGATGCGTACTACGAGGCAAACATGGATCTGCTTCGACCGGTTCCGCCGATCGATCTGTATCAAGGCGACTGGCCGATCCGGACCTACGAGGGTCAGCACCCTCCGGCTCGCAGCGTGCCTGGTCGGTCTGGGCGCGAAGCGGAAATTGTCAACTGTATGCTCGCGTCAGGCACATTGATCATCGGCGGCACGGTGCGACACACGATCCTCTTCCCGAGCGTTCGCGTCGAAGAGGGCGCCACGATCGAGAGCTCGGTCTTGTTCCAGGACGTCACGATCGGGGAGGGCGCCGAGCTGCAGCGCTGCATTGTCGAGAAGGGCGTGGAGATTCCTGCGGGCGAGAAGATCGGCTTCGATCGCGCCCGCGATGCAGAGCGTTTCACGGTGTCCGAACACGGCATCGTCGTCGTCACACGAGGCGAGGGCCTGACCGCGGGTGCCGGACTCCGATAGCCGTATCACCAGGTATCGTTGATCCATGCCGCTCGATCCGCACAGACCGCTTCGCGACGACGTGCGGCTGCTTGGCGACCTGCTGGGGGAGACACTGCGAGCGCGCGCAGGCGAGAAGATCTTCGAAACGGTCGAACGGGTGCGTGCGCTCGCCAAGCGTGCCCGCGCCGGCGATGACACCGAGTTCCTGACTCTGGCCGCCGAGCTGTCTCGTCTGTCGCTCGACGACGCACTGCCGGTCGCACGCGCCTTCACACACTTCCTCCACCTCGCCAACATCGCCGAGCAACACCACCGGATCCGTCGGCGCCGGGCGTATCAGCGTGACCCGCTCGCACGGCCGCAGCGGGCCTCGTGCCGGGATGGTTTCGAGCGTCTGCTGGCAGGCGGTATCAGTCCGGAGCGGCTCTACGAGGCCGTTTGCGGGTTGCGCATCGAGCTGGTGTTGACCGCCCATCCGACCGAGGTCGCGCGCCGCCGGCTCGTCCAGAAGCACAACCGGATCGCCGCGGCGCTCGCCGCACGCGATAGACCAGACCTGACGCCGGCCGAGCAGGAGGACCAGGTGACGGCGATCCAGCGCGAGATCGCGACGGCATGGGAGACCGGCGACGTCCGCCAGCAACGGCCGACGCCGATCGACGAGGTTCGGAGCGGTCTCATCGTCTTCGAGCAGAGCCTCTGGGACGCGCTGCCAGGGTACGTGCGCAGCCTCGACCGCGCGCTACGAGCGTGCACGGGACGCGGCCTGCCGGTGCACGCCGCCCCGATTCGTTTCGGCTCATGGATCGGCGGTGATCGCGACGGCAATCCGAACGTGACGCCCCAGGTGACCCGTCGCGCGTGCCTCCTGTCGCGACGGGCCGCGGCGGGCCTGTACCTGCGGGAACTCGACGCGTTGCGCGACGAGTTGTCCCTTGAATCCGGAACGCCGGAACTGCGCGCCGTTGTCGGTGAGGGTCGAGAGCCCTACCGCGTGCTGTTGCGAACCGTGCGCGCGCGGATGCTCGCGACACGGAGGTGGGCCGACGCGTCGCTGCGGTCCGACCACGATGTGACGCCCGATGCCGAGGTCTACCTGGACGGGACCGAGTTCACCGCGGCGCTTGGCCTGTGTCACCGGTCACTCGAAGAGACGGGACAGGCGCTCATCGCCGCGGGGCGGCTGACCGACCTGCTCAGGCGCGCGGCCGCCTTCGGCCTCACACTGGCGCCTCTCGACATCCGGCAGGACGCCGCCAGGCACACCGACGCGCTCGCCACGATCACGTCTGCACTCGGGCTAGGGTCCTACGCAGACTGGGATGAGCCGACCCGCGTCGCGTTCCTCGTGCGTGAGCTGACCGGCCGGCGCCCCCTCATCCCTGACGATCTGGACACCACGCCAGGCGTGGAGGACGTGCTCGACACCTTCAGGGTGATCGCTCGCACCCCTCATGGCTCGCTTGGCACGTATGTCATCACGATGACGCAAAGCGCCTCGGATGTGCTGGCGGTAGAGCTGCTGCAGAAAGAGGCGCGAGTGGTGCCGGCCCTTCCCGTTGTCCCGCTCTTCGAGACGTCGCGCGACCTGCAAAACGCCGGCACGGTCCTTGGCGAACTCTTTGGACACGCGTGGTACCGCGAACGAACACGGGGCCGCCAGGTGGTGATGCTCGGCTACTCCGACTCGGCCAAGGACGTCGGCCGCCTGACCGCGGGTTGGGAGCTGTACAAGGCGCAAGAGGAAATCGTCGCGGCGGGCCGCCGTCATGGAATGTCCGTGACGCTCTTTCACGGACGTGGCGGCAGCGTGGGCCGAGGCGGAGGACCCACGCATCTGGCGATTCAGTCGCAACCGCCGGGATCGATCGACGGCACGCTTCGGGTGACCGAGCAGGGAGAGATGCTACAGGCCCTCTTCGGCCTTCCCGACATCGCGGTGCGGACGATGGAAGTGTACACGACCGGAACGCTCGAGGCCTGGCTCGCGCCGGTTCGGACGCCGTCTCGCGAATGGCGCGACTGCATGGAACAGCTGGCACGAGACGCGCGTGAGACTTATCGGAGGGTCGTGTATGCCGACCCGCGATTCATCGACTACTTCCAAGTCTCAACACCCCAGGCCGAGATCGGAGGGCTCAACATCGGCAGCCGACCAGCCCGGCGCGGGAGTGGCACCGGCGTCACGGACCTGCGCGCGATTCCGTGGCAATTCGCGTGGACCCAGACACGGCTGATGCTCGGCGCGTGGTTGGGGGTTGAGGACGCGCTGGAACTGGCCGTCGCCCGTGGCGAGCGCGACCGGCTGATCGAGATGTATCGCGAGTGGCCCCATTTCCAGTCTGGGATCGGATTGACTGAGATGGTGCTGGCCAAGGCTGACGGCCGCATCGCCGCCGAATACGACCGTCGACTGGTCCCCGAGGACCTACAGCCGGTCGGCGCGGAACTGCGCGCGCGTCTGGCGCGCGCGATCAGGGGCGTACTCGACGTCACCGGTCACGATGAGTTGCTTCAGTCGAACCCGGTCATCCGCCGCTCGATCGACGTGCGCAATCCCTACGTTGATCCACTCAATCTCGTGCAGGTGGAACTGCTACGCAGGGTCCGGCAGCAACCGGATCCCCTGGCGCACACCGCGCTCAGGGTGACCGTGAACGGCATCGCCGCCGGTCTGCGGAACACCGGGTAGGGCCGTCCGTCGGTGAGCATGCCTGGCTGCTCCCTGGAATCGCGCCATGGTCTCACGTCGGACTTCGCCCGCTCGACCGAACAACTCGCCGAACGCTTCCGGGTCGGCGAGCCTGCGTCCCATCGGCATGGAACTCCGTGGGCGTCTAGGCGCGTCTCCTCGTCGCTCGTTCATTGAGAACCAAGACTCGCGATCAGCCTTTCATGCGAGCACCAGCGACCTTCCTGGCCGGACGCACTGCGGGCGGCGGGGCTTCCTGCAACTCCTGCTCGGCTCTCAGCCAGTGATGGACCTCGCTGCCCCCGCCTTCCTGGAGGAAGAGTTCGTAGGCACGGACCGCAATCTGTTCGTGCGAGACCTCTCGTGCCCGGGCCGACTTGGCGCGGACAGGCTTGGCCACCAGCCGTGGGCCGACCCGTGCGCCCGTGTCAGTGTTCCTTGTTCGTGGCATTACACACCTTTTTCACAATGGCGGCGTGCGGTCGTGCACACCGCGGGACGCTCTGTCGCATCAGCAAGATCAGGGCCATCGCGCGGTACGTGCAGAGTCGATCCTGCCCCACTGTCACGCTGCCCACGGGTACGCGCGAGATAGCCTGTGGCGGCGGCACAATCCTCGCAGCGCCTTCCGCCAGGCGCGACAGAAGGTGTAGGAAGCGCCCAGGACCGAGCCCTCAGCGTCACACTGTTCTGACATGTATGTCTGGTTATTTCGCGCAGTCATTCACTTATGTAGCTCCGGTGGGCGCACCCTTTCTTCTATGATGCATTGGACCTGACGTGACCCACCGGGAGGCCGCATGTTCCACACGAGCGACGTTCGCGACACCAGTTTCTCCCTCACGCTCGAAGAGCTGGGTCAACTTGCCACTGCCGGCACCCGACCCGCCGACACGCTGATGAACGTGGTGGCGCTCATCGCCAGCCGCTTCGAGGCGGACGTGTGCTCCGCCTACCTGCTCGAGCCCGACCGCGCCAATCTCGTGCTGGCAGCGACCGTGGGGCTCAGGCCAGCGTGCATCGGGAGACTCCGCCTGGCGCTACACGAGGGACTCGTGGGTCTCGTCGCCGAGCAGGTGCGGCCGGTTGCTGTCGAGCAGGTGCATGCGCACCCCCGTCACAAGTACTTCCGCGAAGCTGGGGAAGAGGCGTTCCAGTCGCTGCTCGGCGTCCCGGTCATCGAGGGCGGCGTACTCCAGGGTGCGCTCGTGATTCAGACGGCGGAGGCCCGCATCTTTTCCGAAGAGGAGATCGAGGCGCTGACAGCAGCCGCGGCGCAGGTGGCGCCCATCATCACCGAGGCGCGCAGCCTCGACCAGTTCATCGAGCCCAGCCAGGAAAAGCTCTGGGCGCTGGCGAGGAATGTGTGGTGGAGCTGGGACGTAGATTCGGCGACGCTCTTCCAGGACCTCTCCCCGGCACGCTGGCGGGATCTCAAGCACAATCCGATCTCGTTGCTGGCGGAGACACCGCTCGCCACGCTCCATCAGCGGGCCGTTGATCTCGCGCTGCACAGCCGGATCAATTATGCGCACCGCCGACAGCGCGAGTATCTCGCGGCCGACGCCACGTGGGGCACCACGCACGCCGGCGTCCTGCGCCCGCGCCCGGTGGCCTATTTCTCTGCCGAATTCGGCCTGCACGAATCGTTTCCCATCTACTCGGGCGGCCTCGGTATCCTTGCCGGCGACCACATCAAGAGCGCATCCGACCTGGACATACCGCTCGTGGGCGTTGGCCTGTTCTACGGGCAGGGCTATTTCCGCCAGCGGCTCGACCTCAGCGGCTGGCAACAGGAGGAGTACCTCGAAACCGACACGAGCCAGCTCCCGATGGAACCGGCCATCGGCCGCAGCGGCGAGCTCATCACGGTCCAGATCGAGACCCGCGGCTCGGCCATCAAAGCCAAGGTCTGGCGGGCCCGCGTCGGCCGGTGTGACCTCCTGCTGCTCGACTCGAACGTCGAGGGCAACTCACCCGAGGATCGCGAGCTGACCTCGCGGCTGTATGGCGGCGATGGACGCGTGCGCATCCGCCAGGAACTGCTGCTCGGCGTTGGCGGCTTTCGCGCGCTCCGGGCGATGGGTATCACCCCAGGCGTCCTGCACCTCAACGAAGGTCACAGCGTCTTTGCGGTCCTCGAGGCCATTCGGTCGCGAATGCGGGAAGAAGGCCTCGTCTTCGAGCATGCGCTGCCGCGCGTGTCACGGGAAGTGATCTTCACGACCCACACGCCAGTGCCCGCGGGGCACGACCGCTTTCCCGCCGATCTGATCGAGGAACACCTTGGGCCCCTGCGCGAGGTGCTCGGGTTGCCCGTTCATGACTTCATGGCCCTCGGCCGAGAGAATCCCAGCCACGAGCACGAAGGCTTCTGCATGACGGTGCTCGGGCTCAAGCTCTCGCGCCGCGCCAACGCCGTGTCGGCGCTGCACGGGGAGGTCTCGCGCGCGATGTGGACGGGTCTCTACGCCGGCCGCACCGAAGATGCCGTACCCATTGGACACATCACCAATGGCGTGCACGTGCCCACCTGGCTCGCACCGCAAATGTCGCGTCTCTACGATCGTCACCTCGGTGTCGGGTGGCGGGAGCGCAGCGGTGAGGCGCCGGTATGGGAAGGCATCGAGAACGTGGACGATGCCGAACTGTGGGAGACGCATCTGACATTGAAGGCCCGCCTGATCGACTTCGTCAGGAGACGCGCCGTGGCGCAGGCGGAGCGTCGGACAGAACCAAAGGAGACGCTCGCGCGTCTGGGTCGCATCATGAGTCCCGACGCGCTCACCATCGGATTCGCGCGACGGTTCGCGACATACAAGCGCGCCAACCTGCTGCTCGCCGACATCGAGCGCCTGGCGCTGATGGTCAACGACCCCAAGCGTCCTGTGCAGTTCGTCTTCGCCGGCAAGGCGCACCCGAAGGACGACCCTGGCAAGCGCGTACTGCAAGAGATCGCGTGCATGATGCGAGACTCGAAATTCTCGGGCAAGTTCGTCTTCGTCGAAGACTACGACATGGACGTCGCGCGTGTCCTCGTGCAGGGAGTGGACGTCTGGCTCAACAACCCGAGGCGACCCCTCGAGGCCTCGGGCACCAGCGGACAGAAAGTCGTGCTCAACGGCGGTCTCAACCTGTCGGTGCTGGACGGCTGGTGGGCGGAGGCCTTCGACGGGCTCAATGGATTTGCGATCGGCACGGGCCGCACACACACCGACATGAACGTCCACGACGAGCGCGACGGCGACGATCTTTATCGGGCGCTGCGCGACGAGGTCATCCCGCTCTTCTACCAGCGTGACGCGGATGGACTACCCCGGGGATGGATCAAGCGGATGAAACGCACGATCAGGACGCTCGGGTGGCGGTTCAACGCCAACCGGATGGTGATGGACTACACGTTGCGACTGTACGTGCCGGCTGCCGGGGGCCTGTCGAGCGACACACGGATGGCGTGAGCGGCGCGCGGGGAATCAGGCCGTGAGCATGACGCAGCGGCTCCCACCTGGTGCGCCGCCGGCGGGCGACGCCTCGCCCAATTCCTGGACCGATCCACATTCGAGAGCCGCCTGCCTCAAGAGGCAGATCCCTCCGGTTTCGCCGTACTCGCCACAGAGGATCAGCGCCTTGCCCCCGCGTGTGATGCGCGTGATGTGAGCGCCGAGCACCCGGCACGGCCCGCGGTACGCCGACTCGGACCGGCCCACTGGCGTGAGGATGGCACTGCTGGTCGTTGACGGCGGTTTCATCAATGAGGTCTCCCCGGGAAGTCTTGCCGATCGAGCGTTGAACGTTTCGCGTCGGTGCAAGAGGCAGTCCAGCAACCACACTTGGGCGGTTTTGACGGACTTTTCGGCAATCGCTCGCGCGCCGAGATGAATCGCCGGTGGCGGAGCTGGCCAACCGCGACATTTTTGAATCCTGCATCGCCTCTCGCGACATAAACGAACTCCCGAGACACGCTCGCCGCCCCATTCGTGGTGCGTTGCCAGAATCA
>Ga0326597_10013061_pt1 | contig 10924 bp, 10 predicted proteins | sample RVTome_12_FD_203789 | JGI IMG/M metagenome (GOLD analysis project Ga0326597, IMG submission 203789) | Soil microbial communities from uranium-contaminated site in the Upper Colorado River Basin, Wyoming, United States - RVT100D185 | ecosystem: Environmental > Terrestrial > Soil > Contaminated >... | reverse complement strand
AACGACGGGCATAGCGCCGGCAGCGTTGCCGGCTGGAAAAGGATGACTCGGTTCGCAATCGAGTTGTCCATGCCACTTCGCTTCGGGAACGATGCCGACAGAATATCCGCGCCATCAGAATCTCGCCGACGACCTCGCGGCATTTTCCGCGAGCGCGCCGGCGCTGAAACCAGGCCGCTGAGAGCCGTCAGGAGATAAGTCGCCGCCAAAGTGGGCCAAGCGCTTCAAGGCGCAAGGCGTTGATGGCCTGCGCGACCGCGCCTCATGACCCCGGCAGCGCCTTCCTGATCGCCAGGAAATCGCGCCAGGCGATCCGCTTCTGCAACGGGCTGCGCAGCAGGAATGCCGGGTGGAACGTGGCGATGGCGCGAATCTCGCGCGCGCTCCGGTAAGCGAACCAGCGCCCGCGAATGCGCGTGATGCCTTCGCGCACGCCAAGCAGCGCCTGCGCCGACGGGCCGCCGAGGCAGACCAGCAAGTCGGGATCGGCCAGTTCGATCTGCCGCCGGATGAACGGCAGGCAGATCTGCGTTTCCTGCGGGGTCGGCGTGCGATTGCCGGGCGGACGCCACGGTACGACGTTGGCGATGTAGACCGAGGTGCGGTCGAGCCCGATCGCCGCCAGCATACGGTCGAGCAGTTGCCCCGAACGGCCGACGAACGGCAGCCCCTGGAGGTCCTCGTCGCGTCCCGGCGCTTCGCCGACCAGCATGACGCGCCCGGCCGGATTGCCGTCGGCGAACACCAGCCGCGAGGCGGTCGCCTTCAGGGCGCAGCCGTCGAACCGGTCGAGGATGGCGCGCAAGTCGTCCAGGGTTGCGGCGGTCACCGCGGCCTCGCGTGCCGCCATGGCTGCGGCATCGGGGGCAAGAGGAACTTGGAGCTGAGAATTTTCCGTTCCCCTCGCTGCGAACGCGGTCCGTTCCCTCTCCGCTTGCTCCGCTCTGTTCCCTCCCCCCTTGTGGGGGAGGGTTAGGGAGGCGGGTGGAGGCCGGCGCGGAATCTCGACGTCACCCCCCTCCCGACTATCGTCGGCAAGCCGACGATGGTCGACCTGCTCAACACCCGTTAGGGGGGAGGTGACCCGTGGCGGCGCAGTACCCACATCGGCAAACCGATCCACCGGCGCCTCGCCGATAACCGCATCCGCCCCCGCCTCGGCATAGAAGGCGAGCAGGTCGCGCGCGGCTTTGTGCGGATCGGTGGTCATGGGGCGCCAATACGCGACAATCGTAGCATATCGGTGGCGGCCTCGCCGATTGCCGCCTGCCGGCAAACGTGGAAAGATTCAAAATTGATGCCGCGCGGATTCGCGCCGCACCGATTGCCCCGGAGCCGCCATGGCCGACCCCGACCTGCCCGCCCGCGAATCCATGGCGTTCGACGTCGTCATCGTCGGCGCCGGGCCGGCGGGCCTGTCCGCCGCCATCCGTCTCAAGCAAATTCAGCCCGACCTCGCCGTCGTCGTGGTCGAGAAGGGCTCGGAGGTCGGCGCGCATATCCTCTCAGGCGCGGTCATCGATCCGATCGGCCTCGATCGGCTGCTGCCGGACTGGCGCGGCGAGGAGACGCCGATCGTGACGCAAGTCACGGACGACCGGTTCTACTATCTCGGCGCGTCCGGGAGCCTGCGGCTGCCGAACCTGCTGATGCCGCCGCTGCTGAACAACCATGGCTGCTTCATCGTCTCGCTCGGCGAGGTCTGCCGCTGGCTCGCCGGCAAGGCGGAGGGGCTCGGCGTCGAGATCTACCCCGGCTTCGCCGCCGCCGAACTGCTCACCGGCGAGAACGGCGAGGTGGCCGGCATCGCCACCGGCGACATGGGCGTGCGCAAGAACGGCGAGCCGGGCCCGAACTTCACCCGCGGCATGGAATTGCGCGGCAAGTACACGCTGCTCGCGGAAGGTGCGCGCGGCAGTCTCAGCAAGCAGGCAATCGCCCGCTACAAGCTCGCCGCCGACTGCGACGTCCCGAAATTCGGCATCGGGCTGAAGGAACTGTGGCAGGTCGCGCCGGAGAAGCACCGGCCCGGGCTGGTGCAGCACTCGTTCGGCTGGCCGCTCGACAACCGCACCGGCGGCGGCTCGTTCCTGTATCACTTCGGCGATAATCTGGTGTCGGTCGGCTTTGTCGTACACCTCAATTACCAAAATCCGTATCTGTCGCCGTTCGAGGAGTTGCAGCGCTTCAAGACCCATCCGCTTGTGCGCGCCACATTCGAGGGCGGCAAGCGCCTGTCCTACGGCGCGCGCGCCATCACCGAGGGCGGCTGGCAATCGGTGCCGAACGTCAGCTTCCCGGGCGGCGCGCTGGTCGGCTGCGCCGCCGGCTTCCTCAACGTGCCGCGCATCAAAGGTAGCCACAACGCCATGCTGTCCGGGATGCTGGCGGCCGAGCATGTTGCGGCGGCGCTCGCCGCCGGGCGCGCCAACGACACGCCCGCGGAATACGAGGCCGCCTGGCGGTCATCCGACTTGGGCCGCGACCTGTGGAAGGTGCGCAACGCCAAGCCGATGTGGTCGCGGTTCGGCACCTTCGCCGGCATCGGGCTTGCCGGACTTGACATGTGGACCAACACGCTAGGGTTTTCGCTGTTCGGCACGCTCAAGCACGGCAAGGCGGATCACGCGACGCTGAAGCCCGCATCGCAGTGCGCACCGATCGCCTACCCGAAGCCGGACGGCGTGCTGACCTTCGACAAGCTCTCCTCGGTGTTTCTCTCCAACACCAATCACGAAGAGGACCAGCCGGTGCACCTGCGCGTCGCCGACATGGCGGTGCAGCAGCGTTTCGAGCACGACATCTACGCCGGCCCCTCGCAGCGCTATTGCCCGGCCGGCGTCTACGAGTGGGTCGAGGAAGGGGGTGAGCACCGCTTCGTAATCAACGCGCAGAACTGCGTGCACTGCAAGACCTGCGACATCAAGGACCCGAACCGGAACATCACCTGGGTGCCGCCGGAAGGCGGCGGCGGGCCGAATTATCCGAATATGTGAGCAGCGATGGCTTGGCGGCGCCGGCTAGTCATACACCTCCCGCCTGTGCCCGACCGTGACCACCAGCACGATGAATCGATCGTCCTCGATGGACGCGACGATGCGATAGTCGCCGACGCGGTACCGCCACAACCCCTTGAGATCGCGGGCGAGCGCGCGGCCGAAGCGGCGCGGATCATCTGCGGTCGCGATGCGCTCGCGCAGAAACCGCAGGATCATGCGTTGCGCTTCGGCGCCAAGTTTGCGCAGGTCACGCGCAGCATCGCGGTCGAATTCGACACGCCAGACCGGCGGGGTCCCCACGGCACCGCCTCAGCGTTCGCCCAGTTCGGCCTCAAGCTCGTCGAGCGTCACACGCGCACCGCCGCGCGCCAGCCGGCGCTGCGCCAGATGCAGGTCTTCGAGGTCTTCGAGATGGCGCAGGATCGCCTCGCGCGCATAGAAGCTCTTCGTGCGGCCGGTCTTCCTGGCCAGCGCATCGAGGCGCTTCTCAATCTCCGGCGGCAGACGCAAGGCGAGCATGATTCATCTCCGTTGCCTGCAATACGTGTATAGCATTCTAGCATGGCCACCGGCAAGCGGCCTGACCGGCCGGCATCGTCTCGGCCCAAAGCGTGGCGGGAAAATCGAGCGCCGCGCGCCCGCCGGCCGAATCAGGGCGACCACCTGGATACCGCCGGTGTGCACCGCCGAGCCGGACGATACGGTGTTCCGGCATGACGCGACGGCAGGTTGCTACGGTTGCCCAAAATAATTCATTGAATTGGTCACGATACCGCCACACGGAGGCTTTCAGGCTTGCGCCGCGCCTTGCGAGGCCCGCGCAAAAGGATCATTCTCGCGGCTATGCCGTGGCTGCGTCGCACCGGTGTCGCGATTAAGGACGTTCGCTTGACTCTGCCGCCCTCTCCGGAGCGAACTTCCGAATCAGAGCGACACTGACAACGCTAGGATTCCAGTGTGGCTTTGGATTTGCAGGTCCTGCAATGAGCCCGCCGCAGATCCACCACACCACTCGCTCCGCCGGATGGGAGATCATCGACCTGTGACCGCCTCAAACCGATTTCGGCGCCTGGCCGGCGCCGCCTTTGCCGGATGCGTCATCGTATGGGCTCCGGCGCTCGCCGCCCAGTCCCAGATTCCGCCGCTCTCGGGGTCGCCACTGGGCAGCTATCTGGCGGCCCGGCATGCCGGCGCCCAGCGCGATTCGACCGCAGCGGCCACGTATTACCGGTCCGCGCTGCGCGCCGACCCGCGCAACGCCCAGCTCCTGGAGCGGACTTTTCTCGCGGTGCTGGCGGACGGCGACGTCGACGTTGCCGCCCGGCTCGCCGAACGCGCGGTCAATTTCGACCGCAACAGCCGGCTGGCCCGGCTCGTGCTCGGCATCCGCTCGCTCAAGCAGAAGCGCTACAAGGCCGCACGCCCGAACCTCACCAAGGCGGTGCAAGGTCCGATCACTGACCTCGCGCCGACGCTGCTGATCGCCTGGTCGCAGTTCGGCTCCGGCGATTGGCGCGCCGCCGTGGAGACGATCGACAAGCTCGGCGGCCCGGATTGGTACAGTCTGTTCAAGAACCTGCATGCCGGCCTGATCCTCGACCTCGCCGGACGGCATCGTGACGCCGGCAAACGCCTGCAGCAGGCGCACAAGCTCGACCCCACCATGCTGCGGGCGGTGGAGGCCTATGGCAGTTGGGCCTCGCGTAACGAAAAGGCCAAGGCGCTGACCATCTTCCAGGATTTCGACAAGGTCCTGCCGCGCCATCCGCTGGTCACCGATGCCATCGCCCGGGTCAAGCGCGATCAAGGCATCGCGCAGATCGTCAATTCCGCAGCCAGCGGCGGGGCCGAGGCGCTGTACGGCATCGGTGCGTCGTTCGGGCGCCGCGGCGGCGAGGACCTCGGACTGCTGTATTTGCAGCTTGCCATCTATCTGTCGCCGAACCACGCGCTGGCACTGCTGTCGCTCGCCGACCTGTACGAGAACCTCAAGAAGCCGGAGCAGGCGCTGAAGGTCTACGCCAAGGTCCCGAAAAGCTCGCCGCTGTATCGCAATGCCGCGATCCAGCATGCGATCAACCTCGATAGCCTGGACCGGACCGAAGAATCCAAGCAAGAGCTGGAAAAATTGATCGCGCAGCGCGGCGGCGACCGGGAGGCGATCCTGGCGCTCGGCAACATCCTGCGGGCGCGCAAGCAGTTCGGCGAATGCGCCGACGTCTATTCCAAAGCCATCGACGGCATCGCCGATCCGCAGAAGTCGGATTGGTCGGTGTTCTATTTCCGCGGCGTCTGTTACGAACGCTCGAAGCAGTGGGCCAAGGCCGAAGCGGATCTGAAGAAGGCGCTGGAACTGTTTCCCGACCAGCCGCACGTGCTCAACTATCTCGGCTACTCATGGATCGACCAGGGCATCCACCTGGACGAAGGCATGGCGATGATCCGCAAGGCGGTCGAGCAGCGGCCGGACGACGGCTACATCGTCGACTCGCTCGGTTGGGCCTATTACCGCCTCGGCAATTTCGAGGAAGCGGTGAAGCATCTCGAGCGCGCGATCGAGATCCGGCCGGAAGACCCGACCATCAACGATCACCTCGGCGACGCCTATTGGCGCGTCGACCGCCGGCTGGAGGCCAGGTTCCAGTGGGCGCACGCGCGCGATCTCAAGCCGGAGCCGGACGAGCTCGTACTGATCAAGAAGAAGCTGACGGAAGGCCTGCCGGACGATCCACCCACGGCCGTGCGGGCGGACCAGTCCAAGAAGCCCGACAAAGGCGGGTGAGCCGCGGCCGTGGCCGCGCCGCTCAACGAAGCCGCATTCGCCAAGGTCAACCTGTTTTTGCGGGTGATCGGCCGCCGCCCCGACGGCTACCATGACCTCGACAGCCTGGTCGTCTTTGCCCGCCTCGCCGACCGGCTCAGTCTGGTACCGGGGCCGGCGCTCGGATTGTCGGTGCGCGGGCCGACCGCCGGCGCCGCCGGGCCGGTGTCGGACAATCTCGTGATGCGCGCTGCGCAGGCGCTCGCCGAGCGCGTCCCGCCGTTGCGGCTCGGCAGATTTGTGCTGCAAAAGCTCCTGCCGGTCGCGGCCGGGCTCGGCGGCGGCTCGGCCGATGCGGCGGCGGCCTTGCGGCTGCTGGCACGCGCCAACCGGCTCGCACCCGGCGACCCGCGCCTGATGGACGCGGCGCGGGCGACCGGCGCCGACGTGCCGGTGTGCCTCGATCCGCGTCCGCGGCGCATGCGCGGCACCGGCGACATCCTCTCCGACCCGCTGGCGCCGCCGAACCTTCCGGCCGTGCTGGTCAATCCCGGTGTGAGCGTGCCGACGCGGGAGGTGTTCGCCGGTTTGCACGCGCCGCGCCTTGCCAAAGGGGGGCAGGCGGCTGCGGCCGATGCCGTCCCGTGCGCGCGGGCGGCGCTACTCGCCTACCTGGAGGCGCACGGCAACGATCTCGAGCCCGCCGCCATCGCGTTGCAGCCGGCGATCGGCGATGTGCTTGCCGCCCTGCGGGCGCTGCCCGGCTGCCGGCTCGCCCGGATGTCGGGCTCCGGCGCGACCTGCTTCGGATTGTTCGACAGCGGCAAGGCGGCAATGGCAGCCGCCGCCACGCTGCGTCGCGCCAAGCCGGCGTGGTGGGTGCGCGCGACGGTGCTGGGGGCGCCGTAAATACGTTAGCCTAATGCGTCCGCGCGATGCAGAACTCCACCGCCTCTTCCAGAGCCTGCTTCATGCTTGAGGCCGGGAACAAACCAAGCGCGTCCTTGGCGATGGCGCCGTAGTGGTCGGCGCGCTTGATCGTGTCCTCGATCGCACGATGTTTGGTCATCAGGCCGATCGCCGTTTCCAGATCGGTCTCGGCCGCTTCGTTCCGCTCCAGCACCCGCACCCAGAATGCGCGCTCGCTGTCGGAGCCGCGGCGGAACGACAGCACCACCGGCAGCGTGATCTTGCCCTCGCGGAAATCGTCGCCGACGTTCTTGCCGAGCTTGGCGGCCTTGCCGCCGTAATCGAGGGCATCGTCGACCAACTGGAAGGCGACGCCGAGATTCATCCCGTAGGAGCGGCAGGCGGCCTGCTCGGCCTTCGGCCGGCCGGCGAGCACCGGGCCGACCTCGCAGGCCGCGGCGAACAGTTCCGCGGTCTTGGCGCGGATAACGGCGAGATATTCGTCCTCGGTGGTGGCGGTGTTCTTGGCGACGCCGAGCTGCATCACCTCTCCTTCGGCAATCACCGCGGCGGCCGAGGACAGGATTTCCAGCGCCCGCAGCGAGCCGACCTCCACCATCATCTTGAAGGCCTGGCCGAGCAGGAAGTCGCCGACCAGCACGCTCGCCTCGTTGCCCCAGAGCATGCGCGCTGCGAGCTTGCCGCGGCGCATTTCGCTTTCATCGACGACGTCGTCGTGCAGCAGCGTCGCGGTGTGCATGAACTCGACGGCGGCGGCGAGCTTGACGTGACCGTCGCCGGGATAATGCGTGAGCTGCGCCATCGCCAGCGTCAGCATCGGGCGCAGCCGCTTGCCGCCCGACGAGATCAGGTGGTTGGCCACCTCCGGGATCATCGCCACATCGGAGCCGGTCCGCGCCAGGATCGCGGTGTTGACCCGCTCCATGTCGGCGGCGACCAGCCGGACCAACTGATCGACCGTGGCGGCCAAGCGGCCTTCAAACGGGACAACGACGGCCAACGGGGCACCTCCAACGCGGACAGCGCACAATAGAAACGCTATCGTGCGCCGACAAGAGCATGCCGAATCGGGCGGCCGGGCCGGTCCCGGCTCGAAGACCGCCCATCGGCCCCGCGCAGCGGATCGGTTGCCGCCGCCCGTGACCTTGCGGTATCGGGTGGGCAGGCTGGAGAGGGGGCCATGCTGAGCGCGGATCAGGGCCAAGACCTGGATCGTGACCCGCCCGGAGCGGAGCGGATCCCGGCCGAACTGACGGTCGCCGTCCTGGTGCCCTGCTACAACGAAGAGCGGACCATCGCCGCCGTGGTTGCCGGCTTCCAGGCCGCCCTGCCCCAGGCCACGGTCTACGTCTACGACAATAATTCGGCCGACCGCAGCGCCGAGGTCGCCCGCGCCGCCGGCGCCGTGGTCCGGCGCGAGACCCACCAGGGCAAGGGCAACGTGGTCCGGCGCATGTTCTCCGACGTCGACGCCGACCTCTACGTGCTGGTCGACGGCGACGCGACCTACGACGCGCCCAGCGCCCGGGCGATGATTACGCACCTTCTGGACGCGCGCCTCGACATGGTCGTGGCGGTGCGGGTCGAACAGGATCAGGCTGCCTACCGGCCAGGCCACCGCGCCGGCAACCGGCTCCTGACCGGGTTTGTCGCCCACGTGTTCGGAGAAACCTTCACCGACCTGCTGTCCGGCTATCGCGTGTTTTCGCGCCGCTTCGTCAAATCGTTTCCGGTGCTCTCGGGCGGCTTCGAGATCGAGACCGAGCTGACCGTGCATGCCCTGGAGCTCGGCCTGCCGGTGTCGGAGTGGCAGACGCCGTACTATTCCCGGCCGGAAGGCTCGCAGTCGAAGCTCAGCACCTGGCGCGACGGGATTCGCATCCTCTGGACCATCTTGCGGCTATACCGCTCGGAGCGGCCGATGCTGTTCTTCGGCGCCATCGGCTTGTCGCTGGCGATCGTCGCGGTCGGGATCGCCATCCCGGTGGTCGTGACCTATCTCGAACAGGGCGTGGTGCCGCGGCTGCCGACGGCGGTACTCTCCACCGGCCTGATGGTGATCGCGATGCTGGCGATTGCCTGCGGACTGATCCTCGATACGGTGACGCGCGGGCGGCGCGAACTCAAGCGGCTCGCCTATCTCGCGCAACGCGCGCCGGCCGAGGAGAGGCGCCGGAGCTAGCGCGCGTTCAGGCTGAACAACGTCCTTGGAGACAACAGCTAGAATCCTTCGACATTAACCGGCTTGTGACGGTCAATTATCGTCCCGTCGCCGAGCTGACCTGCGCCGTTACGGCCCCAGCACTTGGCGCCGCCGGCGCTCATCAGGGCACAGGTATGATCCGCCCCCGCAGCAATGGCGGCGACGCCGGTCTTGAGCCCCTTCACGAACGCAGGCGTGTGATGGTCCGTCGTCGTCCCGTCGCCGAGTTGACCCCACATATTCCAACCCCAGCATTTGGCGCCGCCGGCGTCGGTCAAGGCACAGGTGTGGCCGCGGCCCGTCCCCCCTGCCCCCGTCGTGATGGCGGCGACGCCGCCGGTCAGGCGGCGCACGTTCACGCGCAATAGACGATCCGTCGTCGTCCCATCGCCGACCTGACCATAAAAGTTATAGCCCCAGCACTTGGCATCGCCGTCGCCGGTCAAGGCACAGGTGTGGAGGCCGCCCGCAGCGATGGCGACGACGCCACTGGTCAAGCCGCGCACGTTCCCGGGCAATTCACGTAGCACCTTCGTCCCGTCGCCAAGCTGACCATTAAAGTTATTGCCCCAGCACTTGACGCCGCCGGCGTCGGTCAAGGCACAGGTGTGGATTTCCCCCCCAGCGATGGCGGCGACGCCGCTGGTCAGGCGGCGCACCTTCTTGGGCAACGAACGAGTCGTCCTTGTCCCGTCGCCAAGCTGACCATGAAAGTTGTTGCCCCAGCACTTGACGCCGCCGTCGCTGGTCAGTGCGCAGGTGTGCTGTCCGCCCCCCGCGATGGCGGTAACGCCGCTGCCCAGTCCGTGCACGTTCCTCGGCAACGAACGATTCGCGATCGTCCCGTCGCCGAGCTGACCAAACTGGTTCTGGCCCCAGCATTTGGCGCCACCGGTGTCGGTCAAGGCACAGGTGTGGCCAAAACCCGCCGTGATGGCTATGACGCCGCTCTTGAGCCCCTTCACGAACACAGGCGTGGGGCTGTCCGTCGTCGTCCCGTCGCCGAGCTGACCAAACTGGTTCAGGCCCCAGCACTTGACGCCGCCTGCGCTGGTCAAGGCACAGGTGTGGAATTGCCCCGCAGCGATGACGTCTGCCTGCGCCGGTGTCGGCGCTCCCGCCATCGCCAGACCGGACAAAAGCGCCAGCGTCGCACCGATCGGCAAGTAGCGCATGCCCCGTCTCCGAGAATTAGATGCCACAGCCCATTCAATCTGGATTCCCCGGGCGACTCCCGGATCGTTGTGAAATGGTAGCAGTTTTCTGGATTACCCGAAGCCAAGTGCGACGATTTGTCGATCCCCCTTTTTGGGGCAGCGAGCGCATGAACCTGGAGCCGCACGGCGTTGAGGACGCACGCACCGCTCCGGGTCCAAACGAATAACGCTCAGAACGAGCAAATGTTTTCCGGATTGCCCTCGTTAGCAGACCTTCGCCGGCAACGGTTTTGCTATAGGATCATACGCCGGCAATGGAGCGGAAACCCCGTGCGCGAACTCGTCCGTACCAATGATCCCGTGCTGGTGTCCGCCATCGAGGCCTTGCTCGACGGCGCCGGCATCGAGCACCTCGTCGCCGACCAGAACATGAGCGTGCTTGACGGTTCGATCGGCATCCTCCCGCGGCGCATTCTCGTACCCGACGATCGGATCGCCCAGGCGCGCCGGCTGTTGCAGGATGCCGGGCTCGGACGTGAATTGCCGCCCGATGCGCCATGACTGTGATCGAAGACACCACCGACGACGCCGTGCTCGGCGGCCTCTTGCGGCTGCGGCAACCGCGCCGCGGCCATCGGGTCGGCCATGACGCCATCCTGCTGGCCGCGGCGGTGGCGGCGCAGGCGGGCGAGCACGCGGTCGAGCTTGGCGCCGGGGTCGGTGCCGCCGGACTGGCGCTGGCCCGCCGCGTTCCGGGCCTGCGGGTCACGCTGGCCGAGATCGATCCCGGCCTGGTCGCGCTCGCCAACGACAATGCGGCGCGCAACGGCCTGACCGGCCGCGTCAGCGCCGTCGTGCTCGATGCCGCCGGGGC
>Ga0326597_10013060_pt1 | contig 10925 bp, 7 predicted proteins | sample RVTome_12_FD_203789 | JGI IMG/M metagenome (GOLD analysis project Ga0326597, IMG submission 203789) | Soil microbial communities from uranium-contaminated site in the Upper Colorado River Basin, Wyoming, United States - RVT100D185 | ecosystem: Environmental > Terrestrial > Soil > Contaminated >... | reverse complement strand
CATATTTGCAAATCCGGCTTTTTCTTCAGGCGGGGAAGAGATCCCCGCCTACGAAACTCGACATTTTAATGGACAGGGAAGAGATTTCCGCCTACGATATTTGAACAGTAAATGACCGCTAAATTAAATTTTCTTCCGCTAAGATTTTTCTCAAGTTTTCAAATTTCGCTTACGATACTATCTGCAAAAGAATGCTTCAGTGGTTCGGCTCGTTCAGATACGTCAGTGTGAACAAGCTCACCATAAACAAGTTCACCATTAAAAGAGAGGGAGGAATGAGGACCAAAGCCCTGTATACAGTGCTTAAATTCATATTAATTTTTATCATTTCAAGTTGTTCCAAGCAGTCCGGTCAGATGACTGAAATAAAAGTGCTTCCGTTAGACGATTTGGCCGGGGTCACCACGCAAGCCAACGGGGTGCAGCTGGACAAAGCCGTTTCCAGCGATGGAAAGGGGTCTTTAAAAATCACAGCCAATGGGCCTATGGTTATCAAATTATTCGAAACCAGCAATATTAATTTTGATAATGCCCGCTTAATCTATCAAGCCAAACTCAGAACCGAGAAGATGGAGGGTGAGGTTTATCTGGAGATGTTGTGCCACTTCCCGGGCAGAGGGGAATTTTTCTCCCGAGGTCTTCAGAATACCATGACCGGAACCATGAACTGGTCGATTCAGGAAATTCCTTTCTTTCTTAAAAAGGGGGAAAAGCCGGATAACGTAAAACTGAATCTGGTGATTAACGGCAGAGGCACGGCCTGGATTGATGATGTGCGGCTTTTGAAAGCTAATTTGTAAAATTAACCAAAGTAATCCCGGAAATAATCAGCTGTCTCAAGACTCCCTACTAAAATAGGGAGTTTTTTTCATTGACAAAGGCGGTAAACATATTATATTTAACCTGCGTATTAAATGTAATACAAGTTTTAACTAGAATAAAGAGATGAGGAAAAAAATATACGCGCTGCTGGGGCTGGCACTGTGGTGTTTATTGTCTCTAGGTGTTTTGCTGTCACTTCACTATAATTGCTGTGATGAGCCCTCCTGCGTTGACTGTTCGTGTTTACAATGTTTTATGAACTTAAATAACGCTACAGAGCCTTCTGTAGCCATCTTTGATATACCGCAGAAACTTTGTCAGGAAGTAGTTGTGTATCAAGCTGCTCTTAATTTACTCGAACCTACGTTCGAAATAGACCAACCCCCCAGAACCCTCGTTTAGTGTTCCTTGGCGCTATCACGCGCCCAGTTCATCAAATTTATTATCGGATGCTGTCAACTTGCGCTCGTTCGCGGTTAGCTGACAGGCATTAGGTCATTTGAACAAAATTAGAGGGCTTCCTGAAAGTGAAGCCAGAAGGAGTTCAAGGTTATGTTTAGAAATATGGTGAAGTTCATTCTACTGATAGCGATTCTTTTGATTTTGGCTGTGGTTGGCATAAGCTGCAAAGGTAGCTCCAGTGAAACAAAACTCGATTCAAAGCAATCCGAAGCTACCGTCTCACCGCCTGATACGTTATCCACAGAAGTAGCCGATTGGTGTGCTGAACACCGGGTGCCCGAGTCTCAATGCACCCTTTGCCATCCAAATTTGATAGCCAAGTTCAAGGCAACTGGTGACTGGTGCGGTGCCCACAATCTACCCGAGTCACACTGCCGCTTATGCAATCCAGATATAGTCTTTCCCCAAGAAAAAGCTCTCCAAAAATCCTCGCCCAAGGAAGATTCCGGACTCGGAATTTCAATATTCTTTCCCAAAAATAACCCTAACTGTGCTACAGACGGAGCTGTGATTCAATTTGCCACAGTTAAAACCGTTGAACGAGCAGGACTAACCATTGAACCAGTATTGTCAGCGGCACTTTCACCATCGGTTGAGGCTCCGGCGGAGATTATGCTTGACGAAACTAAAACAGCAGTTGTAACGACTTCCGTCCCGGTTGTTGTTGTACGCTGGAAGGTCCAGCCCGGACAACTGATTAAATCGGGGGAAGCGATAGCTGAATTAGAATCTCCAGAAATGCCCAAATTGCAGGGGGATTATCTGGAAGCTTCCGCCCATAGCAAGGTTCTGGAGCTGGAATTGAGGCGCAATGAAGAGTTATTAAAGCAGGATTTGATCAGCAAAGCGGGCTATGAAACCGCTCTGGCAAGCGCCCAGGTTGCCCAGGCCGAGCTGGCCAAAGCCGAAGGATTTTTGAGGGCCGCCGGACTAACTGAGGCAGAGCTTGAACGTATAGAGGCTGAGAAATCGCTAAGTCCCCGCTACTGGCTGAGAGCTCCGATCTCCGGGCGATTGATGAAAAGAGATGCCAAGCTGGGAGAGCTTTTACCGGCCGGAACTCCTCTGATGTTAATATCCGACCCTAGCTCGCTCTGGATAGAAGCAAAAGTTAGAGAGCAAGATGTCAAAAAGATAAAAGTCGGACAAGACCTGGAGTTTTTGACCGATGCTTCCGGAAATCGTCGTTTTAAAGGGCAAGTCATCTGGGTAGTTCAGTACCTCGACCGAGAGACCCGCACCGCTACGGTGCGCGGAAAGATGCTATCCAGTTCTGACAAATTAAATCCGGGGGAGTTCGGACGAGCAATTATTTATACTCACAAAGCCAATACCTTGGCCGTTTTGGTGCCCAAGGATGCGGTGCAGTGGGAAGGATGCTGTAATGTTGTGTTTGTGCAGGAGGCACCAGATCGCTATCGACCTCGCAAGGTAAAAATCGATACGGGAGAAGCGGACTATTATAGAGTAACGGAGGGCATCCGACCCGGAGAACAAGTAGTTGTTCACGGCAGTTACCTTTTGAAAACTGAGCTAAAAAAGGAAAGCATCGGAGCCGGGTGTTGCGAAGTGACACCCAGTTCTTAATCGCACCATGCTATCCAGAATAATAGATTTCGTAATCCGTCAGCGGTATGTAGTCTTAGTAGCTACACTTCTTCTGATCGTGGCGGGTCTGGTTGCCTTACTGCACCTACCTTTTGACGCTTTTCCTGACACTACTCCAGTCTTGGTACAGGTTAATGTTTCTGCCCCCGGCTGGGCACCGGAAGAAATGGAGCGTCAGATTACCTTCCCGATAGAGCAAGCCCTGGCTGGATTATCCGGTTTGGTAGAGGTACGTTCCATCTCAAAATACGGCTTAGCCCAGGTCACCTTAATCTTCACGGACGGTACTGGCATCTATCTGGCTCGTCAACAGGTGACAGAACGCTTGGTGGGAGCGGAGTTACCCGAGGGAGTGACGCCACCTGAACTAGGGCCTATTTCGACTGGTCTGGGAGAAGTATTTCATTACCTTGTTCTTGGTAAAACTTCTGACCCTACCGAGTTCAGGACAGCCCAAGATTGGATTATCAAACCTCAACTGCATTCGGTGCCGGGGGTGGCTGAAGTAAACAGCTGGGGAGGCTATGAAAAACAATATCATGTCCTGATTGATCCCAACCGCTTGGCGCTTTATAACCTCTCCTTATCCAAAGTGGCTGAGACTATCAGACAAAGCCTGGGGAACGTTCCGGGGGGTCAAATGGTACAGGGCGGAGAGCAAAAATTGGTTATAGGTATAGGAATTATTAAAAAGAGGGAGGAGATTGAAAATTTAATAATAGAGACTCGGAGTGGAGTTCCAATTCGCATCCGAGACTTTGCCGAGGTGGTTATAGGCCATGAGCTCAGAAGAGGGGCAGCCACCTACAATGGGCAGGGGGAGGTTGTCCTGGGACTTGGTTTCATGCTAACCGGACAAAATCCTCCGGAGATAACTGAAAGGCTTTCCCGCCGTCTGGAGGAAGTGAAAGCTTCTCTTCCAGAAGGGATGGAAGTCAAGCCGGTCTACAAACGGACTGACCTAGTCAAACAAGTTCTCACTACTGTAGAGCATAATCTATTCTTCGGTGCCGTCTTAGTGATCGCGATTCTGTTTGTATTTCTCGGGAATTTGAGGGCCGGTTTGATCGTCGCATCCGCAATTCCCTTTTCGCTCTTATTTGCATTCGACATCATGTCCAGGGTTGGGATTGCCGGGAGTTTGATGAGTCTGGGAGCCATAGATTTCGGACTGGCTGTGGATAGTGCAGTGATTCAGGTGGAAAACACAGTCCGGAGACTGGCTCATAGCGATAAGCAAAAACCACGTTTGGAAGTCATTCGCGATGCGATTTTAGAAGTCCGCAAACCCACTCTCTTCGGAGAGTTAATCATAATTATAGTTTATTTACCTATCCTTACTCTCCAGGGTATAGAGGGGAAACTTTTCCGACCTATGGCGCTAACTGTAACATTCGTCTTGACCGGCTCTTTACTTCTGTCCCTAACAGTAATTCCGGCTTTGATTGCCACATTTCTTACCCGGGTTACTGTCGAGCGTGAACCACTCCCAGTAATCTGGACCAGAAAAATATACCGCCCAATTTTAGATTGGGCCTTACGGCATGGCCGACTCGTCTTGGGAGCTTCTGGGCTACTTTTGATGGTTGGCGTGTTTATTTTCAGCAGGCTCGGCTCCGAGTTTATACCCAGACTTAGTGAAGGGACGATTGTAGTTAACGTAGTGCGCTTGGCAGGGGTATCATTGGAACAATCAGTAGATAACGGCACTCAAATAGAACGGATTCTACTGGAAAAGTTTCCAGACGAAATCGAGCAAGTATGGACTCGCACTGGTACGGCTGAGCTGGCTACAGACCCAATGGGAATTGAACTTTCAGATGTATTTATTACCTTGAAGCCGCGTAAGGCTTGGAAGAAAGCCAGCAATCAGCAGAAGCTGGTAGCTTTAATGGACACCGAGCTATCAGATCTACCCGGAATGAATCGCATTTTTACCCAGCCGATTGAGATGCGTGTGAATGAAATGATAGCCGGTATCCGGGCTGACGTTGGAATAAAGATATTTGGAGACGATCTCAAGGTTTTAGAGCAGAGAGCTGAACAGATTGCTGCGCTATTGGAGACTATTCCGGGAAGTGCTGACATCTCGGTGGAACAGTTGACCGGCCAACCTCAATTTCAGATCCAGGTAGACAGAGGAGGGCTAGCCCGTTTCGGTCTAACTTCCCAGGAAGTCCTGGCTTTCGTTCAAAGCTTGGGAGGGGTTCCAGTAGGAGAGGTATTTGAGGAGCAACGCCGCTTCGATTTGGAAGTGCGCTTGAATCCTGCCTACAGACAAGTGCCTGAAGATATTCAGCGAATACCTATAAAATCCAGTGACGGTGCCATCGTGACTTTGGATCGAGTAACCAAACCTGCTCTCGTGGAGGGTCCGGCAACTATTACCAGGGAATGGGGCAAACGCAGAATTGTAGTGCAATGTAATGTGCGCGGACGCGATGTGGGATCATTTGTAAATGAAGTAAGGGAGCGCATAGACAAAGGGAGTTTTTTACCACCAGGTTATTTCGTGCGATATGGAGGCCAGTTCGAAAATCTGGAAAGAGCCCGGGCACGTCTGTTTCTGGTAGTACCAATTACCTTAATTATCATATTCGGATTTCTCTATTGGACTTATAAATCTCTCCGAGACGCCCTGCTGATTTTTACAGGAGTCCCGTTGGCCGTGCTTGGTGGAATAGCTGCGCTTGCCATCAGAGGGATGCCTTTTTCTATCTCTGCCAGCGTGGGATTTATAGCCCTCTCTGGGATAGCGGTTCTAAATGGATTGGTACTAGTGTCAAGCATCAAACGTTTGCGTGCCGAAGGGTTAGATTTACGCGAGGCTGTACGAGAAAGTGGTGTTAGCCGTCTCCGGCCGGTTCTGATGACAGCCCTAGTGGCGGCTTTGGGATTTGTGCCTATGGCTCTTTCTCAAGGAGTCGGTGCTGAAGTTCAGAGGCCACTAGCCACAGTAGTGGTAGGGGGAATTCTCTCATCCACAACGCTTACACTCATTGTCCTACCGGTTCTTTACAACAGGTTTGGTCGCAAAACAGTTTCGGAAGTATAAATGCAAACTTATCTTTGGTTTTCGTTCTGATTAAACATCCGGGGGTAAGTTACAGCATTTCTTTTTAACTGAATATCTATATATTATTGGAAAAATGATCAAATTTTGAATAATTTAAGGGATGCGGTAAAAAGTCAAAGGAGATTCTATGAGTGAAGTTAAAAGAATAACGAGTCTCTTGAAGGAAATATATTACGGACCGGCCTGGCACGGTCCGGCGATTAAAGATTTGTTGAAAGGAGTCACGGCTAAAAAAGCTTTGGTAAAACCGGTCAAAGGGTCGCATTCCATCTGGGAGCTGGTTTTGCATCTTACCACCTGGACCGAAGTGGCTGAAAAAAGAGTGAAGGGAGAAAAAGTGCCGCAGGTTACGTCAGAAAAAGATTGGCCCTCTAATGCGGATAGAACCGAAAAGGGTTGGAAAAAAGCCCTAAAGAATTTAGATTTCCATCAGAAAAAACTTTTGCAGTCTCTGGAGAAGACCAAAGATGACAGACTTTCTGAAAAAGTCCAGAAGTCAGGCTCCCGGCTGGATACGTTGCTTTACGGGACCATCAATCATGAGATGTATCATGCTGGGCAAATAGGGGTTTTGAAAAAATTGATTGGAAAAAAATAGTTTCGCAAAAATATGAGTCAAAGTTCACCTAAATTATGAAAGGAACCGCTAGCAGCGAGATAGCCAGGGTTTCACATTTAATCCGGGAACTGTATGATGGCGACCCCTGGCACGGCTATTCCATCAAAGACCTCTTGACCGGTATCACTCCCGAACAAGCCCAAGCCAAGCCGATCATCGGCAGACACTCCATCTGGGAAATAATTTTGCACATGATCAGCTGGCGGGAGATTATTGTGGAACGGCTCAAGTTGGGGGAAGGGTTTGAAGTGGTCAAAGAAAAGGAATGGCCGACGGTTTACGATTTGACTTCCGAATCCTGGAGTGCGACCTTAAAAGCTCTGGAACAGAGCCAGCAGAAACTTCTGAAAGCCGTAGGAGATAAGTCGGTTCCTTCGCAAATTCAACTCTACGGCATGTATGCCGTATTTCAGCATGACTTATACCACACCGGGCAGCTGGCAGTTTTGAAAAAATTGGTGACCGAGAAAGTCCAAACCTGATATGAAAACTAAACCGATTTCAAAACATTTCTTTCGCCGAAGCCCTTTTTTTATTCTGTGCATTTTGGTTTTTGCCTACAGTTGTAATCTGAAATCAGAGCCACCCCTTTTTGTTCCGGCCTCCAAATCCCCTTTGTCAGTGGGGAACGGCCCGGCCGATGTGAAATTGAGAGATATAAATGGAGACGGGAAGTTGGATATAATCACGGTAAATTATGAAAGCCATGATGTCACAATTTTGCCGGGAGATGGTAAGGGTAGTTTCAACCGAATCAAGAACTCTCCGGTGGTTGATACCACCGCCCATCTGGTGGAAATCGGGGATGTGAACAATGATTCCAAACCGGATTTGGTTATTTCTTATCATCACAACTACGGAGTTGCGGTTTTGCTGGGTGACGGAGGAGGAGATTTTTCACCTGCTGCCGGGTCACCATTTTTGGTCCACAATGCGGATAATCCCCATAACCACGGGCTGGCCTTAGGAGACGTAAATAAGGACGGAAATCTGGACCTGGTTACCAGCAATCACGGACATCATTCTGTTTCAGTTATGCTGGGGGATGGTAAAGGAAGTTTTAAAAGCGCCAAGGGTTCACCATTTGCAGTTGGCAGAGGACCTTATCCATTGGCTCTGGCTGATGTAAATAAGGATAGAAATTTAGATATCATCACTCCCAACGTCAGCTCTAACGATGTCACGGTACTGCTGGGTGACGGTAAAGCTGGTTTTACTCAAGCTCCCAAGTCACCTTATTCTGTGTCACACAGACCTTTCTTTGCTACAACCGGTGACCTAAACGGGGACGGACACCTCGATATCATCACTTCCCACGATGATATCAATGAAATCACGTTTTTGTTAGGGGAGGGGAATGGAAACTTCAAACCGGCTTCCAATTCCCCTTTTGATTTGGGGATGCAAAGTTGGAGAATGGTGATAACCGATATCAATGGCGATGGTAAAAACGATTTGGTAACCGGGAACTCCGGCGGTGATTATGTAACCGTTCTAGTAGGGGATGGAAAAGGAGATTTCAAACACGCACCCGGTTCGCCCTTTAGAGTCGAATCCAGCCCCAATAGAATAGCGGTGGGAGACCTGAACGGAGATGGAAAATCCGATATTGTAGCCTCTCATTCCAGCCGGGATAAAGTTACAATTTTATTGGCTCGCTAAAATTTTCAAATATCTTGGATTCGGCAACTCTTTCAGTTTTGAATAAAAAGTTAAAATTTTATTGAAACCTTTTTTATTAACCGGTGTCTAAAGCGGTAGTAAGGGGAAAATTCCGGTCAGTAAATACAAAAGGATTTGAACTCTGGCAAACTATTTTCGTAAATGGAGTATCACAAACCAGGAGGTCAAAGGGAGTTTATGTTAAAGAGAATAGGGTTAGCGGTCTGGTTTACTTTTGCGGCCGGATTGGCCCAGGAGAACCCCGCGACCGACTCCGCCAAATCGAATTTTCAGCCCAATAAAAATTTAGAAATCATTGTTCCCAAATTAAACTCCGGTATAAAAATCGACGGAGCTGTGGATGATGACGGCTGGATAAAAGCAGCCCGAGTGGGTAATTTCTGCGAAATCGAGCCCGGAGATAATTGCAAACCCCAGGTCGAAACCGAAGCCTTCATGACCTATGACGAGAACAAAATCTATTTTGCTTTTATCTGCTATGACACGGATATGTCCAAGCTTCGCGTCACCCTGACCGACCGGGACCGAATGTTTCAAGATGACTGGGTGGGGGTAATGGTGAGCACTTATGCGGATGACAAACAGGCCTATGAGCTGTATGCCAATGCTTACGGAATTCAGGGGGACCTGATGTGGACTCCCAATAGCGAAGATGAAAGCTTCGATATGATTTGGGAATCAAAATCCAAAATCTACCAGGATAAATGGATTATGGAGATGGCGGTTCCCTTCAAAAGTCTGCGTTTCCCCAATTCAGAGGAACAAAAATGGAAGGTTCATTTCATCCGCACCAGACCCCGGGAAAGCCGGCAGCAGTATTTCTGGGCTCCGGTCTCCCGAGATAACCCCTCACTTTTGAGTCAGGCCGGAATCCTGAAAGGAATCAGCGGAATAAAATCCGGGAAAAACTTAGAAATCCTGCCTTATGCCATCAGCTCTCAAGCCCGGTATATAAATAACCCCAACGACCCTAATTCCAATTTCAAAAATGAAACGATCAAAGGGGATGCGGGAGTAGGTGTCAAGTACGGAATCACTTCCAATCTGACTTTAGATTTTGCTCTAAACCCGGATTTCAGCCAGGTCGAATCAGACGCAGACCAGATAGATGTAAATACCAATTTCGCTTTATTTTACCCGGAGAAAAGACCCTTCTTCTTAGAAGGAAATGAGATTTTCACCACCCCCATTACCGTGGTCTATACCCGCTCCATCAATGACCCGCTCTTGACCGGAAAGATTACAGGAAAAATGGGAAAGTTCAGCATCGGTTATATGGTCGGGTATGATGAACATTCTCCATTTATTGTTCCTTTTGAGGAACGCAGCGCGGTTTTGTCCACGGACAAAAAATCGGTTTCCAATATCCTGCGAATTAAAAGGGACCTGAAAGGTGAATCCTATGTCGGATTTATCGCCACAGATAGAGAAATAGATGAGGCCTACAACCGGGTTTACGGTTTCGATGCCAATTTAAGATTTTTGAAATACTATAATATACTGGGACAGATTCTGGGATATTCCACCAGAGAATTAAACGACAGCGCTCTTTATTATGACCCCAAGACTTTCGGGAAGAAGAATTATACCGGCAGCTTTGACGGAGAAAAATTCTCCGCCGTCGGCGGATTTATAGAATTAAACCGCAATGCCCGGCACTGGAATTTCAATCTCCATTATGCCAACACTCCTCCGGAAGCCCGCAGAGACAACGGCTTCTTAAGTGAAAATAATTTCCGCAGAGTGCAATTCTGGCAGGGATACACTATGAAGCCCAACAGCAAATTCTTTGTGGAAATTACTCCACAGCTAAACGGAGGGCTTAGATACCGGCATATTGACGGAAGCTTAAAAGACCAGTGGCTGGGTCAGGAGCTTTATGTGGGATTCAAAAAACAGATCTCTTTCTACGGCAACTTCTTCTGGGTTAACAATGAGAAGTTCGCCGGGGTCTGGCACAGAAATGTCCAGAGAGGGTATGCTGAAATCTCATCCAGCACATATAAAAAGCTGACCGGAGGGATTTGGTTTGAGCTGGGAAAATTTATCAACCGGGATGTAAATGAGAATATCGTAGGGGACGGGCATAATTACGGGTTTTGGTCGACTTTTAAGCCGGTCAGCCAGCTGGTGATTGAGAACAGTTATACTTATAATGATTTGTCCCGTCAAAATAACGGAGGAAAAATATTTTCCGGTTATGTCCTTAGGAACAAATCCATTTACCAGTTCAACCGCAATCTTTTCTTCCGTCTGATTGCTCAATATAATTCATTCGGAAAAAGTTTTGATTTAGACCCGCTCTTAAGCTACAAGTTAAATCCCTTCACCATCTTTTACATCGGCTCCACTCACGATATCCAGGATTACGGCTCTTCCCCCAATTACGACCGCTTTGTGGAAACCAACCGCCAGATTTTTGTGAAACTGCAGTATCTGTGGAGAAGTTAGTCTCATTTCCCGCTTGTAATTTTCTTAAAAAACATTAATATGAAGGTAATCAGGGAACAGATGACTTTTTCCCTGTGGAAAATTACTCTGACAAAAATTTTTTCGGTCAATGTTGAAAGAAATATCGGATCAGGGAATGCATGGAAAATGAAGCCGCTATATGATTGACTCTTTCCAGCAACTCCATCCACTTCTTCAAGCCTT
>Ga0326597_10013059_pt1 | contig 10925 bp, 10 predicted proteins | sample RVTome_12_FD_203789 | JGI IMG/M metagenome (GOLD analysis project Ga0326597, IMG submission 203789) | Soil microbial communities from uranium-contaminated site in the Upper Colorado River Basin, Wyoming, United States - RVT100D185 | ecosystem: Environmental > Terrestrial > Soil > Contaminated >... | reverse complement strand
GCTCTCCGGTTGGTGTCTGTCGCCAATCGATTTCGAGCCCCCTCACGCCCGCCTCTGGTCACGCTCCAGATATACTCGGATCGATGGGCGACCATGACGTGCGACACCCTCGGGATGCGGGCGACGTACGGGCGTTCACCCTGGCGGTCCTCCGTGATGTGGCAGCGCTGGAGCTCATGATCGAGCGTGGCGACCTCGAAGCGACCGGCCAACGAATCGGCGTCGAGCAGGAAATGTATTTGGTGGGCCCGGACTGCCGCGCGTACCCGCGTGCCCTGGAGGTCATCGACCAGCTTTCGGATCCGCGCTTCACGACGGAGCTGGCCCGGTTCAACCTGGAAGCAAACTTCGATCCTGTGCGTCTCGAGGAAGACGTCTTCGAGACGCTCGAGCGCGACATGCGCGAGACCGTCTCCAGGGCTTCGCACGCCGCGAAACATCTTGGTGGAGACGTGCTCCTGACCGGTATTCTCCCCACCCTCCGGGCGGAGGACCTGAGCATCGACCATCTGACCCCTGAGCTCCGGTACCGTCTGCTCAACGACGCGCTGCTGCGCTCTCAAGGGCGTATCACCGTCGTGATTGACGGTCTGGAGCAGTACGAAGGCACCTACGACAGCGTCATGCTCCAGGCCGCCAACACCAGTCTTCAGATTCACCTGCAGGTGGACCCGCACGAGAGCGGCCGACTCTACAACCTGGCCCAGCTGATCACCGCCCCGCTGCTGGCCGTCGCGGGCAACTCACCGGTGCTGCTCGGCCGCCGTCTCTGGCACGAGACCCGGATCGCCGTGTTCGAGCGCGCTCTGGACACCCGCACGGACTCCCAGCTTGCTCGTGGCAGTCTCTCGCGCGTGACGTTCGGCGACGCGTGGCTGCACGATTCCATCGTCGAGGTATTTCGCGACAACCTGGCGCGATTTCCCGTGTTCCTAACGCGTGATACTGAGGGTGATTCGGTCGAGCAAGCGAAGCGCGGAGAACGCCCCCAACTCAGGGCCCTTGGCCTGTACAACAGCACCGTCTGGCGATGGAATCGGCCCTGTTACGGCGTGACCGACGGACGCCCGCATCTCCGCATCGAGTGTCGCGTGCTCCCCTCGGGCCCAACCGTGCTGGACGAAGTGGCGAACGCCGCCTTTTTCTACGGGATGATGCTGGGCCTGTCCGAAGACTACGCCGATGTGTCAGCCCATCTGGATTTTGGCGCAGCAAAAACAAACTTCCTGGCGGCCGCCAAATTGGGACTCCGAGCGGAGTTCGCATGGCTCGACGGTCGGTCGGTCGTGGCACGCGACCTGGTCCTCAAAGAGCTGCTGCCCGCCGCGCATCAGGGACTTGGGCGCGTGCGCGTCCCGGCCTCGCAGATCGATCGCTATCTGGGCACGATCGAGGCGCGGGTACGGGGGGGACGGACCGGCTCCAACTGGCTCCTGGAGACCTTCAACGCCCAGCGGACCCGCGAGCCGTACGCCGTCTGGCACGACGCCGTGAAGACCATGCTCGTCCACCAAATCAGCGGGACACCCGTGCATGAATGGCCGGTGTCACTGGACCGCCAGGGCGCGCGCGTGAGCGAGCCTACGGTGGGCGACATCATGACGCGCAACGTCTTCACCGTGAGCCCCGATGATGTCATCGACCTTGCTACGAGCGTGATGGAATGGAAACACGTTCGTCACATTCCAGTCGAAAGCGCGTCCGGGGAACTGCTGGGGCTCATCACTGCCAGAGAGTTGCTCGGGGCACGTGACAAGATCGGCCAAGACGATCCATCGGATCCGGTCTCCGTCGGGTCCCTGATGCGTCGGGACATGGTCCAGGTTCCGGCCGCGACCGGTCTCACTGAAGCCATGCGGATCAGTGTGAAGTCCAACGCCGGCTGCCTGCTCGTGGTCGAGCGGGGCAAGCTGGTTGGAATCGTGACAGAACACGACTTGGTCGCTGCAGCCAGCCGGGCGCTCGGCACGATTCCGTAAGCCAGCCGTTCCGCGCCCTCGGGCCCTGAGCCGCACTTACAGTGGGCGGTAGAGCCCGTCGTCTTCCAGAATCCCCTTGAGGGCACGAATCAGCACTCTCGCCCATTGACGGACGCCGGCGTCGGTACTCACCAGATCCTGACGAACTTCGAGACCAACGTACGGAAGCCCGGCGGCCTCGGCGTGGTGATCGAGGGTGTAGTCGTGCGGATCTCTGCCAGAGTACGGCTCGTTGTCGCCAAAGCAGACCCCGTCAGCTTTGGTGAGCTCCTGTATCAATGGCATCGCGATGCGGGGATCTTTGTCCCACATGACGCCGATGTGCCAGCGCCGCACGATCCGGTCGAACACAGGCGTACAACTGTGGACGGCGATGACGGCGGGGGTAACGCCCCGACTCCGAAAGGCGTCCAAGCGATCCTGGATCGCGGAATGGTACGGCTCGAAGAACGATTTGATCCGAAGCCGTTTCTCGTGATCCGACAACTGGAGGTTCGCCGGAATCGCGATGCCGTCACTCACCTGAACGAAGGCGGTCGCGTTATCCACAGGACGGTTGGGGTCTACGAGGAGGCGAGAATACCCTGACAGCACCGCAGGCGCATCCAGGCCATCAGCGACTGCCCGCGTCACGCCGGCAGCTCCAATATCGAACGCCACGTGGCGCTCGAGCACCCAGTCAGCGAGACCCAACTGGTTCATCCGCTTCGGTATCGCGGGACTGGCGTGGTCGCAGACGATAAGGACCTTGGCTGCGCCTGATTCGTTGTAGAGCGAGTACGGAGCAGGATCTTCCGGACCTATGAGCGGATAGTCCATCCAACAGAACCCGGGGGGTTCCCGAGGGCTACGCGCACCGCACGCATGTCGACGTGCTCGGCAGCGCGGCGAGTCGCGCCAGGCCAATCGGTCGTCCGCAGCCGACGCATGTGCCGTAGCCCCCTGCATCGATGCGACGGATGGCCTCTCGGATCTGCTGCACTTCCTTTCGGCTCATTTCGTCGAGGCCCTCCAGGACTTCGTCGTTTTCAAGCTGGATCGCACGCTCCTGCCAGTCAGGATCATGCGGCTGCCGGAGGTTGGTCTCGATCTTTCCAACACGCTGCGTAAGCGCCTCTAATTGCTTCAGCAACTGGGTTCGCGCTTCCCCGTAGTCCGACATATCAGCACTCCTGAGTAGGTGTCTGGTGTGAGTCTCACAGGTTATCAGCTCGTGGCCGGCTGGCGATATAACACGTAGTCGAACTGGCCGTGCAGCCAGGCTTCGCCCAGCGCATCGTCGTGCCGGCTGTCAATCCGCTCGTCCAGCACGTGCGCGTAGTCACCCCCAAGGCGGGCGATCTCCTGTAACAGCCGCTCTTTGGCACGGGCCATGAGGTCGGTGTAGCACCGATCCCAGAGCTCGTCTTGATGCGCGATGGTGCCGGCAACGCGCCCGCTGGTCGCCTCGACCGTATGATCCCCCATGGGCTCCGCGTCAGCTGGCGGGAGCTCCCGGTGCCAGTAGATGGTCTTCGAACCGTCGTCGACCGTGGTCACACTGCTATTCTGCCCCAATTCCTCCCGCCGCCGCTGGTGACCGCGCCGGTGCGCCTCGTACTACCGGGCCCAAGGGCGCACAACGACTCAACGCCCGAAGCGACTCGGGCGCAGTGAGTTCGCTACAAGAATGCATCCGATCCAGACGAAAATTGCCGTCGCCATCACCATCATCAGCGCCGCCACCACCGCCGCGTCGACCGAGACCCGCCACCGGCTGATCCAGGGCACAAGAGGACCGGCAAAGAGCACTGCGGCTGCAAGCACCACCCAAAGCAGAGGGGTCATGTAATCCTGTGCAGTCAGCGCCGAAAGGCTCGCCAGGCCGACCATGGCGCGAAGAAAAAGAAGCGCGGCCCGGACGGTGTCTGCCCGCAGAATCGCCCATCCCACGCCGACGACGCACAGTAGATACGCGTGCTTCAGCACCGACGGAAGCCGCTGGATCCTCGCCTCTAACCCGACCGCTTCCATCGCGAGCCAGAAGCCCGAGTACACGGCCCACACGAGAACGGTCCACCCGGCCCCGTGCCAGAGGCCGACGAGACAGAAGCCAAGCACGATGTTGGCGGAGAGACGCGGCGTCGGGTCGTCTCGGCCGGCGATAGGCAGGTAGAGATAGTCCCGCAACCACGTCATGAGGGTGATGTTCCACCGCCGCCAGAATTCTCGAACGGAATCGGCCGTGTAGGGCCTTCGAAAATTCTCCGGGTACCGAAACCCCACGATCCGGCCGAGCCCAATAGCGAAATCGGCATAGCCGGAGAACAAGAAGTACAGCTGCAGCGAAAAACAGGCAGCCCCCAGCCAGGCCGCGTCGGTACTCAAGCTTTCTGGGGAACGGGCGAAGATCGCGTCAGCCGGTCCGGCAAGTAGCCGAGCAAACACGATCACCTTCACCAGACCGAGCACAATTCGGCGCGTTCCATAGGTGAACGCGCCCAAACTCACGGTTCGACGCGTCAGCTGGGAAGCGAACTCCCGGTAACGAACGATGGGACCCGCAACGAGCACAGGAAGCTGCACGATATACAGGACAGCACTCAGTGGGTCATTCGTCGTGGCCTGTCGTCGATACACGTCCACGAGATACGCGATTGCCAGATACGCGACGACGGAGCCTACCGGCGGCGCGAGCATCCGACCTTCGAGTTCGAGGTGCGTGACGACGGAGACGCCTAGCACCGCGACGAGCGCGACGCCGAGGATCGCCTGCACCATGAGGCGCGGTGCCTTCTTGTCCTGCAGCCATGCGATGACCGCTGCCATCGTGTACGAGAGCCCCCCCAAACCCAGAAGGAGGTCCGCGAAGCCGGCTTCGCTGGCGAACGCCACGCTGGCTACAAGGAGCAGCAGCGTGGTTCCGATGTGAGACACCCTGCCAGCCTTCCGCCACGGCAGACTGCCCACGGCGACAATCAGGAAATACAGGGCGAGAAGACCAGGCAGAAACAGAAGGAGCGACTCTGGGACGTCGAACCGCACGGCCCTGGGATGCTAATGCGGACAGCCGGCAAACTCAATTGTCAGATCGCGTCCGTGTCAGATCGCGTCCGCATGCCTTTGCGCGCACGCGTGAGATCACGACGAACGGTGCCGGCGGGACAACGACATCACCCCGTGAGGGGCCCACTTGCCCGCCGACCGCGAAACCGTTTATCGTGTTCGACCATGGGAATAATGGATTTCGTTCGCGGCGAACTTATCGAGATCATTGAATGGACCGACGACTCACGCGACACCCTGTCGTTCCGTTTCCCTGATCAGGACAAGGAAATCAAACGAGGGGCACAGCTGATCGTTCGCGAGTCGCAGGCCACTCAATTCGTCTATCTCGGCCAGTTCGGAGACTTGTTCGGGCCAGGGAAGCACAGCCTGGTCACCGAGAACATTCCCATCCTGACAACCCTCCAGGGGTGGAAATACGGTTTCGAGACGCCGTTCAAGGCCGATGTCTACTTCGTGACGACGCGGCTGTTCACGGGCAACAAGTGGGGCACGTCGAATCCCGTCATGCTGCGCGACCAGGACTTCGGGATCGTGCGGCTTCGCGCCTTTGGAACCTACGATTTTCGGGTCGTCGATGTGCCCCTGTTCCTGAAAGAGGTCGCCGGAAGCGACCATCACTTCCGTCTCGACGAGTTTGCCGACGCCATGCGGTCCCGCATCGTCAGCGTCTTCAGCGACGCGCTCGCGACGAGCAAGGTGCCCGCGCTCGATATCGCCGCGCGCTACGGGGAATTGGGCGAAGCCCTGTTGCCGCTCATCAACCCGGTGCTGAAGACCAAGTACGGCCTGGAGATGCCCAGCTTTATTCTGGAAAACGTCTCGGTGCCTCCAGAAGTGGAGCAGGCGATCGACAAGCGAGCCGGTATGGCAGCCGTGGGGAATCTGAACGACTTCGTCAAGTATCAGATGGGACAGGGCTTTGAAAAAGGCGGCACGGGCGCGGGCGGCATCGGGGCCGAAATGGCCATCGGTCTCGCGATGGCTCAGCAGATGATGAATCAGCCGGGGGGAATCGCGGCGCAGACCACGACCCCGGCAGGCGCAGCACCTGCGCCCACCGGCTTGCCTGAGCTGCTCAGCCCCGCAGACGCCGCCACGGCGCTGGGTGTCGCAGAATCTGACGTGCTCGCGAGCCTCGAAGCGGGTGACCTGAAGGGCAAGCGGATCGGCTCGCAGTGGCGGATCACCCGAGCACAGCTCGCCCAGTTCCTCCAATAGGCGGTTCGTGGCACTGAGCGACTCGACCGCCACAGCCCGCGAGAAATATCACTGTCCAGCATGCGGCGCCGAGGCACAGTGGACTCCCGCCAAACGTGCGCTGGTCTGTCCGTTTTGTGGAACGGAGTCGCCGGCCGAGCTCGAAACACGGGGCGACGATACCGTGATTGTCGAACACGACCTCGTCGCAGCCCTGCGCGAGATACCGGACGCAGAACGTGGATGGCAAGCCAGCAAGACATCGGTCCGCTGCCAGAGCTGTCAGGCAATTTCGGTCATGGACGCGAACACCGTCGGGCATCGGTGCGAGTTCTGCGGATCGTCGCAGCTCGTCCCTTACGAGCAGGTGAAGGACGCCTTTCGCCCAGAATCTCTTCTGCCGCTCAGGGTGTCCGAACCGCAAGCTCGCGACCTGATCCGGTCCTGGTACCGGCGGCAGTGGCTGGCCCCCACTGCCCTTCGCGCGAAGGCGCTGACGGACACCGCGAAGGCCGCGTATCTGCCGTACTGGACGTTCGATGCCAACGCGCACGCGCGATGGACCGCCGAGGCGGGTGACTACTACACCGTTCGACGGCATGGCAAGAGTGTGCGCAAGGTCAGATGGCGGCAAGCGGCGGGTGAGCTATCGCACATGTTCGATGACGAGCTCGTGTGCGCGTCACGAGGTGTTCACGCGGCGATGCTGCGGAAGGTGGAGCCGTTCCCGACCGCCGATGTGATTCCGTACGATCCGGGCTACCTGGCTGGCTGGACCGTCGAGCGTTACCAGATCGATCTGGTCACGGCGGCAGGGCGGTCGCGGCGGCAGATGGACTCCGCCCTCCGTCGTCTCTGCGCCGACCAGGTTCCGGGTGATACCCATCGAAACCTGGTGGTGAACGCGACGTACACGGACCAGCGGTTCAAGTACATCCTGGCCCCGGTGTGGCTCTTGACCTACACCTTCCACGCGAAGGCCTATCAAGTCGCAGTCAACGGCGTCACGGGCCAGATCGCCGGCGAGCGCCCGTGGAGCTGGATCAAGGTCGGATTACTGGCATTGCTGGTGCTGCTTGTCCTCTTCCTGGTCGCGGTGAATAGCTGAGTCGTGGGCCGCGGTACAGTCTGGAGACTCAGAAAGCCGGCGCCTTCATGCGCCCAAGCGGCCCGTCTTACGTAACCACCGCGCCACCGCGCTGAGCCCGGCTTCGACGACGCCGAAAGACGAAGCGTCTCGCCACCAAACGGCGTCGCCCCCCATGGACGCAAAGGCCGAATCGACCTCGCGGCGCGCGCGAGCCAGCTCGAGCGGCAGGGAGGGGTCAACGACCGTGGGCTGTGAAGCCGCCTGAAGCTGAGCGACCACTTCCTTCGTCTGTTTCAAGTCGAGCATCGACAGCGGGGAGCGGCAGTGACCGCACGACGTGCTCTGCGCCAGGTCGATCGGCGCTCCACAATTCGAGCAGTTGACCGCCTGAACGTGCTCGCGCAGCTCGTCTATTTGTCGAGCCGTAAGAGGGCGAATGAATTTCTTCTCGCGCAGAAAATCGAAGAACGTGATCAGCCGACCGTGTCGCATGGGACATCGCCAGTACCGAAACCTGGTGTTGCCCTGGAGGTCATGGGTCGGGCGCAGACGCATCGAGCAACGTGGACACTTCAGGAGGTCCGCGAGCCGCCCCTGACGCGCCTCTGACCGCTCACCAATCAGCGTGAACAGCTTGAGGGTCGCGGCCGGCGCGAGCCGCAAGCTTTCATGACGGTCGAACCAGACCGCTTGGCACCTCTCGCAGATGTCGATGTCCAGCGACGTCCCGACGTGGCCGTCGAGTGTCATGCCCTCCATTGGGGCCGAGCAACTGGGACAGTTCATAGGTCCCTCGGTGTATCGGTCGTCAGGCTCTACCGCTTGACGTGCTCCCCGAACATCCGCCGAAGACCCGATGCCTCTTGCCGTCCCGCTCCCGTGAATCGGTCACCCACACGGTGCGGTGGCTCCCGCGTGAGCGCCGTGGACCAACTGGCCGGTTCTGGCGGCGACAACCGGATGGGTCAGCGAATTCATTCTCTACCCGTGGGGCGACCCGCCCTCGACCGCGGGCAACGGAGCCGAGTTCGTTGTCACGGATCGTGCCGGTAATTTGTACGGCGGAGAGCCCAGGCCCCGTGAGCTGCAAAAGTACGTCAGGGTCAGGCCATAGGCTCCTGCAACCCTGAAGAACCCGCCGTCCGTTCGTGACGCAGTGCTGTAAGAGGGTCCGAGGACCAGGGAGGGGTCCGCCGCCCTCATCGGCACTGCGCAAGGAATGACGTCAGCGAACAACGATCATTTCGAAACGGCTGGCGAATCGCATTCCGACTTCGTACCCACAAAGTATTGGCGTTTCCGTGGATACTGGGCACACGTTCCCGTTTTCACTGACCTCGAAATCGCTTGAACTCTAGCGTCCGATCTGTTCTGCTGCTACAGATCTCATCTCGGTACGTTTGCGAGCATGAGCGCCGGGGCGAGTCAGCAGTCCGTTGACCGTTATTGCCCCGTCTTGCACACCAATCACACCAAAGGGAAGGTGACGAATGGATTCACGATTTCCGGTCATCGACGTGGACCGCTTCCGTCCGCCGGATCTACCGGGCAGGACCATTGCGTTGGCCGCCGTGGTCGTCCTTGCCGTCCTGGTTGCCTTCGGCACGCTCTACCAGGTTCAGCCAGAGGAAGTCGGTGTCGTGCTGCGCCTCGGGAAGTACGTGCGAACGACCGACCCCGGCCTCCGCATGAAGGTGCCCTGGGTCGAGGAGGTACTCAAGGTCCCGGTCCAGCGACAGCTCAAGCACGAATTCGGGTTCCGGACCATCGAGGCCGGCGTGCGGACGCAGTACGCGGTTCCCGACGCTGAGCTCACCGGTGAGGCTGTCATGTTGACGGGGGACCTCAACGTCGCGGTGGTCGAGTGGATCGTCCAGTACCGCGTCGTCGATCCCTATCTGTTTCTCTTCAAGGTCCGGAACCTCGACGGCACGTTTCGTGCCATGAACGAGGCGGTCATGCGTCAGGTCGTGGGCGACCGCACGGTCACCGAAGTGCTGACGGTCGGCCGTCAGGAAATCGAGAGCAGCGTCACGGCACGGCTTCAGGAACTCGCGAATCAGTACGAGATGGGGATCAGCGTGGACCAAATCGTGCTACAGGATGTGAACCCACCCGATCCGGTGAAGCCCTCGTGGGACGAAGTCAATCAAGCACAGCAGCAGCGTGACCGGATGATCAACGAAGCTCGGGCCGCGTACAACCAGGTCATCCCCCGCGCGCGCGGCGAAGCTCAGCAACTGGTCTTGCAGGCGCAGGGGTACGCGCTCGACCGAGTGAACCGCGCCCAGGGTGACGCCGCCCGCTTCACCGCCATCTACGAGGCCTACCGGACGGCGCCCAATGTCACTCGCCAGCGCATGTATCTCGAGACCATGCAGCGAGTCCTCCCCACCGTGGGACAGAAACTCTACATAGACGAGAATGCGACGGGAGTCCTTCCGCTGCTCAATCTGGACAGCAGTAGACGAACGAGCAACCCGGTAACCGCCGCGGCGCAGACGACAGGAGGTGGCCAGTGAAACGCGTGCAACCCTGGCAAATTGGGCTCATTCTGGTGACCATCTTTCTGGTCGCTGGCTCCGCCTACACCGTGAGCGAGACCGAACAGGTTATCGTCACCCAGTTCGGAGACCCGGTGGGCGACCCCGTGACGACGCCCGGCATCCATTTCAAGGTTCCCCTCATCCAGACCGCCAACTACTTCGACAAGCGGTTTCTCGAATGGGATGGAAGTCCCAATCAGGTTCCGACCAGGGACAAGCGGTTCATCTGGGTGGACACCTACGCACGGTGGCACATCACGGACCCGCTCTTGTTCTTCCAGCGGCTCCGAGACGAACGCGGCGCACAGTCGAGACTCGACGACATCCTCGACGGTGAGACTCGAAACGCCGTCGCGAGAAACGATCTGATCGAGATCGTACGGACCAGCAACCGCGATCCCGCGGACGTGCCCATCGAGGCGGAAGAAGAGGAGGCAGTCCTCACCCAGATCAAGATGGGGCGGCAGGAGCTCACCCGTCAAATCCTCGCAACGGCGAGCAGCCGCACATCTGACTTAGGGATCGAAATCCTCGATCTGCGGATCAAGCGGATCAACTACGTCGAAGAGGTCCAGCAAGAGGTGTATGCGCGCATGATCGCGGAACGTCAGCGGATCGCCGAGCAGTTCCGTTCCGAGGGACAAGGAGAGGCGGCGCGCATCCAGGGTGAGCGCGAGCGGGAATTGGCCGAGATTCAGTCTGTGGCCTACCGGGAGTCTGAGGGCCTGCGAGGAGAGGCCGACGGAGAGGCCACGGGTATCTATGCCACCGCCTACGATCGGGACGCTGATTTCTACGCATTCACGAAATCGCTCGAAACCTACGAGCAGACGATGGATGAGAGCACGGTCTTCGTCCTCGGTACTGATAGCGAGCTGCTTCGCTTCCTGAAGCGCCCGAGGTAGGCGAACACGATCGGGGCGTGCAGGAGGGGGTGGCGCAGGGCAATCGCATCTAATTCTTCGCGCCCATGATGACGCGGAGTAGGTAGTCATGGTCCCAGCCGGCCGCGAGGCGCTTGTTCTTGATGCCGACCTTCTTGGTGCGCTCCTGCTTGAGGAGATT
>Ga0326597_10013058_pt1 | contig 10925 bp, 13 predicted proteins | sample RVTome_12_FD_203789 | JGI IMG/M metagenome (GOLD analysis project Ga0326597, IMG submission 203789) | Soil microbial communities from uranium-contaminated site in the Upper Colorado River Basin, Wyoming, United States - RVT100D185 | ecosystem: Environmental > Terrestrial > Soil > Contaminated >... | reverse complement strand
CGGCCGCGGCCGGGCGACCACGCGGAACTTCAATCCTAACATAGGTTTGACAGCATTTTTACGCCATGATACAGTCCTGCGCAACGCGCTGTTCCAGCGGCGCATACTCGGGTCCCGGAGGGTGGTTTGCGCACGCTAGGTAGCTCGTTTCTCGCCCTGCTCCTGCAGGCGCCGGGCGAAGCCGTACCGGATGCCGGCTTGAGCATCGTCGAACTGATCGCCGAGTCGACGCTCATCTCGAAGGCCGTCCTGCTCATGCTGGTGCTCTTTTCGATCGGGTCCTGGAGCGTCATCCTATACAAGGAGTGGACGTTCGAGCGATCCGCCCGCCAGTCTGCGACCTTTCTCGATGTCTTCCGGCGCAGCAACAAGTTCTCCGAGGTGCAGGCCGTCTGCCGGTCCCTGCGTGAGAGTCCGCTCGTCGGACTGTTCCTGGCCGGCTACGCCGAGTTGACCGCGCAACTCCGCCAGTCCCAGCCGTCGCTCGAGGCCGCAAATGTCGGGTCGGGCCCGCAGGGCCCGCAAGGCGCCGGGGGCCCGAAGCCGGTCCTCAAGAGCCTCGGCGCCGTGGACCGCGCCCTCCTACGCGCCTCGGTCGTCGAAGTGAACAAGCTCGAGCGGCGGATCCCTTTCCTGGCGACGACCGCCAGCATCGCGCCGTTCATCGGCCTCTTCGGCACGGTCTGGGGCATCATGATCGCCTTCCAGGGCATCGGTGCAACGGGCTCGACCAATCTCGGCGTGGTCGCACCCGGCATCGCCGATGCGCTCGTGGCCACCGCCGCCGGGCTCTTCGCGGCGATTCCCGCGGTCTACTTCTACAACCACCTCACGCACCGCGTGAAGTTGTTCGCCTCCGAGATGGACGACTTCGCGATGGAGTTCCTGAATATCGCGGAGCGGAACTTCACGTGAGGGGTCGCCGGCATGCCTAAGGTTCAGCCAGGCGGAAGTGCGCCGGGGCCGGCGCGCGGGACTCGCGGCCATCGCGTCAGCAGATCCCTCGCCGAGATCAACGTCGTGCCCCTCGTCGACGTGATGCTCGTCCTGCTCATCATTTTCATGGTCACCGCGCCCATGATCCAGCGCGGCGTCGACGTGAACCTGCCGGTGGCCGCGCGCGCGACCCAGATCGAAGGCGAGCGGCTTTTCGTCACCGTGCCGGCCGACTACCGGGAGAAGCGCATCGTCTATCTTGGAGACGAGGGCATTCGGGTTGACGTCCTGCAGGAGCGGGTGCGGCAGGCAATGGAGCCGCTGGCTGACAAGCAGGTGTTCCTGCGCGGCGATGGTACCCTCGCGTACCAGGATCTCATGGACATCATGGACCGTCTGAAGGCCGCTGGCGTCGAGAAAGTCGGCCTCGAAACACGTCGACCCGGTGAGCGGTGATCGTTCCCGCGGGCGAAATAGCCGATGGATGTAACCGACGTCCTCCGCGATCGTACGGGCGAACCCGACGGCCTGCGCGCCATGGTGGCGGCTTCGGTGGCGCTCCATGCGCTGCTCCTCATCCTGATCATGGTGGCCCCGGAGGCCTGGTTTCCGGCCCGCGAGACCGAGCCTCGCTCGATCATGACGATCACCCTGGGCGGGGGGACGCCAGGGCCCGCCGCCGGCGGGCAGACCCAGATTGCCGGCCGCGCGGTGCAGACGGAGGCGCCCCCGGAGCCGCCTGTACGGCCGCCTCCGTTGCGCCCGCCAGCCGCCAGGCCGCCCGAGATGACGCTGCCTGCCGCCAAGCCGGCCGCGGCGAGCACGCCCCCTCCCCCGGCCGTGGAGCAGGCGCCTCCCGAAGCGCGGGGACGGACCCCGTCGCAGGGGCCGGAGCCCATGCCCGGTTCGGCGGTCGCCGACACCGGCGCGCGCGGCCAGGGATTCGGGCTGTCGACCGGGGGCGGCGGGGGATCCGGCGTGCGGCTAGACGTCGCCAATTTCTGCTGTCCCGAGTACATCGTCACCGTCGTCGAGCGGATCCGCACTAGCTGGAACGATCGTGCCGAAGTCCCCGGCCAGGTGGAGGTGAAGTTCACCATTCAGCGGAACGGACGCATCACGGACGTCCAAGTCGAGCGATCCAGCGGGTACATCGCGCTCGACATGAACGCACAACGGGCACTCGTCAGCACGGCCCAGGTGCCGGAGCTGCCGAGTGGCTTCACGAATCCAACACTCACGGTCTACCTGACGTTCGATTACACACGATGACACCAACTTCCCGAGCGACATGCCCGCCCGGCCGCTCACGCGCCGACGCCATGTGGCTGGCCGGGGCGTCGGTGGCCGCCCTCGCCATCACCGTCGGCGCGCAGCCGCCTGCTTCCCAAGATCCGCCGCCGCAGCCGAGCGAGGTCCGGACCACGATCACGAGCGGCGACATCGGGGCGCCTCCGCGCCTCGCCGTTCCCGATTTCATTCCGCTGTCCGCCGATCCCGACACGGCCGACGCCGCCCGCGTGATCGCCCAGGTGCTCTGGAACGACCTCAATTTCGAGCGGGAGTTCGCGCTCATTCCGCGGGACACCTATGCCAGCATCCCCGCGGCCCGGTCGATGTACGACGTGCCGCTCGATCGGTGGCGCGAGCTGAACGCCGACGGGGTCCTCGTCGGCACTGTGCAGCGGACGGCGACGGGCGTGCGCGTCGAGGTCCGGCTGTTCCAGGTGCGCACCGGCCAGAGCGGCTTCGCCAGGCAGTACGAGGGATCGCTCGCAAATCGCCGCTTGTACGCCCATACGATCGCGGACGAGATCCACCAGGAGCAGCGCGCGCTGCGCGGCGTGGCCCGGACCCGCCTCACCTTCAACTCCGACCGCGACGGCGAGCGCCTTGGCGGCACCATCGAGAACCGCGGCGTGAAGGAGATCTACATCACCGACTACGACGGCGAGAACCAGCGACGGGTGACGACGCAGCGATCGCTCAACATCACCTCGGTCTGGTCGCCCGACGCCCGATCCATCGCCTACACGTCGTACCGACGCGGCCCGCCGAACATCTTCATCTCCCACATCTATGAAGGCACGCTCGAAGAGCTCACGGGCAACGCCGGCAACAACTTCCTGCCGTCGTGGTCGCCCGACGGCCAGCGCATCGCGTTTTCGTCGACGCGGGACGGCAGCGGGAACAGCGAGATCTATGTGGTCAATCGGGACGGCACCAATCCGCGGCGCATCACGAACCACCCCATGGCCGACGGATCGCCGACGTGGTCGCCGTCGGGCACGCAGATCGCCTTCATGTCCGATCGCAGTGGATCGCCGCAGATCTACATCATCAACGCCGACGGCGTCGGGCAGCCGAGGCGTGTCACGACGACGGAGGCGTACGCGGACCGGCCGACGTGGTCGCCGGCGCCCTACAACGAGATCGCGTACGCCGCCAGGACGGGGCCCGGCAACGATGTCAAGGTCCTCGACCTCGCAACCGGTCAGGTGACGCAACTCACCTTCGGCGAGGGCACCAACGAGAGCCCCTCCTTCAGCCCGAACGGCAGGCACATCGCGTTCATGTCGACACGGGCAGGCCGGCACCACATCTTCACGATGTCGCGCGACGGACGCAACGTGCGGCAGGTCACGCGGCTCGGCAACAACTACCAGCCGGACTGGTCGAGGCGCTGACGGAGGCACACCATGACGACCCGCATCCCCGCTTCGACGGTAAGACTTGCTGCGGTCCTGGCGCTATCGCTCGGCCTCCTGGCCTGCGGCGGCAATCCGTCTCCGACGGCCCGACCGGCGCCGCCCGCGCCCGAACCGGGCTTCGGCGATGCGCCGTCGTCGCCACCATCGACGACCGCCACCGAGCCCCGGTCCGTACCTCCCGAACCGATCCTCCGGGACGAGGGCATCGCTTCGGCCTCCCTCGACGACCTCAACCGCAGCTCACCGCTCCGTCCGCTCTTCTTCGGCTACGACAGCAGCGAGGTCGCGGCGGAAGGTCGTGGCGTGCTCGACGCCAACGCCGCCGTCCTTCGGCAGAACCCGACCTGGACGGTGACCATCGAAGGACATTGCGACGAACGCGGCACAGCCGAGTACAATCTGGCGTTAGGAGAGCGGAGGGCCGTCGCCGCGCGCGAATACTTCATCTCTCTCGGCATCCCGGCGGATCGGCTGCGGACGGTGAGCTACGGCAAGGAGTTCCCGTTCGATCCCGGCCAGACGGAGGAAGCCTGGGCCAGGAACCGCCGCGCGCATTTCGTGATTACGGGCCGATAACCGGGCCTTGTCGCCCGACTGCAGGCGTCATCATGACTCAGAAACTCTTCGCCGTTGTGCTGTCACTCATCCTGCTCGCTCCCGCCGCGGCGTCCGCCGCGACCAAGGAGCAGCTGCAGATGATGGCCGATCTGCGGATGCTCCAGGAGCAGTCGCAGCAACTCCAGTTGCTGCTCGGGTCCCTCGCCGAGACCGTGAAGGCGGTTAATGCCCGCCTCGAGCAGCGGATCGACCAGCAGTACGAGACGGCCCGCAAGTCCTTCGCGGATCAGAAACTCGTCATCGACACGCTGGCCGCCGACCTGCGGGTGGTCCGCGAGAAGGTCGACGACAGCAACGTGCGCATCGGGTCGCTCAGCCAGGAGGTCGACGCGCTCCGGCAGTCGGTCGTGCTCATGACCGTCCCGGCGCCTGCGCCCGCCGCAGCGCCAGGTGGCACGCCTCCGTCCTCCTCGAGCCAGGTGCCACCGGCTGCTCCGGGGGCGACGACGGCGCCTGCGCCCGTGGTGCAGCCGCCGCCTCTGGCAGCGGCTCCGATCGCTCCGGGAGCCTCGCCACAGCGCCTCTGGGACATGGCCTTCGCCGAATACGGCGGCGGGCGCTTCGACCTCGCGGTCATGGGCTTCGAGGCGTACATCAAGAGCTTTCCGAAGTCCGACATGGCCGACGAGGCCCAGGTCTACATCTGCAGTTCGTACCTGAATGGCGGCGACTACCAGAAGGCGGTTGATGCCTGCGACGTGGCGATCCGCACCTATCCGGGCGGCAACGCGCTGCCGGAGGCCTATTACCGCAAGGGCGTCGCCCTCCAGAGCCTGCAGCAACTGGCGCCGGCCGGTGCGGCATTCGAACATCTCGTGAAGACGTATCCGGACACCGTCGCGGCCACGCTCGCGCAGCAGCGGCTCGAAGCGCTGAAGCGCCCCTAGTCGCCGCAAGTTCCCGAAGGGATTCGAGAGACATTATGGGCAGTGTCAACAAGGTGATTCTCGTCGGCAACCTCGGCAGAGATGCCGAGGTTCGCTACACGCCGAGCGGCGCCGCTGTCGCCAAATTCAGCGTCGCGACGACCGAGGTCTGGAACGACAAGAGCGGCCAGCGGCAGGAGCGTACCGAATGGCACAACATCGACCTGTGGGGGAAGCAGGCTGAGACACTCAAGGACTATCTCGTCAAGGGCAAGCAGGTCTACCTCGAAGGCCGCCTTCAAACGGACGAATACACTGACAAGGAAGGCATCAAGCGAAAGACGACGCGCGTCCGCTGCGATCGCGTCGTCCTGCTTGGCGGGGGCGGCGGCGGAGGCCGCGCTGGCATGGAACGCAGCGACGCGAGCGCGGCCGCTCCGTCGGGCGAGGTCGCCGAGCCGCTCACCGACGACGATATCCCCTTCTAGCGGTTGTCTTCCCGTCCGTACCGGTCCTCCAACCTGACCACGTCATGCAGCTCAGGGGTCGAGACCTCGAAGATGTCGCTGTCCTCGATGGCCGTCATCCGGTGAATGGTCTTCGGTGTGATGTGGACGCGCTCGCCGGACCGCATCTCGCGTTTGACCAGTTCACCGCCCTGTTGAATCTCGAAGAGCAGTCGGCCCGAGTGCAGGTAGATGGTCTCGTCCTTCAGGTTGTGGTACTGGAGGCTCAGGGCATGGCCGGCGTTCACATGGATGAGCTTCCCGACGTAGCGGTCCGTCTTCGCCCAGTGCAGCTCGTAGCCCCAGGGTTTTTCGACGCGTGTGACATCGGCACTCACGGTCTCACTCCCTCGTTCCGCTGAGGCGCCCCAGTACGGCCTCGAGCGCCTGTTCGATTTCCCCCACGGTCGCCAGCCGCAACACCCGGCGGGCCAGCGCGCGCAGATCCTCCGCCCGGACGTCGCCGAGGGTCTGCTTCGCGACCTCGATCGCTCCCGGCGTCATGCTGAAGGTCCGCAGACCGAGCCCCACGAGCAGGGTCAGGAGAGCCGGATCCGCCGCCATCTCGCCGCAGAGCGAGACGGGCATGCCACGGCGGCTGGCCGCACGACGGACCATCATGATGACCCGCAGAATGGCCGGGTGCAGCGGCGCATAGAAGCCCGACAGGCGATCGTCGCCACGATCGACCGCCAGGCAGTACTGAATCAGGTCGTTCGTCCCGATCGTGAAGAAATCGACCTCCCGGGCCAGCAGGTCCGCTGTATAAGCCGCAGCGGGAATTTCGATCATCACGCCGACCGGGACCGACGGCACGTCCTCACCTCGCCGGGCCAGCTCTGCAGCCGCATCGGCCATGGCGCGTCGGGCGGCCCGGACCTGCTCGACGCTCGAGACGAACGGAAACATGATGCGAAGGGACCCGTGGCGGGCGGCCCGCAGCAGGGCGCGAAGCTGCGGCTGGAAGAGCGCCGGTCGCATCAGACTCAGGCGCAGGCCCCGCAGGCCCTGCCGTCCGCCGCGATCGTCGACTGAACTCCAGGCCAGGGCGGAATCGTCCACCTGGGCGGTCAGCGCCTCCTCGTCCACGTCGAACGTCCGGATCGTCACGGGATCCGGCGCCATGCCTTCGACGACGCGCCGATACACCTCGTACTGCGCGTCCTCGTCCTCACCACGCACACCATCGCTCAGGAGGAACTCGGATCGATAGAGCCCGATGCCCTCGGCCCCTGCGTATCGGGCCGCGGGCAGATCGTCGGGAAACTCGATATTGGCCTCGAGACGGACGCGAACGCCGTCAGCCGTCACGGCGGGCCGACGCGGATCGCGCGATGCGGTCGGCGCGCGTCCGCCCTCACGAGCGCCGCGTTCGACGCGTCGGAGCACGTCGGCGTCGGGGTCGACAATGACTTCGTTTGCGGCCGCGTCGATGACGACGAGCTGACCGGGCTGGATGACGGTGCTCGCGTCGTGCAGCCCGACAACGGCCGGGACCTCAAGGGATCGCGCGAGGATCGCCGTGTGATACGTCCGGCTTCCGGCGTCGGTGGCAAACCCACGGATGCGGGTCCAGTCCACCTGGGCGGCAAGCGACGGCGTCAGCTCGTCCGCGATGAGAATCGACGCCTCGTCGACCTCACGAAGCACGTCGCGGGCGGTGCTTCCTTCCTTGCGGAGATTCAGGGACAGGCGCCCGACCAAGTCGGCCACATCGCCCTTGCGCTCACGCAGGTACGGGTCGGCGACCTCTTCGAACACGGAGCTGAGCTCGTCGAAGACCTGTTCCACCGCCCACTCCGCGTTGACGTGCCGCTCGCGGACGATCGCCGCCGCGCGTGGCAGGAGCATCGGGTCGTCGAGCATCAGCAGCTGCGCGTCAAACAGCGCGGCCAGCTCACGTCCCCGTACGCGTGCCACCCGCGCCCGGATCTCGACCAGCTGCTGGCGGGTCTTCTCCCGCCCGCGCTCGAGGCGCTGGAGCTCCTGATCCACGCGGCCGGCGGGGATGCGGTAGCGCAGGACGCGCGCCCGCTGGATGAGAATGACGGCCCGGCCACTGACGGCACCCGGCGACACGCCCACGCCGGTCAGACGCCGCATGTCCCCTCGCCGAAGCCGGACTCGACCAGCGCCGTCAGCGCAGCCAGGGCTTCTGTCTCGTCGTCACCCTCCACCGTGATCTGAATCATCGACCCGCGGGCCGCGGCGAGCAGGAGCAGTCCCATGATGCTCTTGCCGTCCATCTCACGGCCCTGCCGCGCGACTCGAACGGCGGCACGGAACCGCGACGCGAGGTGCACGAACTGCGCGGCCGCGCGGGCGTGCATCCCCAGCTGGTTCACGATCGTCACGGTGCCGGACGTCATCGTCGACCGGAGTCTCAGACGGAGTCCTTCTCGCCCCGCAGCAGATCCGACGCCACCCGGATCGCCGCACGCCCGTGATCGCGCATCTCCCGGGCCACCGCCAGCAGGTTCTGCGAGCTCTGGAGCGACGCCAGCTTGATCAGCATGGGCAGGTTGACGCCGGTGATCACCTCGACGCGATCGGTCTCGAGGAAGGTCAGCCCCAGGTTCGACGGCGTGCCTCCGAACATGTCCGTCAACAGGAGAACCCCTTCGTCGCCCTGGACGCGCTCGATGGCTTTCGCGATGTCCTCGCGCGCGTCGTTCACTTCGTCATGCCAGCCGATGGAGACGGCAGCGAACCGTGGCAGGTCGCCGACGATCATCTCGGCGGCGTTCAGCAGTTCGCTCGCGAGCTGCCCGTGCGTCACCACGACAACCCCAATCACGGCTCTATCGTACTCCACGCCCTACACGCGCCGGATGTCACGATGCCGTACGCGCATCCGCGCGGACGCCTGGGCGGCCAGGGCACGCCTGAGCCGGCCCGCGATCATGACCGACCGGTGCCGCCCGCCGGTGCACCCCACCGCCACCGTCAGGTAACTCTTCCCTTCGTTCACGTAGAACGGCAGCACGTACGCGAGAAACGCCTCGAGCCGGTCGATGAACTCGCGGGTCGACGCGTCCTTGAGCATGAACGTCGACACGGCCCGGTCCAGTCCCGTCTTCGGCTTGAGCGCGGGCACGAAGTGCGGATTGGGGAGGCAGCGGACATCGAACACGAGATCCGCGTCCATCGGCAGGCCGTACTTGTAGCCGAAGCTGAGCAGCGTCACGACGAGACTTCCCTGCGCGCGGTCCCGCATCAGGCCCATGAAGAACCGCCGCAGCTCGTGGACGGTCAGGTCCGAGGTGTCGACGATCTCGTCGGCCATCTCCCTGATTCGGCGAAGGCGGACGCGCTCGTCGCGGATCCCCTCAGCGGCCGACCGGTCCGGTGCCAGCGGATGGGGACGCCTGGTTTCGCTGAAGCGCCGGAGGAGGGCGACGTCGCTCGCTTCGAGGAAGATCAGCACGGGGTTCAGGCCGCGGGTCTTCCGCAGGCGCGTAAGGACTCTCGGAAACGACGACAGGAAGTTGCCTTCCCGCACGTCGACCACAATCGCGACCTTTTCGATCTCGCTTCCCCGGGTCACCAGCGCCGCCAGCGTCGGAATCAGGGTCGTCGGCAGGTTGTCCACGCAGAAGTACCCGAGATCCTCCAGCGCGCGGATCGCCTGCGACTTGCCCGCGCCGGACAGTCCGGTGAGGACGATGAAGGGATGTGCGCCAGCCGTGCGCCTCTTCCGGACGGCTCGTACGCCGGTGCGGGTCCCGGACACGCTCCGCCCGGCACTCACCGTCCCGCCTCGTGGAGGTCGTCCTCCTCGTCTTCGCCGTCGTCCCCGCGGTCATCGACTCGGCGGGCGAGACTGCGCTGCAGACGATCGGCGAGGACCCGGGCCGCGTGATGGCCACGCGACCGAAGGAGCTGATTGCGCGCCGCCACCTCGACAAGGATGGCAATGTTCCGCCCGGGCGCCACCGGCATCATCACGAGCGGAACGCGCAGGCCGAGGATCTCGTGGAACTGATCATCGAGTCCGAGCCGCTCGTACTCGCGCGACTGGTCCCAGCGCTCGAGCTGGACCACGAGTTCCACGCGCTTCGACGTCCGGATGGACGCGATGCCGAACAGCTCCCGAACGTTGATCACCCCGATCCCGCGAAGCTCCATGTGATGGCGCGTCAGTTCAGGGCAGGTCCCGATGAGAATCGTCTCCGATCGCCGACGGACGTCCACCGTGTCGTCGGCCACGAGCCGGTGGCCCCTGACAATCAGGTCGAGCGCGCACTCGCTCTTCCCGATGCCGGACTCCCCCGCAATGAGCACGCCGAGACCGAGAACGTCCATGAGCACCGCGTGCAGCGTGGTCCGCTCCGCGAGGCTGTCCTCGAGGATCGAGCCGACCTTCGCGATGGCCGTGGGCGTGACGACCCCCGTTCGCAGGAGGGGCAGGCCTGCCCGGTCGGCTTCCGCGACGACCACCGGGGATACGTCGAGGCCGCCCGTGATGAGCAGACACGGGAAATCGCGGGCGAATACCTGCCGCAGGGTGCGGACTCGCGCATCCTCGGGCAGGCCGTCAAGATACCGGATCTCGCTTTCGCCGAAGATCAGCACCCGGCCGGGCTTGAGGTAGTGTTCGAACCCGGCCAGGGCGAGGCCGGTCTTCTGCACGTGCGGGCTCGTCACGAGCCGGTCGAGACCAGCCGCGCCTCCAAGCACTACCAGCGGCAGCCCGAACGCCTCGGGCCGGCCCTGGAGCAGAGCGGCCACCGTGATCCCCGGAACCGTGCTCAGTACAGCACCTTGCGCTGGTTGGACGTCTGGATCTTCAGCTCCTCGCGGTACTTGGCGATCGTGCGCCGGGCCAGGACCAGGCCCTCCCGCTGGAGGATGTTCACGATCTTCGAATCGCTCAGCGGCTTCCGGGGGTCCTCGTTCTCGATGATCTTGCGGATGCGCTGCTTGATGGTCACCGAGGACACGCTCTCGCCGTACGAGCTGTGAATGCCGCTGTGGAAGAAGTACTTCATCTCGAACACCCCCTGCGGGGTGTGCATGTACTTGTTGGTGACCACGCGGCTTACCGTCGACTCGTGCATGCCGATGTCATTCGCGACGTCCCGCAGCACCAGCGGCCGCAGATGCTCGATGCCGTGATCGAGGAAGTCCCGCTGGAAATTGATGACGCTCGTCGCTACCTTATGGATGGTCTTCTGGCGCTGCTCCACCGACTTGATCAGCCAGAGCGCCGAGCGGAACTTGTCCTTCACGTACGCGCGCGTCTCGTCCGTGTTGTCGGTCGCACCCTTGTCGAGGAGCCGGCGGTA
>Ga0326597_10013057_pt1 | contig 10926 bp, 8 predicted proteins | sample RVTome_12_FD_203789 | JGI IMG/M metagenome (GOLD analysis project Ga0326597, IMG submission 203789) | Soil microbial communities from uranium-contaminated site in the Upper Colorado River Basin, Wyoming, United States - RVT100D185 | ecosystem: Environmental > Terrestrial > Soil > Contaminated >... | reverse complement strand
ACCCGGCTCAAGTCGCATCTGGACGGCGGCGGCACGCGCACGCAGACAGCCGACGTGCTCGAAGAACTCAAGCTGGGCCTCAACAACGCCTACCGTCAACTGCGCGAACTGCTTACGACATTCCGGCTTCGCATGGACGGACGCGGGCTTTCCGATGCACTGCGCGATACCGTGGGCGAGTTCTCCCGGCGCACCGGAATCGATTTCCGGCTTCAGGACCGCCTGCTCGGCCATGAACTCGATTCCAGCGAGCAGATCCATGTGCTGCAGGTGGTACGCGAGGCACTCACCAACGTTGAGCATCACGCGCATGCGAGCCGCGCCGACGTGAGGCTGGGAATAGAGAACGGGCGCGTGCGCGTGCGCGTGGACGATGACGGCCTGGGCATCGTCCAAACCGAGCCACCGGCCCACCACTATGGCCTGGCGATCATGAACGACCGCGCGGCGACTCTTGGAGGCACGCTGCGCATCTCCAGGCGCCCCGAGGGCGGCACCAGAGTCGAATTGGACTTCACTCCCCGCGGGCCGTTTCGTTCCGCGAATATAGCCTTGGCTGAATCGGCATGAGCCAGGGCAACCGCATCCTGATCATCGACGACCACCCCTTGTTTCGCAAAGGCGTCGTACAGTTGATCGCCATGGCGCCCCACCTCCAAGTGGTGGGCGAGGCCTCCGGCGGCGAGCAGGGCGTGGCGATGGCACGGGAACTCGACCCGGACATGATCCTGCTCGACCTGCACATGACGGGCATGGACGGCATTCAGACCCTGAAGGTGATCCGCGACGCGGACATGGACTGCCGGGTCGTGATTCTCACCGTGTCTGACAACGCAGACGACCTGGTCGCGGCAATCCGCAGCGGCGCGGACGGTTACCTGCTCAAGGACATGGAGCCGGAGGATTTGCTGCGCGCGATCGACGAGGCTCTCAACGGCCGCACGGTAATCGGAGAGCGCCTGAACGGCATGCTGGCACGGGCCATCCGCGAGGAGGCTACCGTCAAACAGCGCGATTCGGCCACGCTGACCGACCGCGAAACGCAGATCCTGCAGGCGCTCGCGCAGGGACACGCCAACAAACTGATCGCGCGCCATCTCGACATCACGGATGCCACCGTCAAAGTGCACGTCAAGAATCTGCTCAAGAAACTGGGATTCCGCTCCCGCCTGGAAGCGGCAGTCTGGGCTGTAGGTCGCGCTATCGGGACCGGGAACTGACCAGCAACTGACCAGCAACTGACCAGCAACTGACCAGCAACTGACCAGCAACTGACCAGCGCCCAGAGGTGAAGCGGCCTTGCGGCGAGTTCTCAGTCCGAGCCCAGCGGCTCCGGCCGACCGCCCGCGTAGCCTTGGTAGGCGGCCATGCCGAGTTCGGCGAGCACCGGCACCGTCGCAGCGTCCTCGACCCCTTGTGCGATCAACGGAATTTCCAGAGGCTGGAGCATTCTGACCATCGCCTCGACAATGAAACGCAGATCCTCGCGTGCGCCGATTTGTTGCGTCAGCGCCGGGGCGAGCTTGACGTAGGCCGGCAGCAATTCATGCACGACCGCGATCGAGTTACGGTCCAGATCGAAATTGTCCAGTGCCACGCGCGCGCCCAACTTGCGCATCGCCGCGGCAAATTCCCTGGTCAGGTCGGGCCAACGGCTGGCGGTATAACCGGTCACTTCGAATACGAGGCGCGCGGCCGTCTGCCTGTTCTTGGCCAGCGATAACTGAAGTGCGGCGCGAAAACGCTCGCTGGCGATGCTCTGCATGGAAACGTTGATGCCCAGTTCCGACGGCGGCCCGGCCAGGCGTCCGCTTGCACCGACCTGAGCAAGTACCTGCTCGACCACTTTCTGGTCGAGCAGCGGCAGCAGTGCGTGCTGGCTCGCCACCGGCACGAACGCGGCCGCCGCGATGGCGATTCCGTCGCGTCCAGTCAGTCTGGAGAAAATCTCAAGCTGCAGGGCGTTATCGCCGACGATCGAAAGCACCCTCTGCCCCAACAGCGTGATACGATTTTCGGCGATCGCCGCCTCGATTTCCTCTTTCAGGTCGGTTCCGTGTAGCGGCGCGCTGGTCTGCGACGCGGCGACAACGACGACGCCACCGTGTTTGGCGGCTTGCGCGAGCGCGTCCTCGGCCGCGTGTGCGAACTGTGGGAGGCCCGCCTCGCCCAGGCTGAAGTGAGCGACGCCGCTGAATACCAAAGTGTTCTCGGGCAGACCATCCGCGCGCAACCGATCCGCAAACGCGTTGCAGATCCCGTTTGCCCACTCCACGGCCGCCGCGGGACCCGCGTTGGGCAGGAACGCAGCAAGCGTAGGGCCTTGCCAGCGTCCAACGATCGCCGTTCCATGGGCCGCCGGGGCGGCGAGGTCGCCGGCCAGATGCCGCACGATCTGGTCGCCGCGAGTCAGCCCGAATACGCGGTTGACCTCTTCGAGCCCCGAGAGTGCGAACAGCGTCAACGCGCCGGAATAGATTTCGCCCGCCTCACCGAGGTACGAGGACACGGACTGTTCGAATCCGCGGCGGTTCAGTTGCCCGGTGAGCGGATCCTCGAAGGCCTCAATGCGCAGCCGTTCGGCGCGCCCGGCTTCCTTGGCGATGGCGTCGCGGATCTTGGCCGACAGGCTGTTGATCGCCAGCGTGACCTGCTGCAGTTCACGCGCGCGCGGCGCGATATCGATGGAGACGAAGTCGCGATTGCTGATCGCGACCGCGGCGCGCTCGATCTCGTGCAGCGGTCGCAGTATCCCCGCGAGGTAATAGCGCATTGCCGCCAGAGCGAGAGCGAACAGAACTGCAAGCCACGCAAGAGTCGCGCGCGCCGTATCATAAAGTTGCTCATAGGCATATCCCGGATGAACCTGGACGGTCACTTTGCCCAGTTGCCGCCAGCCCGAGGTGATCAGCGCCTCGCCCGCGGCCCCCTCCAGGCGAACCAGCGACACGAACCACGCCGGAACATCGATGTCGCGGCGATCGAGCATGCGCCCGAACACGCGCTCACCACTTGGCGCCTTCACTTCGATGCGCTCGAAATACCCCCGATCGAATACCGGATTGACCATGATGTTTACCAGCGACGGTTCGAGCGCGCCGATGCGCGACCCGAGCGCGAGCGCGAGCGAGGTCGCCGTCTCGTTCGCGTGGGCGTCGAGCTGCTCGGCGAGATAGCCTCTGGCCTTGGACACGTAAATCGCCTCGATGCCCAGGAGCAGCACGACGAATGCCGCGGTGATGCCCACCAGAAGCTGACGGCCAAGAGTCATGATTGGAGCATTATGGTCGGCACTGGGTTCTCGTGCCAGAAGTACACATCAACATGAGGGCATACATCCCTTAAAACTCACCTGGGTCAGCCCGCTAAAAATTCATCTTGCACCGGGTTCTAAGTCCTGGCCTCGGCAATGAGTCGCTCCTGCACCGAAAGCCAGGCGCGAATCTGCGACGGCTTGCCGCGCAGCCCTCCGCGAACGAGTTGCACTTCGTCATCGTTGAAGCTGTACACCGGATCGAGATCCTGGCGCTCCGAGGCGACGCGTATGCGCGGATCGAGATTGTCCATGATCAGCGGATCGGCGTCGGGCCGCGCGTAGTATGCAAGCACCATATGCGCCCTGCCCTTCAAGCTCAGCGCACGCACATACGTAATACGCAGGCGCTCCAGCGGAACGCCGAGTTCCTTGAGCAGGTAGTACTTGGCGATGGAATAATCCTCGCAGTCGCCGCCGGCGCTTCCTATGGTCTCGGCCGGCGTCGCCCAGTAATCGTCGCTGCGCCAATGCACGTTGTCGTCGAGCCATTTCACTCTTTTGTTGATGCCGTCGTTGATCAACTGCAGCGCGTCGGCTTCCCGGCCCGCCGCCAGGTCGAGGCGCGGCATGAACGCAGGGGTTTTCTGCCCGGCCGCGAACGCGATCCATTGCGCGAGACGAACGGGCGTGGGTGGGCCGAACCTGCGCGTGTACTGCGCAACCAGCCCCGCGCTGACCCGGGTGGTGAAGCCAAGATCGGGAATGGCCTGTGCGAATACGCTGGCCGCCAGCAGCAGCGACGCGGCCGCCAGTACGCGCGGCCCGTAACGCCGCAGGCCCGCGACAGTATGTTCACTGCGCATGACGCAATATTCAGTCGGCGGCCTGCCGCAGCAGGGACAGCGGGGACGGCTCATGGGCCACGATGCGCTCGAACCGCTTGCGGAATTCCTCCGTCGGCAGCCCTGCAGCCTTCGCAAGCCTGCCGATCTTCTCGGGGTTGCCGAAGTCGTCCCGGCGCAGGCGCGTCATATAGCGGCGCGCGATCGCGTAGCGGGTCGAGCCGATGTCGACCGTGCGCACCCGCGTGCGGCCGGTGGCCGGATCCAGCAGCGAGGCGAATGGCACCGGCACGAATTGTCCGTTATCGAGCGAGATCATGGCGTTCGAGCCGCCCTCGATCAGGAATTTGGCCGCGCAGTATCCCAGATCGCGCGTGTACTCGATGTCGAATGCAATGGGTTCGGCGCAGCGCAGCTCATAGCCGATGTCCTTCGATATGATGGTCGCCGCGATGCCCAATGCGGCGAGCCGTTCCTCAACCTGCCGCTTGACCCCGCGGCCCAGGTCGATTTCCGCGATCCGGATGTGGTCGTGCTCATCGTGCGAGATATCCCCCAGGCGACTGAGTTCGGCCTCGGGAATGCTCTCGGCCAGTCCTTCGGCCAGCACTGCCACGCCATCCCTGTGACCCTCGGCGATGCGTTTGACGATCGCACCGATCAGGATGTCGGATATGGTGTCGAGGTTGGTTTTTCCGCCCGGAAACTCCTCGGGAATCACCGACAGTGTGGCGCCGGCCGCCTTGCCGATGCCCAGGGCCAGGTGCCCGGCCTTGCGCCCCATGGCGACGACGAAGTACCAGCGGCTCCCGGTGGAACGCGCATCCACCATCAGGTTCCTCACCAGGCCGGCGCCGACTTGGCGCGCGGTCTGGTAACCGAACGTATCGACGTGCGCGGGCAGCGCGAGGTCGTTGTCGATGGTCTTGGGAACATGAGCCACGCGGATACTCCCGGCGGCCCGCTCGGCAACTTTCATGGCGGCGAACGCGGTATCGTCACCGCCGATCGTCACCAGCATGCCAACGCCCAGGTCGGTCAGTGATTTCACGACCTGGTCCAGCTGCCCGGCGCTCTTGGTCGGATTCGCGCGCGCCGTTCCGAGTACCGTTCCGCCGAGAAGATGGATACCGCTCACGTCCTCGATATCGAGCGCTCTCGCGCCGTCGGTCTGTCCTTGCATGATCCCGGAGAACCCCGCGCGGACTCCGACCACATCCATGCCCTCGAGACGGGCACGGATGGTTGCAGCGCCGATTACGCTGTTGATGCCCGGAGCCGGACCCCCGCCGACCAGAATGGCCAGTTTGCTTGCGTTTGGCATTTTTTCCACCTTTTCAATCGGTGCTGAGTCTGCGTCACCAGCCTGCGGCACCAGGAATATTGCGTCTAGTTTACTACTGACAGCGCTATTGACAGCGCTATTGACAGCGTTGCCGGCCGGATAAATCCCGGTATCGTATCGGACACGGGCCGACCTGCGAGTCGAGTGCGTGCCGGAACGAATGCGGCTTGAAATCAGGCCGGGCGGCTTCCGCCCCCCCCGATTTGGGCTGATGCCCCGCCCCCGCCAGCGCCCGGTTCGCATTGCGCGACAAATCCGTGATGTGACGCGTTGACAGACGAACGTTCGTTCAGGTAGCTTTTGCACACCACATTTCGATACCGCAGAAACATGAATTTTTCAGGCTGTTCACGGCCCGCATGGGCGCTTCGGGGGATCGCATGATTTGCGCATGTCCGCAGCGGCGCAAGCCCGTCCGGGAGGACCGATGAGCGCCGCCTCCCACGAACGATCGAGGCGGGTCAGGCACGAGGCACAGCAGGTCGAGATTCTCGAGGCGGCCGCATCGGCCATTGCGGAACACGGCTTCCACGGGATGAGCATGCGGGGGCTTGCGCGCGCGACCGGACGCGGCCTGGCCAGCTTCTACAACTACTTCTCTTCCAAGGAAGATCTGCTGTTCTCGCTGCAGAGCGATTCCTTCATGACGCTGACCAGTTCAATGAAGGCGGCGCTTGCGGACGTCGATGATCCGGTCGAGCGGCTGTACATCTTCGTGTCCAATCACATCCGCTACGTGGCGGAGCATCGCTCGGTGTTTCAGGTGCTGGTGCACGAAGCTTCCGCGCTGCCCGCGGGCAGACGCAGGAAAGTGCGCCTGCTCAAGGAAGGCTACTTCCAGATCTGCAGGGATATCGTGGCCTCCATTCTGGCCGCCGGCTGCAACGCGCCCGGCGCCGGTGGCGCCGCCGGTCTGGACCCCGCGGAGGTCGAGCGGGTTACCTACAGCGTGTTCGGGATGCTCAACTGGAGTGTCGGTTGGTACGACCCCCTGCATCACGGGACTCCCCAGGACGTCGCAAAGACGATCCATGCTGTCGCCGTGTGCGGTCTGGTGGCCCGCTGCCCTCACCGACCGGTGCTGGAAAACCTGGATCGCCAACTGGGTGCGACCGCGCTGCCGCCGCTGGTCGGCAAGCCGGTTTCCGGATCGGCGGAATCGGGAAATCGCCCGAGGCCGACGGCGAAAAACGTCTCCCCCCCGCATGCGCGCAGGACATTGCGGACGATCAAGGTCTGAGGGAGGAACACAGAAATGCGGTATGGAGAAACAGGCTACGATTTGGAAATTGATCTGTCCCGCGGCAGCATCGATCGGGCCGAGTCCGACCCGAACGACACCCTGCTCTATCTCGGGGGGCTGGGCATCAACGCCAAGATCACATGGGACAGGGTACCGCCCGAGACCGAAGCTTTCTCGGAAGACAATCTGCTGATATTCGGCACCGGCCTGCTGTGCGGCACGCCGGCCCCCGGCTGCAACCGCACCATCGTCACGACCATTTCGCCGCAGACGAAGCTGTTCGCCTATTCGATGATGGGAGGGTTCTGGGCGCCCGAACTCAAGTACGCCGGCTACGATCGCGTGATCCTGCGCGGCAAGTCGGAGAAACTGGTCTACATCTGGATCCACAACGACAAGGTCGAAATCCGCGACGCGGAGCACCTGCGCGGCAAGGGTTCCCTCGAAACCGCCGAAGCCCTGCGTGCGGAACTGGACGAACCCAACGCCCAGGTGGCGTCGATCGGCCTGGCCGGCGAGAACCGTGTCTTCTACGCCTCGATCGAGCAGGGGCGCTCCAGCGCCAGTCGCGGCGGCATCGGCGCGGTGATGGGCGACAAGGGCGTAAAGGCCGTCGTCGTGCGCGGCACCCGGGACATCAATCTGGCCGATTCGGCGAAGTTCATGGAGTTGTGCGACGGCGTTCTCAAGTACATCAAGTGGCGCGAAAACCACCCGATCCAGGGCGTACCTCCAATATTGCAGGGCCTCGGGTCGCCGCAGGAGATGGCCATCGTCGACGAGCAGTGGCACACCACCAACTTCACCTGGGGAAATGCGCGCACCCGCCGCAAGGATTTCTGGACCCATGAGATCGAGGAAAAATGGAAGCAGACGCAGGAGAGCGTGCGCACCCGCCTGATCAGCTGCTACAACTGCCCGATGAAGTGCGGCGCCACGATCTCGGTGCCGGGCTTGCCGACCTACATGATGAAGTGCTACTCGAAGCTGACCTACACCATGGCCGCCTACTCGGACCTGGACTTCGGCTTCAAGATCGCACAGAAGGCCACCGAATACGGTCTTGACGGTTTCTCCGCGCCGCAAGCCATGGCCTTCGGCCTCGAACTGCTCGAAGCCGGCATCCTTACCAAGGACGACTTTCCCGGTATGCCCGAGGACGCGGAGGGCCGCTTTTTCTATCTTCTGGAGAAAATCGTGCGGCGCGAAGGCATCGGCGACTACCTCGCCGACGGCACCTACTGGGCGGCGCGGCGCATCGGCAAGGGCGCCGAGAAGTTCGATCACAACACCATCAAGAAGCACGAGCAGCTCCCGCTCAAGCTTGGCATGCTCAACCCGGTCTACTACCTGATGTACTGCACCGGGGAGAAGATCAACATCACACAGATCGAGGGCCAGTTTCCACAGGAGCCGTTTGCGACACGGGAAGCACGCGAGGAGTTCGTCCACGACTGGTTCCAGGTCCCGGACGAGAAGTTCAAGAAGTACTACGTGGACTGGGAACCGCGCGGCGAGATGTCCAACCCGTACTACCCGACGGTGGAGGCGAGCTGCGAAATCGTGGACTGGATGGAAAAGATGCACTACATCGATGACGCGTTGGGCACCTGCGCCGGCCTGTCGTCCTTCCCGCTGAAGCCGCCCTACCACATCCACAACTTCCCGCAATTCATCTCGGCGGCCACCGGCATGGACTTCGACAAGGACAAGCTGTGGGAGGCTGCAACGAGAAACCGCACGCTGCTGCGCGCGCTCAACGTGCGCTGCGGAATGCGCCGCGCCGACGAGAAGCCGCCGGAGAATCACTGGCGCAAGCGGTTCCCGGACCTGGAAGCACAACTTCTGGACGGGTACTACAGGCTCAAGGGATTCAACAGCGAGGGCATTCCGACCAAGGAATCCCTGCACGCCTTGAGCCTCGACTATGTTGCCGAAGAACTGGAACAAAGGGGCGTCTACCGTGGCTAAGGTCATGAAGAAGGTCAAGAACATCAGGATCGTCGCCGACCTGTGCAACGGCTGCCGCGCGTGCGAAACGATCTGCTCCGCGTATCACGCCACACCGCGGTACAGCAGCAACAACCCGGCGCGCTCGCGCATCCGCATCGTGCGCGAGCCGCTGAAGGACATCTACCTGCCGGTCTATGCCGGCGAGTACACCATGTCCGAATGCACCGGGCGCACCACCTACACGCTGGAGGGCAAGGAATACAGGGAATGCGACTTCTGCCGCGCCTCCTGTCCGTCGCGCGACCTGTTCAAGGAACCCGACTCCGGCCTGCCGCTCAAGTGCGACATGTGCGAGGACACTCCGCCCCTGGAGGTGCCCAAGTGCGTGGAGTGGTGTCTGGCCGAGGCGCTGGTCTACGAGGAGTACGAAGAGGAAGTCGAGGAAGAACCGAAGGTCGCCGATATTGAAATCAGCGTCGAAGCGCTGATCGACAAGTACGGCCTGGACAAGGTGCTGGACTCGGTCGCCCGCAGGGCGAAATCCTGACGTTACACCGCAGCGGAAACCCACACATGGACATGCAAGTCGTCTTAACTCCCCAGCCGGAGATCATCGAGGCCATCAAGGCCTATGGCGGTGATGCCTTCAAGAAATGCTACCAGTGCGGCCTGTGCGACACCGTCTGTCCCTGGAACAAGGTGCGCAACTTCAGCATGCGCAAGCTTGTGCGCGAGGCGACCTTCGGCCTGACCGAAATCGACAGCGAGGACATCTGGCGCTGCACCACCTGCGGCAAGTGCCCGCAGGTCTGCCCGCGCGACGTCAGGCAGATCGAGTCGGGAGTCGCGCTGCGGCGCCTGGCCACCGAGTACGACGTGTTCCCGGGCGGGGCCGCGCCGATTCCCGCCGTCGCCGGCAACCTGCGTGCCGAAGGCAATCCCTTCGGCAACGAGCGCGCGCAGCGCGCCGACTGGGCAAAGGAACTCGGCGTCAAGCGCTTCGAAGAAGGTACGGAATTTCTCTACTCGCCGGGCTGCTACCTCAGCTACGATCCGCGCGGCAGGAAGATCGCCCGTGCCACGGTGCAGGTCCTGCAGGCCGCGGGCGTGGATTTCGGTATCCTCGGCAGCGAAGAGAGCTGCTGCGGCGAGAGCATTCGCAAGACCGGCGACGAGCCCCTGTTCAAGTCCCTGGCCAAGTCCAATATCGGCGCCTTCATCGGCAACGGTGTGCAGAAAATCCTGGTGTCCTCCCCGCACTGTTATCACAGCTTCAAGAACGAATATCCCGAGTTCCGGGTGAACTTCGAAGTGGTCCACATTTCGCAGCTGATTTTCCGGCTGATCGAGGAAGGCCGGTTGAAGCTGACCACGCCGATCGACAAGACCATCACCTACCACGATCCCTGCTACCTCGGCCGGCACAACGGCGTCTTCGAGGAGCCGCGCGAGGCGCTGAAGACCGTCCCGGGCCTGCAACTGACGGAAATGCCCGAGTCGCGCCAGAACAGCTTCTGCTGCGGTGGCGGCGGCGGCCGCATCTGGATGGAAACGCCCCGGGGCGAGCGCTTCTCCGACCTGCGACTGAGTCAGGCGGTGGAGGTCGGCGCGCAGGTGCTGGCCACTGCCTGCCCGTATTGCACCACCAATTTCGAGGACAGCCGGCTCACCCGAGCCGACGGCGGCGAGGGCATAGAAATCAAGGACATCACCGAAATCATCCGCGACGCGCTCTAGGCGAAGGGACGAAACATGAACTTACCCATACAAGAAATGCTCAGGCAACGGTCGCAGCGGCCGGGCGACGACAACATGGGCGACGTGATGGTCGTTGGCGGCGGCATCAGCGGCATCCAGGCCGCGCTCGACATGGCCACCGCCGGGTTCAAGGTCTATCTGGTGGACAAATCTCCCACCATCGGCGGCAAGATGTCGCAGTTGGACAAGACCTACCCAACCATAGACTGCTCGATGTGCATCGAGTCACCCAAGTTCATCGAGTGCGACCGCCACCCGAACATTGAAATCATGACCTACACCGAGGTCGCCGCCGTGGACGGGTCGGCCGGCAACTTCACGGTCACGCTGACCAAGAAACCCCGCTACATCGACGAGGACCGGTGCACCGGCTGTACGACCTGCGTCGAGTACTGTCCCGCCAAGATCCCCGACCCGTTCAACCAGAATCTGTCCTTGAACAAGGCCGTGCACATCTACTTCTCGCAGGCCGTTCCGCTGGTCACCTACATCGACGACAGCTGCCTCTATCTCAAGGACAAGACCTGCT
>Ga0326597_10013056_pt1 | contig 10926 bp, 8 predicted proteins | sample RVTome_12_FD_203789 | JGI IMG/M metagenome (GOLD analysis project Ga0326597, IMG submission 203789) | Soil microbial communities from uranium-contaminated site in the Upper Colorado River Basin, Wyoming, United States - RVT100D185 | ecosystem: Environmental > Terrestrial > Soil > Contaminated >... | reverse complement strand
TCAGTAGTCGGGGGGGTCCGCCGCTCGGTCCGCGGTCCTCGTACCTCAGTCCGGAGTGACCCTCGATGGATGACGCCGAGAGAGACGTCCGGATATTGGCGCTGATCCAGCGGGGCGAGGATGAGCTGCGGGTGGCCGGGCAGGCCCTGGCCGAGGGCCGGCCCCACCTCTGCGCCTCGCGGTCCTGCCGGGCCATGCACGCCATGGTGGCGGCCGTGCGAGCGACCCGCGATCTGTCATTCCCCGACGACGCGGGCACGCTCGCGGCCTTCGAGGTCGCCTTCGTGGCGGCCAGCCACTTCCCGCCCGCCATCGCCACCGCCCTCCACCAGGCCCACCGCCTCCAGCAGATGGCCGACGGCCAGCCCGCCGCCGACGTGCCCGGGGACAAGGCGCAGGCCGCCCTCAAGAACGCCCACAGCGTCTGCTGCACCTTCAAGGACGCGCTCACGAAGTGGAAGCAGGGCCGCGCCCTCATATGATCCGCCTCGCCGCCGGACTCTTCTTTCTTTCCGGGAACGCCGCCCTGATCTACGAGGTCCTCTGGACGCGGCAATTGGGGCTGGTCTTCGGGGCCACCACTCAGGCGGCCAGCGCCGTGCTGGCGGCGTACATGGCTGGGCTGGCGCTGGGGGCCGCGACGGGCGGGAGATGGGCGGACCGCACGGCCAACCCCCTGCGCCTGTTTGGCGTCCTGGAAGCGGGCATCGGCGTGGCCGGCCTGGCCTTGCCGTGGGCCATCGCCCGGCTCCCGGCCCTCTACGCGCCCGTCGTCGGGACCGAGGCGGGCACGGGAACCATGGTGGCCCTCGTGCGTTTCGGGATGACCTTCGGCCTTCTTCTGGGCCCCACGCTCCTCATGGGGGCCACGTTTCCCGTCCTCGCCCGCGCCGTGGGTGCCGCCGACGCCCGGACCCTCGGCCACCTGTACGCCGCCAACACCTTCGGGGCTGTGGCCGGCACCCTGACCGCTGGGTTCCTCCTGATCGCGCGGCTGGGCGTCGCGGGCACGTCGGCCTTTGCGGCCATGCTCAACCTCGCCGTCGCCCTCGTGGCCGTGGTGTTGGCCGCGCGGCCGGGGGAGGGGCACCCGTCCTCGGCGGGGGAACCGCCCGGCGGTCCCGGCCCGGCGGCTGAGTCGGTGGCCGGCCTGCCCCGCGCCACGGCCATCGCCCTCCTCGCCCTCTCCGGGGCCACCACGCTGGGGACGGAGATCCTCTGGACACGGGTTCTCGTCTTCCCGCTCTGGAGCACGACCTACGCCTTCGCGAGCATGCTGGGGGCGTTCCTGGCCGGCCTGGCCCTCGGCGGCGCGGTGGCGGCCCGCTGGTTGGCGGCCGCGCGGCAGCCCCGGCGGGTCATCGCCTGCGTACAGGGGCTTCTCGGCATGGCCCTGCTGATCCCGGTGGCCTGCGCGGGGATCACCCAGGCGGCTTTCGGGGCCATCCAGAACTGGGCCCTTGGAGATTGGGCACTCTCCATCTCGGCCCACGTGGGCGCCGTCTTCCTGCTCCTCCTCCCGCAGACTTTCCTGGCCGGGGCCGCCTATCCCTTGCTGCTCCGCGAAGCCGCGCGCGGGGCGCCCGGCCTGGGCGCAGGCGTAGGGGGCGGCGTCTTCGCCAACACGCTCGGCGCGACCGCAGGGGCCACGGCCATCGCCCACGGCGCCATCCCCGCCCTGGGCATCCTTCCCGCCTTCGCCATCCTGGGGACGGTCTGGGCCGGCGTAGGAGTGACCCTGGGCCTGCGGGGGCTGGGGCGCACGCGGGGCCCAGCTATCGCCGCCGGGGTCGGGGTTGCCGCCATCCTGACCGGCCTGGCCTGGGGCCCGCTGGCGGCCGCGCGGCCCAACCCCTTCGACGACCTCACACGGGCGTACGCCCCCGGGGCCCGCATCCTTGCGTATCGCGAGGGCGTGGAATCCACGGTGTCCGTGGTCCAGCTCAAGACCGGCCCCCGGGTTCTGCGCATCAACGGGTTCGAGGCCGCGGGCTTCCGGGGGGACCGGTACGCCTACATGCAGCTCATGGCGCACCTGCCCCTCCTGCTGCACCCGGCCCCGCGGGACGTGCTGGTCATCTCCTTCGGCACGGGGACCACCGCCGGGGCGGCCGCCCGGCACCCGCTGGCCGCCCTCGACCTGGTAGACCTGGATCCCGGGGTCTTCTCCACGGCCGATCACTTCGTGGCCGTCAACCATCGAGTTCTGCAGGACCCGCGGGTGCGCGCCATCGTGAACGACGGGCGGAACTTCCTGGCCCTGACCCGCCGGCGGTACGACGCCATCACCCTGGAGCCGATGCCGCCCACCTTCGCTGGCATGGTGAACCTCTACTCACGCGATTTCTACGCCCTGGCCCGGACCCGCCTCCGGCCCGGCGGGATCATGTGCCAGTGGGTGCCGTTCCATCTCATGTCCCTGGACGAGTCTCTCGAGGTCCTGCGGACATTTCACGAGGTGTTCCCGCAGAGTACCCTCTGGATGCACGAGGGGGGCTCCTTCGTGATCGGGATCGCGGGGGACCGGCTGGTGGTGGACGCCGGGCGCCTTGCCGCCGGCCTCGCAACCCCGGGCATCCGCGACGATCTCGCGGGGGCCGGCGTGGGATCCCTGGTGCCCCTCCTCAACCTCCTGGCGTGGGGCCCGGACACGTTGCGCGCCGCCGCCGCCGACGCCGCTATCGTGACCGACGACCGGCCTTCCATCGAGTTCCCCGAGGTGCCCTTCCGGCAGCCCGCTGAGTGGACCCTGGCGCAAGTGCGGGGTGCCCGAGCCCAACGCCTCGTCTACGAGCGGCGGCGGTCCGACCGGTTCCCGGTGACATCACTCTCGCCCCCGCTGGCGGCGGAACTGGCCGAGTTCCGCGAGGCCTTCGATCGGTCCATGATCGGGATGGCGGTACTGGAGCTGGGCCAGGCGGAACTGGCCGTGGCCACATTCCGCGAGGGGCTCCAGGCCTGCCGGCGGGACCCGTGCCGCGCCCAGTTTTTGTTCTACCTCGGCCTCGCGGCGGAGCGGCAGGGCAACCTGGAGGCGGCCCGCCGCCACCTGCACGAGGCCGCCCGCATCGCTCCCGACAACCCGGAGGTGCGCGCGGCCGTCCGGCGCCTGGGGGGCGACGGGTCCCCGTGAGGCCGGTCGCCGCGCACCGCCGGGCAGGACAAGATCACTGAGCGGTGGGAGACGTCGCCTCCGAGATTGCCGATGCTTGGCGTGGCCGACAGACGACCGCGGAAACCCTCTTGCGGGAGTCGTTCCACGAATCCCACCGACGGGCGGCAGCCGAGAGCATCTTGGGCCGGAAGCATGGGTTCCGGCGGGCGGAAGACGGAGGCGACGAGTGGGGCATCCAGCGGAGCAGCCGCTCGGGACTGCGGAAATCCTGCCGGAGGGGATCAGCGGGTCGAGGGCAGCCGGTGCTGGAGGCGGCGGGCCTCGTCGGCCTCGGGGAACGGGCCGGGCGCCTTGAGGGCGCGGTCGAGTTCCTGGAGGGCTTCGGCCCGCTTGCCCTGCTTGGCGTACACGACCGCCAGGTGGTATCGGATCGAGGGGTTGTCGGGGGCGGCCCGGGCGGCCTGCCCCAAGAGATCGAGGGCCCGGTCCAGGTTGCCCTTCAAATAGTGCACCCAGCCCAGGGTATCGGCGATGGAGGGGGATCCCGGGGCCAGGGCGTGCGCCCGCTCGGCCAGCGCCAGCGACTCGTCGACCTTCTGCCCGTCCTGGCTCAGGAGCCACGCCAGGTTGTTGAGGGCGGCGGCATTGTTGGGGGCCAGGGCGACCACCCTGCGGTACGTCGCCACCGCTTCCGAGGCCCTCCCGCCGCGGTCGTAGACCTCGGCCAGCAGGAACAGCGGGCCGGGCGACTGGGGGCTCGCCTTCACCGCCTCCTGGAGGACCTGGATGGCCTTCTCCCGCGCCCCCTGGCGTTCGTACAGGCGACCCAGGCCGATCTGCGCGGCCAGGAAATCCTTGTCCTTCTCCAGGGCCTTCCGGTAACTCTGCTCCGCCGCCGCCGGGTCCTTCGCCCGTTCCTGCACCGACGCCAGGAAGACGTATGCGCCCGGCGCCCCCTGATGGGCCTGGAGAAAGCGCGAGGCCGTGGTGACCGCCTTGGCGCCCTCGCCCATCCGCAGTTGCACCTCGGCCATGGCGGCCAGCGGTTCCGCGGCCGCCGGCCGCAGCGCCAGCGCTCGCTCGAACTCGGCGAGGGCCTCCGTCAGCTTCCCCTGGGTCGCGTAGAGGCTCCCGAGGTTATAGGGCCCCACGGGATCCTTGGGGAACTTCTTCACGTACTGCCCCAGAACATCCTCCGCCGCGTCGGCCTTTCCCACCTCCCGCAGAAAACTGGCCAGGACCAGATGAGTTCCCGGCGAATCCGGGGCCGCGGCCACCGCGCTGCGGAATTGGCGCTCGGCCGCCGCGACGTCGTTCTTGGCGGCGTGCGCCCGTCCCAGGAGGATGTGCCCCTGGGCCTCGGGGGCCCCCGCCCGGAGGGCATCCGAGGCCTTGGCGATGGCGCGGTCGGCGTGTTTCGCGGCAAGCAGCGCCTGGGCCACGGCGAGCTTGGCGGCGCCGGGGTTGGGACTCAGCCGCTCGGCCTCCGCATAGGCCTTGAGCGCGTCATCCACGTTGCCCTGGGCCAGGAAGGTGTGGCCGAGCTGGAAGCGGGCCAGCGCCCATTCGGGCTGCAGGGCGACGACCTGCTGGAGCTCCTCCAGGGCCTCCTTCACCTGGCCCTTGGACCGATAGGCAACGCCCAGAGCCAGGCGGCCCCACGCCGATCGGGGATCCTGGGAGACGGCGCGTTCCAGCCTGGGGAAGGCCTCGTCCACCTTCCCCTGTTCGAGCTGTACGATCCCCATGAGCAGTTGCGCGCTCTGCGCCTCAGGGTGGTCCGCCAGGATCTCCGCCAGCAGACCCTCGGCCTCCGTCTGCCGCCCGAGGTCGTGATACAGGGCCGCCAGGGCCAGCTTGCTATCCGCATCCTTGCCCTGCGACGACCGGATGCCCTCCTCGAGTTCGGCGATGGCCTTGGCGACGTCCCGCTGCCGCAGGTAGGCGATGGCGAGCAGCCGGCGGGCCCGGCCGTCTTGGGGCGCGATGTCGAGGGCCTTCCGGAAGTGCTCCCCGGCCTTGGCGGGGTCGTTGGTGGCCAGCGCCACCTGGCCGAGGGCCACCCAGGCGCTCGACCGCCGGGGCTCCAGCCGCACAGCCTCGCCCAGGGCCCGCGCGGCCTCGCGCCAGTCCCGCTTGGCGGCCGAGGCCAGGCCGACCACCTCGTGGGCGAGGGCCAGGCGCGGGTTCACCCGCAGCTCGGCGCGCGCGTCGGCCAGGGCTCCGTCCACGTCCCCGCGGCGCAGGCGCTCGATGGCGCTGGCGAGTTGCGGCGGGACCTGGTCTCGCTGGATGTCGGGCGTGGTGAGGGGTTCCGTCGTGACGACGAGGAGGGGGGCGATGAGCGCGATCATTCCCAAGAGAGACATGTCCCGCATCCTCTCTGCCGAGGGGGTCGCCCGTACGGCGATGCATGCCGGGGAGGCGTCTCGGCCCGCTGTCGGCTCGAAGGGGGGTCTTCGTTCTTCCGATAAGCATGCCACAGGGGCGGGGGCTGCGGCAAGGCCACGGGCCTCCGGGGGGGCCGCGGCGTGCAGGGGGCTAGCGCCGGGGCGCGGCCCTCGCGGCGGGCCCGCCGGGTGCGGCGGTCTTGCCCGGCCAGTCGCAGAGGTCGCGGATGGCGCAGCCGGGGCAGTTGGGCTTGCGGGCGAAGCAGGTCCGGCGCCCGTGGAATCCGATGAGGTGGGTCACGATGCCCCAGCGTTCCCGGGGGAAGAGTTCGGAGACCTGCGCCTCGATGACATCCGGATCGTCCGAGGTGGCGAGGCCGATGCGGCCGGCCACGCGGCCCAGGTGGGTATCCACGGCGATCCCGGGGATGCCGAAGGCATTCCAGAGCACCACGTTGGCCGTCTTGCGCCCCACGCCGGGGAGCGCGGTGAGCTCCTCCATGCTGCAGGGCACCTCGCCGCCGTGGTGTTCCGCCAGATGCCGGCAGCAGCCGATCACGCTCCGGGCTTTGCTGCGGAAGAACCCCGTCGAGCGGATCATCTCCTCCAGTTCGGCGGGGTCGGCCCCGGCGAAATCCTTGGCCGTCCGGTATCGGCGGAAGAGGATGGGGGTGACCCGGTTCACTCGTTCATCCGTGCATTGCGCCGCCAGGATGGTGGCCACCACGAGCTGGAGCGGCGTCGTGAAGTCCAGCATCACCCGGGCGTCCGGGTAGAGCCGCTCCAGGATCGGCAGGATCTTCCGCGCCCGCCGCTTCAGCTCGGCCACGTCCCGCTTGCCTGTTCGCGCCCCCGTCTTGGGATTCATGACGCTCAAGAAACGTTCGGCTGTTCGGCCGTTCGACTGTTCGGCGGTTCCAAGAAGATGCCGACCCATCCTGGGGGCGGGTGGGTCCGAGGAACGGCCGAACCGCCGAACGGCCGAACTGTCGAACGCTCGTGTGTTCGGGCTACAGGTGTTCCAGGACCTCGACCGAGATCCCGTCTGGCCCCTGGGCGAAGGCGATGGCCAGGTCGTCGGTGACCTTGGTCGGCTCCAGGGTGAAATGGACGCCCTTGGCCTTCAACTCGGCGGCGCGGGCGCTCAGGTCCTTCACGGCGAAGCAGATGTGATAGACGCCGTACCGGGCCTTGGCGGGCTTCTCGTCCACCTCTTCGGTGGGGAAGCGGGGGGAGAAGTTCACGATCTGCCCGCCGGCGTCCAGGCTGATGATGGGCAGGTTGCGCACGCTGCGCCGGCCCACCTCCCTGAAGCCGAAGACCTCCCTGAACCACTGGGCCGTCTTCTCGTGGTCGCTGCACTTGTAGTGCGTATGGTCGTACCGATACGTGTCGGCCATGCGTCCCTCCTTGAGTTCACGGTTCCCGGTTCACGGTTCCCCATTGGTGTTCGCGCGTCGCAACGAATCGCGCGGGGTTCCCTGCCCGAGGTTTCGGTTCCGCCCCAACGGTGAACCGGGAACCGTGAACCGCGAACCCCCGGGCGGCGCGCCGCCCGGGATCAGGAGACGGCCGCCAGGGCCGGGGCCTTCCGGCCGCGCCGCGCCGCGCCGGTCTTGTAGGCCGCCTCGGCCACGGCGGACGCCACGGCCTCGGCCACGCGTTTGTCGAAGACCGTGGGGATGATGTAGTCCTCGTTGAGTTCGCGCCGGCTCACGACCTCGGCCATGGCGTGGGCGGCGGAGATCTTCATCTGGTCGTTCACCGTGCGGGCGCGGCTGTCCAGCAGGCCGCGGAAGAACCCGGGGAAGCAGAGGACGTTGTTGATCTGGTTCGGGTAGTCGGATCGGCCCGTGGCCATGACCCGCACGTGGGGTCCCGCCACCTCGGGCTGGATCTCGGGGATGGGGTTGGCCATGGCGAAGACGATGCGGTCCCGGGCCATGGCCTTCACGTCGCGCAGCGAGATCACGCCGGGGACCGAGAGCCCCAGGAAGAGGTCGGCCCCCTTGATGGCCTGGGGAATGCCCCCCTTGATGTTCCGCGGGTTGGTGTGCTGGGCGAACCACTCCTTCACCGGATTCATGTTCTCCGTGCGACCCCGGTACACCGCGCCGGCGCTGTCGCACCCGATGATATCCCGCGCGCCCATGGCCAGGAAGATTTTGGCGCAGGCCACGCCCGAGGCGCCCACCCCGCTGATGACCACCCGCATGTCCTTCAGCTTCTTTTTCACGATCTTGGCGGCGTTCAGCACCGCCGCCAGCACGACCACGGCGGTCCCGTGCTGGTCGTCGTGGAACACGGGGATGTCCAGCTCCTCCCGCAGGCGGTCCTCCACGGCGAAGCAGCGGGGGGCCGAGATGTCCTCCAGGTTGATACCCCCGAAGATGGGGGCGATGCGCTTGACCGTGTCCACGATCTCGTCCACGTCCTGGGTGGCCAGGCAGATGGGGAAGGCGTCCACCCCCGCGAACTCCTTGAAGAGGGCCGCCTTGCCCTCCATCACCGGCGCGGCCGCCGCCGGGCCGATGTTCCCCAGGCCCAGCACGGCGGAGCCGTCCGTGACCACCGCCACGGTGTTCTTCTTGATGGTGAGGCCGAAGGCCTTGGACGGGTCGGCATGGATGGCCATGCACACGCGGGCCACGCCCGGCGTGTAGACCATGGAGAGGTCGTTGCGGGTCCGGATGGGGGCCTTGCTGCGGACCTCGATCTTGCCCCCCAGGTGGGCCAGGAAGGTGCGGTCCGATACGTTGACCACCCGCACCCCGGGCACCCGTCCGAGCCGGCGGGCGATCTCGCGCTCGTGGGCCTCGTCCCGGGTGTTCACGGAGATGTCGCGCACGATCTGACCGTCGGTGAACCCGACGATGTCGATGGCGCCGATATCCCCACCGGCCTGTCCGATGACCGTGGTGATCCGGCCGAGCATGCCCGGCTTGTTGGCGATCTCCAGCCGGACGATGATGCTGTTGCTGGCGCTAGGGCGTACGGTCGTCATGATGTCCCCCTTGGCGGCGGGCGGCCAGGAACCGTTGCAGGCGCGCGAGGGCCTCCTCGATCTGTTCTGTCGAGGCGGCGTAGGAGAAGCGGATGTATCCCTCGGCGTTCTGCCCGAAGTCGATGCCGGGCGTGACGCCCACCTTGGCGTGTTCCAGGATCTCGAAGGCGAAACGGTACGAGTTGCCGGTGAACTTCCGGGCGTTGGCCAGGACGTAGAACGCCCCGGTGGGCTCCACGGCGATGCCGAAGCCGAGGCGGCGCAGGCCGTCCACGATGACGCGGCGGCGGCCGGCGAAGACCTCGCGCATTCGCTCGGCATCGGGCCGGGCCTCGCGCAGGGCCGCCACGCCGGCCGCCTGCACGAAGTCGTTGGGCGAGACGAAGAAGTTCTGGGCCATCTTCTGGAGGGGACGCACCAGGACCTCCGGCACGATGGCGTACCCCAGCCGCCACCCGGTCATGGCGAAGGCCTTGGAGAAGCCGTTGAGGACGACGGCGTCCGGGTTGTACTCGAGGACCGAGTGTTCCTCACCCTCGTAGGTGAGGCCGTGGTAGATCTCGTCGGAGACCACCACGGGGCCCAGGTGGGCCAGCCGCCCCAGCGTCTCGCCCGGGAGGACGGCGCCCGTGGGGTTGGCCGGCGAGTTGACCAGGAGCGCCTTCGCGCGCGGGCCGCACCGCTGCCGTACGGCATCGGGATCCAGCCGGAACCCGCGCTCCTCCGCGACGCCCACGAACACCGGCTCGCCCCGGCAGAACCGCACGACGTTGGGGTAGCAGGCATAGTGGGGGTCGGGCAGGATCACCTGGTCCCCCGGTTCCAGGAGGGCGGAAAACACCATCCAGATGGCCGGCGAGCTGCCTGCCGTCACGAACACCCGGTCCGGCGTGACGTGGACGCCGTAGCGGGCCGCGTGGTGCCGGCAGATGGCCTCGCGCAGCTCCAGGGTGCCCTGGCTGTGGGTGTATCTCGTGCGCCCGTCCTTGAGCGCCCGCTGGGCGGCCTCCACCACGGCTGGGGGGGTTGGGAAGTCGGGCTCGCCCACCTCCATGTGGATGACCCGATCCCCGGCGGCGTCCATGGCCACCGCCCTGTTCAGCACCTCCATGGCCAGGAACGGGGAGATGGCCCGAGCGTGGGACGCCACCGGATCGTCGCGCATGGAATGGTCCTCGTGTGCCGTGCGGGGAGGGCCCCGTGAAAGGCGGGCGGAATATATCCCAGCAGCGGCGGCCGGCACAAGCGTTGGTTGGGCCGGCCGATGGGGTCAGGGCGCGGGGAAGCGCCAGTCGCGGATCTTCTCGTACTCGGCCTCCCAGGTGTGGAGGCCGCGCCGGAAATAGAGGTAGTCGTAGGCGTCGGGCTGCGGCTCGCACAGGTCCTTGTACATCTCCGGGCGCCGGTCGTGGCACTGGCCGGCGCGCGTGCGGCACTCCACGAACCCCTCGGTGGCGGGCGCGGCCAGCACCTCGTCCGAGACGTAGTGCGTGCGCAACCAGTGCAGCCGGTCCATGTCCAGCACGCCGGCCGCGATGCCGGGGTCCTCCCGGGCGCAGGCGACGCCCTCCGGCCCCACGATGGCCGCCCGGCCGCGCACCTGGAGGTTGCCGGCGAAGATGTTCACCGTCTGCACCACGTAGAGAAGGTTCTCGCACGCCCGGGCCCGGGCCACCGCCATCCACGATTCGTACAGGTTCATGTGGCTCCGGCGCCAGGAGCCGTTGATGGGGGCGACGATCATGTCCGCCCCGCGCAGCATGAGGACGCGGCACAGCTCCGGCACCCACAGCTCCGAACAGATCAGCAGGCCGATCCGCCCCAGCTCCGTGGGGACCACCATGATCTCGTTGCCCGGCAGGACGTGCCGGCGGCCGCCCATCAGGTAGGCGTTCAGGTGCTGGTGGTCCGGCTGGATGCGCCGGTAGTTGGCCAGGAGCTCCCCGTCGGGGCCGATGAGCTTGTGGGTGAGGTAGTACGTGTCGGGGATGGCCGGGTTCGGCTCCAGCTCGCTGGCCGAGACGTGCACCCGGTGCCGCCGGGCCCGCTCGCGCAGGGCGTCCATGGGCCGCACCGTCCAGCGGCCGCCGCCGTCCATGGGCCCGTGGCACGGGCCGGGGTAGCCCTCGGGAAAGCAGATGAGACGCGCCCCCGTCAGGGCCGCCTCGTCCAGGTACTCCAGGCAGCGCTCGGCGTTCCGCCATTCCTCGTCGCCGTAGTACGCCAGCGGCTGGACCACCGCCAGCTTGGGGTTGACCATGGGTGTCCTCCCCGCCGGCCGATCCCGCCGGCGCCGGAGGCATCATACCGGATTCCCGCTCTTCGAGACAAGGAAACTTCGGGCCCTTGACCCCGGGCTGGGCCATTCGATACTCTTCGCCCGCCGTGCCCGGCGCCTCGCGACGGATTTCGGTGGG
>Ga0326597_10013055_pt1 | contig 10926 bp, 10 predicted proteins | sample RVTome_12_FD_203789 | JGI IMG/M metagenome (GOLD analysis project Ga0326597, IMG submission 203789) | Soil microbial communities from uranium-contaminated site in the Upper Colorado River Basin, Wyoming, United States - RVT100D185 | ecosystem: Environmental > Terrestrial > Soil > Contaminated >... | reverse complement strand
CGTAGTCGGAGCAGATCTGATGGCCAAACCCGCGCGAGCCGCAATGGATCTGCAGGGCGAGCATTCCCTGCTCCAGTCCCATCGTCCGCGCCGCGTCGGCGTCGAAGATCTGGTCGACGCGGTCGACCTCGATGAAGTGATTGCCGGCCCCAAGGGTCCCGAGTTGGCCTCGGCCGCGGTCCTTGGCACGCTCGCTGACCGCCTCCGGATCCGCTCCCGGCATCCGGCCGCTTTCCTCGGTCCGTTCCAGGTCCTGCCGCGAGGCGAATCCCTGCTTCAGGGCCCACTCGGCCCCCTCCCGGCACACCCTCTCCAGTTCCTTCTTGGAGAGCGGCACGTTTCCTTTGACTCCAACGCCGCTGGGGCAGTGCGCGTCCAGAGCGGATGCCAGGTCGGCCATATGAGGCGCGGCCGTTTCGGCCGGGATCCGGCTTGCCAAAAGGCGGACACCGCAATTGATGTCGTACCCGATGGCGCCCGGTGAGACCACGCCGTCGGATACGCGGGAGGCGGCCACGCCGCCGATCGGGAAACCGTAGCCTTGATGGACGTCGGGCATGACCGTGATGTGGCTGACCAAGCCGGGGAGGGTGGCGGCGTTGACCGCCTGGTCCAGCGACTTGTCCCCCAGGGCGTCTTCCAGGAGGGCCTCGTCGGCGAAGAGCCGGACCGGCACGCGCATGTCCGACCGGTAGCTCGCCGGAATCTCCCAGAGCACGCGGCCGAGGCGGCGGAAGTCCTGCTTACGGACCATGGAGGTCTTCTGGGTTACACGTCAAAGACGACGGTCGTCTGCCAGCCATCCTGCCCCGGCTCGATGCGAAGCTCATGGAACGTCACGGCTTTGATCATTTTCTTGAGTCCGACACGGGGCCACTCGGTGAATTCGGCCTTCAGGCTCGTCGCCTCCACCGCCCGGACGTGGAAGTCGCCGAACGTGACCGGGGCCATCTCCATCCGAACCACCAGCTCCTCCAACCATGCTACGAGGAGCGATTCCGGGTCGGCCGCCTGCAGCCGAACCTTGCGTGGCCGGCCTTCGCCCGGTCCCCGTTCGACCTGCATAAGCCCGAGCATCCCTTCGGCGGCGTGAGCCATGAGTTCCCCCACATTCGCGCCCCGAACCTGCAGAGCCCAGTCGGCGGTATGGTCGATCTCGGTGTACGGAGGCTCGCCCACTGCCACGAGTATACCTGCCGCCCCCGCGGGCAGACCCTTTCTGACCCCCAGGCTATAATCCCGAGAATGGCCGACCGCCGGGACACTCTTCAGCAGAACCTCACGGAGGCGCTCGCCGTCCTCCCCGGCACCTACCCCTCGCTGGCCTGGATGACGGCGCAGGCGAGCCGCCTCCTGGCCGAGGAGATTGAGCGGTCCGTCAAGGAGGGCGAAGAAGGGAGGCTTTACGCCCCCGACCAGTTCACGCTCAGCTTCTTCCCGCGCGACCTGGAGCCGTGGGCGGCCCATACTTCGCAGTTCCGCCAGGATCTGGCCCGCTACGTGCGTTCGGCGTTGAAAGCTTGCGGCCTGTTGGCGATCCGGGATCCGTATATCACGCTGGCGAGCGACTCATCTCTTCTTGCGCGGCAGGTCCGAATCATCGCCTGGCACAGCCGTGATCCGCTGAAGTTCAGCAAGACGCTTCCTGTGTCGCAGGAAGGGTCTCCGGAGAGGGCGCTGTCGGGGGCGTTCGTCGTGGTGGGCGGGCGGCAGCACTTCATGATACGGTCCGCCAAAGTGACCATCGGCCCCAAGTCGGACAACGATCTTGTTCTCGAAGATCCGCATGTCTCGCGCCGGCACGCCGAAACCCTCCTGCACCACAATCGGTATGTCCTAGCCGACCTGCAGTCGACGGTCGGCACGCTGGTCAACGGGAGGCCGACCCAGCGCCATCCGCTCACACCGGGGGATGTCATGACGATCGCCGGGATCCAGCTCATCTACGGTGAGGACGGGGGATCTCCTCCCGGCCGGACGTCTCCCCTGAAACCGCCGCCCGCCTCGGATGGGGTGGAGAGGATCACTCCGCTTCAGCTTCGGCTCCCCAAATCCCTGCGCAGAGGGAGACCGAAATAGGTCCGGACGGCCGCGGAGGGCAATCTTCTCAGGTAGCTTCTGCCATGACAAACGGAGTCGATCGGCTGGAAGAGCGGCTCGAGGCCTGGGTCGAGGGGACGCTCGCCCGCTGGCTGGGAGGCGATATCCCGGCCGCCGTCGTCGCCGGGCAACTCGCCCGGGCCATGGAAGACGGCTTGCGGCGCGACGAGCAGGGGCAGCTCCGGGCGCCGGATCAGTACGCTCTTGCGCTTCACCCCGATGACACGCGCGCCTTGCTGGAGAGGGGCGCCGAGTGGACCTCGGAGATGGCCGCGGCCCTGCTCGCCGCCGCCATGGGCAACGGCTATTCCATGGCGCGCGAGCCGCACATCACCTTCGCCGCCGACCCGGGATTGGAGAAGTGGCAGGTCCGGGTCATCGCGTGGCACAGTGAAACCCCGTTGGACTTCACTCAGACGGTCGAACGGCCGGCGGGGGCGATCGCAGGCCGGGTGCCTGCCGGCGCGTTCTTGATTGTGGACGGAGAGCGCCACGTACTGCTGGACCGCCCTGTCCTGAACATCGGCCGCCGGACCGAAAACCAGCTCGTCCTCGACGGACCGTATGTCTCGCGGACGCATGCGCAACTGCGTGCCCGCGAGGGGAGGTTCGTCCTCTTCGATCTGGGGTCCGTCATCGGCACCTCGGTGAACGGCCGGCCCGTGCGGCAGCACATCCTGCGGCCGGGTGACGTGATCACCATCGGCCCGACCCGCCTGGTGTACGGGGAGGATCCCGGGGTGCCGGCCGACGCCACCTCCGCCTTCACCCCGCCTCTACCCCGGCGGCCGGCGGCGTCCCAGGACGCAGGCGCCGAGCCAGGTCGGTCCACCGAACCCTCGTGAATCCGGAGATCGTCCTGTTGGGCGTGCGCCTCCTGCTCGCGCTCGCCCTGTACGCCTTCCTGGGGGCCCTGCTGCTGTTCTTGCGGCGCGATCTCCGCCGTGACGGGAGGGGTGACGAGTCCTTGCCCGTCGCCCACTTGGTAGTGGAAGGGGGAGAGGAGACCGGGAAGGGCTTCCGCCTATCCCTGACGAACCTGATCGGACGCGCGGCGGACAACACGATCCGTCTCAAGGACGCGACCGTGTCCTCCTACCACGTCCGGCTTTCCTATCAGGGAGGGCAATGGTGGCTTGAGGATCTCGGCTCTCGCAACGGAACGGGGCTGAACGATCTGGCCGTGGAAGAGCCGATGGTGGTCATGTTCGGAGATCGCATCCGTCTGGGCCGGGTGGCCCTGAAGCTGACGCCGGGAGAGCCGGAGGCCGGGCCCGGCTGATCCAGCCTCGTTCGTCTCGCTTACCCCTCTCCAGAATCAAGCGTCTTCTCCACCCCGTCCAGGCGGACGCGCAGCGCGAGAAGCTCCCCGGCGCGGGCCTGCGTCGACCGCAGGAGTTCTCCCTCGGCGGCGAGGGCCTCCGCCTCAGGCTCGGCGAACTGGGCCTCCAAGGGCGCCGGCAGACGGATCCCGGGTGGGGCGTGCCATAGCTCCGGGTACTCGTTGCGCAGGCGATCCTCGAGGGAATGAGCGGCCTCCTCCAGTCTCGCGGCCGCCGATTCGGCGAGGCGCAGCACGTCCGGCCTCGCCTCCAGCCAGCGTTGGCGGACGGACAGCGCAAGATCCTCCAGGCCCGGGTCCTCTTGATGGCCTCGATCGCGCAGGCGGCGGACCGAGGGATAGAGCAACTCGCCCGCCGCGTCGATGTCGTCGAGAAAGGCATGCACCGCGGGGAGCCGTGCTTGCGCCTGCAGCGCACGGATTCGCGAGAGAAGAGGGCCGGTGCGGCCGGCAGCCGGGACGGAGGGGATCGGCATCGGATTCGGCGCGTGAATCCAGGTGGCGCATTCTAGCATCGGTTCCGGTCCGGCGACGGAACCGTGTGCTAAGATTCTCGGGCCGCGAACGAGCTGAGGCGATTGTGGTGAAACCTGCCCTGGCGATCGTCGGGGGGACCGGACTCCTGGAGCTGGAAGGGTTGAAGAAGCTCGAGGAGAGGACCATCGACACACCCTTCGGGTACCCCAGCTCGCCGGTGGTCATCGGCGAGCTGGGCGGGACGACGGTCGCGTTTCTGGCGCGGCATGGAGTGGGGCACCATATCCTGCCGTCGCAGGTGAACTATCAGGCCAACATCTTCGCCTTGAAACTTCTGGGCGTCGAGCGGATTCTCTCGGTGAGCGCCTGCGGATCGCTGCGCCAGGACTACGCGCCGGGCCACATGGTGGTCCCGGATCAGATCTTCGACCTGACGCGTGATCGAAAGCGGACCTTCTTCGGCGATGGACTGGTGGCGCACATCAGCGTCGCCGATCCCTTCTGCCCGGACCTCTCGTCGTGGTCAGCCGAGAGCGCCCGGGCGGCGGGAGCGACCGTGCACGCCGGCGGGGCGTTGATCACGATCGAGGGGCCGCGCTTCTCCACCCGGGCCGAGTCGAACGCCTTTCGCGCCTGGGGAATGTCGGTGATCGGAATGACGACCTCGCCCGAAGCGTTCCTCGCCCGCGAAGCCGAGATCTGTTACGCGGTCTTGGCCCATGTGACCGACTACGACGTCTGGCATACCGCCGAAGAACCGGTGACCGTGGAAGTCGTCGTGCGCACGCTGCAGGCGAACACGAACCTGGTTCAGCGGGCGATCCCCGACTTGCTGAGGCGGCTCACGCCGGAGCGCGCCTGCCCGTGCCGGTCCGCGCTCGAAGGGGCGATCGTCACAAGCAGGGATCAGATCCCTCCCGAAACGCGCCTCCGCCTGGCTCCGCTTGTCGACCGCTATCTCGGCTGAAGCCCTCGACCGGTCCTCGCGCCGGGGACGCCTGCTCCTCTACGCCGGAGCCGCGTTCCTCTTCCTCCAGGCGGCTGCGCTCGTTCTGGCGCCCTCGGCCCGCCGGGCGGCGTGGGACTTCGCGGCCGACGCGTTCCAGCCTCTGCCGCTGGCCGCCACCTGGCTCGTGGCCGCCCTGGTAACGTCGCGAGCGGCCGCGCGGCTTCGGCCCGAGGTCGATCACACTCTCCTTCCGGTCGCCTACCTCCTTTCCGGCTGGGGTATTCTGGCGATCTGGCGCGTTTCTCCGGCGTTCGCCTGGCGTCAGGCCGCCCTGTTGTGGGTGGCTTCGATCGCCCTGCTTCTTGTCCTTCGCAGCCCGCCCGACCTGCGGTGGCTTCGCCGCTATCGATACGTCTGGCTCATGGCTGGCATGGCGACGATCGGCCTGACCTTGTTCCTCGGGACGAGCCCTTCCGGTGGAGACCCGAAGCTTTGGCTGGGCTGCTGCGGTCTCTATTTCCAACCCTCTGAGCCGCTCCGGTTGCTCCTGGTCGCATTCCTGGCATCGTTCTTGGGAGAGCGCTTGAGCGGGGGGTGGGGGGAGCGACGCCCGGGTCTGGCGCCTGCCCTGGCGCCCCTGCTCCTGGTGTGGGGCATCTCGGTCATGCTGCTTCTTGTCCAAAGGGACCTCGGCACGGGGAGCCTTTTCCTCATCGTGCTTGCCGTCCTGCTCTACTTGGCTTCCGGACGCGTCGGAGTGCTGGCCGCGGCGGCCGGGCTCACCGTCATGGGCGCGGCCGTGGGGTATCTGGCGCTGACGCTGGTCCGGGCGCGAGTGGAGACATGGCTGAACCCCTGGTTGGAAACATCCGGCGCCTCGTACCAGATCGTCCAGGGCCTCATCGCGTACGCATCCGGCGGCGTCTTTGGCCGCGGTCCGGGGCTCGGGTCACCGGGGTTTGTCCCGCTCGCCCATTCGGACATGGTTTTCGCCGTCGTGGTGGAGGAGACCGGATTGCTTGGCGGCCTGGCCGTGATCGGCCTGCTCGCCTACTTGGTCCAGCGGGGGTTGCGCATGGCGACGGCTCGCCGCGGCCCGTTCGATTCGATGTTGGCGGCCGGCATCGCTCTCACGATCGGCCTTCAATCCGTCCTCATCCTCGGAGGCGGCTTGCGGCTCCTCCCCTTGACCGGAGTGACCCTGCCTTTCCTTTCCTACGGCGGATCCTCCCTGGTCACGAACTTCATCGGTCTTGGCCTCCTGCTGGCCACCCGCCCGGGCGGCTTTGGACGCGAGGCGCTGGGACGGCGATTGACGGGAATCCAACTCGGCTTGAGCGGAGCGTGGATCGCCCTGGCGCTTCTGCTTGGGTGGTGGACGGTGGCGCGGGCGCCAGATCTTACCGGGCGCCACGACAACCCGCGCCGGGGCCGGGATGGGCTCTACGCCCGCCGCGGATCGATCCTCGACCGACGCGGGGACGTCCTGGCAAAGACGGAAGGTGAGCGGGGCGAGTATCGTCGCATGTACGCAGACGTCGGGGCGTCGGCCGTGCTTGGGTACGACTCACCCCGCTACGGACAGGCCGGGGTCGAGGAAACCCTCGACTCATGGCTGCGGGGCGATGAAGGGCAACCGGCCCTCGATGTCTGGTGGTCGCGGTTGGTTCGCGGCGTCCCTCTGGACGGGCTGTCGGCCGGCCTGACCCTTGACTCTGGGATTCAGCGCGCCGCCTGGACGGCGCTCGGCGAAGGCCCGGGGGCGGTGATCGTCCTCGAGGCTGAAAGCGGTTCGATCCTGGCCCTTGTGTCGGCGCCCGGGTTCGACTCCAGCGAGATCGATCAGGACTGGGGCACGTTGCAGGACCGCCAGGACGCGCCTCTGTTGAACCGCGCCACCCAGGGCTTCTACCAACCCGGCCTCGTCCTCGGACCTCTTCTTGTCGCGTGGGGTGAGCGGCTGGGCCTGGTCCACCCCGGGAATGCCATCGCCGGACTGACGGCGCCTGTGATCGTCGACGGACATCGCCTGCCGTGTGCATTTTCGCCCCCGCCTCAGACGGTGGGGACAATGGCGGCTGCCCTCCGTTACGGTTGTCCCATCGGCCTGGCCGGGGTGGGGGAGGTCCTGGGGCGGACGGCGCTCCAAGAGGCGGCAGTTGCCTTCGGCCTGAATGAGGCGCCGACCGAAGACCTCGTGAGCGCCCACCCGGCGGCGATTGAGAGGATCCTTGAAGGAGCGGATCTTTCGCAGGTGGGAATCGGCCAGGGGCAACTCTTGGTGAGCCCGCTCCAGGTCGCCCGCGCCTTCGCCGCGCTGGCCGGCGACGGCTTCCTCCCCAGCCCTCGCCTGATTCTCGAAATCGAGTCCCCAAATGGGGGCTGGCTCCCGTGGGGGAGGACGGAGGAACCGGTCTCGGCAGTCCCACCCGAGATCGCGACCGCGATCCTCCAGCTTCTGGCTCGTGATCCTCTCGGCAACGCAGGCTATGGCGCGTACGCGATCTCCGGACCGACCGGGGACCGGGTGGCCTGGTTCGTCGCCATTGCCGAACAAGGCCGTTCTCCCGTGATCGCCCTGGCCGTCCTGGAAGGGGGGACCACAGACGAGGCGGGGCGCATCGCCCTGGCGGTACTCGGCCTGGAGGGGTCGCCATCGCCGCCTTGACCCGTTCTGGGAACCAGACTAGAATTCACTCCGGTAACCGGAGGAAGTCCCTGGCATCCGCCGGCTGCGGTACGAATCGCTGACCGGCGGTTTTCTTGCCACGGTCTGCTTGGAAGGAGAATCAAAGAATGGTTCGAGTACGCCTTCGCCGGGTCGGGTCCCGGCACCAGGCCAGCTACAGGATCGTCGCTGCAGACAAGGAGACCGCCCGCGACGGCCGTTTCCTGGAGATCCTGGGAGAGTACAACCCACGCACCGAACCGGCCACCATCAAGGTCCGCGAAGACCGGCTGTTCCACTGGCTGGAACACGGGGCGCAGCCGTCGGAATCCGTCGTTCGGGTCCTGCGCCCGGTCGGCGCCTGGGATCGGTGGCTGCGCTATCGGAAGGGAGAACCTCTCGAGGCGCTCCTGGCGGAAGGGGCGGGGGCCGCCCCGACGATCGATCCGCGGACCCGCCGGCCCGAGCCGGCGGCCGGCCAGGGCTCGCGCAAGGCCCGCGTTGAGACCTCCGAACCTGCCGCACCCTCCGAAGCGGCCGGCGAGTAGCCCGAGGACCGGCCGAGCGCGATGCACGAGCTGATCGAATACATCGCCCGTTCCCTGGTAGATTCGCCGACCGAGGTACGGGTGCGGGAGCAGGAGAAGCGCGGGACCGTTCACCTCGAATTGGAGGTGGCGGAGGAGGATCTGGGCCGGGTGATCGGCCGCAACGGGCGCGTGGCCAACGCCATGCGGGCCCTGTTGCGTGTGGCGGCCACTCGGCGCGGCACCCGCGCCGAGCTTGACATCTTGTGAGTCCGAAACCCTCCCGGACGAAGGCGAGCGCTGCCCGCGCCCGACGGCCCAAGGAAGTCATGGCCGTCGGGCGAATTGTTCGTCCGCACGGCCTGCGCGGTCTCCTCGTGGTCGACTCGGGGATGGATCTGGATGCGCGCCTCACTCCGGGCATGACCGTGTTTCTTGGCGATGATCGATCTCCGGTCGAACTGCAATTGGTCCAACCCCACGGACACAGGTTTCTGATCGGCCTGGCAGGCGTCGTCGATCGAAAGACGGCCGAGGCGCAGAAGGACACGCTGGTGTACGCCGTGGAGAGCGACCTCCGCCCGTTGGCGCCGGGCGTCCTCTACCGCTCCGAGGTCATCGATCTCACGGTCCGGACCGAGGAGGGGGAAATGGTGGGGAGGGTGGAGCGAGTTCTGCCGTCCCCGGCCCACGATCTATATGAGATCCGCGTGCCGGACGGGCGGACGTTCTTGCTCCCCGCCTCGCGCGCCTTCGTGCTGGCGTTGGATCCGGCGGCCGGCACGATGACAGTCCGACTTGTGCCGGGGCTGCGACCGGAGTGATGCTTCCACCCGCCAGCCTCCAGCATTCGGGATTCAGCATTCAGGCTTCTGGCTTCAGGCCACAGGTTGCAGGCTTCATGCTTCAGGCGCCAAGCAACCTTTGATTGCATCAATCCCAGCCAACAACCAACAACCGACCACCGCCAACTCCCCCCTGACCACCGTCCACGGTTCACTCACCACTGCCCCTAAGGCCGTGTCAAGTCAATAGATAATGTTACCGAGCGGAAATCGATCCCTCAATTGATAGTGTTACCGGAGGGGCGGCATCGGGAAGCCGTGAAGCGGGATTGAACAGGGTACGGTAGACGTCCTGTGGCCTTCCTGGTCTCGCCTTGGGCAGGCGGCTGAGGCGATCGAGGAGGGCGTGGACCTCGTTGCGCAGCTGGAGCGGGTTGGTGATTTGGCGCAGGTGATCGAGAGCGGCGTGTCGGTGTGGGGCGAGGGGGCCGGTGGCAGCCAGCCGGTCGAAGGCAGGCAGGGGACGATCGTAGCGGCGGAGGCTGAGTCGGTGGGGATCAGCCTGTTGGCGCATCACGGGGTGAAAGAAGTTGTGCAGGAGCCACATGCGGTCGTAGATCTGGTTGAGGAGGTTGGTTTGGGCGACGGTGTCGAGACGTCCAAACCCGATATAGCCCCGCACCAGAGAACCGTTCTTCTCTTCGACGAAGGGGTTGTCGTTCTTGCGGTAGGGTCGGGTGCGGGAGAGGCTCAAGTGGGGCACGGCCTGCTTCCAGTAGGTGAGCAGGAAATGGTTGAAGAACTCGCCGCCGTTGTCGGGGTGGAGTTCGAGAATGGGGAACGGCAACCGGGCCAGGAGGCGCTCGAAAGCGTCCCGCAGGACGGTGTAGCTGCGGCCCAGGATGGCCACCCGCTCGCTCCAGCCGGTGGTGACATCGATCAGTTGCAGGGTGTGGACGTACTGGCCGTTGGCGGTATCTCCGCAGTGGCGAACCAGGTCGACTTCGAAGTGGCCCGGATCGGGCAAGTGGCGGGGCAGGCGGCCGGCGGGGATTTGGCGAGTGAGGGGATTGGGCGGCGACGGCCGGATGCGAGCCAGCCGGGGCTGGTGGCCGACCCGGCGCATGCGCTGCACCATGCGCCCGACCGTCGAGACACTGACCCGCCCCAGGCGCTCGAGCTGGTGCGGGGACAGCACCAGCTCGCCGTGGCTGGCCAGGCCCTGGGCCATAGGGACCAGGGCCGGCTGCAGGCGTTCGGCGCAGGGGAAGTCCAGGCTGCGGGCGACCAGCCGGACGGCCGATTCGGGAGGTACCCGCCTGTTGGCGACCTCCGGCCCATAGGCCCCGCCCCGCTGCCGGGTGCGGGGTTTACGAGTGAGGTCACCGTTCACCAGCAGGTGGGTACCTCCCAAGCGCCGGATAAGGCTCTTGCGATGGCGATGAGTGACCCGCTCGACCTCGTCGAGCAGGTGGCTCCGTTCTCCGCGACGGGCCTCAAGGTAGCTGGGCTGGATCAGGCGGAGGTACTTCAGGCGCTCGGCCAGGGTCATCGGCTCCACTTCGGCCACGGCTTCCCTCCGGTAGCAATATCATTTGAGGGAACCGTACCCGCTCAGTAGCATTCTAGGTGAGGGAACGCGCGGGCTTGCCCCACCTCGGGCGGCGTGGTAGACTGGCGCGTCTTTCCGGCAGGGGCCGAGCCGCGTCATGGCCAAGTCATCTACGGACCTCATGGTCGGGCGGCTGCGGGAATTGCAGAACCAGACGCCAGACATCGAAGCTTCGGCCGTCGTCAGCGTCGATGGGCTGGTGATCGCCTCGGCGCTGCCGGACGCCGTGGAAGAAGACCGGGTCTCGGCGATGTCGGCCGCGATGCTCAGCCTCGGGGAGCGGATCTCCGGCGAGCTCGGGCGCGGCCTGCTGGAGCAGGTGTATATCCACGGGGACGATGGGTACGTGGTGCTGATGGCGGTGGGAAGCGACGCCGTCCTGACGGCGCTGGCCCGGCCGCAGGCCAAGTTGGGACTCGTATTGTTGGAGATGGAGCGAGCGGCGCAAGACCTGGCGCAGCTGGTG
>Ga0326597_10013054_pt1 | contig 10927 bp, 10 predicted proteins | sample RVTome_12_FD_203789 | JGI IMG/M metagenome (GOLD analysis project Ga0326597, IMG submission 203789) | Soil microbial communities from uranium-contaminated site in the Upper Colorado River Basin, Wyoming, United States - RVT100D185 | ecosystem: Environmental > Terrestrial > Soil > Contaminated >... | reverse complement strand
AGCGCCCTCGCTCGGGTGTCGCGCACTGCAGCGAATCCATGCAGCGACACACGCCCCGCTCAGGAGACTGCGCCCGCCGCTCGCGAACGCTGGCCGCGCATGCTCGTCGGCCGTCATGACCCGCGAGCTCACCATCGAGAGCACGGCACAGCGTTGAAGGCGCGAGGCGTCGCGCTGCCGCGAGCGACGAGAAATTGTCGCGCCTGGCCTCCTTATTGCTGATCGCGGGGTTGGGGCCCCGCGGCCGTACTCACTGACGACATGGCGCGCCCCGAGGAGCGAGGGCAGCGCGCACCCGAGCGCCAGACCATAGCCTTCGTGCTCTCGGTTGTTACCGGGGCTTGTCTTCGGAGGAGGCGAATAGGCGGCTGACGAGGAGACCCACGGCCACGGTCACGAGCGCGCCGATGGCGACGTTCCACGTCCAGGCCACGCCGGGGCGCCCGAACACCAGCGGGGCGAGCCGCCCCACCGCCAGGCTGACCGCGAGCCCCGTGATCATCCCTGTCATCGTGCCCGCCGAGTTCGCGGCGCGGGTGAGCACGCCCAGGAGGAACGCGCCGACGATGGGGCCCGACGCGTAGCTGAGGGCGGCGAGGCCGTCCTGCAGCGCGGAGTCGATCCCCTGCGCGGCCACCGCCACCGCCATCTGCAGCACGCCCCAGATGACCGTGAACACGCGGCCGACCCGCATCTGCTGGGCGTCGGTCGCCCCCGGCCGGAAGTAGGGGAGGTAGAAGTCGCGGACGGTCGAGGACGCCATCGAGTTCAGCGACGGCGACAGCGCCGCGGCCACGACGGCGGCGAGGATGAACCCGACCAGCCCGCCGGGAAGCTCGGTCGACACGAATGTGGGCAGCACCTCGTCCCCGCGGGCGAACGGACGGCCGCCGTAGTGCGCCCAGAAGAGCGTGCCGAGAAAAAGGAACAACGCGAACTGCGCCATCACGAGGAAGCCCGACACCGTGAGCCCGATCGCGGCATCGCGCCGGCTTCTGGCCACGAGCAGCCGCTGGACCAGGTAGTGGTCCGTCCCGTGGGTGGCCAGGGTCAGGAAGCCGCCGCCGATGATGCCCGCCCACAGCGTGAAGGGCCGCGTCGGGTCGAAGGAGGTGTCGATGACCTGGAGCTTGCCTGCGGCCCTGGCCGCCGCCAACGCCCCCGCGACGCCGTCGGGCAGCAACTGGATGACCGCGGCCAGGCACACGAGCGCGCCCGCGAGGTACACGAACATCTGGATGGTATCGGTCCAGATGGTGGCGGTGACGCCGCCCTCCTCCGTGTACAGGATCATGGCCGCGCCGAGGAGGAGGATGCACCACCACTCGGCGACGCCCGCGGCGACCGACACCACCAGCGCCGCGGCATGCAGGCGGATCCCGTCGCCGAGGGTCCGGTAGGTCAGGAAGATGGCGGCCGAGGTCCCGCGCACGGCGCTGCCGAAACGGCGCTGCAGCAGCTCGTACGACGTATAGAGGTCGCCCCGGAAGTAGGCGGGGATGAACACCGCGGCGACCAAGAACCGCCCGATCACGTAGCCGACCACGAGCTGCAGGAAGGTCCAGTTGCCGTTGTAGGCGGTGCCCGGCGCGCCGATGAACGTGAGGGTGCTGGTCTCGGTGGCCACGATGCAGGCGGCGATGGCCCACCACGGAACGCTGCGCCCGCCCAGGAAGTAGTCCTTGACCGACCGTCCGCGGCGCCCGAGCCACGTCCCGAAGGCGGTGATGGCCACGACGTACACGGCCAGCACCAGGACGGCCGAGAGCGGAAGCTTCACGCGGGGAAAAGCGCTAGCGCTTGGTCATCATCTTGTTGGTGACGGTCATGATGCCCGAGTTGAGGCGCGTGATCTTGCGGCTCTTCGCCTGGTTCGCCAGGGCGTCGTCGGCGGCGGTGATGAGAGCGCGGGTGTCCCGCTGCAGCCGCTCCATCTCCTGCTTGAGGGCGGCGAGATCGCCCGGCGCATAGCCGCGGAGCGTGTTCGGGTTGATGAGGATGAAGCCCTCGGCGATCTGGGATGCCATCGCCGCCGCGCTGCCGCCCATGAAGTTGGCCACGGCGAAGATTATAGCTACAGTCGTCGCGTATGGCCGATCGCGCCGAGCGGCGGAGGCCGGACCGCCATCAGTTCGCCCTCGTGCTGCTGCGCCGGATCGCGGTGCTGGCGCTGGTCCTGTCCGTCGCCCTCTGGGCCGTGCCCCGGCTGCTGGTGGAGTTCGGGGTGGTGGGGCCCACTGCGCAGGAGAGGATCGACGAGGCGGGCCGCGCGATCGCCACCGCGCGCGCGTACGGCGGCGGCGCCGGCCTCGCGCCCCTGAAGGCGGCCGAGGACGAGGTCGCGCGGGCCCGCGCGCTCGCGCAGCAGGGCCGGGAACGCGAGGCGCGCCACGCCGCGCGTCGGGCCACGACCTCGGCCATCGAGGCGCAGAAGATGGCGCTGGTGGCGGACACCGAGGTCCGGCTGCAGGCGGAGATCGTCTACAACGACCTCGACCGCCAGATCAACGACCTCGAGAAGCTGTACGCCGAGGTCACCCCCGGCCTGGAGAAGGAGCAGACGGCGCAGCTCCTCTCGCTCATGAAGGTGACCCGCCAGTCCACCGGCCTGCTTTTCCTGGCCTACGAGCAGCAGGACTACGGCACGGCCCTGGACCGGGAGCCGCGCGCCCGCCAGGCCGTCGAGTCGGCCCGCCAGACCCTGGAATCAGCGCGCAGGTAAGCAGCAAAAGCCACGAGCGGCGAACCGCGCGCGGAGCGAATTCACTTCGCGGAGCACCCATCAGCCACGGGGGTACAAGCGCGCGGAGGGGGTCCGGGGTGCGGCGCAGCACCCCCCGGCATTAGTTACTTGATACAAACGGCGCGGACCTGCTTGAAGTCGGTGACGCCCTTGACCACCTTCTGGATCCCGTCCTGGAGGAGGGTGGTCATGCCGTCCTTCTGCGCCTGCTTGCGCAGCTCCTCGATGGGCTCGCGCTTCTGGATCCTGCGCTTGATGTCGTCGGTGGCCACCAGCAGCTCGTGGATCCCCATTCGTCCCTTGTACCCCGTGCCCCCGCACTTGGGGCAACCCTTGGGGCGGTAGAGCTTGAAAGACGGCGAGTACCGGATGCCCAGCTTGTCCCAGTGCTCGAGCCCGTACATCTCCATCAGCTCGGCGAACTCCTCCTGGGTCGGCGCGTACTCCTCCTTGCAGTCCTTGCAGAGGGTGCGGACCAGGCGTTGGGCCATGATCCCGAGCAGGGCATCGGCGAAATTGAACGGGTCGATGTCCATGTCGAGGAGGCGGGTGATGGTCTCCGGCGCGGAGTTGGTGTGCAGGGTGGAGAACACGAGGTGGCCGGTGAGCGACGCCTCGATGCCGGTGGCGGCCGTCTCGTGGTCGCGCATCTCGCCGACCATGATGACGTCGGGGTCGGCGCGGAGGAACGCGCGCATCGCGACCGCGAAGGTGAAGTCGATCTTGGGGTGGACCTGCACCTGGCGCAGGCCCGGTTGCGTGATCTCGACCGGGTCCTCCGCGGTCCAGATCTTCATGTCCACGGTGTTGATGTAACCGAGTCCGGAGTGCAGCGTCGTCGTCTTGCCCGACCCCGTCGGCCCCACCACCAGGCAGATGCCGTACGGCTTCTCGAGGATCTTCTTGAACTCGGACAGGTTTCGGTCGGAGAAGCCCATCTTCTCGAGAGGGAGCGGCTTGCTGGCGGCGAGGATGCGCATCACGACATCCTCGTTGCCCCCCTGGGTCGGGATCGTGGCCACGCGGAGCTCGATGGTTCCCATCGGGCCCTTGAACCGGATCTTGCCGTCCTGCGGCTTGCGCTTCTCCGCGATGTCGAGCTTGGACATGATCTTGAAGCGCTGCACCACCGCGTTGCGATGGGCGGGCGGGATCTCGAGGTACTTGTTGCAGTCGCCGTCGATGCGCAGCCGCACCTGGCACGGGGCGTTTTTCCCGTAAGGCTCGACGTGGATGTCGGACGCCCCCCGGTTGTAGCCGTCGATGATGATCTGGTTGCAGAGCTTGACGATGCCGCTGTCGGTCTCGTCCACCTCGGGCGGAGCGTTGGGATCTTCCTCGGCGAGCTCATCCTCCTCGCCCGATCCCAGCTCGGTGATGATGCGTCCGAGGTCGGCCTCCTCGGCCGATGGCGTGGTCACGCCGTAGCTGACGTTGATGTAGTCGTTGATGTCCTTCTTGAGGGTGACCACGAAGTCGTGGCGGGGGGCCAGGTTCATGGCCTTGATCGCGTCGAGGCGGGTGAGGTCGTACGGGTCCTCCACCGCGACCACCAGCGTGCCTTCCTTCTTCTCGAGCGGCGCGCAGACGTTTTTCTTAAGGAAATCGACGGTCAGGCGCTCCTTGAGGTCGGTGGGCATCGACCGGCCGTCCAGGTCGGCGAACGGCGTGTTGAAGAACTGGGACAGCGCGCGGCCGATCTCCTCCTTGGAGACCTTGTAGTCCTCCATCAGGACGGTGGCCACGTCGATCTGGTTGATGCGGGCGTTGCCCACCGCGTTCTCGAGGTCCTTCTCCGAGACCAGCCCCTTGTCCACCAGCAGGCCGTACTTGGAGGGCTTGTTGGACCGCGCCGCGCGGTGCTGGTTGTAGAAGGCGATGCCGAGGATCTTCGACAGCTCCTCCGCGGCCTCCTCGTCCTTGGGGGAGAAGGCGCCTCCGCCGCGCTTGTTGATGAGCTGGAGGACGCCGAGGAGGTACTTCTCGAACAGGATCGGCGTAGCCAGGACCTGGGAGGTCTTGAAGCCTCCCGCCTTGTCCCAGCGGGAGTCGAACTTGAGGTTCGGGTGCAGCCGCGTCAGCTCGCTCGGATCGTACGCGCTCTTGATGTTGGCGGTCTTGCGGCTCAAGGCGGTGAACCCGGCGATGGACGCGAAGGTCTTGGGGACGCGGATCTCCTTGACCTCGGTGCCTGCCTTCACCAGCGAGAACAGCTCCTGGTTCTTGGTGTCGAGGGCGAAGATGGTGACGCGCTCGGCCTCCACGAGGTCGAGCATCTTGTCCTTCAGGTCGACCAGGATGTCCTGGATGCTGCCGGCCGAGTTGATGTTGTTGGCGATCTCGATGAGGCGCTTGCGGTACGACAGCTCGCGCTGCGTGGTATCGGCAACTTTGGTGGCCATGAGGGGGGAGGATACCACCCTATGCGGCCGAGGTGCGGCCCCCGCCGCGCTGCGATTCCGCCACGTCGGCGGCGAGCTCCGCGGTCTCGCGCGCGGTCAGGGTGGAGACCGTGATGCGGATGGCGGGCGGGCTCTTCATCCGGTAGCGCTCGCCCGCGCGGACGGCCCATCCACGAGCCGCGAGGTGCGCAACCGTCGCCGCCTCCTCCCGCACCGGGACCCAGACGTTCAGCCCCGAGCGGCCGGTGCCGATCACGCCGTGGGCGGCGAGGGCGTCGAGGAGACGCCGTCGGCGCCCCGCATAGGCGTCCGCGGCGCGCCTGAGGCGCGCATCGCACGAGGGGTCGCTCCAGAGGGCGGCCACCAGCCCCTGCAGGATGTGGCTGACCCATCCCGCGCCCACGGCCTGGCGCCCGCGCACGCGCGCGACCGTGCCCGCGTCGCCGGCGAGGATGGCGACCCGCAGGTCGGGGCCGAGGGACTTGGACACCGACCGGACGACCGCCCAGCGGTCGCGGTCGCCGTCGCAGACCGTACGCGCCGCCACGCCGGCCACCGGGCCCGCATGGTCGTCCTCGATGACGAGCGCGTTCGGGTGGCCGTCGAGCACCTGGCGGAGCTGCCGTGCCCGGGCGGAATCCACCGCGGCCCCGGTGGGGTTCTGCGCGCGCGGGGTGAACACGAACGCCTGCGCGCCCGACCGGAGGGCACGATCGAGCTCGCCGGGGAGCGGGCCCGAATCGTCCAGGGCCACCGGCCGGGGCACCAGGCCGAGCGCGCCGATGAGATCGAGCACGGCGGTGTAGCCGGGGTCTTCCACGGCCACTGCATCGCCGGGGCGGAGGTGCGCCTGCAGCACGCGCTCGATGCCGTCCATGGCGCCGCCCATGACCGCGAGGTGGGCGGCCGGGATGCCGTCCCGCCCGAGCTCCTTCGACGCGAGGCGGATCAGCTCCGGCAGCGCCGCCGGGGCACCGTAGAGAGCGGCCGCCACGTCCAGCCGCGCGCGGTGCGGCCGCAGTGGCGGAAGCAGTCGCGGGTCGGGGTTCCCCTCCGCAACATCACGAAGGCCGGACGGCGGAGACGGCCGCTCGGCGGCCAGGGGCGGCCGCCCCGTGACCCGCGTCCCACGGCGCCCGGCGCCGGAGGCCAGTCCCCGTAGGCGGAGGTTGCGGTAGGCCGACGCCACCGTCGCCGCGCTCAACCCGAGCTGCGCGGCCAGGGCCCGCACCGGAGGCAGGGGCGCCCCGGGGGGAAAGGCGCCGGTGCGCACCGCCGCCTCGACGCTCGCCGCCACCTCGCTTGCGGTGGCCCCGCGGATGACATATCGTGATGGTACGTTCACGAGTATGTTCTAGCACATAATCAGGAGTGGATCAATGAGCACGCCCCTCACCCGGACGGACCGCACGGCGGTGCGGCGCCTGCCCAAGCGCGGCTCCCACGACCGCGACGTGCTGAACGCGATCCTCGACGAGGGCCTGGTCTGCCACGTGGGCTTCGTGGTCTCCGGCCAACCCTACGTGATCCCGACGACCTACGGCCGCGTGGGCGATCAGCTGTACCTGCACGGCTCGGCGGCGAGCCGGATGCTCGAGGCGATGCGCGGCGGGATCCCCGTGTGCGTCACGGTCACGCACCTCGACGGCCTGGTGCTCGCCCGCTCCGCGTTTCATCACTCGATGAACTACCGCTCTGTGGTCGTGCTGGGGATGGCGCAGGAGGTCGTGGATCCGGATGAGCGGTGGGCGGCGCTGCGCGCCATCGTCGACCACGTGGTGCCGGGCCGCTGGGACGAGGTCCGGCCGCCGGGCGAGAACGAGCTGCGGGCCACGCTCGTCCTGCGCCTCGCCATCGACGAGGCCTCGGCCAAGATCCGCACCGGACCACCCGTGGACGACGACGCCGACTACGCGTTGCCGTTCTGGGCGGGGGAGCTGCCCATGCGCACGACCGTGCTCCCTCCGATCGCCGATCCGCGTCTCGCGTCCGGTATCCCGGTTCCCACCCACGTCACCGGGTACCGCCGTCCGAGCGGGGCGGGCGTGGGCTAGACTCGCCGGCGCGATGCCCGAGTCGGAGCTCATTCTCTTCACCGGCTTTCCCGGCTTCATCGGAGAGCGGCTGCTGCCGCGGCTCCTCGAGCGCCGCCCGGACGCCGTCTTCGTTTGCCTCGTGCAGCCGCGCTTCGCCGACGCCGCGGCGCGCTCCCTGGCGGACATCGAGGCCCGCCATCCCCATACCCGCGGCCGCATCCGGATCGTGGGCGGCGACATCACGCTCCCCGACCTCGGGCTCGCCGAGGCCGCGGGGGTGCTGCCGTCCCTGACCGCGGCCTACCATCTCGCGGCCGTCTACGATCTGGCGGTGGCCCGCGATCTCGGGATGCGCGTGAACGTCGAGGGCACCCGCAACGTCCTGCGCCTTCTCGCCCGCGCGCCGCGGCTGCAGCGCCTGCACTACGTCTCGACCGCGTACGTCTCGGGGACGACGACCGGCATCTTTCGCGAGACCGACCTCGACGTCGGCCAGCGGTTCAAGAACTTCTACGAGGAGACCAAGTTCCTGGCCGAGGTGGAGGTGGCGCGCAGCGGGCTCCCCGCCACCATCTACCGTCCGGCCATCGTGGTGGGAGACTCGCGCACGGGGGAGACGGGGAAGTTCGACGGTCCCTACTTCACGCTCGCCGCGATGGAGCGCGTGCCATCACCGGGGGTCTTCATCAGGGTGGGATGGGGCCGCAATCCCGCCAACCTCGTGCCGGTGGACTTCATCATCGACGCCCTCGCGGGCCTGGCCGAGGCCACGGGCAGCGCGGGAAAGACATATCACCTGACCGATCCCGCGCCTCTTTCGGTCTCCGAGGTCGCACGGCTGCTGGCTCGTGAGATGGGGAAGTCATTCGTCCTGGTGCCGGTCCCCAAAGCCGTGGCCAAGGCCGTGTTCGGTCCGGCGCGGGTGCAGAAGTATTTCGGGATGCCGGTGCAGACCCTCGACTACTTCGACCATCCCTGCCGCTACGACACCACGCAGGCCACCGCGGACCTGCGGGCGGCCGGGGTCGCGTGCCCGCCGTTTCCGTCCTACGTCCATCCGATGGTCGCGTTCTACCGCGCGCACCGCGACGGCGTCCGCCGCGCGGCCATGGTCTAGTCCCGCCGCGTCGGCGCGGTCTCCCGCCAGACTTCCATCGCGCGCTGCACTCCGCGGAACAGGGCCGCGACCCCCGAGAGCTGGTCGCGCGCGGGCTGGATCACGTCCGCTTCGATCTCCTCCGCCGTCTCCTCGAGGTCTTCGCCCGCCGCTTGCAGCTTGCGGGTGACGTCGCCGATCACGGACTCGATCTTCGCGGACGCCTCCTCCACGACGGCTCCCATGCTCTGGGCGTGGACCAGGGTCTGCTCCGACGCGCGCACGGCCAGGTCGGCCATGCGCGTCATCTGGGCGACGGGCTTCGCGATCTCGCGGTCCAGCGTCTCCTGCAGCTCGGCCATCCTGACGTTGGCGGTGCGCATGGCGATGGCCAGGCCGGCCACGAAGACCGCCTGCATGAGGGCGGCGATGGCGATGATGGCGACGAAGACGGGGACGAGGGGGCTATCCACGCCCGCCTCGGCCCATGTCGGTGGGGAGCCCCGGCTCCGGGACCTTGCCGGCGCTCGGGGTGGATGCGCCCCCGGGCTCGGCCCGGGCGGTGCGGGACCCGATGCCTTCGCCGATCAGCACCTCGGACGCCTCACCCACGAAAGCCCGGCCCGCCTCGGCCAGCCGTCGCGCGGCGGCCCGGCCCTTGCGAGTGCCGTCCTCCACGCCGTCGCGGATCCGGCGCCGGAGCGCGGTACCGGATTGGGGCGCCAGGAGGCAGGTGAGCGAAGCCCCGACGATCCCGCCGATGAGGAACGACAGGAGTGCCGGAGCGGAGTCGTCACGGTCATACATCGGAGGGCCCTCCAGATGACAATCTACCGGCCGGTGCGTGACGGTGTCAATCATTGAGCTGGGGGGTGCTGCGCCGCACCCCCCAGACCCCCCGCGCGCTGCGCCGGAGTGAATCCGGCCTCGCGCGCTGCCGTTGCTGGACGGCCTAGGACGCCCGTTCGTTGTACCATCCGGCCGTCGCCGAGATCCGGAGGCGCGGGAATGGCGAGCGGACCGGTGGGGGTCAATCGTCGCAAGCAGCAGCGGATGAACCTTGCCGTGCCGCTGCGTGTCCAGGGCCACGAGGCGAACGGCGCCCCCTGGATCGAGATGACGCTGACGGAGAACGCGGACTTCGCCGGCGCCGCCTTCCCGCTCAAGCATCCGGTCACGAGGGGCCATGCCCTCCAACTGTCGCTGCCCCTGCCGAAGTCGTTCCGCTCGTACGACCTCACCGCTCCGTCCTACACCGTCTACGCCATCGTGCGGAATACCACCGCGCTCCCGCACGGCGCGATCCGGGTCGGTGTCATGTTCCTGGGACGGCATCCGCCCCGCGGCCATGCCCAGAACCCGGGCGGTCTGTACCTGCTTCCCAGCGACCTGGTGGCGGGCGCCGGCTCGGGGCCGGCGCTCACCGGCATCGAGCGGCGCGCGCATCCCCGCTACGATCTTGCGGTGCAGCTCAAGCTGACGCGGCCGGAGCCGGTCGGGTTCGGTCCCCCCAGCGAGGAGACCGTCACCCGCAACCTCGGCACCGGCGGGGCCATGGTGCTCACGACGCTGCCCGTGTCCAGGAACGACATCGTGCTCGTCGAGGACCTGCAGGGGATCCTGCGCAGCCGGGCGGAGGTGCGGGGCGTGTTCATCGGGAAGGACAACATCCCCCGGCTGAACCTGCGCTTCCTGGACCCGGAAGCCGAGGAGGCCGCGCGGGCCCTCCTCCGACAGAACGCCATCTACGAGTAGCCTAGTGCCCTGATCCGGAAATACGGTTGCATTCGAGCGCCGATGCATCCCGGCTCGCTTCGTTGCTCCTCCCTTACGTACCGCACGGGTACGCGGCGGTCGTCGCGCCTCGCGATCCGGGCGCCTCGGCGCTCTCGGTGCGACACCGTATTTCCGGACCCGGGCACGGTCAGTCGCCGAGACGGAGATCGGCGGAGCTGGCGACGACCGGTCCGCGCGTGTCGCGGGCTTCCGCCATCATTCCGCGGATCTTCTTCACAAAGCCGCGGGTCTCCTTGAAGGGGGGGACGCCCTTGTAGCGGGCCACGTTGCGCGGCCCGGCGTTGTAGCTGGCCAGCGCGAGCGTGACATCGCCGTCGTGACGGTCCAGGAGCTTGCCCAGGTACTTCACGCCGCCGAAGATGTTCTCCCGCGGGTTGAACGGATCCTGCACGCCCAGCTCCTTGGAGAGGATCGGCATGAGCTGCATGAGTCCCTTCGCCCCCGCGCCGGATTCCGCCATGGGGTCGAACCGCGACTCCGCGCGAATGACCGCGCGCACCAGCTCGGGGTCGACGCCGTACTCCGAGGACGCCTCGGCGATCAGCGCATCGTAGACGCGGTCGAACTCGACGGGTGCTTCCGTGGCGAGCCGGATCTCCGTGGCGGGCGCGTTCGTGTTGGCGAGATCCGCGGGACGGCCCTGATGCATCACCCCGCCGAGCGTCAACGCGGCGAGCACGAGCCCGCCCACCGCCCGCCGCCGACGGTCGCCGTGGCGCCGCTCGCTGCTTGGCCTCGTCCGGCGACCCTGGTGGCGCCGATCGCCGCCCATCCGCACGTCGACATCGATGTGGCTTTGCATGGGAATTTCGGGCATCAGAGCTTGGAAGAGCAAGATTCGAACCAGCCGGAA
>Ga0326597_10013053_pt1 | contig 10928 bp, 12 predicted proteins | sample RVTome_12_FD_203789 | JGI IMG/M metagenome (GOLD analysis project Ga0326597, IMG submission 203789) | Soil microbial communities from uranium-contaminated site in the Upper Colorado River Basin, Wyoming, United States - RVT100D185 | ecosystem: Environmental > Terrestrial > Soil > Contaminated >... | reverse complement strand
GCCCCAGACGTGGACGGGCGACATCACGATCCGTCCGAACAGCAGGTCCAGAATGCGATAGCGGGCGCTCACGCTGTCCGCGCGCAAGAATGGCTGCCCGTCCGCACCCGCAATGTTGATCTCGCGCACCATCACGCCGTTCAGCAGTCCATCACCGCCGATCCCGCCGATGCTCGATTCGCCCTGAATGTTGTCGCTCAACCAGGCGGTCACGAAACCACGGACTTTCTCCATGCCCCAACTCGAGCGGGACAGCAGCACGACGGCGACCGAGGCGATCACGACGAGCGCGATCGCTCCGGCGATGAGGCCGATCAGCCAGCGAAGCGCGCGCTTCGCCATCAGAACGCCTGTCCGATCGAGAAGTGCAGCTGCAGTCGCCGTAAGAAGCCACGGCGGGGATTCCACAGCACGGGTGTGTCCAGGATCTCCAGCAGGTTGGTGTCGCGGATGAGACTGTAGTCGTAGGTCACTCCCGCCACCGGTGGTGTGCAGTCACCGCTCGCGGCATCGATGATGCAGACCTGGTTGGTCACGACCGTCAGATTCTGGCCGTGGCCCGTGTAGTAGCCCACATCGACGCGGATCGGCCCGATCGGGCTGAAATAGCGCACACCGAATCCGGGCGTCGCGATCAGCTCGGACAGCTTGACGGCCGACGTCGTCGCCCACACCTGCCCGTAGTCGAGGAACAGCGCTCCGCGCAGTCGATCGCCGATGAGCGGAAAACGGATCTCGACGTTGCCGACGAGCGAAAACTCACCGCCGACCGGACGCGATTCGAATCGCCCCGGCTCCATGGTGGCGAGAGCGCGGGCATCACAGGTGCCGTCGTTGATGGACTGCGGGCTGCATCCGGCTCCGCTGTCGGCGGGCAGAGCGAGCCAGCGGCGCGCGCTGACCGTGAGCAGTTTGGGCCCGAGCTGGTACTGCGCGAAACCCCGAACACTGTTGGGCCCACCCTCGAAGAAGCGCTTCTGCGGGTTCACGCCGAGGCCCGTCTCGTTGCCGAACGTCAGGGGGTGAGCGACACCCGGCTTCAGGCGGAGCGCCCAGATCCAGCCGGGGAGGAAGGTGTGGTAGTCGATCAGCTCGGCGGCGAGCCGGGTATACGAGAAATCCGATCCGGTGAACGGTGTCGCGACTTCTCCATCGAGACGGACCGAGTACCCGCGCGTCGGCGCGAACAGGCTGTTCGAGCGGTCGTGGATGAACGAGGCCGCGACGGGCGCGAGCCAGTTCCGCTTCGTCAGCGCTGCGACTTCATCCGGACCGCATGCGGTGAAGTTCGCACAGAAGATCAGGTCGCCGCTCTTCGTGTCGAGTCGAGTGAGCTCCGGCCGGTAGGCCAGCGTCACCGATCCATGCGAAAGGGAGCGCGCCAGCGTGAGGCTGCCACCGAAGGATTCGCGGATGAACACGCCCGGTATGCTCTGCTTGTCGTAGAACAGGCCGGCGCCGAACGTGTTGAGCGGGCCGAAGAACCACGGCTGCGTGAAATCGGCGCTCAGAGAGCCCGCCGGATTGCCCGTGTAGAACGGGTCCGCGCGCAGGAAGGGTGGAACGCCTTCCAGCATGTTGGCGAAGACGTTGCTGATCGCGCCTCGCAGCTCGAGGCGGCGCGCGCCGCCCTGGAAGCTGCGGCTGATCCAGCGTACTTCCGCGTTCAGGTATTCGGCACTGCTCATGCCCAGGCCCGTTCGAACCCGGTGCAGGTCGCCCTCGTTGACCTGAACGCGGACCGGCACGACCGAATCCGATTCGACGCTCGGCAGTGCGCGGATCTCCGCGTGCCTGAACACCTCCTGCGCGAAGAGATTGCGCTGACTGTTCAGAATCTGGGTTCGGCTGAACACATCGCCCGGCTGGAAAGTCAGCATGCGGCGGACGACGGAGGAGTCGACCTTTTCCGCGCCGATCACCTCGATCGGCCCGAACCGCGAGTGCGGGCCCGGTATCACGAGGAAGCTGACGCCCGCCGAGTGACTCCCGGTCGGCACGTTGTAACTCGTCAGCACTTCGACCTGCGCATAGCCGCGATCGGCCAGTCGGAAGCGCAGGCTGTCACGTGAGGCTTCGACGAGGATCTCGCTGAGTGGCGAAGCGCGCTTCAGCGGGAGGTTGCGCGTCACGTCCTGCGGAATCGCGCCGTCGATTTCGAATTCGATCGAGTCGACGCGGATCGGTTCTCCCTCATTGATGCGAAAATCGACGTGCAACCGCTGGCCCTCGCGAACCGTGTCGGCGGTCACGCTGACCTCGCGGTAACCCTGCCGGGCATAGAACAGGAACAACCGGGACGGATCGCGCTGGTACTCGATCGGGTCGAGGTACTGGCGATCGACGCCGACGCCGAGAAAACACAGAGGCGCGACCGCCGTGCATCGTGTCGGCTGCGTGACGACGGCAGTCGCCAGAATGCGCGCGGGGAAGGAGGTCGCGCCGGGGAACGATACGGAGGCGATCTCCATCGAATCGTCCACGACGAACTCCTGGCCGCGCAACCTGCCAGCGGCGCAGCCCAGCAGCACCAGCGCCAGCGCGCCGCATCGCGCCATCGCCGGCCGGTTCGCCCGTCCACGGTCCCTCATGCGCCGATTGCCTCGTAGTGATCCGCCCGACGGCTCAGGCCGGGGAACGGCAGGTCGGCCCGGGCAGTCGTCTCGAGGCCACCGGTTTCGCGGCGCCCGAAACGGAAGAGGCCGGCGCACGCGATCATGGCCGCGTTGTCCGTCGCCAGCCTGCGCGATGGCACGTGCAACGTCGCCCCCTCGCCGAGGGCCGCCGTCAACGCGTCCCGCAGGGCGCGGCTGGCGGCCACGCCACCACCCAGCACGACCCGATTCGTGCCCGTCGCACGCACGGCCCTCATCGTCTTCGCCACCAGGACTTCCACGACCGCAGCCTGGAACGAGGCCGCGAGATTCGCGGTCTCTTCTGCGAGCCGGCCCGCTCGCTCGATGTCGCGGACCCGCGTCGATACGGATGTCTTCAGGCCGCTGAACGAAAAATCGAAGAAGTCGGGCGATTCCGGTGTCTGGCTGGAGAGCAGCATGGGTCGGGGAAACGCGTAGCGCTCCGCATCACCGGCCCGGGCCGAAGCCTCGATCCCCGGCCCGCCCGGGTAGCCGAGTCCCAGGATCCGGGCCACCTTGTCGAACGCTTCGCCCGCCGCATCATCGCGCGTCTCGCCGAGCAGCTCGTAGCGGCCCCAGGCGAGCACATGCACGAGCAGTGTATGGCCTCCGGAAACGAGCAGGCCGACGAACGGCGGCGAAGCGGTGGCGTCCTCGACGAAGGTCGCGAAGAGGTGCGCCTCCATGTGGTGCACGGGAACGAACGGCCGGCCGATCGCGAACGCCGCCGACTTGACCCACGTCAGACCGACAAGGAGCGCGCCGATCAGCCCGGGTCCGGCCGTCGCCGCGAACAGATCGACATCGTCCAGTCGAATGCGGGCCTCGCGAAGGGCGCCTTCAATGACATCATCGAGCGCGGCGAGGTGCGCGCGTGCCGCGATTTCCGGAACGACACCGCCGTAGAGCGCATGTGCATCCTGTGAGAGGATCGTGTGGCCTAGCACTTCGCGGGGCCCGCGCAACACGGCCGCGGACGTTTCATCGCATGACGTCTCGACGGCGAGAACGAGCGGGCCGTCCCTCATCCCTCGCCGCCGCCCGTGACCGGCTCGACCGTCGAGGAATCCGAGGCGATCGGCCGGATCGGTACGATCACGCGAATCTCGTTGGGTACTACGACGAGGTCCCCGCCCACGGCGTCCACGGGCACGGGCACGATCACGGTGTCGGTCGCGCCGTACCGCGACAGGTCGAGGGGGCGCAATCGCAGGGTGTCGATCGGCGCGAGCAGCCGGCTGCCTCCGCTCACGCGGACCGACGAGGGTTCGAGGCGGATCGGTCCGGCCAGTTCGAAGCCCGCGGTGGGTTGTCCGATGAGGACGATCGAAACGGGGACTTCGCGGCTGGTAACTCGATCGAAATGCAGGCGCACGGCGGACGGCCGGATCTCCTCGACCCGCGTGTTGTTCATGCCCTGGCCCAGTGCGACCCAGTTCGGCCGGAGCGCGACGAATTCGCTGGTGTCGGTGACCTCATCGATCGGGACCAGCACGTTCGGTGGCTCGGCCGCCATCATCCGGAACAGCTCGCGCACGGGTCCCGAGAAGACGACGCGCACCGTCGGCGGATCGGGCTGGCCGGAGAGGACCCAGCCCGCGTCGCGGTTCACGACTTCGATGGGAACGCCATCAATTCCCATCTGGTTGCCGGTCTTGACGAGGCTCCACAAGAGGAAGGCCAGGCCGAGCGAGATCAGCTTGAGAGTGAGATCGTTCGTGAGCGCGTCGACAATCCGCTGCCGCACTTCAGCTCTCCAGCAGGCTGCGGATCTCCGTCTCGAACTCGGGCTCGTCCCAATCCCGCGGACCGATGAACCTGCCGCGGATGTGCCCGCTCCGGTCGATCAGGTACGACATCGGCAGACCGGAGATGGTGAATGCGTTCTCGATGCGGCTCTCTGGGTCGAGGAGAATCGGGAAGGTGAGCGCGTGCTCGGCCACGAAATCCCGGACGGCCTTCGCCGGGTCCCCGAGGCCGAGTGCCGCGTTGTCCACGCTGACCGCGACGACATCGAAGCCTTCCGCGTTCAGCCTCTCGTACGCCCGCTGCAGCGCCGGCATCTCGGTGACGCACGGCCGGCACCACGTCGCCCACACGTTCAGCAGCACGACGCGGCCGCGGAACTGTTCGAGTTCGACCGTCGTTCCGGCGAGCGACACGGCCTGGATGTTCGGGGCGAGCCCGCCCATGTCCGGCGGCGCGTACGTCGATCTCCGACTCCAGGCGACAACGCCGAGGACGCCGATGCCGAAGACGGCTACCGCCCGGAGGATCCACCGCCTGCGGATGTCATTCGCTTCCATTCGACCGCGCGCTTTCGAGGCGCGTAAACTCGCTCTTCACCGTGAAGATAGGCGAATCGCCGGGGACGGCCAAGCCGATCGGCCGTTGAATCGAGCCGCTGTCGCGGACGGCACCCGTATCTGGTGGAGTCGCGGGCGCACCCTGACTCACGGTGATCACGACGCGAGCGGGAAGTTCGAGACGTGTGCCCGGCTCCGGGTCCACGCTCAGAACCTGTCCGCGCGGTTCCGCCGATTCCGTGTCGATCCGCTGCGCCTGAAACCCGAGCCGGCTCAGCAGCGAGGCGGCCCGCTCCACCGGAAAGCCGACCACATCGGGAACGAGCACGCGCGGCTTGCCGGTGCTGACGGCGACGCGGATGCGGGCGCCATTTCGCATCTGCTGTCCGGCCAGCGGTGACTGGGCGATCACGACCCCGGCCGACTCCGTCGGACTCGGCAGCTGCATCACCTCCAACGGTCCAAGCCCGATGCTTCCGGCGTCTCTTTCCGCCGTCTCCAGATCCTTGCCGACCAGCGCCGGCACCGGGATGCCCGTTGCCGCGACGGCCGGCGGCGGGAACAGGATCCGGACCGCCACCGCGTAGCCGGCCAGGAACGGCAACGTCAGGGCGGCCAGCACGGCCAGCCAGTGGCGCGGCCTCCACCGGCGGCCGGCCGTTTCCGGCGCATCGGAAGGCGCCGTCTTCTCGCGGCCGGATCGTCGCTTCAGCGAATCGCCGAGCATTTACCGCCTCCGCATACGTGCGGCGAACGAGCCATCGAAGCCGTGGACGTGGGGCAGGATCCGTAACATACCGTTTTCGAGCCACGCCGGGCCCGTTCGAGCCGACGGCTCCATGGCGAATTCGTAATGGAGTTCCAGGAACGACTCGATCCGTTCCTCGTTTTCTTCCCTCTCGAGCGAGCACGTCGCGTAGACGAGCAGCCCGCCCGGCCCGACGATCCCGGCTGCAGCCTCGAGAATCTGCGACTGCAGTGCGGCAAGGGCCATGACATCGTCCGGTGTGACTCGCCACTTGCCATCCACATGCCGCCGGAACGTGCCCGTTCCCGTGCACGGTGCGTCCACCAGCACCCCATCGACGGGTCGGAGCGCCGGGCGGCGGGCGTCGGCCGCAACAATCCCGATCGGCAAGGCCGGAAAGCGGTCGAGGTTCTTCCGCAGGCGTCTCAGCCGGCCGATCGACGCATCCGCCGCGACCACGAGTCTCGGCGACGCACGGTCGGTGCCGCCTGCCAGGTTCAGGGTCTTTCCGCCCGGCGCCGCACAGAGGTCCGCGACGATCCCGCCCGCATCGAAATCCGCAAACTCGGCGACGGCCGCGGCAGCCGGATCCTGAACGATCGCGGCGGTCGCATCGAGTGCGCATCCGACCTGCGAGGCATCCGCGAGCCGGATCGTGTCGGCGAACCCCGTGGCCTCCGCGACAATGCCCGCCGCCGCCAACCGATCGACGGCGACCTGGACAGTGGTCCCGATCGGGCGCAGATACAGCGGCGCTCTCGAATTGTTCGTTTCGACGAGTCGTCGGGTTTCAGCCGCGCCGAACCGCTCCATCCAGCGCTCGACCAGCCAGCGCGGATGGCTGCCCCAATCGGTCAGCCACGTCGCCGGATCGGTCTCGAAGGGTGGGCACTCGGGCGGACCGCTCCGCAGCAGCGCCTGCAGCACGGCGTTCACCAGCCGGGCGCCGCCCGGATTCCCCGGCTTGACCAGCTCGACGGACTGCGAAACGGCGGCATAAGGTGGGACGCCGTGCATCTCGAACAGCTGGTAGGCGCCGAGTCTCAGGCCATCGAGGACATCGTCGTCGAGCGAGTCGAGTGGTAGCTTCGAGAACCGGGCGAGCGCCGCGTCCAGCCGGCCGCGCAGACGGACCGTGCCCACGACGAGTTCGCGGCTCCAACCCCGGTCCCGGTCCGGCAACGGGTCGATCTCGCGACGGATCGCCCGGTCCAGAAGTTCGCCGCCGCGGAGCGCGCGCAGGACGCGTAACGCGGCCCGCCGCGCCGCCGTGGCGCTCAACCGAGCATGCCCGCAACCGGCGACGATGGAACCGCGACCTCGCGCCGCGGCATGCGGCCGGCCCGCCAAGCCAGTCGCCCGGCCTCGACCGCGAGTCGCATGGCCTCGGCCATCATCACCGGATCGTCCGCCTGCGCGATCGCCGTATTCATCAGGATGCCGTCGACCCCCTGCTCCATCGTGATGCAGGCGTCGGACGCCGTGCCGACGCCCGCATCGACGATGACCGGGCATTCCAGGCGGTTCTTGATCTCGCGGATGAAGTACGGGTTGATGAGGCCGAGACCGCTGCCGATCGGGCTGGCGAGCGGCATGACCGCAGCGCAGCCGGCATCCTCCAGGCGGAGTGCCGTCACGACGTCTTCGTTCGTGTAAGCGAGCACATGGAACCCCTCGCCTACCAGCGTGCGCGCCGCTTCGAGTGTCGCCTGAACGTCGGGCAACAGCGTCTTCTCGTCGCCGATGACTTCCAGCTTGACCCAGTCGTTCAGCCCCGCGGCCCGGCCGAGCCGCGCGTACCGCACCGCATCCTGCGCGGTATAGCAGCCCGCCGTGTTCGGGAGCAGGAAGATCCTCTCGGGATCCAGGTGGTGCAGGATGCTTCCCTCCTTCGTCCGGTCGAGATCGACCCGGCGCACGGCGACCGTGACCATTTCGGCGCCCGACGCGTCGATGGCCCGGACCATTGTCTCGATATCGCGATACTTGCCGGTGCCGACGATCAGCCTCGACGTGAAGCTGTGGCCGGCGATGATGAGCGGCTCCAACCGCATGCGGGTCAACCTCCGCCGACGAAATGCACGAGTTCGAACAGGTCGCCGCTCTGGATCCCGGTCGTCGCTACGCGATCGCGCGGCAGGATGGCGCGATTGTGTTCGACGACGACGAGGCCGGCGTGCAGCCCGAGGCTTTCCAGCAGGTCGCCGACCGTCGAGCCCGCAGGAATCTCCCGCGGCGAACCGTTCACGGTGATCAGGAGAATGTCCGTCGTCTGCATTCAGATCCGGTCCATGTTCGAGTCAGCTTCGTCGAGCGCCGCCAGCAGCTCGCGGCACGCATTGGCTGCGAACGCGGGTCCATCGCCGTTCCAGACGTGACCGACCACGGCGACGCCGTGAGCGCCTGCGCGCAGGGCCTCAGCGACCCTGTCCGGCCGGACGCCCCCGATCGCGATGACCGCTTGCCGTACCCGGCGGCTGATCGCTTCGATCAGGGCCGGACCCGCCGGCGCAGCGCCAGCGTGCGTGCCCGACGCCCAGATACTACCCGCGATCACGTAATCCGCGCCTTCGTCGGTAGCCCGGATCGCGGCTTCCACATCGTGGGCCGAGAAGCCGATGAGGCGGTGGGCCCCGCCACCCTTCGGGTCACGCCCATCCAACCACGCGCGAACCCGCGCGACGGGCGGGGACCGGACGCCGAGCTGAACGCCGTGCGCTCCGGCCGCCAGTGCGATATCGACGCGATCGTTGACGATGACGAGCGCGAATGCCGGGCTGGCCGCGAGCACGGCGAGGGTCGTCGCGAAGAGCGTCGAGGCGGTGGTCGCGTGGCCGCGAACGTGGAGCGCGACCCGGCCGGCCCCGCCTTCGAGCAGGCCGATGGCCGACCCGACGAATCCGGGACGCGCGAGCACTTCATCATTCGTGACGATGTGGAGCCGGGGAACTTCCTTCACTCGAAGTGGGCTCCGGCCTCCAGCGGCCGGCCGCGCAGCCACTCGCTGGCCAGCATCCGGCGGCGGCCCGCCGGCTTGACCTCCCGAATGCACACGGCACCGTCTCCGCAAGCAATCCGGATGCCGCGTGGCGCGTTCAGAGGATCGCCTTCGAGCACCGTCCCGACGGGCAGGCCGCCGGCCTGGCCCGGCTCGGCGATCGGACGATACATCTTGACTTCGCTGCCCTCGAACGATGTCCAGGCGCCGGGCGAGTCATCGAACGCCCGGATGTGGCAGGCCAGGGCCTTCGCCGGACTCGACCAGTCGATGCGCGCATCGCCGTGCCTCACGAGCGGGGCGTACGTCGCTTTCGCTTCGTCCTGCGGCGTCTCGCTCAGCTCGCCGATCTCCAGCAGCGCGAGTGCCTCGACCAGCGCCTCCGCACCGATCTCGCTCAACCTCGCGGTCAGTTCCGCGCCGGTCTCGTCCGGTCCGATCGGTTCGCGGACCTGCAGCAGGATCGGCCCCGCGTCGAGCTTCTCCTCCATGCGCATCACCGTCACGCCCGTCAAATCATGCCCGCGCGCGATCGCCCACTGGATCGGCGCCGCGCCGCGCAGTTCCGGCAACAGCGAGGCGTGCACGTTGATCGATCCCATCACCGCCGAATCGAGGATCTCGCGCCGCAGAATCTGGCCATAGGCGACGACGACGTTCAGGTCCGCGCTCTGCTCGTCCAGCCACCCGAGGAATTCGTCGCCACGCGCGTTCTCCGGCTGCGCGACCTCGATGCCTTCCTCCAGCGCCGCCAGCTTCACGGGCGATGCACGCAATTCCCGGCGCCGCCCGGCCGGCCGGTCCGGCTGCGTCACCACGCCGACGATGTCGTGGCCCTCGCCGAGGATCGCGCGAAACGCCGGCAGCGCGAACTCCGGTGTGCCCCAATACACGATCCTCACGAGCCCGATCTCCCCGCGCGCTGCGGCCTGACCTTCTCCCAGCGCTTCAGCAGCATCCTGCGCTTGAGCGGGCTGACCCGATCGATGAAGAGGACCCCGTCGAGGTGATCGACTTCGTGCTGCAGCACCCGCGCGAGCAGACCGCCGGCTTCGAGCCGGATCCCCGCGCCTTCCGCGTTCATCGCCTCGACCACGACCCGGACGGACCTCTCGACCAGTTCCTTCAGCCCCGGTATGCTGAGGCACCCCTCCTCGCCTTTCTCTGTCTCCTCGCTCGACTCCAGGATCGTCGGATTGATCAACACCAGCGGTGTCGCATCCTCCTCGTTCGTGTCGATGACGACCAACCGGAGATCGAGGCCGATCTGCGGCGCGGCAAGGCCGACGCCCTCCTCCGCGTACATGGTCTCGAACATGTCCGCGATCAGTGATTGCAGCTCTGCTGATGCCGTCTCGACCGGCGTCGCCTTGCGGCGCAGCACCGGATCGCCGAGCAGCCTGACTTCGTGAATGGCCATGAGTCTACTTCGCTTCGGGCTCGCCGCCGAAGACGCGCGCGATTTTCGGACGCGCAATGACGAGCCGGGTGTTCTCTGCAGTCTTGATCGTCAGCCGATCGTCGGCGACATGTACGACGCTGCCCAGGATGCCGCCCTCCGTCATGATCTCGTCGCCCTTCTTGATCGCGCTGACCATCTGCTGGTGTTTCTTCTGCATCTTGCGGCTTGGTCCCAGAACCACGAACCAGAAAATCGCAATGAAGGCGACGATGTAGATCATCATCACGATTCCGGCGCGACCGCCGGCCGGGGCCCCTGCCTGCGCCGCGAACGACATCATCGCTGCGATCGTTATCAAGATTCCGCCCTTTTCTCCCGGTGTCGGCCGTCGCGGAACGCGGCCAGCCATTCGCTGCTCCAGCCGGCGAACTCGCCGGCCCTTATCGCATCGCCGGCCCGCCGGGCCAGCCGTACCATGAACCTCAGATTGTGGATCGAGAGCAACCTCATGGCCAGAAGCTCGCGGGCCATGATGAGGTGCCGGACGTAGGCTCTCGAGTACGTCCGGCATGTGTAGCAGTCACACGCAGCGTCCAGCGGCCGCTCATCGGAACGGTACCTCGAGGCTCTGGCGTTGATCTGCCCCTCTGATTCTACCCACGCGGTTCCATTCCGGCCGTTCCGGGTCGGCGCAACGCAGTCGAACAGGTCGATGCCCCGCGCGATCGCCTCGATCATGTCGTCGGGGTAGCCGACGCCCATCAGGTAGCGGGGTCCGTCGGCCGGCAGCACCGGCTCGATCGCTTCCAGAACCGCCCACATGGCTGGCTTCGTTTCC
>Ga0326597_10013052_pt1 | contig 10929 bp, 8 predicted proteins | sample RVTome_12_FD_203789 | JGI IMG/M metagenome (GOLD analysis project Ga0326597, IMG submission 203789) | Soil microbial communities from uranium-contaminated site in the Upper Colorado River Basin, Wyoming, United States - RVT100D185 | ecosystem: Environmental > Terrestrial > Soil > Contaminated >... | reverse complement strand
CGAACTGGGCGAGGGAGACATGCTGAAACCAGTTGACCGCAATCGCCCCGAAGGCCGCGACGGTCACCACCCAGACGCCGAAGACCACGCCGAAGAACCGACGGCCCCAACGCCGCTCCGCGGCCATCCGGTCCCGGTTGATTGCCTCTCCTCCGCCGCTCCATCTGCCGATGAGGGTGATGAGGCTTATTGGACAGTCTTCGAAGAAGTATTACTAACGCGGTAGTAATTCCACAAGACGATCTTTCGGCCCTTCAGACAATCTGTTTGTGGAATGTGTAGACGGAGATCACGAGGAGAGATGCGATCCCATCGTAGGACGAAGGATCGTGGCGAGGATGCGAACGGTCGTCGTCTTGCCGGCCCCGTTCGGACCGAGGAACCCGAAGACGCTCTTGTCCGGCACGGACAAGGTCACTCCGTCGAGGGCCTTCGCTCCGTCATGGCGGGAGCGGGAGTAGACCTTCGTCAGAGCTTGGACGTCAATCATGGATTGTTCCAGCAAACGTCGGCAAGGCCATAAATGTCACTCGATTCCCGGAGATTTCAGTCTACCTGGTGTCGTCGAGCGTCCTAAGGACACGATACGGAAGCGACAGCTGTTAAATCGTCTCTCTGTGACATACGTCTCTTGCCGAGACGAACGCGCCGGGGTCTCTCGAGGATGCCCGCGCCGAAGGGCTTCCGTGGTGTAGGTGGCGACGTTCCGGGACGATGCGAAGCTGCGCGGGCCCTTGCCCACGACAGCAAGGATGAAATCGGGCACGGGCATTCGCTACCGAGTTGTGCTGGCTACTGCCTGCCACATGTATCGACGGAGGGTGCAATCGACGAGACTCGGCCGCGGGACATCCCGGACTTCATTTCGCCTGAGAGTGAGAGTACCTGCCGCGAGAAAAACTCCCCGCGTGACTGTTCAGTCACAAGCAGGTGAAGGGGCACCGAATGCTTCCCAGCCAGGTGGCTCCGGGACACGCAAGGATGCGCCTCGACCTAAGGAACCAAGACTGGCGTGTCGCCGAGCGGATATGGCCGGACTGGTGGTTATCATAGCCTTGATGGCTGTGGAATTCAGGGGCCTCTTCGGCTACGGACGAATCAACGTCCCTGACCTCTATACGTCGATTCCTGCGGTGCCCGCGATGGATGGGCTCCAACTATATTTCTCGAAGTGGAGTCCCCTTCATCTCGGGACGGAGATCGGTCAATCAGCACGATATGCGATAGAAGGAGTCCTGACCGACCTTGGCATTTATGGAGCTGCACTCCAAGCGACGGAAATCATCGGATTCACCTTCGTCTCTGCAGTCTCCATGATGGTACTCGTCCGACGCCGCGTCCGTAACCCATTCGTATCCCTCATCGCTCCTACGCTGTATCTTCTCAGCTCCAATCTGTTCATACTGCTTTTCGACGCGAGCGTCAGTTTCGTCTTCTACAGTCTCCTACCACTAATGGCATTCCTCACTATCGATATCTGTGCACGTCCGAATTGGAAAAGAGGCGTGATTCTCGGTCTCGTAATCGCGTTGGACTGCGCTTTCGAACCATTCGGTCTTCTTTTTGCGCTTCCTCCCGTAATCGTAATCCTTGCGAGCTCGTCCCTCATCTCCAGATCGTTCCACGAGGCCGTGCGTTCGGGACTCGCCTTGGCACTCTCCTTTGCCTTGGCCATACTGCTGAATGCGCCCTACTACATCGGGAACATTGAATATCTCACGACTCGAGGGATAGCTTCTGCGTACGAGGCGAACGTATCCGTAGTGAGCACGAACTACAGTTGGAGTAACCCTACTGCCATTCTCTCGTTCCTTGGGGGCGGAATCTACCCTCGCTACGCGGGATTCTTCCCCCCATGGGCCGAGGGGCTCCTCATCGTCGCGCCGGCATTTGCCATCCTGGCCCTTTGGAGAATCGGCAAGACCGAATCCATCAATCTCCGGATGCCTATGGGGCTTCTTCTCGCGCTCTCTGTCCTCTGGATACTCCTGACAAAAGAGGGGATGACTCTTCCGATTTTCGCGGCCATCCCATACCTGCTCGTCTTCAACTACCCACAGATTCCCTATCTGTACCTTGGCCTAGCGGTCTGCACTCTTTCGACGCTGGCGGTCGATGATATCGCGTATGGGGCTTTCAGCCCTGGACTGGAACCAAACGACAGAATCCCTGCAAATGATTCCTCCAAGAGTCAACAGCGGGACTCCCGCCGGCTAGCGACACCCCAGAGAAGAGCGGTCGTCTTGGGCTTTGTCGCGTTCTTGCTGATCGCGACGGCGATACCAAACGCGTTTTTTCTGTCGACCGGGGACTTTCGGATTCTTGACGCCGCCAGGTCGAACGGTTTCCCACCTCAATGGCCCGCGGTGTCGCCGTCCTCTTTCGAGGACATCTCCCGCTTCTTAGACGCACGGGGTGGGGACCAAGCGGGACGCGTACTCATCCTGCCGTCCCCCACCTTCCAAGGAGGGGATTCGCTCCCGGGCTATACGGACAATCTATTCAATCAGGAGCAGTTCTCAAGCTCGCAGTACACAGGCCCTTTCTTCAGGGTTCCATCGTCAGCGGAATACTCGACCACCGTTCTTGATTATCTGGTTTCCAGCCGGACGAACCTGATCGGGATCCCGCTGGGCATGGCATCCGTGAAGTACGTCGTCGTCGACAAGCAACTGAACTTCACTGGTCCGCCTCGATGGCTTCTTGGGTCCCTAGTGGGTTCGCCTGACTCCTTCCTTACCTTGCTGGACACGCAACAAGACCTCGTACGAATCCGAAATGATACGGTTCTTGCCATATACGAGAACGAAGACTTCAGGCCCTACGTGCAAGGGTATCAGGGCCTCGCCGTCGTTCGCTCTGGGGCTCCGGGTGCCCAAGTAAACGAGACCATTCACAAGTGGGGTTTCCACCGATGGAATTGGAGCTCACCTCTTCCACCGAACCGGATAGTAAGCATCGTTAACGAATCGAATGGTTACCTTGTGATTGCCGACAAAGGTAACATCACCATCAGGTTCAACACGACCTCTCCAACCGCCAGCCTCACTTCCATGAGCAATCGCCTCAACAACGGTGGAATCTATCTCAGCTCCGAGCCCGTTCCAGTCACAGGCGAGCAATACGTGATCACCTATCAGACCGGCTATGAAGGTCCAACCTCTCATCAGGGGGGGTTTGTGTTTGTGGCGGGACTCGACTCGAGCATGAGTTTCCTCTGGCAGACCCCTGCTTGTTGTCCCGGCCCGGTGGGAACGAGGACGGGAGGGATCATCTTGGACCCACTAATGGTTTCGCCGTCCACAGCGTTCATCGCCCTTACGGTGGTCTTTCCTCACTCGTTCACAAACGGAACGACCACGACCTTTCAGCTGACGAATGTCTCCTTGAACGTGATAGCTCGCCCGCCCCCGACCGAAATGCTCGCGCCCTTGCTTCTGGCCCGGTTGTCTCCCAGCTATGCACCGAAAGCGAACGCGGTCGCCCTCTGGAGGGACCTGTCTTCTCCGGAGGGTGTCGCATCAAGCGGGACGAGCTCCGAGACCGTCTATTTGTGTGTCGGGATCTGCCCGATGGACACGAAGCTCCCTTTTGACCAGCTCCTCCTCGCCTACGATTCCCTCACGTTTCCATCGCTGCTTTATTCGAGCCAAAGAACCCTTGACGCCGCTTCGGGAATCCTTCTCAATGTATCGGGGCCCGTGACAGGAAACCTGAACCTCGCTGGGTTTCCGTTTCAGACAATCTATGTCCGAGCGCGCGGAAATGGGACGATATCTCTGCAACTGGGTTCCACGACCCTGCCTGCAGCGTCCTTTAGCGGCACGACCTTGGAATGGCGTCAGTGGGCCTTGCCAGGACCTCGGAATGACACGAACATAGTCCTCTTCGTGCAAGGAAACCTTCAGCTGGACGCCTTATTGTTTGCGTACTCCACCCCCTCGCTCGGGGTTCCACCGCCTGCGACCAACGGGACCGTGAGAACGTCTTCGGCGCATCCAACGCTGTACGAAGGTACCCTACCCAGCGGCATCAACGTGCTCGTGCTCTCTCAGGGATTCAATTCCGCGTGGTCGCTTGAGATTGGAACGCAGAAGGTCGCTCCGACGCCCGCACTGGGCTGGGCAAACCTGTTCATGGTTCCCCCCTCCCACAGGACGGAAGGCTTCGCCTTGCGGTTTAAAGACCAGCCAGCCCACCTGATCCTGATCTCGGTCGAATTCATCTCGTTCCTTGCAGCCATGACGTACGTTGTCCTCCCCGTCGCGCGGAGCCTATTCGGATCTGTCATCCAACCCCGTAGGAGGCAGCGAGATGGAGGATAGCCTTGGACGGAACCATCTCCAGTTCTTACAAGACACCGCGGCTCTCACGGCGAGCTTCCTGGTGCTGGTGTCGGCCACCTGCGTGGGCCTCGGCTACCGAGATGCCGGGAATCTCATTGCGACGGTCGTCTTCCTCCTTCTCGGGGGCGCACTCTCCCTCATACTGTTTCAGTCATTGAAGGGCTACCTTCCCGCGGACCGGGACCGGCAGTGAGCCGCCGACATGGACGGATTCCCCCAGTGGAACACACCAACATTCCGATAAGTATAAACTGACCAAGGCAATCATCGAGACACTGGCTAGACAGCAGTTGGGGGATGACTTGCAGATGAGCCGAGCGCCCAAGAGCATCGCCGTCCTAGGTACGCGTGGGATCCCTGCAAACTACGGTGGCTTCGAAACCGCGGCGGAGTTCATCGCAATTGGCCTCAGAGAGGCCGGGTTTGACGTGACGGTTTCCTGCGAGATGGATCCGGCGCTTCCGGAAGAATTGCCCACAGCCTACCGGGGCGTCCGCCTTGCGAGATTCCCGGTGAGGGACGACCTTCGGCCGCTGTCCGAGATCATTTACGACGTCCGGGCGCTGCTGTCCCTTGGCCGACGGGCGGACATTATCTACATGTTTGGCTACGGAGCAGGGTTCTCCTTCTGGTTGGCGAAGCTGCTTCGAAAGAAACTCATCGTCAACTGCGATGGGCTGGAATGGGCTCGTCCCAAGTTCGACCGGCTGTCCCGGTTTCTGCTGCGCGTGAACGAGGCCCTTGGTCTCATGGCCGCGGACGTCATCATCGCTGATTCGCAGAACATCCAGGACTACATCCGGAAGACCTACGGGCGCAGTTCGCATTTCCTTCCTTACGGAACCAAGATCCCGGACGCGCCACAGCCGTGGGATCGCGCCGCTCTGGAGCGGGCCAAGGGTGGCCTGAGCGACGAAATCACTCCGGACGAGTTCTACCTCATCCTGTCGAGGATTGAACCCGACAACAACATCGCACAAATCCTGCGGGGTTTTTCACAGAGCAAATCCCTACGCAAAATCCTAGTCGTTGGTCGAGCCCCGTCACGTCAGTATTGGGCCCAGCTGCAAAGCATTGCGACTCGTGACCCGAGGATCGTGCTGGCGGGACCCATTTATGACCTGCCGCTGAAGAATGCCTTGCGATGGAACTGCGCCGGTTACTTCCATGGACATATGGTGGGCGGAACCAACCCCGCTCTGCTTGAGGGGCTCGCAAGTGGCAACGTGATTCTTGCAACGGACGTACCTTTCAATCGCGAGGTCGTCGGCGGCAATGGATACCCTGCATACTTCTTCCACCCGCTCCCGTCTGAGGTGAGAGACGTCACCGACAAGGTTGATGATCAAGTGTTGCACCTCCGGAAGGTTGCTCGAGTGAAGGGGCCCCAACGAATCCAAGAGGGCTACTGCTGGGAGCGAATCGTGGACGGCTACCGCGATCTGCTGAAGTCCATGGTCTAGCTAGACGGGATTCCCGTCAGTAGGTCACCGGAGCCGCGTCGCTATGGTCCGAAGGTTCTACGGCATCGACAAACAAGTACGCTTCGAGGCGGCCGTACGTTCGATTGAACGAGGCGACTTTGTCCTGGACGTGGGCGGGGGCTTGGGTGACTTTCTGGATTTTGCGGGCGTTTCCGGAGTAGTCGCGGACCTCCCGCCGCGGGCCTCCCTCTTCGGCGAACTCCGAATGACGCACCCCTTTGTGGCGGTGCGCGGCAAGTTGCCTTTTCGGGACGGATCCTTTGCCGTCGTGGTGAGCCTTGACACGTTGGAGCATGTTCCAAAAGAGAGTCGAGTAGAGTTTGTGCAGGAGGTCCTGCGAGTGTCTCGAAGCAAGGTAATCCTGACCTTTCCCGAGAAGCAGTATTTCCTGCCACTGTTGCTCGCTATCGCGCGTTTTTATGAAGTAATGGGCTTCGGCCCAACCATGAGGAAATCCCTCGATGAACATCTCCGAAATGGCCTGCCCTCGAGCGATTCGGTCCTCGCGTCGGTGAATCACGACGAATGGGAGATTCGGATTCGAAAGTTCTTTGGAATCGGGGGAAGTCTCTTCTGGCTGGCGCAACTGGCATTGCCGTTTCTGTCCACTACGCCGTTTAACCGCGCGATGGGGTTCCTCCTTGCACGCGGTGCACAGGATAGTGGGGGCGAGGTACTACTCCAACTCGAAAGACGCGTGCGCTAATCCTTTCGACTCAACGAACCGGAATCCAAGTTCGTTATCCGTTGAGGAGCCGTCACCGTGGAGTCGAAGGGCTTTAAATTGGAAGCGTACAATCACCGCCGGGGCCGAACATGCCGCTGGGCATCATCGAAGGACTCCTGGTTTTCTTCTGGCTGTCCTTGGCCATCCTCCTTCCTGGGGCCGCGTTGGCCTTCTGTCTCAAAGTGCGGGCGGAGCATCTTTCTGGACTTGTGTTTGTCATCGCCGCCTTGGGAACCGCTCTGCAGCCCATCCTCGGCGTGCTCTTGGACGCCACGTTCGGCATATCAACGGTGACTCTGGTATTGACCTACTCGGGAACTTCCATCTTCCTGTTGGTCTTGGGGACTCTGCGGAGAGGCTACACCCTGGCCTCATTCCACACGTTCCTCGGACGTGCATTGGACGTTGCGAAGGCCCCGAGAAAATGGCTTCCTCCCCTGGGGGGTGTGCTCGCCGTGGGGGCGATCGCCGCAGTAAACTGGTCCTCAGGCATCGGAGTCCACTCCGTCGACATGGGGTGGCACGTTTACTGGGCCAAGACGATCCTAGCCACGGGTCATCTTCCGAACTACGCGCGAATCGAACCGTTTGACCAGGCGTCCAAGTTCACGTTCGGGGCTCAGCTCGTCCTAGCTAGCTTTGAGGCTACCACCGGCCTCTCCCTAATCGACTTCTTCTGGGTTCCGGTCGTGTTCTATGCGGCTCTTGAGCTCGTCGGGATCTTCTCTTTCGTTGAATCGGTCACCCGTAGCCGGTGGCTCGCCTTTGCCTCGGCGGCCATCATTGCGGGAGCATACCTGACAGGCGGCTATATCCAGAGAGGCAACTTCCCCGATATCCTAGGTTACTTTGTGATCGTATTCGTTTTCTGGCTCCTCGCGCTGATCAAATCGTTTGACTGGCGTGTGTTCGCCTTGGGTTTGAGTCTCATCGCAGTTATCGAGTACCATCAACTTGCTGCGGTTGTGGCGGCCCTGAGCATCATCGTTTGGATCGTCTTGATGACGGTCTTGAGGTTCCACCCAACCCTGCAGTTGATAAAGAGCGTCTTCGAGGGGCGCAGATACATCGCATTCTGGGGAGTCACTTTCCTGGCAATCGCCTTCATGGCAATGCGGAGCACCTACCTTAACGGGGGCGGGGCATCCGTCTTGGCCACCAGCAACTGGGCCCGCTACATCCCCCCACTCAGCGAGTCTGTCATGTTCATCGGGTTTCCGCTCCTGCTGCTCGGCGCGCTTGGGGTTTTGGCGATGCTCCTGCGACGGAAGCAACCAGACCTTCTGATTCTCGGCTGGATAGGCTCCCTCACGTTCCTTGCCAACTCACCTCGTTTCGGAATGAACTTCGAACCGGCGCGTTTCATGTGGCGCCTCCCGGAGCCGCTCGCGATATCGGCCGCAATCGGGATTGCCTATTTCATCCGACTTTGGGAAAGCCACAGCAACCGGCGAGACCGAGAGGAGTCGCAACGATCTGAAGAAAACCGGCCTGGTGATGAAGGGCGGCCTGGGTTGCGTCCTCAGTACTTGCTCATGGCCGTCGGCCTTGTCGGGATGATACTTGTAGCAGTTGGCACCGCACAGATGTCACCGAGATACGCTGTCGAAGAATCTCATTGGAGCGAGGATTCGGTTCTGGCCGCTTGGCTCAAAGCAAACGCAGATCCTACGAAGTACGTAGTTGTGAGCGCGGACACGCACAACACTGCGAGTTGGATCATGGCGATGTCAATGCTCCCTCACTTCTTGTACAAGGTGGATTTCGGCGTCGTCGTCTCTCCTCCCCCATACTTGCAGGTGTACGAGGACCTCAAGACCCTGTACGACGACCCCTCTTCCGCCACGGCCGTCGTCATCGTGCACAGCTACAACCTGGGGTACGTCGTCGTAGATTCCCCCAACGAAGGCTCGTTCCTTCAGAGCCCTTACTTCCGCCTTGCATACAACGCGACTGAATCCGCAATCTTCGTGCCAATTGGATGAGAACGCGAGACTATTCTGAAAGGGATACGAACGTACGGAGGCACCAGCCAGCCTGTCGGGTTCCGCTTACTCGAGAAGGCCTCATGGGGACCTGCGGTCCCAAGCAGGCGGCGGCGATTCCATGCGTGCACGCCGAGGCCAAGGCAGAATGCTAGGCGACGCCGTGCCCAATCGTCGCCGGCCCACGCACAGTCCCTCAGAGAGAGCGATGCCCAAGGAGCGTTCTTCGGAGACCCGACCTGCACATGCGAGGGCGAGACCGTCCACGGCGATGGGAACCGTCCAGTAGTGTTTGCCGGGCCCATGCAGGAAACCGGGTCACACTCGCTCAGCGACCGCGAAGGCGAGGAACCCGGATAGGAACGAGGCCGAGTAGAGCAGGTCCGCCACGGGCATAATCAGGAGGGCCTGCGCAAGAGCAGCGTTCGGGAGGCGGGCCGATTGATGCACCCGCTGCCTACGGGAGGCCACCAGGACGCCTCTGCTCATCACGATTGGCAAGGGCAGCAACCACAGTAGCGGATTCGCACTCAGGAGTACGAGCGCGAGGAAGGCTAAGAAAGCCGAGGCTGAAAGGACTGCGGAGCCCCGATTCACCAAACGACGACGGGAGGTAGCAGAACCACTGCTCTCGAAAGCGATCCGTAGGGAGGTGGTAAGGAGGATTCCCGATTCGGTCTTCCCGTAGACCATCTCCTTCCTCAGTTGGCGAATTACGGAGGATGTGTTGCCCGACCGCTGAACATATTCAAGCTCGCGAAAACGCAGGATCCGGTGCCCGAGTGACCGGAGATTCGCGGAGGCAATCTGGTCTTCCCCTGAGATCCGGAAGCGTGTGTCAAAGGACACCTGGAGCATCGCCCCGCGGGGAACGAGATCGCACTTGAACTCAGAGAAGGCGAGCTCCTCAACGTTGGATTCTGCTTTGAAGAAAGTGTCCCTGAGCATGCCGAAGGCAACGTCCACATGGCTCATGTCACGGAAGGAATACTCAGGGGAGCCAGAGACGCTGCACGTCTGGTGCTCTCCAAGGAAAGCGAGTCCCCGTTGCACCCAGTCGCTCCCGAGGAGCTCGCAGTCCTGTTGGATGATGAGGACGGCGTCCCCGGTGGCCCGCGCCAAGCCCTCGTTGAGGGTGCGGGAAAGACCTTGGTTTCGATCGTGCCGCACCAGGTTGAAACGCGAATCCTTCGCTGCAAACTCACGAAGAATCTTCGGTGACACGTCCCAGCTGCTATCGTCGATCGCGATGATCTCCGTCAGTCCTTCCCCCTGGCGATGCAGGGATTCAAGACACTGGGCAAGGGTTTCGCATCCGTTGAACACCGGTACGATGGCCGTCGCCGTTCTGAACGCTTCGCGTCTTTCCATGTCCCCCGCCCAAAGCGCTGCGAACTAGTGAAGGTTCAGCTCGGACCGAAGCCGCAGGACCTCGAGAAAGAACCGGATGGAATCGGAGGCGAGCTTCACGGTGGACCGGTCTGCCGGCGATTCGGCCCACTCCACAGGGATTTCCGCCACGCGGAACCCCCGGAGCTGGGCCCGCACGAGGATCTCCGTGTCCCAGAACCAGTCCCCGGACTTCACGTACGGGAGGAGCTCGAGGATCGACTGCCGCTTGAAGGCCTTGAAGCCGCACTGGTGGTCAGTGACGTGGGAATCCAGGAGCAGACGGACCATGCGGTTGTACGCACGGCTCGCGATGAGGCGGGGCAACCTGCGCCTCGCAATGCTGCCGTGGAGGTAGCGCGAGCCCGTGGCGATGTCGTCGCCGTTGGTCACGTGCTCGATGAGGGGGTCCAGATAGCGGATGTCCGTCGCCATGTCGACGTCCGTGTACAGGACGACGTCACCCGTCGCGGCCCGTATCGCCCGGCGGAGGCTCTCCCCGCGCCCCAGACGCTCCTCCGCCTGGACGATGGTCAGCTCGGGGTAGCGCGCCCGGAGCTCCCGGCACAGGGCCTTCGACCCGTCCGTGCTCCCATCCTCCGCGATGAGGAGTTCGTAGGGAATTCCCCGCTTCACGAAGTGGGCGCGAAGGTCCGCGATGCAGCGCTCGAGATAGTAACTCCCGTTGTAGACGGGAATCACCACTGAAATGCTAGGCCGCGGGTTCACAAGGACCCTCCAGGTCGCATCGACGAGCGGGCGTGAGAACCTCCCTATTGAAATGCTTGTCGGTCGCGTTGGGACGAAGTTGAAAGCGCCATGACATAGCTACAGCCTCAGGGGAGGACCGCGGAATAGGCCCGGAACGTCGCTTCCGCGGCTTTCTGCCAGGTGTAACGCTGGCGGACCCTCCCGGCGAGGCGCGAGGAGGGGCTGGAGTCTAGGGCCGTTTCGATCGCGGCGGCAATCGAGGAAACGCTGCGTGGGTCCGCGTAGAC
>Ga0326597_10013051_pt1 | contig 10930 bp, 6 predicted proteins | sample RVTome_12_FD_203789 | JGI IMG/M metagenome (GOLD analysis project Ga0326597, IMG submission 203789) | Soil microbial communities from uranium-contaminated site in the Upper Colorado River Basin, Wyoming, United States - RVT100D185 | ecosystem: Environmental > Terrestrial > Soil > Contaminated >... | reverse complement strand
CGCTTGAACGTCGAATATGTCGATCAAAATATGTCCATGGTCAGGGTGATGGGGATGTTTTTCCCGGCCATAATCCTCTTCGCCGGAACCGCCATGACAATTGTACTTTGGTTGGGGGGCGGACTTGTCATCGATAAATCGATTTCGCTCGGCGATTTTGTGGCATTTACCGCGTATTTGATGCTCCTTATCTGGCCCATGGCGGCCCTGGGTTGGGTGGTCGGCCTTTACCAGAGGGGACGTGCCTCTCTTACCAGGCTGGAGCAGATCCTTCAGGCAAAACCGTTTGTCGTCAAAGCCGCGGCACCCGTGACCAAAGAAATTCAGGGCAAAATAGAATTTCGCGATCTGAGGTTCGCCTACGATAATACCGAAATACTGCGCGGCATCGCGGGAATCTTCGAGCCGGGCACGAATATCGCCCTGATCGGAGCAACGGGAAGCGGCAAATCAACCCTCGTATCTCTTCTTATGAGAGCCTACCCTGTAGACCGGGGGATGATATTCATCGATGATATCGATATTAACGATTGGGACCTGCATTCGCTGCGCACTCAGGTTGTTCCTGTAATGCAGGAAACGTTCCTGTTCTCGGAGACTATTCGGAGCAACATAGCCTTCGGCAATCGCGATCAGGGTCTGGAGAGCGTGGCCGCGGTGGCCTCTGCGGCCGGCATGGCCGGAGAAATCGACGAGTTCCCGCGCAAATTCGATACGCTCCTGGGCGAGAGAGGAATAACGCTGTCGGGAGGGCAGAAGCAGAGAACGGCGCTGGCCCGGGCGTTGTCCGCCGATCCGAGAGTGCTCTTGCTCGATGACTCCTTCTCGTCGGTGGATACTCATACCGAAGAAGAAATTCTGACAAACTTAAGGCAGATCCTAAAGGGCAAAACCAGCATCATGATCTCCCACCGCATATCGACGGTAAAGGACGCCGATATCATCCTGGTCTTGTTCGATGGACAAATAGTCGAGCGCGGGAATCACGAGTATCTGCTTTCCCTTGAGGGTCATTACGCCGATCTCTACAGGAAACAGCTTCTGGAAAGAGAGCTGGAGGCTTTATGACATTTACGATAGATCAGGAAAAAGAGATGGTTCGGCTTTACGGCCAGCCTGATCGACTGACCACCATTCAGGAAATGACCCCTGAGGGAATGAATATTGTACGCTCGAGCATGAAAAACGGCCGAGCGCACGATATCACGCTGTATATTGGGAAAGACGGCGGCTATATCTTCATAGCCAAACCGTCTTATCCCGAAGGCTTGTTCAGGGCGCCGTCGGGCGGAATACTCCCTGGAGAGGATTTTGAAGCGGGGTCGAAGAGAGAGGCCCTCGAGGAAACGGGTTTAAGCATCGAGCTGGACCGCTATATCCTCAGAATCGACGTTCGATTCCAGTGCCATGAAGATTACATCGACTGGACCTCGCATGTTTTCACCGCACGTCATATTGACGGAGAAATATCCCCAAAAGATAAAGGTGAGATTAGAGAGGCGAGGGTGGTTGGGCGTGAAGAATTACCCGGGCTTATCGATCTTATGGCCAATTCCGGTATCGGGGGGTTAATCTACAGGGCCTACCTGACAAGAGAAACCGAAAAACGGCTGTGATTTTCCGCTACATCCGAAAAACCCAACAAGGCCCTGCCGGCGACTAACTTTTACCCGCGAAAAACAGCCTGAATATATCGATAATGATTATAATTTTTGCTTGACTTGGATCGTGTAGCTTATTACCCTGTTTATCGTGGACTACATCGACCCAATAATACCTGTTTTGTGATCGGGTCGATAACAAGCTCAATCTTTTATAACTAAATACAAGGAGAGGCGTTATGAAACGTTTATTACCGCCGATTGGGTTCTGTTTGTGCTCGATCCTCTTGACCAGCGTCGTTGCCTTCGCCGAAATCCCTCCGCTCCTCAATCACCAGGGACGGCTATTGGATTCATCAGGGCAGCCCGTAACCGGCCAATTGACAATCACTTTCAGCATCTGGGACGACCCCGCAGCGGGTCTCGAACTTTGGTCTGAGACGCAGGATGTGCAGTTGGAAGAAGGTCAGTTCAGTGTCGGTCTGGGCGGCGTCTCTCCCATCGATCCTTCATCTTTCAGCTCGGATCAGTTGGATAATCTCTTCCTGCAGATGCAGGTGGCGGGCGAGTCCCCGTTTTCTCCACGCATACCGCTCGCCAGCGTCCCCTTTGCCTTCTTCAGCAAGAGAATTGTGGGCGACGTGGAAACCAGTCAGGGATTCCTGAAAATCAAAGATTCGGAATCCGATCCGGTCGATGTCATTTTACAAGCCAGCGGTAATGATGCCGGTATAGCCATCGGCGAGGAGGGAGTCCAGAGGGTGGCCATTGTCGTCACCCCTTCCAGTTCATCGATGTTTCTGGTCGATTCCTTCTTCGACATCACCTATCGGATCGATCTGGAGGCGGCGACCGAAGGCGGGCATCTGTCGGTTTCCAATATCGGCTCCAGCGGCGAGGACGGGGTATCAATTGACGTGGGCGCGCTTGGCTCCGATCTTCGACTGGCCAAACCGGACGCCGCCGGCGGCCTGAGATCGCTGGTCACTTTCGGTGTTGACGAGAACGCGGCAACTTGTGGGATCGAGCATGAGGATATAGGCGCCAGCCTGACGGCCATGGCCGACGCCAACCAGGTTTCGCTCAATCTCGGTATAGAGCACGAGGATATCGGCAACAGGATGAAGATGTCCGTGGACGCCAACCAGGCTGGCATGTCCATGTCCGATTCCGGATTGAACAATATCTCGCAGGTAGCCTTTAATTCCGACGGCAGCGGCGGCGGATTCAAAGCCATTGATTCGTTTTTTGACATCACTTATATGATCGACATACATGCCTCCGACAGCGGCGCCGTTTCCAGGAAAAGCGCCTCAGACGACATAAGCATAGTTAAGGCTGAGGACAAAACCACTCCCAATCTCTACCAACAGCTTTGCACCGGGCAATTTCCGGACGGCGCTACCCACATAGGTACAACGCTCCGCAATCATGGAGCTATGACCGAATACAATTGGATTCCACAAGTCGGTGACGAAGTCCTGGTCGGGACGAAGGCCGATTCCGGCGGCGCCAGCACCTTTATGGTCGATTCTTTCTTCGATATCGAATACAGAATCGACATGGCCGCCAATGACAGCGGAGCGGCCTCGACCCTGAGTTCCGACGGTCAGGGGGCAGTCAGTAAGAAAGTCGATAAAGCCACGCCCTTATTGGCCAAAGCGCTCTGCTCCAACGAACTGCTCGATGAATCTCACACCGCAGAGATCGTGGCCGACGATTCCGGGGCACGCTTTTACGCCGCCGATACTTATGTTCAGGATATTGACGATATCATACTCAATTCCCGGGAGCTGGCCTTCACTCGCTACAGGCCGGGACGGTCTCCCATGCGCCCCGCGGTTTTCGGGCCCCAGACCGCCTACATAGTGGATTCCTTCTTCGATATCACCTACAGAGTTGATACCGGGGTTTCGGATCAGGGGGCGTTGTTCAAACTGGCCGCCATCGGCTCCAGCGGCGAGGACGGAATCACCATGCTCTCCAGTGACGGCATGTCATCGATAAACATCAAAGAAGGCGGCATCAATAGCAGGGTGCATCTGTCTTCCGACGGGAGCACAGACCGATTATCATTGGGGGATCTCGATGCCGACGGACGGCTCGATCTGGTGGCGGGATCGGGCGGCGGCGATTTGGGCGTCTTCTTCAAAGGACCGCTGGCGGAAGACATAGTCAATGTAAGCGCGGGGAACGGGGCCGGAGGGCGGATCTCTCTCGGGACGCTCCCCGTGGGTGAAACAATCCCCATAGAAATTGTCGCTCTCAGCCTTGTATCTGCCGAACCGCTGGTGGTCATCCGTGAACGCGATGCAGCTCCCACGGACGGGCCGGTCATGGATCTGGATTTTGATATCAGAAACATGCTGGTTCAGACAATGAGAGCTCCGGGCAGCGCCCCGGGAGATTCAAGCAAGGTCGGCGCCGATGGTTTCCATATCTTCGAAGGAACTTCGGAGTTGAAATTCGACTTAAGCGGAATCTCGTTTTCCGATCTCGCAGGTCCTGTTTTCTATGTGACGCCTTCAGGCGAGCTTTCCGCTCCTTCCACTACCACATTAGCATATGACGATCCGGTCACGTCGATGGTCGGCATCGGCACACAAGCCCCAACCGAGAAGCTATTTGTCGACGGCAATATTTGCGCCACGGGGTTCATCGGGCCCTGCTCCGACGCCCGTTACAAGAAAAACGTCGATTCGATTGATGGCGCTCTCGAGGTCATCTGTAAATTGCAGGGCGTGCGTTTCGATTGGAGAACCGACGAATTTCCGGACAAGCATTTTAGCGATAGAAGACAGGTCGGCCTGTTAGCCCAGGAGGTGAGGAAAGTCGTGCCCGAAATTGTCTCGCAGGGTACCGACGGTTACTACTCTGTGGATTACAGCAGGCTTGCTCCAATACTGATCGAGGCTATCAAAGAACAGCAGAAAACCATCGAATCGCTGCAAAGGAAGCTCGAGGAAAACCAGAGCCTAAGGGCGGAATTGGAAGATCTGAAATCATTGGTTCAGAAGCTGGCCGCCGGACAGAATGAAGCTGACGCGCCAACCATTGAGTCGGCGGCAATAACACCCGATTGCGCCGAGACGGCAGTGGCTGACGTTATTAGTCCGGCTTGGAATAAATGACGCATCATTCGATTATTTGGCCGCCTGAACACCAATCCAAAAAGGAGGATTGTGCGGTGAAAACAACGATTTCGATATTGCTGACTTTGGCGGTTGCCTGCCATCTGACTGCTTCGAAAGCATCGGCCATGCGGGTGCAGCCGGTTTTCTCCTACCAGGGCTTTTTGCTCAACGACGACGGCACCCCCGCCAACGGCACCTTCGATATGCAGGTTGCCATTTACGACGTCCCCGAGGGCGGAACCCCGCTCTGGCAGGAAGCCCACGCCGGAGTTTCCGTGGAGAACGGGCTGTTCATCATCATCGTAGGGGGCAGCGATCCTCCCGAACCCGATATCTTTGTGAACGAAACCGAGGAAGGCGAATATGCCCTGCGCTACCTCGAAATCCAGGTCGGGGCCGATCCCCCTATGGCTCCGCGAACGCAACTTTTGGCAACACCGTACTCCGTGGCCTCCCACAGGCTGGCCGGCGATATCTTCACCTCGCCGGGATCTATCAGAATGGGCATTGAGCCTACGCCCTTCCTTCCATTGATGGAGATGAATGTCGGTCAGAACTCAGCCGAATTCAGGATGGGGGTGGAACCGGTGCCATTCGTCCCGACTGTGGAGATCCAAACGAATCCGAATTCTACCACCTACAAAATGGGAGTGGAACCGCAACCGTTTGAGCCCGCTGTTGAGATTAACGCCAGCCAGAACAACACCACCTTCAAGATGGGCATAGAGCCTGAACCGTTCGATCCTGCGCCGGAAATAGAAATGCTCATGGACGAAAACTCCACGACCTTCAGAATGGGCGTGGATCCAGAGCCTTTCAATCCGACAGTGGAGATAAACTCGGCTTTGAATGAAACCGCCTTCCGAATGGGAATAAGCCCACAACCGTTCGATCCCTTGCCCGAGCTGCAGATGCTAATCGGTCAGAACTCCACCTCATTCAGAATGGGCGTAGAGCCCGAGCCGTTCAATCCTTGGCCGCAGTTGGAGATGGTTATAGAAGAAAACAACGTGGCGATCAAAATGGGAATAGATCCTGAACCGTTCGATCCGTCGCCGGAATTGGAGATGCTTGTCGGTCAAAACTCTACTACCTTCAGAATGGGCATAGATCCCCAGCCTTTCAAGCCGTCGGTGCAGATACAAGCCCTGACCGACTTATCAAGTTTCACAATGTTTGACCCCACGGCCAGTTCCAGCGAAAACGCCGTCAGTCAGATGAACGCCATGATGGGCGGGCAGTTTGGCTGGAACCTGTGGGTTCCTTCCGATGCCGGTTCGCAACGGCCTGTCATGGATATGAACACGGGTCCCGGCGGCGAGCTCAACTGGCTCATGTTCAATCCTCAGCCCGAACCTCCCGGTATAGCCATTCTGGGGATGAACACCAATGCCAATGGCGCCGATTTCTCCATGACCTCGCCCCAGTACGGCGGCCTTCGAACCGACGTTTCTCCTCCGATGATCCAATTGGCCACTCTTGGCGAACTTTCGACTTTCACCATGTTCGATCCCACTGCCGGACCGGCTGGCAGCCCGATTAGCCAGATGAACGCCAACGTAGGTGGGCAATTCTCGTGGCACCTGTTCGGCCCGCAAGAAGGAACGACAGGAAGACCGGTTATGGAGATGAACACAGGCCCCGCAGGAGAAATGAACTGGCTCATGTTCAATCCGCAGCCGGAGCCCCCGGGCGACGTCTGGATGGATTTCGGCACCGACGCCAGCGGGCCGCATTTCGAGATGACTGTTCCCCAGGCGGGCGGTGGAGGCGGTTTGCAGATAACGGATCCGATGCTGCAAATCAAAGCCAATTCTGCCGGGCCCGAGATAATCCTCAATCGAATCTTCACCTACGTGGGCGGCGCCGAGGACAGCACGCGAATCCATCTTCATGTCGATTCCACGAAATCCGAATTCGACATGTTCGGCCCCGGCTCGGGCAATAATCCCACAATCCAGATAATAAGCGGCGCAAATGGCGCGTTGTTCGGCGTCGGTACCAGCCCCACTACAATCCTGACCGTTCAGGAGCGTTCCGCCACCGACCCCGTCGCCGACGCCTGGACAATGTACAGCTCCCGTCGGTGGAAGAAGAATATAAAGACAATCTCCAATCCACTGGAAAAAGTTATGTCTCTCAGAGGAGTCACCTACGACTGGAAAGCCGACGGCAAGCATGATATCGGCCTGATCGCCGAGGAGGTGGGCGAGGTCTTCCCCGAGATAGTCGCTTATGAGGAAAACGGCATAGACGCCAAATCGGTCGACTACGCCCGCCTGGTGGCGGTGCTGATAGAGGCGGTTAAGGAGCAGCAATCGACTATTTCGGAACTCGAAAAAGAGGTGGACGATTTATCCCGTCGATATAGAGATTTGACGGATACGCCGACTTCAATCTCCATCAAGAATAACCCTGTCGAACTCTCAAACGTTAACAGATAACAACACCAACCTTCAACCAAAAAGCGGAGGAATTGATGAGTAAAAGGGGCAACTTTCTGATCTGTGTTTTGATCCTCAACGCGATTCTTGTCTCGGGCGCCGCGGGCGCGGTGCCGCAGGTACTTTCATACCAGGGAAATCTCCAGGATCAGGGAGGAAACCCGGTTGACGGAACGATCTCTACTACCTTGCACATCTTTGACGTAGAAGCGGGCGGAACGCCCCTGTGGAGCGAGACACAGGACGTTGTATATGCCGCCGGATTTTTCAGCGTGGAGATGGGCAATCAAACCCCTCTTCCTGATGAGGTCTTTAATTCTGAAAGATACCTGACCCTGGAGATCGCCGGAGAGGAATTTCTGCCTCGGCGGCGAATTACTTCGAGCGCCTTCGCCATAAGATCCAAATTCGCGGATAATCTCACTATCGAGAATATCCAGCAATTCTGGCAGCTTGCTCAAACCACTCCGGATTTCGACGGCGACGGCCACGCGAAAATCAGCGCCGGCGGCGACGATTGCGACGATCTCAATCCCGGCGTCTATCCCGGGGCGGACGAGTACTGCGATGGAATTGACAATAACTGCAACGGCATCGTCGATGACAACACGGTCGATTGCCCTGAAGGCATGGAATGCGCCAATCTTCAATGCGTAATCGAGGATTCTGACAACGACGGTTGGCCGGCAGACCAGGATTGCGACGATTCCGATCCTAACGTCCATCCTGGAGCGCCGGAATTCTGCAACGGGGTGGATGATGACTGCGACGGACAGGTCGATAACAACGTAATCGATTGCCCGCCCGGTTTCCTATGCGCGAACGGTGTGTGCATTTCAACGGACAACGATGGCGACGGCTGGCCCAGCGATCAGGATTGCGACGATTTCAATCCGAATCGCTACCCGGGAGCGCCGGAACTCTGCAACGGCATCGACGACGACTGCGACGGAATTGCGGACGATAACCCGGTCGATTGCCCGCCCGGCTCTGTGTGCGCGAACGGAGTATGCCTTTTCATCGATAACGACGGTGATGGATGGACATTCGACCAGGATTGCGACGATTTCGATCCCAATATTTACCCGGGAGCGCCTGAACTGTGCAATAACATCGACGACGACTGCGACGGTCAAATCGATAACGCGGATAATGACGGCGACGGCTATTATGCCTGCTTCGGCGATTGCGACGACAATGATCCGTCCATAAACCCCGGCCAGCCGGAGATCTGCGGTGATGGGATCGATAACAACTGCGACGGACAGGTTGATGAGAATTGTCCATAAGTCTTTCTAAAATAAAGGAGCGCCGAATGAAAATACGATTGATGTTTCTGCTTGCCGCGATCTGGACAAGCTCGCTTTCGGCTCAGAATTACTCGATCGACTGGTACGTCATCGCTTCCGGAGGCGGACATTCCGAGTCGGCAAACTATCAGGCAGACGGCACGATCGGCCAACCGATAGTGGGCAATTCATCGTCGCAGAATTACAGTCTGCAAAGCGGCTTCTGGGCCGGCGGGGAGCAGGGTTCGGGTTCGCCTTGCGGATTCTACGTGATCGGCGATTACAATGGCAACGAGACATTCAACGTGGCCGATATTATCGCCGCCTTCTCCAAGCTGCAGACCGGTTCTCCCGACGCGGCGCTGCTCTGCGAATGTCCGCCCGGGGGAGGAATCATCTGGGCGGTGGCTATGGACGTCAACAACAACTGTATCTTCAACGTTGCTGACGTCATAGCCGGGTTCTCGAGATTGCAGACCGGGGCGCCGCTATTGGTTGCTTGCGAACTTTGCCCGCCCGGGACGCCGATGCCGCCATCGCCGGGAGACGGCGGCAATATATTGGTGATGCCGAGGCTGGAATCGAAGGCGAAAATAGTACCTCGTCTCGGTTCGCAGTAGCTAAAATCTGCCTTCTTTTTTGCTCGGAATTTTGCCCGGTTTTTGCAGACTGAGACTGACCGGGCAATATTCCGGGTCGGTGACGCCGCGCAGGCAGTAAAACCTGCGATAAAACGCTGGCCTTGCCCGTGTATCGTCTTCCACGTAGACCAGACAACAATAGACGCAGTCTCTGCAAAATTCCGCGCCACCTTTGAAGGTTTTCCCGGTGGCTCTTCCCAGCAGCGCGTTCGAAAGTGTTATATCTACGCTGTCGCCATTGCCGGTCAACTCGATCCTGCGCGTCGCGAAGAATGATCCTGCCCTTGTCAACCGCGAAGGCGGCGTCGCACTCAAGTTCGTCGCCCCGGGAAGGGTAATTTCGTTGAATGAATCCCCCCTTACCCTCAAATAAAGCCGATCATCGAAGAGGTTGCTGTCAAAATAACCCCGGGCAAACGACGCCAGATAACCGTCCATACGAACATGCGTTCCCGAGCGCCCGATTGTCATGAAAGATGAGGTCTAATCGATTCAATCGTGCCGGAGAACTTGACAGCCCTGCCTCGCATCCCCGCGATCCAGCTTTCGAATTCCCTCGATTCCACGAAAAACCCCTCAACCCGATCTCCATCCATGTCCGTATAAGGAGTATGACAGGTCTTTATCTGGTAGTAGTGCTCGCACGACGAGCAATTGCGTCCAACGTGACGATTATTCTTCGGGCATTTAGGTCCTTTGTCAAACTGACGGCATCGCCAAAGAAACTCCACACAACCCTGAGACCAGCAGCGGGCGACTTCGAAAACATGACAGGGCGAAACGGCGTAATCGAATTGCCTATGTGCCGGATGATGATAGTAGAACGCTCTCCTCATTTTATGCAAGTTCTTGATAACTTCCATGGCGCTATCATAATAAAAATTTCCCGCTTGAAAATCATGATTTCATATCGGCATACTATGCAATTAATTGCGCACATAATTGACATGTCGATTATTTTTCTAGCCGTCGGTAGGGAACTCGTTATTTTATTTATTGATATTTATAAGGTTAGCAGTTTTTTGAGGCACGAGTCGAATGCCCGAATCATCGGTTCTAAAGGCATAGAATTTGCCGTATAGTGTCCCGGGAGAATCTGTAATGAAATACGCGGCTTTCGCCATCTTATCGACGATCCTGCTCTTTTTCGCCGGAGACAGTTCGGCGCAATGGGATCTTTACCTGCAATCTACGCTGATAACCGCAGGTAATCCCCATGATATGGTCGTAATCGATGACCACGTTTATCTCGGCGACTGGGGGGAGGGTCTGACCGTCGTGGACATTTCCAACCCCTGGCAGCCATACGAGAGATTCAATCACAACACGGCGGGACTGGCAAACTCCGTGACCGTTTCCGGCCAGCTCGCGCTGGTAGCGGACTGGAGTCACGGTATCGCCATATTCGATATCAGCGATCTCTCTACCCCTGATTTCATCTCCGCCTGGGACAGTCCTGGAGTATCCTATAATATTCACGTGAGCGCGAGTTATGCCTTCATAGCGGATTTCTATGGCGGGATGATTGTTCTGGACATCTCCGATCCCGCGAATCCGGCCTACGTAACCGCTGTCGACATCGGCGGCCTGGCCACGGGAATCTGGGGCTTGGGACGCTATATCTATCTTGTTGATTATCCGTCGGGAATACTCACTTTCGATATTTTCAATCCCGCCTCTCCCGAGCTTGTCGATACTTATTCTTCTATTGGTGACGCCTTCAACGTTACCGGAACGGATAGCCATCTTTTCCTGTCCGACGGCGGCGCCGGAGTGGCGATACTCTCCATAGAGAATCCGGCCGATCCGGCATTCGTAGTC
>Ga0326597_10013050_pt1 | contig 10930 bp, 12 predicted proteins | sample RVTome_12_FD_203789 | JGI IMG/M metagenome (GOLD analysis project Ga0326597, IMG submission 203789) | Soil microbial communities from uranium-contaminated site in the Upper Colorado River Basin, Wyoming, United States - RVT100D185 | ecosystem: Environmental > Terrestrial > Soil > Contaminated >... | reverse complement strand
GGTCCAGATGCTGTCCGGCCGTCGCCCATTCTAGGTATGCCGGGTGGTGGACCTGACGCGCGCGACACGATGAGCCCCAAACTGTCGATCTGAACTGCATCGGTTCGTCTATTCGAGTAGGGGGCACCCGCCCGCCACATGGAGGACCACGGATGGCCTACTACCTGCTCTCCGTTCACAGCGTTGAGGGCGAAGCCGCGCCCCAGATGAGCGACGAAGTGATACGAGCCTGGTGGGCTCAGATCTCAGCCCTCAATGACGAGCTCAAGGCTGCGGGCGTCTGGGTCTTCGGCGGCCGTCTGCATGAGCCCGATGCCGCCAGGGTGGTGCGAATGTCCGACGGCAAGGTACTGACCGTCGATGGCCCGTTCGCCGAGTCGAAGGAACACATCGGCGGGTTCTACCTGATCGAAGCAGAGAACCTCGATGCGGCGCTTGCCTGGGCAGCCAGGACCTCCGAGGTGGTCAGGAAACCGATCGAGGTCCGTGTCTTCGTTGACGGAGAGCCAGCTTGAGATTGTTGGAGGCGACGACGGGACTCGAACCCGTGTACACGGTTTTGCAGACCGCTCCCTGGCCACTCGGGCACGTCGCCACTTCGCTGGAGCCTGGCTGCCCCGCGAGGATTCGAACCTCGGTTCACGGATCCAAAGACTTCCCGCTGCGGGGTCACTTTGAGCGTGAAAGTGGCTCATCCGCGTCGGACTACGCCCTATTGACGCCCTAACCAGCCATCCTGCCCGCACGAAGCAGGCATCAGTCAGGATAGCGTAGGGCGTCAGCGTTTACTGGTCCAGCCGTCGAGCCTTGCCAGCCGGGGGGCGCTCACCAAGACGCAGCAGCTTCCCGAGCTTCTTGCTCGAGCTGGCCTGCAGCTCTGGCAGGATCTGGCCATATATCTTCAGCAGCGCCATCGAGCTATGCCCCAAGTTGGCGCTGACCTCGTGCGGTGAGATGCCGGCGGCGAGCTGGATAGTGGCGGCGCTGTGGCGCCCCTGGTGATCGGTGATCACCGGAAGGCCAGCGCGTTCCAGCATGGCCTTCCATCGCCTGAGGACAACCTGACCGCGGAGCGGTCCCCCATCCCCACGGCACCAGATGAGGTTGTCTCGTGCCAGGTCTCATCCTCGGCCAGGCGCTTGGCTCGCTCAGCATCCTGAGCGGCCTTGTGGCGACGCAACGAGCCCAGGACGAAGGGAAGCAACCGGATACGACGGTTGGCGGAGGGCGTTTTGTTCTCTTCGATCGTCGCACCACCCTCTTCCCAGGCCAAGGTCGAATGCAGATGCAGCGTGCCGGCGTCAAAGTCGAGATCGGGCCAGGTGGCGGCTAAGGTCTCGCCCTGACGTGGGCCGGCGGTGATGTTGACCAGAAGGATGCTCTCGTCACGGTGGCCCTGAACGGCCTGTAGGAACTGCTGTGCCTGCTCGATGTTCAGGATATCCGCCTTACAACGCCGCTTCTTGCCGCCGCCCACTTCGGCCGCCACGTTCTCGTGGATGATGCGCAGCTTCTTGGCTTCGGTGAGCGCCAAGCTCAGGGTGGTGCGGGCCAGGCTGACCGAACGAGGCGATAGACGGGTGCGCAGATGACGCAACGTGTTATCGATCAGTACAGGAGTCAGATCCTCTAGAGCAACGCGCCCTGGGTTGGGAATCAGATTGCGGCGAACGTGAAGTTCATAGCTGCGCCAGGTGCGCTTCGGGAGCACTCACCTCCGACGTCACCGCGCGCAGCACAATCGCGAAGACGACCAGTGCCGTCCCATCGTTCAGCAGGCTCTCACCTTCGACCAGCGCCGCCAGCCGCTTGGGCGACTGCAGCCGCTTGAAGGTCGAGACAACGGCGGCGGGATCAGTAGCCGCCACCATCGCTCCCACCACAAATCCAAGTTCGAACGGCAGCTGCACCGTCCATTGGAGAACGAGGGCTACGATGGCGGCTGTGATCAAGACTCCAGGGGCCGCCAAGAGGGCGATGCCCCCGAACGCCCGCCGGAACGAACCGAGATCGGTCTGATAGGCCGCTTCGAAGATCAGGCCCGGCAACAGCACCGCGAGGACCAGCTCCCCCGTGATCCCGAAGCCCACCCGCGGAGCGACCAGGGCGCCCCCGAGCCCGAAGACGACCAGCGCCACCGTGTACGGAACGGCGATGCGGCGGGCGACGAGCGCAACTAGATCCGCAATGGCGACCAGGCCGACGAACAGCTCGACCGCGTTGAGGGTCGCCTCTCCTTTCATGGGTTGGATCGTACGCGGCCCGCCAGCCTGCAGTCCTTGGCAGCGCGCAACAGGTAGCGGTGTTCGATGCGGCCCGGGACATAGCCCAGCAGGATGGAACGGGTAGCGGCCTGACAGGCGCAACGACCGCGGATCAGCTGCCGGCTTGCCCAGCGCCTCCCGCATCGCGCATTAGGCGAGCAATCGCGGCCATGAGCTCCGCGAAGCCGAACGGGATCGGGAGCCGCTCGACGCTGCTGCCGTGGAAGCTGGCAGCCGCCGCGTCTTCGAGGCCGGCTGGCTGCGTGCTGCACAGCACCACGCGCCCCGGCTGCCTCTGTCGTCCAAGTTGTCGAGGCCGGCGCTGCTGAGGAGGCCTTCCGCAGTCGGCCAGATCTCCAGGACGAGCACGTCGGCCCTCGCGACGCGAGCCTGCGCCACGGCGTCTGGCTCTTCGGGGCCGATGGGCACCGACTCGTGGCCCTCCTCGCGCAGTACATCGGCGACGATGTTGCGCACGTCGCGGTCCTTCATGGCCACCGCTACGCGCGCCATCGGTCGCTGCCTCCCAGTCGGCGTGTCGGATTTGGGAGCGGGCTGCGGCCGAAGGCCGCCCGACGGCCGCTATCGGACCGAACCGATTGCGGCAGGCGCCGATGCCAGAACGTCCGCCTGATCGCTGACCTGCGCCGCCAGGATCGCGCGGGCATCATCGAGAAGACGCAGGACGTCAGGCTCGGCGATGGCATACACCACCACATTGCCGTGCCGATCGGCACTCAGGATGCCGCGGCTCCGCATGAACGTGAGCTGCTGCGACAGCGAACTTGCCGGGACGCCGGTCATCTCCTGCAGGCGCCCGACGTTGACGGGGCCATCGCGCAGGAGCTCGAGCATATGGATGCGAAGCGGATGCGCCAGCGACTTGAAGAACTCGGCCTTCAACTCGCGCAACCGGAAGGCCTGGGCGCGGCTCATCGGCTTGACCATGCGATCAACCGTAGCACCTTGATCGCCACTTCGCGAATTTCGGCACCTACGAATATCACGATCTGCTCTCCCGCCGGCTGCCACGCACGCGTCCGGTTGCCAGCAGTAGGCCGCGGATCAGTGCATCGGGCCGCGGCGGCGAGCCAGGCACCCAGACGTCGACTGGCAGCACCTCGCCGATCCCGCCACGGCTGGCATACGAGCCCGCGAACACGCCACCGTTGATGGCCTCGTCGCCGACGCCGATCACCAGGCGCGGCTCGGGCATCGCCTCGTAGGTACGGCGCGCCGCCTCTTCCAGGTTGCGGGTCATCACCCCGGTCACCAGCAGAAGATCGGCGTGGCGCGGCGAGGCGACGAAGTCGATGCCGAGGCGGTGCACATCGTAGTAGGGGTTCAGCAGGGCGGTGATCTCCCAGTCCGCTGCATTCGACGAGCCACTGTCGAGGTGGCGCACGTGCAGGCTGCCGCCGAAGCGCTGCCGAATGGCGATCCGTAGCCGCTCCGCGTCATCGCCGAGGTCATGGCGCTCGGCGAGGTAGGGCTCGTCGGCGAGCACCACCCCGCGGGCCGAGACCGGCGGCCGTCGATCAAGGCGATCGCTGGTCACCGGGCGGCTCAGCGGGCGAACAATGCGGTGGAGGACGTCGAACGGCATGCTGATCAGCGGTCCGTGCAGGCGTAGCAGAGCTCAAAGCTCTTGTTGATGAGCGGGAAGTCGGGCACCAGGTTGCCGGGCACCGCGGCGGCCACCACCGGCCAGTTGGCGAACGACCCGGACCGCAGGTGAAGCCGATCGATGCGGCCGTGGGCGCCGGCGCGCAGCCACAGCCACGATGTGCCACGGGGCCCCTCGGCCCCGGCGATGGCGACGGCCCCGGCTGCGGGCACCGCCTGCAATGGTCGGGCGACGGCGCCGTCGGGCAACCGGCGCAGGCACTCACCGATGATGCGCAGCGAGTCGGTCGCCTCCTGGGCACGAACATGGAAGCGCGCAGCCACGTCGCCCCCGGCGGCGGTCACCGGCGCGAGCTCGAGCTCGTCGTAGGCGGCATAGGGGCGCTGCCGGCGCAGGTCGACGTCAATGCCGGCAGCCCGCGCCGCCACGCCGAGCGCGCCCAAGGCGGCGGCGGCGTCGGAGCTGACGTACCCGGTCCCGTGCAGCCGGTCGAGCACGCCCTCGGAACGAATGACGGCACGTACCGCGGCCGCGAGCTCGGCAGCGATCGGCTCGAGGGTGGCCGGCAGGCCGGCCACGGTGGCGGCGTCGAGGTCGGCGTGCAAGCCGCCGGGAGCAACGATGCCGGCCAGGTAGCGGTGGCCGGTCAGCGCCGCGTTGAGCTGCAACAGCTGCTCCTTGAGCCAGCCCAGCCGCGCCACGCCCGAATGGAAGCCGATCCCAGCGCAGATGTTGCCCAAGTCGCCAACATGGTTGTACAGTCGCTCGAGCTCAGCGAGGAGCACCCGCGCCCAGCGGGCCTTGGCCGGCACCTCCGTGTCCGTCAGCTCCTCGACGGCCTGCGCGTAGGCCAGCGCATGGGTCACGCTGCACACCCCGCAGGCCCCCTCAACCAAGGACAGGGCATTCGCGAACGAGCGACCCTCGGCCAGTTTCTCGATGCCGCGGTGGGTGTAGAACAGCCGCGCGTCGAGGTGGAGCACGCGCTCACCGATGACACTGAAGCGGAAGTGACCCGGTTCGATGACACCGGCGTGGATCGGCCCCACCGGGAGCTGATGCACGCCCTCGCCATGGACCTCGAATGGCACGAACGTGCGGTCGGCGAGCGGCGGTCGGGCATCGGCGGCGACGTCCTTGCGCAGCGGGTGGAAGCCGCGCGGAAAGCGCTCGTGGAGCACCAGGCGACGCGGATCGGGATGCTCGCGCGGCACGATGCCGAACAGATCCTTGAGCTCGCGCTCGTCCCACTGCGCGGCCGGCACGAGCGGGGTCAGCGCCGGGTAGGTGGCCGCGTCGAGCGCCAAGGTCGCGCGCACGCGGGCCAGGGCCCCGGATGGCTCGAGGACGACGGCTTCGACCCCGAAGCAGTCGGCACCCAGCGCGCGGTCGTCGCTGCCAACCAGCATCACCAAGCGGCCGCCTGCGGCGACGAGTTCGGCCACCCGCAGGGCAAGATCATCCGGAGCAACGTCGTGGACTTGCGTCATGATGCCGGATTGTGCGATCTCAACCATGGCCACCTCCCAGGATGCGCGCGACCTGCTCGAACAGGACGCTGAGCGGTTCGGGCGTCCACAGCCCGGCGGCGATCACGGCGATCAGGGGCAGGCCGAGCAGCAACGCCCAGCGCAGGCGGGCCGGTGGCTCTGGCTGGCGAAGGGTGGAGGGACCGAAACTGACGCGGGCGACATGGAACAGGAAGCCGGCCATCGTCAATGCCAGCAGCACCGCCGCTAGGGCGGCTGCCCAGCCCCAGCCCTGCTGCACGCCGCCGAACAGGATGGCGATCTCGGCCACGAACAGGCCCGATGGCGGCAGCCCGCCGAGGATGAGCGAGCCGACCAGCAGGGCGCGGCCATCGGCCGGCATGGCAGCCAGGCTGCCGCCCAGGCGGCCGATGCGACGGCTGCGCCGAGCAGCCACCAGCTGCCCGGCTGCGAGGAACAGCGTCGCCTTGGTCAGGCCATGCGTGAGCAGGTGCAGCCCACGACCGACGAGCGCCAGCTGTCCGCCGAAGCCGAGGGCGAGCGTCGCCAGCCCGATGTGCTCGATGCTCGAGTAGGCCAGCAATCGCTTGAGGTCTCCCTGGGCGACGATGAACGGCAGCGCAACCGCCAAGCTGAGCAGGCCAAAGGCGACCAGGAGCGTCGCCGAGAAGGTGGTGCCGACCGCGCCGACTGCGACGAGGTGGAAGCGAGCCAGCGCATACAGCGCCACCGCCAGGCTGGCGCCCGACAGCAGGGCCGAGACCGGGCTGGGAGCCTGGGAGTGGGCGTCGGGCAGCCAGGTGTGGAACGGCGCCAGGCCGGCCTTGGTGCCGTACCCGACCAGAGCGAAGATGAAGGCCAGCCGCACTAGTGCCGGATCGAGCTGGCCGGCCGCCGCCGCCAAGCGCGTCCAGTTGAGCGCATCGCTCGTCTCGCCCAACGCGCCGACCGACGATGCGTACAGCAGCAGCGTGCCGAGCAGGGCGAAGCCGATGCCGACCGAGCCCAGGATCAGGTACTTCCATGCAGCTTCGATCGCCGCAGGCGTGCGCGCAAAGCCGACCAGGAGCGCCGAGACGATCGTGGCAGCCTCGATCGCCACCCACACCAGGCCGAGGTTGTCGAGCATCGGCACCGCCGTCAGGCCGGCGATGAACCAGAGCAGGAGGGCGTAGTAGCGGCCTGCATCCCGCTCGTGGAGTGAGCCCGAGTGCCGTTCGTGCGCGATGTGCGCCGGGGAGCCGGCAAGCGCGATCGCGGACACCACCAGCACCAGCAGCACGACATAGGCGCCGAGCGGATCGATCCGCATCGTGCCGCCGAAGGCGCCGCTGCCGCCGGAGACGACCGCGCCCACCGCCAGCGCCAGGCCGGCGAGTGCGGCGAGGGCAAAGGCGATCATCGCCAGCTGAGCCGCCCGCCGCTCGGGGGCAAACCAGGCCAGTGCTCCGGCGAGCACGGGGAGCCCGATAGTCGTGGCGACCAGTAACTCGCTCACCCGCGCAGTCCCCGCAACTGGTCGGTCGACGTGCCGCCCATCGTCTCGAGCATGCGACCGGCATAGACCCAAGCCACGACCACGGCGATGAGCAGATCGAAGATCACGCCCAGCTCGACGACGAGCGGCATGCCGTAGGTCAGGGCGAAGGCAGCGAGCGCGATGCCGTTCTCAAACGCCAGCAGGCCGACGATCAGCGAGAGTGCCTTGCGGCGGGTCATGATCACCAGCAGGCCGGTGAGGACCGCGGCGATCGCAGCGGGCAGGGCACGAGTGGCCCCCAGGCCGGCCGTCGCTGCGTTGCCGTCGGCCACGGCGTGCGCGACGAAGACGATGGCCACCGCGGCGACCAGCAGCAGGCGGCGGTCGAGCAGCAGGTGTCGTTCGCGGCGGACGGTCGAGCGTCGCAGCATGGCACCGAGGAAGAGGGGCACCACGATGCCTTTGATTGATGCCGCCAGTACCCCGCCGAACACCAGGTGGCCCGCATCGGCTGCCAGTCCGACCGCGATGGCGGCGACCCCGCCCAGCGCTGACTGCAACGCCACGATCCAGATAGCGCGCCCGATCGACCGCGTGCCAGCCAGCACGACGCCGAGAACGATGATGGCCCCAGCGGCCGCATCGATGATGACCGTAGCGGCCGATGCGTCGAGCATCACGCCACCAGCCACACGCGGGTCGCCAGCGCCGCCAGCGCGAGGCCGGTTGCGATGCTGAGTAGCTGCGGGATGGCCAGGATGCGCAGCTTGGCGAGGACGGCATCGACGACACCCAGCGCGACCGCGATGAGGACGAGCTTCACCACCGCAGTGACCGTCGCCAACATCAGCGGCAGCGGTGCGATCTGCGTGGCCACGCCGAACGGGACGAAGGCGCTGAGGAACAGACCGGCGACCACGATCAGCTTGAGCTGGGCAGCGTACATCAGCACCGCCAGACGCGGTCCGGAAGCCTCAAGCAGCATCGCCTCGTGGACCATCGTCAGCTCGAGATGCGTGTCGGGGTTGTCGAACGGCTCGTGCCCGGTATCGGCCACCGCGACGACGGCGAACGCCGCGCCGGCGAGGAGAACGGCCGGCGTGTACCAGCCGATGCCGGCGCTCAACGCCCGGGCCGCAATCGCGCCGAGGTCGGTGGAGCCGGCGCTCACCGCCGCGGCCACCAGGGCGAGGATCAGCCCGGGCTCGACGAGCGCGGCAATGGCCACCTCGCGGCTGCTCCCGAGGCCGCCGAAGGCGCTTCCGGCGTCGAGCGCGGCGAGTGCCAGCACGAAGCGACTCAGCGCCAGCAGGCCGATCACGACCAGCAGGTCACCCCAGCCCGCCAGGGGTGGGCGCGCGGCGACCAGCGGGATGAGCCCACTCGCGACAAGGAGCGCGGCGAAGACGAGCGCCGGCGCGAGACTGCTCAGGGCCGTCGCGGCGTCGCTCTCGACCGTGCTCTTGGACCACCACTTGGCCAGGTCGCGGTATGGCTGCCAGATCGACGGCCCGCGGCGGTACTGGAGGCGCGCCTTGGTGCGCCTGGTGATCCCGAGCAGCAGCGGCGCAAGCCCGGCCACCAGTGTGGTCTGCAGTAAGCCGGTCAGCACAGCGTCGAGCGTCTGCGAGGTGAACATCAGCGCGCCACCAGCAGCAGGATGACCAGGGCGACGACGGCGTATGCCAGGTACAACTGCAGGCTGCCGCTCTGCATGCGGCGGACGAGCTCGGCGGCGGCCACCACCGCGCCGTGCATCCGCGCGTACGAACGATCGCCGAGCAGCGGCTGGACCTCGCCTCGGTAATGAACCGAGCGCGCGAACGGCGTCCCCGGATGGCGGTCGACGGTGATCTCGCGTTCCGGGCGCAAGATCGGACTGAAGTACAGCCGGATCAGCTTGGCGAAGCTGGTGGCGCTGTACTCGAACGCCGGCTCGGGTGCGATGCCGCAGGTCCAGGTCGGGCTGCGACGTACCGGTCCACGGCGGCGGAGGGCCAGCCAGCTCACCCCGGTCGCCCCCAGGAGCAGGGCGCCGAGCGGCAGCGCCGCATACGTCGGCCCGCCGAGCGCCGGCATGACCGTCAGCGCCGCCGGCGCGCTGCCAACCACCGGCGGCGTGCCGAGCGCGGGCGCCGCGGCCTGGCTGATCAGCGGCGCCACCGAGCCGGTGGCGAGACCAACGACCACGCAGGCCGCAACCAGCAGGCCCATCCCGATCCGCATGCTGAGGACGTTCTCGTGCGCGGCGGCAGCGGCTGGGGTGCGGGGTCGGCCGAGGAAGGCGATGCCGGTGGCCTTGACGAAGCAGGCCACCGCCAGCGCCGCGGTCAGACCGAGTGCGCCCACCGCCAGCGCGCCCGCCGACTGCGCTACCGGCGACGATTGGGCGGAGCCGACGACACCGATCAGCGACTGGAAGGTGAGCCACTCGCTGGCGAAGCCGTTGAGCGGGGGCACGCCGCTGATCGCCGCCGCAGCCAGAGCGAAGGCCAGGGTGGTGACCGGCATCACGCGCGCCAAGCCGCCGAGTCGGTCTAGGTCTCGCTGGCCGACCGCGGCCTGAACCGAGCCAGCGGCCAGGAACAGCGCCGACTTGAACAGCGCGTGGTTGAAGGTGTGGAACAGCGCGGCGGCCAGGGCCAGCCCCGCCAGGGCGACTGCGCCATGCGTCAGCGCCAGCATGGCGACGCCGATGCCGATGAGGATGATGCCGACGTTCTCGATGCTGTGGAAGGCGAGGAGCCGCTTGAGATCGTGCTCCATCAGCGCGTACAGCACGCCGAGCACCGCCGAGACCGCCCCGATGCCGAGGACCAGCAGGCCCCACCACTCGGCCCCGGGCCCGAGCATCTCGATCCCGAGCCGCACCAGGCCGTAGATGCCGGCCTTGATCATGACTCCCGACATCAGCGCCGAGACGTGTGACGGGGCCACTGGGTGCGCCTTGGGCAGCCACACGTGCATCGGGATGGCGCCCGCCTTGGTGCCGAACCCGACCAGCAGTAGCACGAAGACGAGGTCGCGCAGCGGATCGGATAAGGCGGATGCGGCCTGCCCGAAGTCAGCGAACGAGGTGGAGCCGGCCTCCGCGCCGAGGATCGCGAAGGCCACGATCAGTGCCGCGCTGGCGACGTGGGTCATGGCCACGTACAGATAGCCGGCCCGAGCAACCGAGCGGCTTGGCGCGGGGCCAAACACGAGCGCCGCTGAGCTCAAGGCCATCACCTCCCAGGCCAGCAGGAAGGCGAAGGCGTCGGCGGCGCCGAAGACGAGGAGCAGGCTACCGAGGAAGACCGGGTAGGCGGCGAAGACCCGGCTGCGGGACGTGGAGTCGTGCGTGGCATAGCCCAGGCCGTAGATCGAGGCGGCCGTGCCGACGAAGGCGAGTGCCGCCAGGAAGGGCGTGCTCAGCGCGTCGTAGCGCAGTTCGATCAGCGCGAAGCCCAGAACTCGGCCAGCCGATGCCTCGAGGGGCTGGTTGCTGCTCAAGACGACGATCGCCAGCACACCGATGGCGACCGACGCGGCGGCGCACAGCGCGAGCGCGGCGTTGCGCGCCCATCGCTGGGATGCCCCGCCGAGCAAGAGTAGCGTGGACCCCGACAGGAGGACACCGATGGCCGGAAGGATGAGCGCCACCCAGGTGTGCTCGGCTGCTGCCGTCACCTCCGTCCGGCGTGCGCATCGCCGGTAGCGGGCGGAAGAAGCGCATCGAGCGCGCCCACGGCGGCGGCCGACGCGCGCTCGATGACTGCCGCGACGGATGCAGCGCCGGTGGCAAGCGGGTGGTCCGCGGGCGTGATCAGCGCGGTGGCCAGGAGCGCCCACAGCGGCGGCTGGCGGAGGGCGGCCCCACCCGCCTCGGCAACGGCACAGCGCAAGGTCTGCCGTCGTTCGGTGGCCAGGCTGATCATGGCGATCGACTCCATCGCGCGTCCAGCACTCGTGCCACGCCGCATGAGGGTGAGGGCCGTTTCAACAGGCAGGAGCTGCCACAGTCCTCCCCCGCCGTGAGCATATCGGTCGACCCAGCGCGGGTACACGGCGGGGCGTCCGACGAGGGCGA
>Ga0326597_10013049_pt1 | contig 10931 bp, 10 predicted proteins | sample RVTome_12_FD_203789 | JGI IMG/M metagenome (GOLD analysis project Ga0326597, IMG submission 203789) | Soil microbial communities from uranium-contaminated site in the Upper Colorado River Basin, Wyoming, United States - RVT100D185 | ecosystem: Environmental > Terrestrial > Soil > Contaminated >... | reverse complement strand
GCCGTCGGCGGCGATCACCGGAAACGCGAGCCGGCCGAGGCGCTCGAACTCGAGCGGGGTGAGCCGCGCGAGCGCTTCGATCGGCGTCGCGCGGAAGAACTCCTCGGAGATCGCGCCGGCCATGTCGCCGGCCTGCGCCTGCACCGACTTCTTGCAGAACTCGGGGAAGCGTCCCGCTTCGTTCACCATCCCGCCGAGCTGCCCGCCCATGCCGAGCGCGCACGTCTTGCACGCGTTCCGCGAGCGCATGCGGCGGTAGAGACGCAGAACGCCGCCCGCCTCGCGCCCCTTTCGAAGGACGTAGACGATGGCGGCGATGCCGCCTCCAGCTGTAACGCGCGGTCGGGCCATGGGCGGTGGCTCGTCAGAGGAGCGGTCTCGTCAGCCTCCTGAAGCAAAGCGCGAACACGACGCCGTCGAACGCGGCGAGGTACGCGGCCGAGCGGCCGAGCAGGCGCCAGTCCCAGCCGCGCAGGATGAGCGAGCGCGACGCGTCGATCGCATGCGTCATCGGATTGATCTCGGCCACGGTGCGCATCCACGCGGGCACGAGGTTGAGCGGGATGAGCGCGCTCGAGAGGAAGAAGAGCGGGAGCGAGAGCACTCCCAGAATCGCGAAGAAGGACCCGTGCTCGCGCAAGCTGAACGCGAGGGTCAGAGAGACGATCGTGAGCCCGACCGCGAAGAGGAGCGCGATGACGAGGATCATCCCGATCCCCGCAACGCCCGCGCGGACGCGCACGCCGAGGAGCATCGCCACGCCGAGCACCAAGAGCGTCTGCGCGAGCGTCACCGTGAGGATGTAGAAGACGCGGCCGAGGAGGATCGAGCCGCGGTTCGCGGGCGTGGCGAGCACCTTTTCGAGAAACCCGTTCTCGCGGTCGAAGAGGAGCGGGATCCCGCCGGCCATGCCGTTTCCGAGCACCGTCATGACGATCACGCCCGCCGTCATGAACGTCACGTAGCTCGTCCCCGCCGGGAAGCCGGGCATCTCGGGCGCGCGCTGGAAGAGGCTTCCGAAGAGAAGGAGCCAGATCATCGGCTGCGTCAGCGTGAAGAGGATGTTGAACGGCTCGCGCTTCAAATGCGAGAACCACCGCCGCGCGAGCGCCTGCGATTCGATGATGAGTTCGCGCATCCCTCTCACTCCTCGCGCAACTGCCGGCCGGTGTGCCGGAGAAACACCTCGTCGAGCGACGGCTTGTGGTAGGCGAGCGACTCGATCGCCTCCTCAGCTTCCGCCGCGGCGCGCATGATCTCGGGGATGAGCCGCTCGGAGTGCGCGGCGTGCACGTGGATCTCGCCGCCGGCGCGGAACGCGTCCGAGACGTGCGGCAGCGCGCGGAGCCGCGCCAGGAACGTGTCGCCGACCGACTCCGACGCGAGACGGAGGCTCACGACGTCTCCTCCGATCTCCGCCTTCAGCTCCGCAGGCGTGCCCTCCGCGACCGCCTTGCCGTGGTCGATGATCACGACGCGGTCGGCGAGCCGGTCCGCCTCGTCGAGATAGTTCGTCGCCAGGAGAACGGTGACGCCCTCCTTCTCCCTCAGACCGCGCACGTAGTCCCAGATCCGGTGGCGCGTCTGCACGTCGAGGCCGAGCGTCGGCTCGTCGAGGATGAGGAGCCTCGGCCGGTGCAGCAGGCCGCACGCGATGTCGAGGCGCTTCTTCATGCCGCCGGAGAACTGGCGGACGCGCTCCCCGGCGCGGTCCGAAAGCTCGACGAGCCCGAGGAGCGCCTCGATGCGGCCGCGCAGGACCGCGCCGGGAATGTGGAAGAGGCGGCCGTAGACCCAGAGATTCTCGAACGCGCTCAGGTACGGATCGACCGAGACTTCCTGCCGCACGTAGCCGATCGCACGCCGCGCCGCGCGCGGATCGCGACGCGCATCGTGTCCGGCGACGCGCACCTCGCCTGCGTCGGGCGGGAGCAGCGTGACGAGGATCCGGATCGTCGTCGTCTTCCCGGCGCCGTTCGGGCCGAGGAGCGCGAGGATCTCTCCGGGACGGATCGTGAGGTCGAGCCCGTCCACCGCGCGCACGGACCCGAACGACTTCGCGAGCCCCCGAAGGGTGACGAGAGGTTCGGCCGTGGCGCTCAGAACGCCCACTCCCCCGCGCGCATCACCGGCTCCTTCTTCCCGTCGTGCCGCACGCCCTCGATGTTCAGCTCCGCAGAGCCGATCATGAAGTCCACGTGCGCGAGGCTCGAGTTCCCTCCCGCGGCGGCGAACTGCAGGTCGTCCATCGTCTGCCCGTTCTCGATGCAGTTGCGGTAGGCGCGGCCGAGAGCGAAGTGGCACGACGCGTTCTCGTCGTAGAGCGTGTCGTAGAAGAGGACCCCCGTCTTCGACACCATCGAGCCGTGAGGGACGAGCGCGACTTCGCCGAGCCGGGAGGAGCCCTCGTCGGTGGCGACGAGCTGCCGGAGCACTTCCTCTCCGCTCGACGCGCGCGCCTCGACGACGCGTCCCGCGGCGAAGGTGAGCTGGATCTTGTCGATGAGGACGCCGCCGTGGCTGAGCGGCTTCGTGCCCGTGACGGTTCCTTCGACCCGGTCCTTGTGCGGCATCGACCAGATCTCCTCGGTCGGGATGTTGGCGGTGAAGGCGATTCCCGAGGGCGTCGTCGTGAGGCCGCTCCGCCAGGTGTGCCGTTCGGGAAGCCCGACGGTGAGATCGGTCCCCGGGGCCGTGTAGTGGAGCGCCTTGAACTGCTTCTTGGTCATGTGCCCGCCCCGCTCGGCGAGCTGGCCGAGATGCTTCCGCCACGCGCCTTCGGGATCGGGCTGGTCGATCCGGCAGACGCGGAAGATCGCCTCCCAGAGCTTCTCGACGCGCGCCGATTCGGGCTCGTTCGGGAAGACCTTCGCGGCCCAGCCCGTCACGGGAACGCCGAGGACGCACCAGTTGGTGTCGTCGTTGCTGATCCTCCGCGACACCGGGGCCATCTGCTGCTGGTTGACCTTCGTCACGAGCGAGACGAGCGCGGGGTCCTGCCCTTCGAGGAGGTCGGGATCGGCGCCGTACACGACGAGGAGCGCGTCGCGCGCGTCCACCGCCTCGAGCTGCGCGCGGGCGCGCCAGGTCGGGAACTCCTCGAACGAGTCGCGCGGCGCGTGGCGGAAGCGCGCGAGCGTCAACTCGTCGTCCGTCCACAGCACCTCGACGAGCCGCGCGCCCGCCTTGTAGGCGCACTCCGCGATCTGCCGGACGAGCGGAGCCGCCTCGACCGGAGCGCGGACGATGAGCCGCTGTCCCGATCGAAGCCCCACGCCGACATGGACCGCGAGGTGTGCGTAGTCGCGAAGCTTCTTGTCGAAATCCGCCGTGGACATCAGATCCTCCTGTCGTCACGTGCGCCGCGCGCGGCGGACACTCGCGCGAAGCCGCCCGGCAAAGGGCGGGAAACCTGGAGGAGCATGGACGCCGGGGCTGTCAGTGTCAATCCGCGCCCGGGTTGGAACGGCGGCGCGTGAGCCCGTATGCTCTCGTCGAAAGGAGAAGGACGCGATGGACGGTGGAACGCTCCCGACGCTGCCGCTCGTGATCGACCCGGAACTCGGCGGGAAGATCCGGGTCGCCTCGTTCGTCCTCGACGGCGTCGCGACGGGCGGGCGCCCGCAGAGCCTCGACGAGGAGCTGTCGGCGATCGAGTCCCGCTACCGCTCGCGATGGAGCGAGCCCTCCGATGCGCTGGATGCGTTGCAGCCGGCGCGCCGCCTCTATCACGCGTTCGGCATCGATCCGTCGAAGACCCGCCCTTCGTCAGAATCGCTCCTTCGACGCGTCCTCCAGGGGAAGGGACTCTACAGCGTGAACGCCGTCGTGGACGCCGCGAACGCCGCCTCGCTCACACTCCTCCTCCCGGTCGGCCTCTACGACGCGGGCAAGATCGGGCCGCCTGTGACGTTGCGCGCCGGGCGCGACGGCGAGGGATACGAAGGGATCCGCAAGGACCGCGTGAACGTGGCGGAGAGGCCGGTGCTCGTGGACGAGCAGGGCCCCTTCGGCAATCCGACCTCCGACTCGCTCCGCACGTGCGTCACGCCGGAGACGCGGTCCGTGTGGTTCGTGCTCTTCGCTCCGGCCGACTTCGGGGCGGCGCCCCTCGCGGAGGCGCTCCGCCGCGCGCACGAGATCCTGAGCGGACACGCGGCCGCGCGCCCGACGCCGGGCTAGCCGCATCGGACGGCCCCGGCCGGCGCATGCGAGCGGCCGCCGCCAAACGAAACGGGCTCCCATTGCGGGGGAGCCCGTTCGTGACGCCGCGGCGCAGGCCGCGGGCGCGTGTGCTTACTCGAAGAGCTTCTTGATCCGTCCCCAGGTCCCTTCCTTCACGGCCGTCGCGGCGGTGATCTGTCCGCGGATCTCGCCGCCCGGGAACGTCTGGCTGTGGATGTTCACGTAGAGCATGGCGGTGTTGAGCCAGCCTTCCTGGGTCGCGGTCAGCGGACCGATGGTCCCGATCTTCGGGCTGCCGGGAGGCAGCGGGAAGAGGACGCCCGCGTTGCTGCCGGCCGCAGCCGGGCCGTGGATGTGCGCTGCCGTCTCCGGAGCGACCAGGCCGGTAAACGTGATGCTGTAGGAGAGGATCTTCGCCGCGTCGAGCGTGAAGCTGCCGGAGCCGTACCCGGGGGATGCGTTCGGCGGCACTTCCTGCAATCCGTCCAAGCTCGCAGTGTAGTTCTGCGCCCCCGCGGCTGCAGCGACGAGGAGCCCTGCTGCGACCATCGAAACGATTCGTAGGTGCTTGAGCATGATGCCTCCTTGCTGCTGGAAATGGGATTCCGCACGGCTCGCGTGCCGCGCGGCATATGCAACGCCCCGCCCTCCGTGACGATCGGCAACCGGATCGCTGGCGGACCCTCCGGCTACGGGGGCAGCCGGGCAAGAGCTGGGGTGCAGTGGATGTTAGAAGCTGAGCGCCGACTAGTCAATTGCAAACTGCCCAACCACGCTCGGGAGAATCGCACGGGATCATCCGTTGGCTCTGCGCCGCTCCGCGGCGGAGCGTGTCAGGCTGGACCGCTCCGCTTCGCGGCCCGCTTCGTCTTGCTTTCCACCGGGATCTGCCGCTCCCATTCGGGAAGCGTCTCGAGCGGCATGCGCTCCGGCTCCTGTGAATGGAATTTCACGATCTCCAGGATCTCCTGCTCCGACAACACGGCGCTCCTCTGCTTGGCGGCGCGGAAGATCTCGTCGACCAGTCCTTCCTCGGGTTCGATTCCGTGGGAGCGGAGCCAGTAGACGATGTTCGAGACGCCCGACATGAAGCCGACCTCGATCTCCTGCCGGCGCCCCACGACGCTCGCGGGAACGCCGGAATAGACGCGGTCGGCGAGCCAGTCGGCGCCGCGCGACATCGCTTTGATGATCGCGGCCGCGTGCACGCCGGTCGCAGTGCGGAACGCGTCGCGCCCGAGAACGGGGTAGTTCGGCGGGATCGACATGCCGACCGCGTCCGCGAAGCGGCGGCAGTACTCCGGCAGCCCGGTGAGGTCGGAATCGATGATCCCCTCGAGCTTCAAGTTCACGAGGAGGAGGTCCATCGGAGTGTTGCCGCATCGTTCGCCGATGCCGAGAGCGCAGGCATGGATGCGCGTGCATCCCTGGGAGATCGCCATCATGCTGTTCGGGATCGCGAGGCCGCGGTCGGTGTGGCCGTGCCAGTCGATGCCGACGTCGGCGCCGGTCTCCTCGATGATCGACTTGATGAACTTGACCAGGTAGTAAACACCGATGGGCGTCGCATGCCCGACCGTGTCGGCGATGCAGATCCGCTTCGCGCCGCAGCGGATCGCGGTCGTGTAGAGACGCCGGAGCACTTCGGGATCGGCGCGCGTCGTGTCCTCGGTCACGTACATCACCGAGAGACCCTGCGAGACGGCGTAGCTCACCGCGTCTTCCGTCAGGCTGACGACGCGGTCCACGTCCCAGCCCTCGGCGTACTGCCGCACCATCGACGACCCGATGAAGGTGCACGCCTCGATCGGCTCGCCGATCTTCTGGACGATCTCGAGGAGCGGATCGATGTCCGCGCGGACAGTCCGCACGGCGCAGTTCGGACGGATCGCGAGCTTCGAACGGATGATCTCCTTCGCGAGCTCCGTGATGTCGGCGACCGCGCGCGGTCCCGCTCCCGGAAGTCCGAGATCGACGGCACGGATGCCGAGCCCCTCCATCAGGTGGAGCAGCTCGATCTTCTCGCCGATCGGAGGGTCGACGGCCGACGGAGACTGGAGGCCGTCGCGGAGGCTCTCGTCGTTCAGGACGAGCCCCGGATAGTGCCGGAATGCGAAATTGCCGAAGCGGTTCCAGTCGTAGATGAGATTCTGCTCGCTGAGAGGGTCCATGACGCCTCCGGTCGGGCGGTTGGCCGGAGACGGAGGGGTCCGTCTCGGCATTCCCTGCGGATGCACGCGACGGGATCGAATCCGGGAAGGAGACCGCACGCTCCGCACGGTCAATATGGGTGAGCACTCGAAGCGGTGTCAACGGCGCCCGGTCGCGGAGGCGCTGTTGCATCGGCGCGACGGCTGTAGCGCACGGTCCCAGCGCCGGGCGGCCGAGGTGCGGCTTTCAGCGCCGCGGACGGGTGCGCGGCACCCCGCTAACTCGCGCCTGCGCTTGCTGTTGGAGCGTTCGTGGGCGCGGCGTGACGCCCGTGGCACGTGCCTTGCCCTAGCACATTTCCGAACACGGACTGACCCTCCGGTTCGACAAGAAGCTCTAGATTCATTCTCGCCTCCCAGAAAAGGCTCAGGGGGTCGGCGCAACGGCAGCGCCGGCCCCCTGGCCTCTTTAACGCCCCCACGTCGGCGCGCCCGCACCGCCCATTCCCTGCTGCGGTGCGCGCGTGGACCGCGCCCGCTTCCGGGTGCCGGCGCCTCTACGCCGCGATCGCTCCCAGAGTTTCTCGCGCCGCCTTCACCGTCGCTTCGATGTCGGCATCCGTGTGCGCGGCCGACACGAAGAGCGCCTCGAACTGCGAGGGCGGCAGGAAGACGCCGCGCGCGAGCATCCCGGCGTGAAAGCGCGCATAGCGGCGCGTGTCCGAGCGCGACGCCGACTCGAAGTCGACGACCTCCTCGCCCGTGAAGAACATCGTGAGAAGCGATCCCGCGCGGTTCACACGAACCGGCACCTTCGCGCCGCGCGCCGCATCGTTGAAGCCCGCGGCGAGCGCGGCCGCGCGCCGGTCGATCGCCTCGTAGAGCGCCGGCTCGAGCCTGTCGAGCGTGGCGATCCCCGCGGCCATCGCGAGCGGATTCCCCGAGAGCGTGCCCGCCTGGTACACCGGTCCCACGGGCGAGATCTTCTCCATGAGGTCGCGACGCCCTCCGTAGGCGCCCACCGGGAGCCCTCCGCCGAGGATCTTCCCGAGGCAGGTGAGGTCGGGCCGTATGCCGAAGAGCGCCTGCGCGCCGCCCGGGGACGCGCGGAAGCCGCTGATCACTTCGTCGAAGATGAGGAGCGCGCCGGCGCGGGCGCACGTCTGGCGGAGGAACTCGAGGTATCCGGGACGCGGTGGCACGACGCCCATGTTCCCCGGGATCGGCTCCACGATCAGCGCCGCGACCGCATCGCCGTGGCGCTCGAACGCGGCGCGCACGGCGGACTCGTCATTGAACGGCAGCGTGAGCGTGTGACGCGTCACGGATTCGGGAATGCCGGGCGTGCCGGGAATGCCGAACGTGGCGGGGCCGGATCCCGCGGACACGAGGAGCGCGTCCACGTGGCCGTGATAGCAGCCGTCGAACTTGACGAGGATCTCTCGGCCCGTCACCCCCCGCGCCAGGCGCACGGCGCTCATCGTCGCCTCCGTGCCGGAGGAGACGAAGCGCATCATTTCCATCGAGGGGAAGAGCGCAGCCACCCGGCGCGCCAGCTCCACCTCGAGCGGCGACGGCGTCCCGAACGACGATCCGTGCACGGCCGTGCGCGCGATCGCGGCGACGACGTCCGGGTGCGCGTGTCCCAGGATCATCGGCCCCCACGAACAGACGTAGTCGATGTACACGTTTCCGTCCACGTCGTAGAGGCGCGATCCTCTGGCGCTCTCGACGAAGAACGGTTCCCCTCCCACGGCGCCGAACGCGCGCACCGGCGAGTTCACGCCGCCGGGGAGAAAGGTCCGGGCCTCGCGGAAGAGCGCCTGGGACTTCGGTCCGGACATGCGGTTCCTTTCACCCCTCGCCGCGGAGCGTGAGCGGCGGGGCTCGGCGGAGCGGCGCGCGGCGGGGACTTGCCGAGCGGCGCGCCGCGGGGTCAGCGGGACTGCCGGGCGCGGCGCGCGGCGAGCGATTCGAGGCGGCGCGCGCGGCGAACGGCGGCTTCTTCGTAACGCCGTTTCTCGTCGGGCGACTCCGGGATGACAGGCGGCACCTCGACCGGCCGTCCGTCCGCTCCGAGAGCGACGAACGTGAGATACGCGCTCGAGGTGTGGCGGCGCTCTCCGGTAAGCGGATCTTCGGAGAGGACCTTGACGCCGACCTCCATGCTCGAACGCGCGACGTAGTTCACCGAGGCGAAGAGAAGGATCATCTGTCCGATGCGGATCGGACTGCGGAAGTCGACCTCGTCGATCGAGGCGGTCACGACGGCGCGCCGCGAGTGGCGGTGCGCGGCGATCGCACCCGCGATGTCGATGAGGTGGAGCACCTTTCCGCCGAGAACGCTGCCGACCGTGTTCGCATCGTTCGGAAGCGCGATCTCGACCATCTCCACGCGCGATTCGCTGACGGGCTTTCCGGGTCGCGTCGACATGCGTCCCTAGCTGCTCCGGTACTTCCGCACTACCTCGATGAGCGCCGGGATGACCTCGAACAGATCGCCGACGACGCCGTAGTCGGCGACCTTGAAGATCGGCGCTTCGGCGTCCTTGTTGATCGCGACGATCCAGCGCGAGGAACTCATCCCCGCGAGGTGCTGGATCGCGCCCGAGATGCCGCAGGCGATGTAGAGAGTCGGCGAGACGGTCTTTCCCGTCTGTCCGACCTGATGCTGGTGCTCGATCCATCCGGCGTCGACGACGGCGCGGCTCGCGCCCACGGCGCCTCCGAACGCGTCGGCGAGGTCGCGGATGAGCTTGAAGTTCTCGGGGTCCTTGAGCCCGCGCCCGCCGGAGACGACGATGTCCGCCTCGGCGACGTCGAGCGTGACGTCCGCCGACTTCTCGAGCGACTTCGTCCGCGCCTTGCAGTCGTCGGCGGAGACGCCGGCGTCGAACGCGCGCACCTCCGCGGAGCCGCCCTCGGCCGCCGCGGCCGTGAAGACGTTCGGGCGCAGCGAGACGAAGTACGGCGGATCGCCAGCACTCTCGAGCGTGGCGGTCACCTTGCCGGCGTACATCGGGCGGGACACCTTCACCTTGCCGCCCGAGAGGATCTCGATCGCGGTGCAATCCGGTGCGACCGGCCGCTTCGCGTGCGCGGCCGCGCGCGGGAGCAGATCCTTCCCCATCGAGGTCGCGCCGGCGAGGACCAGGTGCGGCTTCGTCTCGGCCACGAGCGCCGCGAGCGCCTTCGCGTATCCGTCGGGTGTGTAGAGGCGGAAATGCTCCGCCTCGATGACGTGCACGGCCGCCGCGCCGTAGCGCCCGAGCGATGCGGCCGCGTCCCGCACGCCGGCGCCGATCACGGCGGCCTCGACGCGCGCGCCGGAGGAGGCCGCGAGCGTCTTCGCCGCGGTGAGCGCCTCGAACGCCGCCTTCCGGAACTGCCCCTCGCGCTGCTCTGCAAAGACTAGGATCGTCATCGTCGTCCTCACCCCCGCCGCTAGATGACCTTGGCTTCTTCGTGAAGGAGCCGCACGAGTTCGCGCGTGATCTCCGCGGGATCTCCCTGGAGCTTCTTCCCTTCGCCGCGGGCCGGCGGAGGCGCGAGCGCGACGGTCTTCCAGCCGCTCCCGGCTTCGCCGGCAGCCGAAGCTTCGAGTCCGAGCGCGGCGAGCGGCATGTCTTCGATCGGCTTCTTCTTCGCCGTCATGATCCCCTTGAGCGTCGCATAGCGCGGCTCGTTCAAGCCCTTCTGCGCCGTGACGACGGCCGGCAGGCTCGTCTCGACGAGCTCGTGCGCGCCTTCGATCTCACGGTGCACGGTCGCGTGCGTGCCGTCCTCGGACAGCTCGAAGCCGACCGCGACTCCGACGCTCGGCCAGTCGAGGATCGCCGCGAGCGCTTGGCCCACGGCGGCGCTGTCGTCATCGACGGTCTGCTTGCCGACGAAGACGAGATCCGGCGCGACGTGCTTCGCGACGGAGGCGAGAACGAGCGCGGTCGCGTAGACGTCGCCGTCCTGAGCCGCGGCCTCCTTCACGTGAATGGCACGGTCGGCGCCGAGCGCGAGCGCGGTGCGGAGCACCTCGGCCGCCTTCTCCGCGCCGAGCGTCGCCGCGATGACTTCGGCGCCGCGTTTCTCCTTGATCCGAAGCGCTTCTTCGAGCGCGTACTCGTCGTACGGATTGAGGATCAGCTCCACACCCGAGCGGTCCACCGAGCGCCCGTCCGCGGCGACGCGCACGCGCGCGTCGGTCGCGACCACCTGCTTCACGAAAACGAGAATCTTCACCCTGACCTCCATCGGACGGCGATCGCCGCAGCGCGCACCGCGGCTCGAACTCGTGCACCTGTCTGGGTCCCGGCCGGTGGGGCCGAGGCGTTCTCGAGGAGTGGACAGGCTCATGGCGGCAACGGAACGCGGTCAGGATAGCAGAGGGGTCGGGGAGGGTCAAACGACGCGGGTCGAGGACAGCGGTCACGTGTGCCTTCCGGAGCGGCCTTCACCCCGGCATCCGTGCCGCCAAGGGTGGCGAACGCGACCACCATGGGGACGAGCGGGGGTCGAGCGGCTACTGCGGCCCCGTCTTCCCGATGTGGCGGATCGTCGCGTCCGCGGGGAAGCGAAGCTCGAAGATGCGCGGCGAGAGCT
>Ga0326597_10013048_pt1 | contig 10931 bp, 6 predicted proteins | sample RVTome_12_FD_203789 | JGI IMG/M metagenome (GOLD analysis project Ga0326597, IMG submission 203789) | Soil microbial communities from uranium-contaminated site in the Upper Colorado River Basin, Wyoming, United States - RVT100D185 | ecosystem: Environmental > Terrestrial > Soil > Contaminated >... | reverse complement strand
CGGCGGCCTGCCCCGCGCACCCGGGCGGCCTGTTCCGCTGGCTGGGGCGGGGGGCCGAGCGCACACCGGCCGCTCAGCCGTGAGAGCCGGACCCCCTTTCCCTTGACCCCCGGGAAGCCGCCTCCCTATACTGGCGTCTGACACGGGAGACGCCGCAGGATGACGATGCAGACGAATACCGCAACTCTGGATGACGGGCGGGCGACTGCCTGGGCGGCCGACCTCCAGGCGTCCCTCGCCCCGTTCTGGGCAGGGGGAGGGTCCGACCTCCTCCTGAGCGTCCCGGACCGGGAGGAGGCGGGGAGCGCCCGCCGCCAGGGGCTGGTGAGGGCGGTCCGGGCCTTCGTGGAGGAGCGGCGGGAGGGGATCCAGCGCCGGCACCGGTCGGGAGCGCCGGGCCTGGCCACCGTGGGGGACCTGACGGCGCTGACGGACGCGCTCCTGGCCGGCCTGTACCGCTCGGCGGAGGCGGCGGCAGCCGCCCGCTTCGGCGAGCGAGCCGCCCCCTGCGCCCTGGTCGCTCTCGGCGGCTACGGCCGGCGGGAGCTCTGCCCGGCCTCCGACGTGGACATCATGTTCCTGTACCAGGGGGAGGTGGGTCGGACGATGCACGCCCTCGTCCACTTCCTCCTCCACCTGCTCTGGGACGTGGGCTTCACCGTGGGCCACGCGGTCCGGACCCTGAAGGACTGCCGGAAGATGGCCGAGGAGGATCTCCGCTCCCGCACCTCCATGATGGAGGGGCGCTTCCTCGCTGGGGAGCCGGCCCTCTTCGAGGGGCTCCGGAAAGCGGTGGGGGGCGCCATGGCCCGGCGGAAGGCCCAGGAGTACATCCGGGCGAAGCTGGCGGAGCAGGCGGCACGCCACGAGAAGTACGGCGGCTCCCTGTATCTTCAAGAGCCCTACATCAAGGAGGGGGTGGGGGGGCTCCGGGACGCCCACACCGCCCTCTGGGTGGCGGCGGCCCAGCAGCCCGTCCGGGACCTGGACGACCTGGCCACGTGGGGGATGCTGGACCGGGAGGAGGTGAGCGGCTACCGGGCCGCCATTGAATTCCTGCTCCGGGGGCGGGTCGAGCTCCACTACCTGGCGGAGACCCGGTCGGATGTCCTCCTGTTCCCGCTCCAGGTGCCGGCCGCGGCCCACCTGGGGTTCAGCGACGACGGCGCCGCCCGGGGGGTGGAGCGGTTCATGCAGACCTACTACCTGCACGCCCGCACCATCCAGCAGGTCTCGGCCCGGGTCGTGGACCGCTGCACCGGGACCCCCTCCCGGGTCGGCGCCCGGCTGCGCCAGCTCATGGGGAGGGACCTGGGGGATGGGTTCACGGAGATCGGCCGGGAGATCCACATCCTGCCCCGGCACCAGGAGCTGTTCGCCGAGGATCCGGTGCGCCTCCTGAAGGCCTTCTGGTACGTGCACCAGACCGGCTTCACCCTCGGCCAGGGGGCGCGCGATCTCATCCGGGCCAACCTCCACCGGATCGACGACGCGGTCCGACGCAGCAACCGGGCTCTGGGCTTCTTCCTGGCCATCCTCCGGGAACAGACCGGGGTGGCCCGCATCCTCCGGCAGATGCACGAGACCGGGGTGCTCGCGGCCTACATCCCGGAGTGGGGGAAGCTCACCTACCTGGTCCAGCACGACCTCTACCACAAGTACACGGTGGACGTGCATACGCTCCTCGCGCTGGAGCATCTGGAGGGACTCGATCGGGCGGAGACCACCCACGCGGAAGAGTTCCGGGCCATCGCGGCCGGCCTCGCCCGGCCGGAGGTCCTGAAGCTGGCCGTCCTCCTCCACGACATCGGGAAGGGGGAAGGGCGCGGCCACGTGGCCACGGGCCGCCGTCTCGCGGTCCAGATTCTGGAGCGGATGGGGCTCCCCGCGGAGGAGGTGGCCCAGGTGGAGTTCCTGGTGGCCAACCACCTCGCGATGGCCCACCTCTCGCAGCGGCGGGACCTCTCGGACGAGCGGATGGTGCTGGAGCTTGCCCGGCAGGTGAAGACGATCCCGCTCCTCCAGATGCTCTACCTCCTCACGTACCTGGACATCCGGGCGGTGGGCCCGGAGGTCTGGACCGAGTGGAAGGGGACCCTCCTCTGGGAGCTCTATGTCAAGACCCACACCATCCTGACGCGGGGGATCGCCGAGGGGGTGGACGACGCCGTGCGGGCCGCACAGGTCCGGGCTGCCCTGGTCCAGGAGCTCCAGGCCGAGTTCCCCGCTGTCGCCATCGAGGCCCACCTGGACAAGGCGCCGGTCCGCTACCTCCTGACCACCACGGCGGCCCGGGTGGCTCAGCACCTGCGCCTCATCCAGCAGGTGGAGGCCGGATCGGAGGTGGCCCTGCAGTGGGCGGCCTACCCGATGGCGGGGCACGCGGAGGTGGCGGTCTGCGCGTACGGCAGACCGGGGCGGTTCGCCCGGATCGTGGGGACTCTGACCGCCAACGGCATGAACATCCTGAGCGCGGCGATCTACACCCTGGCGGACGGCCTGGTGATCCGCCACTTCCAGGTGGACGACGGCCGGGGTTCGGCCATCGGGGATCGGGCGGCCTGGGCCCGCTTCGAGGCCGACCTGGAGCGGGTCCTGCGGGACGCGGTGGACGTCCGGGAGCTGATCCTGGCCCGGCGCCGGGACGTCCTTCGGCGGCCGGCCTACAAGGGGGCGGCGCCGCCCCCCACCCGGGTGGAGTTTGACAACGTGGTCTCCGAGACCCACACGGTCCTGGACATGCGGACCCAGGACCGCCTGGGGCTCCTCTACGTGATCTCCAGCGTCCTGAGCGACGTGGGTCTGGACCTCAGCCTCGCCAAGATCACCACCGAGGCGGACCAGGCAGTGGACGTCTTCTACGTCACGGAACGGGACGGCTCCAAGGTGCCCGAGGGGCCCCGCATGGAGGAGATCCGGCGACGCCTTACAGAGGCCATCTCCGAGGGGATCGGGTAGGGGACCCGCGCCATGGGCATCACGGGGACGACCCGGCTCTGCTTCATCCTGGGCCGCCCCATCGCCCACACCCTCTCTCCCACCATGCACAACGCTGCCTTCGCCGCCCTCGCCCTCCCCTACGTCTACCTCCCCTGGGCTGTCCCACCCGAAGGGCTGGGCGCCGCCACCGCGGCCTTCCGCGCGATGGAGAACTTCGCGGGGGCCAACGTGACCGTTCCTCACAAGGAGGCGATCCGGGTTCACCTGGACGCCCTGTCCCCTGAGGCGGAGGGGATCGGGGCGGTCAACACCGTCATCCCCCGCGATGGGCGTCTCCTGGGGTACAACACGGACGGGGTGGGGTTCATCGCCTCCCTGCGGGAGGGCGGGACGGACCCGCGTGGCGCCCGGGTCCTCCTCCTGGGGGCAGGGGGCGGGGCGAAAGGTGTCGCCTACGCTCTGGCGGCGGAGGGGACGGCGGAGATCACGGTGGCCAACCGGTCCCCGGAGCGGGCCGAGGCGCTGGTGGGGGCCCTGGCCGCCCGGTTCCGAAGGTGTCAATTTTTGGCACTACCCTTGCAGGCTCCGGGTGTGGCCGAGGCGGTCAAGTCGGCTGACGTCCTGATAAACGCCACATCCGTCGGCCTCGCCCCGGGCGAGGTCCTCCCGCTGGACCTGGGTGGGCTGAGGCCAACGACCCTGGTTTGTGACTTGATCTACCGGCCCCTCGAGACCGCGTTTCTAGAGGCTGCGCGGGGCAAGGGGTGCCGGGTGCTGAACGGGCTCGGGATGCTCTTGCACCAAGGGGCGGCCGGGTTCCGCCTCTTCACGGGGGTGGACGCCCCCCTGGACGCCATGCGGGCGGCCCTCGCGCGGGGCCTTGCGGGTCCTTGACAGTGGCGGAACTGCGGCGCCTATAATCTCTGCTCGCGCGGTGCCCGCCCGGCCCGGTCCGCCAGAGAACCGTCTGGAGGCTTTCCGTTCATGGCCACGGCAGCCAGCCGCCTTGGGGACATGTTGGTCAAGGCCAACCTGGTCACCGAGGAGCAGCTGAAGAAGGCTCTCCAGCAGCAAGAGAGCCAGGGCGGCCGGCTCGGCAGCAACCTGGTCAAGCTGGGGTTCATCAGCGAAGACGACATCACCTCCTTTCTCAGCAAGCAGTACGGCGTCCCTTCCATCAACCTCTCCCACTTCGAGATCGACGCCGCCGTCATCAAGCTGATTCCCGCCGAGATCGCCCAAAAGCACATGGTGGTCCCGATCAATCGGACGGGGAGCGTGCTGACGATGGCGATGGCCGACCCCTCCAACATCTTCACCATTGACGACATCAAGTTCATGACCGGCTTCAAGGTGGAGCCGGTGGTCGCGGCCGAGTCCTCTATCAAGAACGCCCTCAACAAGTACTACGACTCGGCGGGGCTCGTGCAGGACCTCATGAAGGACTTCGACGACCGCGACGTGAGCGCGGTCACCGAGGGGGAGGACCAGGTCAACGTCGCCGAGCTGGAGAAGGCCACCGAGGATGCCCCGGTGGTCAAGCTGGTGAACCTGATCCTGACCGACGCGATCAAGAAGGCGGCCTCCGACATCCATGTGGAGCCCTACGAGAAGTTGTTCCGGGTCCGGTACCGGATTGACGGCGTTATGTACGAGGTGATGCAACCGCCCATGAAGCTCCGCGCCGCCATCACCTCCCGCCTGAAGATCATGTCCCAGCTGGACATCGCCGAGCGGCGCCTGCCCCAGGACGGCCGCATCAAGATCAAGATGGGGCAGCGGGAGATGGACTTCCGCGTCTCCACCCTCCCCACCATCTTCGGGGAGAAGGTGGTTCTCCGGCTCCTGGACAAGTCCAACTTGCAGCTGGACATGAGCCGGCTGGGGTTCGATCCGAAGGCCCAGGAAGACTTCGAGAAGGCCATCCTGGCCCCCTACGGCATGGTCCTGGTGACCGGGCCGACGGGCTCCGGGAAGACCACGACGCTCTACTCCGCCCTCAACCGCCTCAACACCACCGAGACCAACATCATGACCGCCGAGGATCCGGTGGAGTACAACCTGCCGGGCATCAACCAGGTCCAGATGAAGGCCGAGATCGGACTGAACTTCTCGGCTGGCCTGCGGGCCTTCCTCCGCCAGGACCCGGACATCATCATGGTGGGTGAGATCCGGGACTACGAGACGGCGGAGATTAGCATCAAGGCAGCCCTCACCGGTCACCTGGTCCTCTCGACCCTGCACACCAACGACGCCCCCAGCACGGTCAGTCGGCTGCTGAACATGGGGGTGGAGCCGTTCCTGGTGGCCGCCTCCACCAACATGATCCTGGCCCAGCGCCTCTGCCGGAAGGTCTGCCCCTCCTGCAAAGAGGAGATCGCCCTCCCCCGGGGCGCCCTGGTGGACATCGGCTTCTCCGCCGAGGAGGCCAAGGGCATCAAGGCCTTCAAGGGGAAGGGGTGCATGGCCTGCAGCGAGACCGGCTACAAGGGGCGCGTGGCCCTCTACGAGGTGATGGTCATCACCGAGCAGGTCAAGGACGCCGTCCTCCAGGGGGGGTCCGCCGCGGAGCTCAGGGAACTGGCCCGGGCGAACGGGATGAAGACCCTGCGGGAGGCCGGCCTGCAGAAGATCCGCGAGGGGGCCACCACCATCCAGGAAGTCATGCGGGTGACCAGCGGGTCGTAGCGGGGAGGGACCGGGGAACGGCCCGGCAGCCGCGGCCGGGGAAACTCGCACGCCAGAGAAAGGGACCGGACCGATGCCGAACCTCCACGAGTTGCTAAAGGAGTTGGTGGCCAAGGGGGCCTCGGATCTCCACATCACCACGGGGATCCCCCCCATGATCCGGCTCCACGGCCGGGTGACGGCCATTGGAACCCAGCCGCTGGCGGCGGCCGAGACGAAGGCGCTCGCCTACAGCATCCTCACCGATGCCCAGAAGCACAAGTTCGAGGAGAACAAGGAGTTGGACTTCTCTTTCGGCGTGAAGGGGCTCGCCCGCTTCCGGGCCAACGTCTTCATGCAGCGGGGGGCGGTGGCGGTGGCCATCCGGAGCATCCCGCACAAGATCTATACCTTCCAGGAGCTGGGGTTGCCCAAGATAGTGGAGGACCTCTGCAACAAGCCCAGGGGGCTCATCCTGGTGACGGGGCCGACGGGGTCCGGGAAGTCCACCACGCTGGCCACGATGATCGACAAGATCAACAGCGAGCAACAGGAGCACATCGTCACCATCGAGGACCCCATCGAGTTCGTCCACCAGCACAAGAAGTGCATCGTGAACCAGCGGGAGCTGCACGCCGACACCTTCTCCTTCAAGAACGCGCTCAGGGCGGTCCTCCGGGAGGATCCCGACAAGATCCTCATCGGGGAGATGCGGGACCTGGAGACCATCGAGGCCGCCCTCGTCATCGCCGAGACCGGCCACCTGGTCTTCGCGACCCTCCACACCAACTCGGCCGAGCAAACCATCAACCGGATCATTGACGTCTTCCCCGCCCACCAGCAGCCCCAGGTGCGGGCGCAGCTCTCCTTCGTCATGGAGGGGGTGCTCTGCCAGTCGCTGATGCCGAAGGCGAGCGGGCAGGGCCGGGTCCTGGTGCTGGAGATCATGGTGCCCAACGCGGCGATCCGGAACCTCATCCGGGAGGACAAGGTCCACCAAATCTATTCCACCATGCAGACGGGCCAGGAGAAGTTCGGGATGCAGACCCAGAACCAGGCCCTCCTGGAGCACTACCTGAAGCGCAACATTTCGCTGGAGCAGGCACTCGCGGCCTCGACGCGCCCCGACGAAATTATGCAGATGATCCAGCGGGCGCAGCCCGGCGCGGTGGCCGGGGCCCGGCGGTAGGCGGAAGCGCCCCCGCGGGGGCGCGGGTGGAGGAGCGCACCATGCCGATGTTCGCGTACGTGGGACGGACCCGGGGCGGCCAGACCATCTCGGGGGAGATGGATGCCCCCAACCGGGATGCGGTGGTCGCCCAGCTCCGGAAGCAACAGATCCTGGCCACCACCGTCAAGCAGAAGGCCCGGGACATCCAGTTCAGCCTTCCCGGGTTCGGGGGCGGCGTCAAGGACAAGGACATCGCGATCTTCACCCGGCAGTTCGCCACCATGATCGACGCCGGGCTCCCCCTGGTCCAGTGCCTGGAGATCCTGTCCACCCAGCAGCCCAACAAGGTCTTCAAGAAGGCCCTCCAGAACATCCGGCAGGACGTGGAGGGGGGGTCCACCTTCGCCAACGCCCTGAAGAAGCAGCCCAAGATCTTCAACCAGCTCTACACCAACATGGTGGAGGCCGGCGAGGCGGGGGGCATCCTGGACACCATCCTGAACCGGTTGGCGGCCTACATCGAGAAGGTCATCACGCTGAAGCGCCGGATCAAGTCGGCCATGATCTACCCCAGCACCATCATCACGGTGGCGGTGCTGGTGGTGGTGTTCCTGCTCATCTTTGTCATCCCGACCTTCAAGGCCATGTTCGAAGGGTTCGGAGCCACCCTCCCCCTTCCCACGCGGATCGTTCTGGAGGCCAGCCGGCTTACCACGACCTATTGGTACATTGTGGCAGGGGTGCTGGTGGGGGGCATCGTGGGGGTCCGCTACTACTACAAGACCCCCAACGGCCGGAAGGTGATCGACTCGCTGCTCTTGAAGGCGCCGGTCTTCGGGGAGCTGATCCGGAAGGTGGCGGTGGCCAAGTTCACGCGGACGCTGGGGACCCTCATCTCCAGCGGGGTGGCCATCCTGGACGGCCTGGAGATCACCGCCAGGACCGCGGGGAACAAGGTGGTCGAGGAGGCGGTGATGCGGACCCGTGCCAGCATCGCCGAGGGGAAGACCATCGCCGAGCCGCTGAAGGCCTCCGGGGTCTTCCCGCCCATGGTCGTCTCGATGATCGCCGTCGGGGAGCAGACGGGCGCCCTGGACGCCATGCTGAGCAAGATTGCCGATTTCTACGATGAGGAGGTGGACCAGGCCGTCGCCAACCTCACCTCCCTGCTGGAGCCGATGCTGATGGTGTTCCTGGGCATCGTCATCGGCGGCGTGGTCATCGCCATGTACCTGCCCATCTTCCAGCTGATCACGGTCCTCAAATAGCGGCGCCGGCTGCGGGCGGACCGGGGAGGCGGCTGCCGGCCGCCTCTTCCGGTCTCGGGGGGACGATGGAAGGGCCGAGGGACCGGGGGACCTCTCGGGAGGAGATGCTGACGCGCCTGAAGTGGCTCGTCGGCCTCCGCCTCGCCGTGGTGGCCCTCTTCCTGGGCTCGGCGGTGGTGATCCAGCTCCGGACGGAGCCCCCTTTTCCGCCCGAGCCCCTCTTCGCCATCATCGCCTTCGTTTTCCTCCTCAGCCTCCTCTACTCGCTCGCCCTCCCCCGGGTCGGCAACCTGGTCCTCTTCTGCTTCTGCCAGGTGGCCGTGGACATCCTGGTCAGCACCGGGCTGGTCCATATCTCGGGGGGGAAGGACAGCCCCTTCACCTTCGTCTATATCTTCCCCATCTTTGCCGCCGCCACCCTCCTCGGCCGGCGGGGCGGGCTGGGGATGGCCGGCCTGGCCAGCATCCTGTACGGCAGCCTCATCAACCTGGAGTTCTACGGGGTCCTGCCGGCCGTGGCGACGGGGGCGCCGGCCCGCGCCCAGACGTACCTGGTCTTCCAGGTCTTCATCAACATCGCCGGCTTCTTTCTGGTCGCGCTCTTGAGCAGCCACCTGGCGGAGCGCCTGCGGGAAACGGCCCGCCGCCTCGAGGAGCGGAGCCTCGACCTCAGGACCCTGGAGTCGTTGCACCGGGACGTGGTGGCCAGCGTTCCCAGCGGCCTCATGACCCTGGACCCGCGCGGCCGGATCGTCGCCTTCAACCGCGCCGCTGAGGCCATCAGCGGGTACGCGGAGGCCGAGGTGCGGGACCGGGCGTACCAAGCGGCCGGGTTCGGGGAGGTCCCGGGCGTGGCCGCCTTCGTGGAGCGGGGCGCCCCTCCGCCGGCCCTGGCGGCGGCAGAGGTGACGGTGGCGCGGCGCAACGGGGTCCGCATCCCGGTGGGGATCAGCCTCTCCCCCCTATGGGACCAGGAGGGCCGGGTCCGGGGCCTAGTGGCGGTCTTCCAGGACCTGTCGGAGAAGAAGCGGATCGAGGAGCAGCTCCGCCAGGCGGACCGGCTGGCGGTCGTCGGGCAGCTGGCGGCCAGCATCGCCCACGAGATCCGCAACCCCCTGGCCGCCATCAGCGGCTCCATCCAGGTGCTGCAGGAGGAGATGCAGCCGCAGGGGCAGACCCGCCAGTTGCTGGACATCGTCCTGCGGGAGGCGGATCGGCTCAAGCTCATCACCGGGCAGTTCCTGGACTTCGTCCGGCCCGGGACCCCGCTGCGGAAGGAGGGCGAGCTGGTCACCTGCCTGGAGGAGACCGTGCTCCTCCTCCGGCAGCGGGAGCGGGCAGGAGCCGAGGTGGTGGTGGACTTCACCCCGCCGGAGGGGGCCGTGGTGGTGGCGGCGGACGAGGACCACCTCCGCCAGATCTTCTGGAACATCTCCCTGAACGCGGTCCAGGCCATGCCTGACGGCGGGACCCTCCGCATCGACCTCCGGGACCTCTCGGCTGATCGCGAAGCCCCCGAGGTGGCCGTGGAGTTTGCCGACACCGGCGGCGGGATTCGGCCGGAGGACCTGGACCGCATCTTCGAGCCCTTCTTCACGACCAAGGAGACCGGCACGGGCCTCGGGCTCTCCATCGCCCGCCGGATCGCGGAGGAGCTGGGCGGTCGGATCGAGGTGGAGAACCGGCCGGGCGAGGGGGCGACCTTCCGGGTCGTCCTGAAGCGCCTGGCCTGAGCGGGAGCGGTGGACGATGGCTAGCGGCAAGGACAGCGGCGCCCGCATCCTGGTGGTGGACGACGAGGCCGGGATGCGCGACTTCCTTTCCATCCTCCTCCAGCGGGAAGGGCACCGGGTGGTGGCGGCCGCCAACGGCAAGGAGGCGTTGCGCCTCGCCCGCGAGGGGCGCTTCGACCTGGTCATCTCCGACATTCGGATGCCCCAGCTGGACGGGGTCGGCCTGCTGGAGGGACTCCGGGAGGCGGACACCGAGATGCCGGTCATTCTGATCACGGCCTTCGCCTCGGCCTCCTCCACCATCGAGGCCATGAAGCAGGGCGCCTTCGACTACATCACCAAGCCGTTCAAGGTAGAGGAGATCAAGGGGGTGGTGACCCGGGCGCTGGAGGCTCAGCGCGTGCGGGCGGCGGCCGGGGCGGCCCGGGCGGCGGCCCCGGGAGAGGCGGCGCCGGTCATTGAGGGCCTGATCGGGCGGAGTCCCAAGATGGTGGAGGTCTACAAGGTCATCAGCAAGGTCGCCAACGTGGCCGGGACCGTCCTCATCACGGGGGAGAGCGGGACCGGGAAGGAGCTGGTAGCGCGGACCCTCCACCGTCATTCCGACCGGGCGGCCAAGCCCTTCATGGCCATTAACTGCGGCGCCATCCCGGAGCAGCTCCTGGAGAGCGAGCTGTTCGGCCATGTGAAGGGGGCCTTCACCGGCGCCGTCGTCAACAAGGCCGGTCTCTTCGAGGTGGCCCACGGCGGGACCTTGCTCCTGGACGAGGTGGCGGAGATGAGCCTCGCGCTCCAGGTCAAGCTGCTCCGGGTCCTGCAGGACCGGCTCTTCCGGCGGGTGGGGGGGACGGAGGACATCGGAGTGGACGTGCGGGTCATCGCCGCCACCAACAAGCACCTGCCGGACCTGATCAGGAAGGGGACCTTCCGGGAGGACCTCTTCTACCGGCTGAATGTCATTCCGATCCACCTGCCCTCCTTGCGGGAGCGGCCCGAGGACATCCCGCTCCTGGTGGAGGGCTTCGTGACCCGCTTCTGCCAGCAGAACCGCCTCCCCGCGAAGCCGGTCAGCGAGGAGGCGATGGCCCTCCTGGCCCGCTACTCCTGGCCCGGGAACGTCCGGGAACTGGAGAACGCCCTGGAGCGGGCCAT